>FWPV01001144.1_pt1 | contig 51326 bp, 56 predicted proteins | sample 2228371 | NCBI WGS metagenome assembly FWPV01 (sample SAMEA103939776, study PRJEB20133) | metagenome
GGATTGGCTTGAAAAGAGCTGGGAATAAAATCCCCATAACAAAACCGCCCGCTGCCGAGAGGTTGGAGAAACGAGAAGCCGAGATACCAGAGGAAGGGAAAATTGAGACAATCCCGAAAAAACCACCAACTGAGAAGAAGAGCGCGCCTCAAGAAATTGTCAAAGAAAAGCCAGCGGTAGCCGGGACTACCCAAATAAAGAAATGTCCTAAGTGTAATAGATGGTTTAGCGCCAATCTCCAATACTGTCCCTACTGCGATGAAGGTGGTAATCCGGTTGAGTTAAAACTCTTTACCATCCCAAAGGAAAACATAAGACAGTGCCCAAAATGTAATTCATACTTCTCTGCCCAGGTCAAGTTTTGCCCCTATTGTGAAGAAAACGGTAGACCGGTGCCCTTAATTAAGGTAAGGCGATGATATTGACTTTAATCAGAATAAAAATTATATTATTTTTGAACAAGAAATATTATGAATCACGAATAAAAGGAGGAATTATGGTTAAAAGAGAAATTATAATGATGATGGCGATTTTGTTAGCTTTGGCATGCGCCCAAGTCCGTATCCCAACAAACTTGCCTAATGGTTTGCCAACTCCACCAGAAGAAACTGGGGAGACATCCCTTTCCTCAATCTATGTCTTTGATTTTTCTCGTTTTTCCCATCCCGAAGAAATTGGGGTCGATTTTATAGCCTGGTCCCCAGATGACAAAGAGATTTTTGTGGCGCACTGGCGAGATAGGAGTAATTATCTATACAACTTCCGAACTAATGCCTGGGTAGCTATGCTCTCTGAAGAACCATTTTGGTTATCGCAAGAGAGAGAAAGGGTTAAAATGACTAAGAAAGGCTACTCTCTTTCCCCAGATAGCCTCTACGGGGTCAGGCTCCGAGACCCGGATAAAGAACTCTTAATCTATCGGACTGACAATCCGTCCGAGTTTATCATACCAACTAACCCATCTGGCTATAGCTTTAGGAGTTGGTTCCGGGGAAGTCCTCTTTATCCAGCCTGGTCCCATAATGGAAGATATATTGCCCTAGTCGAAGGCACCTTTCTCCCGACGGTGATTTACATAGTTACTCTTGGTGGATATCAACCGCAAATCTACCCAAAAATTATCTTTGATTACGAATTCTCTGACGGAGATGGTGATAAAGTCCTTGAAGGCGGTGAAGCGATAAGCCTTAAGGTGAGAGTGAAAAATGAAGGGAAAGGAATGGCAAAAGGGGTAAAGGTCTCCCTTTCCGGAGAGAGCAAAGTAATAAGATATTTAAATAATGAAAAAGAGATTGGCGATATCCCGGCTGGCAAAGAGAAGGAAGCGCTCTTTGGCGCAATTTTGCCGGATGAAATCCCATCGGACCACAGTCCTCTGATTATTAAAGTTACCGGGGAAAAGGTCGGCGATGTCCAAGAAGCGGAATTTTTAGTCCTGATGCAAGCGACGAAAGTTAAAGGTGAAACTCCTTTGGTTAAAATCTGCCCAAGATGCAAAAGGAAGTATCCAGAAACTTATTTCCGGTGCCCGAACTGCGGAGAGAGATTAATATTGAGAGAATAAATGCGGGAATAAAATTTAACGCCAATTGGCTTTGAAAAGGATATTTTCAAATTCTATTAACTCCTCTCTTAAAAATTTTTGCGGAGAGGATTTTCTCTCTGAATAAGTAAAAGAGGGAGGCTAAAATTAAAATCACCGAGCCGAAGATTAGCCAATCGGTTTGCCGGAAATTGAGCGCCTTCGCCCCCAAATAAGAGGCGAAGATTATCCCAGGACTCCGCCCGACTAAAACCGCCGGGAGAAAGAAGAAGAAAGGAAGCTTGGTTAAGCCGTAAAGGTAATAGACTAGATCACCAATCGGATTCGGGATGAGAAAGAGGAGAAAGAAGAGGAGGGGAGCAAATCCCTTTATCCGATTCTCAAATCTCTCCAATCTCTCTTCCGGCCAGAAGACCTTTAATACCCGCCGGCCGAAATGGCGACTAATTAAGAAGACAAGGGAGGAACCCAAAATTGTGCCGAAGATACTCAAAATGCTCCCTCTTTCCACGCCGAAGATATAACCACCAGCAAAATTTAGGATATTTCCGGGAATAATCGGAAAGACGATTTGGATAATCTGGAAGAAGAGAAAGGCGATTGGGGCTTGGGTCTTGAATTGAATAATCCGATTACGGAAAGCAAGAATTTGGGCGAGGTCAATCTTGGGCAAGAGAAGAAAGGATAGATAGAGAAGGGAAGCGATGATAAAAAGGATAAAGGAAAACTTAATGGATTTCAAAGAAAAATTGGCGCAGGAGGAAAATGATGACAAAACCAAAAAGGAAGAATAAGAAAGAGATAAAGGACTTTTTTAAATTCTCTTCCTTGTGCAATTCGGGGATGATGTCCGAGGCGGCAATATAGGCGAAGTTCCCAGCGGCGATAGCCAAAAGATAGGGAAGGAGAGAGGAGATTTGAGAAAAGAGGAAGTAGCCAAAGATTGCCCCAAGGACCGCGGTAACTGCCGAGAGGTAATTATAGAATAAAGCCTTCTTCTTAGAAAATCCACCGTAGACCAAAAGGAAGAAGTCGCCAATCTCTTGGGGTAACTCGTGGGCAATGGTGGCTAAGGTGACCACTATTCCAAAACCAATTCCGGAGAGATAACCACCAGCAATTATCACCCCGTCAATGAAGTTATGGAGACCGTCTCCATAAAGGTTGAGATAGGTAAAGGGATGGGTTGGACAATCCTTCTTGTGGCAGTGGTGCCAAAGGAGAAATCGCTCCAAAAGATAGAAGGCGAGAAAGCCGATAAAGAAGAAGAGAAAGGTAGAATTGGGACTCTTTCTTGCTAAAACCTCGGGCAAGAGGTGAAAGAAAGAAACGCCTAAGAGGAAGCCACCGGCAAAGGCGATCGCCTGGGCGAGAAATGAGGTCAATGTCTTCTCCTTCATTAGAATGAAGAAGATACCAACCAGGGAGAGGAGGCTAACAAAGATTGTGCTGATGAGGATTAGAAGAAAGGCGGTCATTTTCTTAAATTAAAATTCGGACCACTTCCTCGCTAATTCATCCCGCCGGGGTTTATAGACCGTCTCATAAAAATACCTTTGGCTTAGTAAGACCCCTTTATCGTAATTAGAGCAGATCTTAACCGCCTCCGCCCAAACTTTTGGGAAGCGGCGACCAAATCTCAACGCCACTTGCCGGTCAAAATCTTCGGGCATTTGAATCGTATCACCAATGGTAAAGAATCTCTTCTGCCCAATTAATACGGAATAAGCCATCTCATCCCCCAGAGAATGAATGGTGTAGGATTTTTTCACCGCCTCTAAACTCACCTCCTTCGGCAACTTAAACTTCGGTGGCTTGGCAACTCCCGGTTTTGGCTTGATGAAGCCCCGCTTCGCTGCCGCATAGAAGATTGCCCGATTTAGCCCCCAGGACTTCGCCTCTGCTAAATTCATACCGAGACAATAAGCCCGGGCGGCTTGTAAGACCGCCATCACTTGAAAACGACCTACCGCCATTTCAACTTTCGCCAATCTTCGGTAGCTAATGGTGCCCCCTTATTTAGGGGGTAGAGAGAGGAAGCCTCTTTCAAGACCAGACCTTCAAAATCCATTCCCTTCTCTCTCACCCAAGCGAAGGAGGAGTTGATGTCACCGTCCCAATTGCGATAATCTAAGAGGTAAAATGGGGGTGAGAAGAGGATTTGAGAAAGGAGTCTTTTCCGCACGCTCAACTTTTTATTACCAATAAACTTCCCCATATAAAAGATAATGTCAAAGACGAAGACAATCGGCTCCGCCCGCCTTTTTTGGGCAAAGAGGGAAGGGATGAACCTCCGCCCCGCCGAAGAATAGAGTTCACAATCTAAGATTATCCCGGCTGGGAGATTGGCACAGGCTTGGACCAAGAAGAATAATTTATCCGTCCAGTTTGGATTCTTCTCCAGCCGACGCCCAAAGAACTCAATCTTTCCATTCTCATACTTAATCACCTGAAGTCGCCAGCCATCAACCTTTGGCTCAACAATCCAATCACCGGTTAATCTCTCACCGAAATAAGGAATGGGTTGAAGCAACCAAACCGGTCCCTCTAACCTCACAACCACTAATCAATCTTTAACCGCCTCGTCTTCCTCCTTATCGCCTTAATTAAAAGGAAAAGTCCGAGGACGATTAAAATTACTGGCCAGTTTTTGGCTAAGGCGAAATGGGGAAAGCCGAGTCTTTCTAACCAGAGGGCAAGACCAATGAGTATTAAGACTACCCCTAAGAGAATCAACTCCTACTCCTCAATCACCTCAACCTTCTCCATCACCACTGGTTTTAAGGGCTTGTCCCTCTCGTTTCTTTCTACTCGAGCGATTTTATCAACGACCTCCATCCCTTCCACCACTTGTCCAATGATTGTATAGGCATCATCTAATTGGGGTAAATCGGTGAGGCAGACGTAGAACTGGCTACCACTTGACTTCCGCTCCGGATTAACCACATCCCCCCGACGCGCCATCGCCACCGTTCCCCTCTTGTGCTTCAAATTGCTAATCTCCGCCTCAACCTCATAACCCGGTCCACCAGTGCCGTCGCCTTTTGGGTCACCACCTTGGATGACAAAGTTGGGCACAACCCGATGGAAGGTTAAGCCGTTGTAAAAACCTTCCTTTGCTAGTTTTGTGACATTGCCGACATTCTTTGGGGCAATCTCGGGAAATAGTTCAATCTTTATCTTGCCGAAGCCCCTCACCGTAATTAAAAGATAGGTCTTCTTCGCTATCTTTTCGGTTGCCTTCGTCTCGCCTTCCATTTTTTCGGAAAGAGAAGGAACTTCTTTTCTCTCTTCTTCTGTCTTTTCCAGTTTCCTTGGGCCGCAGAAAAGAGAGAGAGCAAAGAGAAAAATTAAAAATCGCCTTACGACATTCATTTTTTCCTCCATTCCAATCTTAACCGATTTCTCACGATTGTCAAGATTTTAGGGGTGGGCGGAGAGCCAATCTTTACCCACCCCGATATTTACGACTAAGGGCGAAGAGAGAGAAATCACCTTCTCCATCTTCTCTTTAATTAACTCCTTCGCCTCCTCAACCCTTTCTTCTTCAATCTCAAAAAGGAGTTCGTCGTGGACTTGGACTAAAAGCCCTCCGCGAAAGCCTCTCTCTTCTAGCTCCCGGTCAATTTCAACCATCGCCTTCTTTATTATATCGGCGGCTGAGCCCTGGACAGTTGAGTTAACTGCCAATCTCTGCCCCAACTCTTGTTCCAGGCGATGGTTGGAAAGGATTTCCGGGATAGGGCGAATCCGACCGAAAAGTGTCCGGACAATCCCATTCTCTTTTGCTCCATTCACTACCTTTTCCCGCCACTCCCGAACCCTTGGATAGAGAGCAAAATAGTCCTCCATAAACTTCTTTGCCTCCTCCTTAGAAATCCTCATCCCTTCCGCTAGCCCAAATTCGCTCATTCCGTAGATTATCCCGTAGTTAACCGCCTTTGCCAGACGGCGTAAGTTTTCATCAATTGTCTCGGTCTTAAAGATTGCCTTTGCGGTCTCGGTATGGATATCCCTTCCTTCTTGGAAGGCTTTGAGCAAGTTATCCTCCCCGGAGAGGTGGGCCAAAATCCGCAGTTCAATCTGGGAGTAGTCAGCGGAAATAAAAAGATAGCTTGCTTCCGCAATAAATCCCTTACGAATTTTCTTTCCCCATTCTCCCCGAATCGGGATATTCTGAAGATTCGGCTCCGAGGAAGAGAGTCGTCCGGTAGCGGTGCCAGTTTGATTGAAAGAACTGTGGAGTCGTCCGGTCTCTTGATTGGGAAGATTGACTAAAGGGAAAAGATAAGTCCCTTTCATCTTGCTTAACTCTCGATACTTAAGAACCTTCTCAATTATCGGGTGCTTATCCAAAAGTTCCAACAAGACCGAAGATTCGGTTGAAGGGAGCTTCTTCCGCATCTTTTTCGGTGGGAGTTTCAGTTTCTCAAACAGGATATAGGACAATTGTTGGGGAGAATTGATGTTAAATCTTATTCCGGCATCTTGATAAATCGCCTTTTCCCACTCTTTTATCTCCCGCTCCGCCTCATTAATCAAACCCGCAAAATAATTCTTGTCTACTTTAACCCCCCTTCTTTCCATTTTATATAAGGAAAAGATGAGGGGGGTCTCAATTTGATAGAAGAGTTCTTCCAAATTCCGCGCGGCCAGTTCTGGGGCTAAATCTTGATAGAGGTGAAATATTTCAACCACTGCCTCCTTTGGCTCCAGTTCCTTTTGAAACCTCTTCAGTTTGATTAAAATCAAATCATTCAGTTCATAACGTCTTCGGTTTGGCTCAATTAGATAAAAGGCGACCTTCACATCAAAGACCGGTGGGGAAGGGGCTATCCCCTCATGCAAGTTCGCCTTCAAGTCATAAAAGACCTTTAAGATATCTTTATTCGTCAAAAATCTTTCTCCCGCCTCCCTCTCCACCTGAAAGACCTCTTGCCCGTCAGCCGTTAGATAGATAAGACCGGCCATCAGAAAGAAGGCTATGACTTTCGGATTTTTGGGTAAGCCTTCCTTTAAGACAATTCGCTCCGTTTCACTTTCATCTCCGGCAAAGTCTTTTAATAAGTGGAAAAACTCCAATTCGGTAAAAATTCCCTTAATTGTTTCCTCATCCCTTCTCCCTAATTTTATCTCATCTTCGTTGACCGCCGAGAAGAGGTCGGTCCTTAAATTGACCAAATTCTTAGAAAGGAGGACTTCTCTTTGATGCCCGATTAATCTCTCATCTTTACTCATCGCCTCCTCTAAGTTTGGGTATTTAAGAAGGATTTCCATTGCTCGCTTCTCCCCAATTCCCTTCACCCCGGGAATATTATCAATCGCATCGCCGGCTAAAGCCAAGAAATCGGATATCTTTTCAGGGGGGAGACCGTAGCGCTCAATCACCTTCTCTCGGGTGTAAACTAAATCCCGATAGGGGTCATACATAAAAATTTTATTGGAGACCAACTGCAACAAATCTTTATCCGAAGAGACGATGTAGACATTAAATCCCTTCTCACTTAACTTAACCGCCAGACTGGCAATCACATCATCCGCTTCATAACCGGGAATCTCAAATACCTTCATCCCATAAGCCGAACACAGCTTCTTAATGATTGGGGTCTGCCACTCCAAATCTTTTGGACTCTCTGGTCTTTGTGCCTTATATTCTTCAAATATCTTATGCCGAACGGTCTCACCCCCGGCGTCAAACACGCCGGCAATAAATTTGGGTTGAAATTTCTTGAATAACTTCTTTATTGTGCTGATAAAACCAAAAACCGCGGAGGTGTTAAGTCCGCTGGATGTTTTTAGTGGGTTTCTAATGAAGGCATAATAAGAACGGTAGATGATAGAGTGAGAATCAAGAAGAAACACATCTCTCCCTTCTTTTTGGTCTTCGCTCATAACTTGGAAAGGTAATATAGCCAATCATCCTTTTTTCGTCAAGACTTGAAAAAAGAATTCCCTTTTGTATAATAAAAAGTTGGGGGATCGTCTAACTGGCAGGACGTCTGACTCTGGATCAGATAGTCGGGGTTCGAATCCCTGTCCCCCAGTTAAATATTTCCTGAAGATGGACTACCGCCTGGCGTCATTTGTTGCCTTTTTTCTCTGGGGCATCTGGGCTTTTGGGGCGAAGATTCTAACCCACCGGCTTGACTCCACAATGCTCTGTTTAATCACTTACCTCTCTTCCCTTCTCCCAGTTTTCCTCTTCGTCCTCTTCACCTCTCCACCTCTTTACAAACCATTTCTCATCCCAGCAACCTGGATTGGGATAATTAGCGGAATTGGCACAATCTCCTTCTATTATGCGCTAGCCCGGGGGCCAGCCAATTTTGTCCTCCCCTTCACTTCCCTCTATCCCCTAATCCCGGTAATCTTAAGCACCGTCTTCTTAAAAGAGCCTTTAACTAAAACCCATCTCCTAGGAATCATTTTCGCCTTTTTGGCAATTATCTTTCTTTCGGTTGATAAATGGTAATTGACCTTTTGGTCTTAGCGATAATCATCTTAGCCACCGTCTCCGAAGCGAAGGAAGGTTTCATCAATTCTCTCCTTGACTTCCTTCTGGCTTTATTGAGTATCTTTATTGGAATTCTCGCCTACCAAATAGCCTTTCGTTTATCTCATTCTTTTCAAATGGGAATTATCTCCTTTTTAATTAGTGCCCTGGTCCTCCTTTTTGTTGGTAGCCTCTTGTTATCAAAGATAAAAAGGGGCGAAAGGAAGATGAGTTTTTCTTTTAATGCCATTGGTGGCGCTATCTCTGGTTTCTTATTAGGAATTGGCGCAGCATTTGCTGTTTTAACAGTCCTCTCCTTACTTTTTTCTAAAGAAGTAGAAGAATCAAAACTTGGGAATAAAATTTTGGATTTTTTGCCTAAGGTCTATTATCTGGCGGATATGGTTGACTTAAAATTTCCAATGCTGAAAAATGCTTATCAAGACGAATGGAAAGAGTGGGGCATTCAATTCCGAGAGCGGGTAAACTTCTCCCGTTTAGACGGAAGCACTTGTATCCAATGTGGAGGGAAGGTTAAATTTAAAGGCTATTTCCGGCGCCAGGGGATTCTCGTCTCTCCACTCTTCGTCTGTTCAAAATGCGGGCGAAAATCAGACGGCTGCCAGACATTTGAGGGTTTTCACCAACTTTATAACAAATGCCCAATTGAAGTCGTAAAGAAAAAGGTCGTTTTAGATTGCGGGGTTTGGCCTAATGGTAAGGGTGTCATCCCGAAAGGAAGTTGCCCGGTATGCGGCAAGAGGTCTTAAGACACATCACGCCAAAGGGTAATTTAGCGAATTATTCCTAAAAAATCTCGTAATAGAAAGGTTAAACGGCCGATTAAAAGGGAAATTCGGGCCATCACGGTGTAACCGAAAGAAGCACCAAATCCCAACATTATAAAAATTATTCCTAAACGAGAAATTGGGTTAATAATTCCTCTCCTCTCGGCAGAAAAGAAGAAATAGGTTATCGTGGCCAAAACTCCAATCAGGATTAAAACATTGGTAATTCCTTCCCCAATTTTTCCAAAATGTGCCGGCAAAAGAATTGTTGCCTTCATCTGCTCAATAATTGAGGCGTCAATCATTCTGGGGATAGCCGCTCCAGCGCCGTAGCCCATCACAAAGGCAATGGGAATTCGCACGAGCCAAGAGATTTTGGGTATGAATCGGGTGAAATAGAGCGCGCCAACAAAAGCAACCAGGATTAGCCATAACTTTTCACCCCGGGAGACCGGCGCGAACAAACTTGGGACTAATACCCGATGCCAATAAAAGGTAATGGCGTAGCCATTGGTCACGCCAACGAAAAGGTGTTCACAAAAACGATAAAATGGATTATCTTTGTATAAGAAAGAAAATATACCGAGAGTTAAGGTTGCGGCAACTAAGACCCAAAAGTCAAAATTCATCTTCTTCTCCGGCGCAAAACAAAGAAACTGACATTGCCAATAATGATAAAACCAACTATGACAATATGAGCTAGGGTCTGTGAGGTCATCGCTTCGGTTGCCTTCCTCCTCCCTTTCAGATTGAGTTCTCGCTCAACTAACTCCTCGTATTCGGCCGCTCCCTTCATCCCAGCGATTAGACCGGTCACCTGACCAGAGTTCAGATAAGGATAAAAGTCCGCTGCTTGAACCGCAGTTGAGCCAACGCCAACTCGGACCCCAAAAGATGTCTGGGCATAGGTGATATACCAAAATGGCACCTGAGAACCAGCGATGGAAACGACAATTGCCACATCCCGATAATTTCTTATCTTCTTAAGTATAGGAAGGGTCTCGGTCTTATTTCCGTAATAGTCAATCGGAAATACTTTAACGATACTCTCCCCCATCCCCAAGAGAACAAGCAAAGGCGGTGTCTGCCAACCCAAGAAGACATAATCTCGTCCATAAATGATACTATCCTGATGGCTCTTCGCCCCTTCATTAAACTCTTTCAAAACCGTCCTTAAGGCATCCTCGGCTAATCCCAATCCTAAAATTCCCAAGGTTAAGACCCCGACTTTAATCCGACGCGCAAAGGCGTGTCGCAAAAGGGCGATGGTCATCGGATGAAGTTCCGGTTCGGTATCCGGGGTGTAGTCAACCGAAATTAACAGTGCCTTATCCTCTGGTATGTTCTCAATATATCTAAATAACTGGTCTACTGGCGGCATCACCTTCGGCGTTAATTTGAAAGGTTCTAATAAAGGGAAGGCAATTACTAAGGCCAAAATTAAGTAAATAATCCGACGGTCAATCTTCTGCAACCTCTCCCAAATATTCATTACTTTGTTCCTCCGAGCCAGCCCCGTTCAATTCCCAATATAATTTTTAGGGAAGTCGCAATCACGCCTAAGGTTATCCCAAAGCCGATTCCGCGCTTCGCCGCGGTGTTGGGCACATTCAAAATCCATTCCGAAATGAATGGCAGTTTGGGTAAGCAACGGGCGATGGGCGGCATCGAACCGAACATAACAATAAAGGCCGCTAGAAGGAGTAAAAAGGACTCAAAGTTTCTTGCCCGAAATGCCCGATAAGAAGCCGAAGCCATAAAAAATGCCAGAAGGGCAAACATCGTCGCCCCTAAGGGAACGGCAATATTCATATAAATAGCTTGAATATCAAAGGCGAATTGACCAATCTTTGTTGGTAGAGGACCTTTGCCTTCAATCCCGCCAAATAGACCAATTATTGATGTCAAAAAGAGACTAATTAAAAGGACATAACTATATTCCCAATGTTCCTTTTTTCTCTTTATCTTCTCAATATGATGATTGATAATACTGCCAACGCCCAAAACCAAAGAGAAGGCATAGATTATTCGTAAGACCGAATTCCGAAATTCGCTGTCAATACTTTGAATAAAAGGATGAGGAATTAAAAAGGTTAAAGCGCCAAAGATTCCTAAGATGAAGACAATCGCCAAGGGAATTCTTATCCGCATCTTTATCCGCCAAGTATCCTCAAAACTGGTATCCGGGTTAATAAGGCGATGAAGGACAAGAAAGCGAGAAGCGCCATTATTAGCAACTTACCGTAATCCTGTCCCTTGAGCGCACCTAAGAGAAGAGGTTCACGAGCGAGATATGCCGAAGCCGCATAGAGCTCTTCCCCCATCAAGGTATAATCACAAGCGGTAATGAAAAAAGGAAGTTGCATCACCGCATCAGTAGCGGCAATCTGGATCGCTCCAGTAGAGGCTCCGGTCTCCGCCAAAATTAGCGATTCGGCATAAAAATAGCCACAAAAGAAATTGGTCGCCGGTCTCTCCCTTACCATTATCCCATCAACCGCTGCGGCGAAAGCGAACTGGGAATCGGTCACATAAAAGACGGAATCTGGGGAAAAGGCATCCGGGTGACCAACGGAGGTATATGCTTCTTTCACAATTTCTCGGGCGACCGTAAAGACAATGGGGTCAACATTAGGAACAATTAATTTAGAGGAATAGGAAGCAACTTTTTTGGTTACCTCCGAAAGGATATTCATTGCCGCAATCGTCGCCACATCAGACATACCGGTGAGACCGGGGACGAACAGCACCGGTTTTCCCATCTCGGTTGCTCGACCCACTGCCTCCTCAACGGCGGAAAGACCAGAAATTCTACGAACGAACAAATCTCTTTTTTCTCTTGCCTCCCGGATGAAAAAGAGGACCAGAAAACTGAATACAAGAGCAAAGACGAGAACACTCATCTTTCCGACATTGAACCATTGAGGTGAACTATGACAAAAATTGGAAGGTTTTGAATCCCAGCGGAAAGAGTCAACTATCGCCACCACTTTATACTGATATCGCAACCCATCTTTTGTTGTCTCGTCTAAGTAAGAAGAGCGTCCCGGGCCAACAAACCCAATCCTTACCCAAGCGGTTTCTTCCTCTCCTAACCGCCAGATTTCATAGCCAGAAAGGAGAGAATCAATAGATGAGAGTTCCCATTCCAAAAGAATTTTACTACCGCCGTCGTTGGGATTGTCTCGGGCCCGAACCCTCCGGGGTGCAACCCCCTCTATCTCGGCGAAGAGAGGAATAAAAGAAAAGAGAGGGATAAAAATTACCTTTCTTGCCCGAGACATTTCTAAGGTGGCATTATAGCGAATTGATGAGAAAAGTCAACAATTTCCTCCCCTTGGCAATAATGAACATTTATGTATGGGGTTTGAACCAAAAATCACTAAAATTGACCGTCGGAAGGATATGATTCTTTATTAGAAATCCTCTTCTTCTTCAATTGCTGTGACCTTCAAAGAGGTGGGAAAAGGTTAAAGAAAGGGTTTCGTCCAAGAAAAGGAAATGGCGGGTTTTGATGTGAAGCGTTAAGCGGGTAGCGTCAAAGAGGGTTTGAGGGGAACACACCCGAAAATTGAACGCAAATTCAATAAGCCTTCTTAAATCATAGACTTAAATAAAATTAAAGCCGATTTTCTTAAGTGACACTTGTGTTGACCAAACTCCTTTCGTCGTTAAAATTAAGGATGACTCCTAAAGAGGCGTTTAAGGAGATTAGAAACGAAAAGATTTTAGAATCCCCAGAAAGCATTCGGAATCATCCTGAGTATGACCTGGATAATTTTGTTTTGATGAGTATAATCTTAGATGCAAAAAATTATTATTAGAGGAAGACCAGGAGTTGGCAAAACGACCCTCATTAAAAAATTAGCCGAAAGATTAAAAAGGGAGAAAAAGAGTCTCCTCGGTTTTTATACCGAAGAGATAAGGGAAACGGGAATTAGGGTTGGTTTCAAGGTAAAAAGTTTTGCCGGTGAAGAGGCGACAATGGCCCATATTAACTACTCCACGCCTTATCAGGTTTCCAGATATAAAGTTGATTTAGGAAAGTTTGAGAAGGTCGCCCTCCCAGAATTAAAAAGAGCCAAAGAGGAAAGAGGGGTAGTTATCATTGATGAAATTGGTAAAATGGAACTTTTCTCTAAAGAGTTCCAAAAGGAAGTCCTAGCGTTAATGGAAACCGACAGAATGATTATTGCCACCTGCTCAATCGCCCCACTTCCCTTCATCTCAACCTTAACTAAAATTCCTGAGATAAAAGTAAAAGAGATTACTCTTCACAATCGAAACGATTTATTGAAGGAATTGGCCACTCTCGTCTTATCTTAATTTCCACCATCCAATTTCTTTAATCTTATTTAATGTATATCCTCAAAAATTGATAAAAAACCGGAATCGTAAAGAGGAGGCTATCAACTCGGTCTAAAAATCCGCCGTGACCGGAAAGGAGGCTAGAACTGTCTTTAACCCCGGCTTCCCGCTTAAATACCGACTCAACCAAATCTCCCAGCTGGGCCGCAATGCTTAATAAGATGCTTAGGCCAATGAAAGAAAAAAGGGGAATATTCGGAAAAAACATTTTTAGGTAAATAATCGAAAATGGTAGAGAAAGAAAAAGCCCGCCGAGGAAACCCTCCCAGGTCTTTTTTGGACTTATCCCTTCTGCCAACTTCTTCTTTCCTAACCATCGGCCAATTCCATACGCTAGGGTATCATTCAACCAAGTGAAAAAAATTGGAAAAAGTAAAATATAATTAGAGAGTTGATTTTCAAAGACTAATCTCTTCAACGAGAGAAAATGGGAAGGGAGATAACCCAAGTAAAAGAAAAAGAACAAAGGGTAGCTAAGATTTTTCGAAGAAAAAGGCGATTGACAAAGCGACCAGAAAAAAGTTAGAAAAATAAGAAACGAAAAGTAAAAGATAGGCACTTTGAGATAAATTAGCAAAATAAAGACAAGGTTTAGGGGGATAAAAAAGATAGGGGGGAGATTAAATCCCATCTTTCTTAAAAGGTTTAAAAACTCTTGGGATGTTATTCCAAGCCAGACCAAAAGAAAGAGAAGGAGGACGAGTGGATGAGATATTGAGGCGAATATGAAAATTGCCCCAAAGAAAAAACCGACAACAATTCGGGAGAGTAATTCTTTACCCCTCAATCTCTTCCTCCACCTTACCAAACCTTCGACGACGTTGACCATAGTCTTCAATGGCTAAAAGCAACTCTCTCTTTCGGAAATCCGGCCAAAGGGTTTCGGTAAAGTAAAGTTCGGTGTAGGCACTTTGGTAAAGCAAAAAATTTGATATGCGCTTCTCCCCTCCGGTTCGAATCAAAAGGTCGGGGTCAGGAATTTCTGGGTCATAAAGGTAAAAGCGGAAAGTATTTTCGTCAACCACCTCTTCTCTTTTAATTTTTTTTATCGCATCAACAATCTCTTGTCTCCCGCCATAACTTATCGCTAAGACCAAATTGATTTTCTTATTATCCTTTGTCTCCTCAATAAGCGATAACAATTCCCCTTTCAGCCCCACGGGTAACTTTTCAATTCGTCCCAAAGATTTAACTCTCACCCCCTCTTTCTTTAATCTTGGCTTCTCTTTCCTCATCACCTCGGCTAAAAGAGACATCAACTCTTCTACCTCTCTTTTGGGTCTCAGCCAGTTCTCCTCAGAAAAGACGAAAAGGGTAAGATATTTAACCCCAATCTCCCCACATACCCGCACTACCTCTCGGACCGAATTGACTCCTTCCCGGTGTCCCATAAATCTGGGTAAGCCGCGCTTTCTTGCCCAACGACCATTCCCATCCATTATAATCGCAACGTGATTGGGAATATTTTTCATCACTCAATCAATTTTCCCTCAATCGGAACTGAAGGAAATAAAAATGTCTAGCTTTCCAAAATTTCCTTCTCTTTTTCTTTTGCCAGTTTTTCTACGGCCTCAATCATCTGGTCGGTAATCTCTTGAACTTTCTTCATCGCAATTTTAACATCGTCCTCCGAAATCTCTTTTTCTTTCTCTTTTCTCTTTATCTCTTCATTAGCATCCCTTCGGACATTTCTTATCGCCACCTTGGTTTCTTCGCCGAGGCGCGCAACCAATTTCACTAACTCTTTTCGCCGTTCCTCGGTTAAGGGTGGGATTGGAATCCGGACGACATTCGCCTCCACCTGAGGGTTTAGCCCCAATCCGGCTTTTCTAATCGCTTTTTCAATTTCCGGCAAGACACTTTTATCCCAAGGCTGAATAACTAAAAGCCTAGGTTCGGGGATAGCGATTGAAGCAATCTGTTTAAGGGGAACAAGGGCATTGTAATAACTTACCTTAATTCCATCCAACAAAGCCGGATTTGCCCGACTTGTCCGAAGACGCAAAAACTCCGTTTTCAGGAGTTCTAAACTCTTTTGCATTCTTTCCCTTATCTGTTTGTAAATCTCTTCTAACATACCCAACTCCCAATATTTGTGTTTTTTAAAATCCTCTCGATATTGTTCTTCCTAAAGATATTAAAGACAACAAGCGGTCTCTTCGCTTCCGCCAGAAGCAGAAGCGCGGTCCGGTCCATAATTCCCAAGGCTTCCTTTAGCGCCTTCTCGTAACTAATTTTTTTATAAAGTTTGGCATCCCTAAACTTCTCCGGGTCACGGGAATATATTCCATCAACTCTTGTTCCCTTCATCACCAATTCCGCTCCCAACTCCAAAGCGCGCAAGGCGCAGGCTGTGTCCGTAGAAAAAAACGGATTTCCCGTGCCACCAGAAAGAATTACTGGGCACCCTTTATTAAAAAAAATCTCCGCCTTCTCCTTAGAATAACCTTCTACAATACCCTGGATGGGAATGGAGGAAAAATGGATTGCCTCGTTAAACTCGCGCATCGCCTCCTCTAAGATAAGTCCGTTAATTACCGTGGCAAGAAGCCCGATTCGGTCCGAGAGAAGTCTCCTTTCTAAGGAAACTTCTCTCCCCCGGATGAGATTGCCACCTCCAACCACTAATGCCTTTTTTACCGGTAATTTTGCTATCTCTCGGCAAAGCCTTTTTAATAATTCGGAATAAGAAAAAACCTCACCGGTTATCTTTAAGACAAAACTTCGGAATTTAATTCTATCTGGTGCCGTTTCACTCACTGACCTTAAATCGGACAAAGCGGCGGATTTGAATATTTTCGCCAAACTTAGCGATCTGTTCTTTCAAGAAATCTTTAACCTTGATCTCTGGATTTTTGATATAAGGCTGCTCTAAGAGGCAGACATCTTCATAAAACTTTGCCAATTTTCCACTGATAATTTTCTCAATTACCGCCGGTGGTTTCTTGGTCTCAGCCATTTGGCTTTCATATATCCGCCTTTCTCTCTCAATCACCTCAGGCGGTAGGTCTTCCGGTGAAATAGAAATTGGGTCGGTGGCCGCAATCTGCATTGCCAACTCGTGGACAAACTTCCGGAACTCTTGATTCCGAGCAACAAAATCACTCTCACAGTTCACTTCTAAAAGCACTCCCAATTTCTCGCCGGGATGGATGTAGGCATCAATTACCCCTTCGGCGGTAGCTCGCTCTAACTTCTTTTCGGCCCGGGCAATTCCTTTCTTTCGCAAAATTTCAATTGCCTTATCCACATCGCAATTTGCCTCTAAAAGGGCGGTCTTACATTCTAAGATTCCCGCCCCGGTTCTCTGCCTCAACTCTTTTATTTTCTCTAAGGGAATATCCATAGTTAAACCTCCTCCAATTCTTGCTCCAAGACCTTTTTCCCTTCTAAGACAGCATTGGCAATGACACTGGTGATTAATTTTATAGAACGCATCGCATCGTCATTTCCGGGAATTGGGTAATCAACGATTGTTGGGTCAGAATTGGTATCAACGAAGCCGACAACCGGAATCTTCACCTTTCGCGCCTCGTGGACCGGTGTCTCTTCTCGGCGCGGGTCAATGACGAAGAGCGCCCCGGGTAACTTATCCATACTTCTCAAACCGGCAAAAACCTTCCTTAACCGCCCGTATTCTTTCTCTAAGGTAGCCGCCTCTCTTGTTGAGCATTTCGCCAATCCCCCTTCTTGAATTAACTTTTCCAATTCTAAATATCGGCTAATCCGAGTCGAGAGAACACTAAAGTTGGTAAGGAGTCCGCCCACCCATCGCTCATTCACATAAAGGGCGCCGCAACGTCTCGCCTCCTCTTCAATTATTGGTTTCGCCTGCTGTTTCGTCGCCACAAAGAGAATATCTTGCCCTTGCTCGGCTGTCCTCCGAATAAAATCATAGGCAAGACGCAATCTTTCCAAGGTCTTTTCCACATCAATTATATAAATTCCTTCCTTCTTCCCGTAGATAAAAGGCGCCATTTTCGGATTCCAAAAACGGGTCCGGTGACCAAAGTGAACCCCGGCTTCTAAAAGTGTCCTAGCGGTTGGAAAGATTTCTACCCGATTCACTCCCTCACCATCGGAAAAATTTATCGTTTTGTCCATTGGAAACTCTTCCTCCTCTTTGCTAACCCGTACTTACACCGTTCCTTTTCCCGAGGGTCGCGTTTTAAAAGTTCAGCACTCTTTAATGTCTTCCTCATCTCCGGGTCATAGGCAACCAAAGCCCGGGCAATTCCTAAAACGATAGCCCCGGTTTGAGCCGAAAGCCCCCCACCCCTACAGGAACAGATGACATCAAACTGACCTATTGTTCCGGTTACCTTAAAAGGCATAAGTACATATTCATAGAGGTCATCACGAGTGAGATAAGTCCTGCCGTCCCGATTGTTGATTTTAATCTCGCCCTTACCTTGGGGCATAAGCCAAACTTTAGCGGTTGCCGACTTCCGGGAACCAATAGCAAAAAAACTTTCTCTCATAATTCTATCCTAATTGGTCTTTGTGCCTGATGAGGATACTTCTCATCCGGATAGACCTTAAACCTCTTTAACATCCTTCTCCCCAATCTATTCTTCGGCAACATCCGTTTCACCGCCAATTGAATAACCTCCTCGGGCCTTTTGGCTAAAATCTCTTGGAGGGTCCGTTTTTTTAACCCGCCTGGATAGCCACTATGATGATAATATATCTTATTCCGCAATTTCTTACCAGTTACCCTTATCTTAGAAGCATTGATCGCCACAACAAAATCTCCAGCATCAATATGTGGGGTATAAGCGATTTTATGCTTACCCATCAAAATTCGGGCAATCCGGGAGGCAATTCTCCCCAGAGTCTTACCCGCTAAATCAACCAGATACCAATTCCGCTTTCCATCTTCTTCTCGCTTCAAAAAAGTTGTCTTCATAACCTTTATCATAACAAAAATCTTTCTGATGTCAAGAGAAGATTCAAAGATAAAAAGGTTCCCTGCCAGAGTCTGGTGGGACTTTAGGTGAGTAAGACGGCAATAATTCCCACCAAGTAGATACCATCAAAAACCCCGGCGCCACCGATGGCGAGCATCCCGGAGCCGACCTTTTCCAATTTATGAAGATTTAATAAATCAGCACCAATCAAAACTCCCAAAACACCAGAGATGTAGGCAACCGGCGCAGGATTGTTCCGGACAAAGATTAGGGCAAAAATCGCCGAAAAGAGTGGTGGGATAAAAGCCGGCATCGCAATTCCCAAGCCCTTCACCGGTCGGCTCAATAGCTTGGCGGTTATCGTCATCAAGAGGGTGCAAACTATTACCTCTCGTAAAGGGACTTTCGTGATGAGATAGAAAGATAATATTGCCGGTAAAATACAACCCCCAAGATTAACCGCCACAATCCTCTCTCGGTAGATCCGAGTGGGGATTCGGTAGAAAAGACGAAAAAAGGGGGGGAAGGATAAATCCTCTTCCCTCTCCACCTGCTGGCGATAGATCGGAAGATTTACGGCACTACCGATAAGGGAGAAGAGAAAAAATAAAAATCCTGCCTCCGGACTGAGATTCAATTTGGCAAAGGCGAGGTTCACAAGCCCAAATTGGAATAGAAAGAAGAGAAGAGGTAAAAGAAGTAAAAAGAGGAGAAAAAGAAAGAAGGAATAAGGAAAGGAGAACATCTCTTATCGCCTAAAAATTTTACCGCTCACTTTTTGCCGATCTAACCAGAGCAAACCGAAAACGGAAATAACGGTCAACAAAGTGATGAAGGCACCAACCCTCAGGGTCTTTTTGTCGTAATAGAAAGTAAGAAAATGCTCACCGGGGGTAAGAGGGACGGCTCGCAAACAGTAATTTGCCCGATAGACCTCGCCTTCCTTTCCATCCACCTTCACCTTCCAATTTGGATAATAAATCTCGGAGAGGAAGAGGATTCCGGGTTTTTCGGTATAGACCTTTAACTCAATCTGGTCATTTTCCAGTTTTTCCATCCTCACCCAATTTTCTGCCGATTCCCCCGCTGGGAGAGGATTCGGGACTTTTTCCAAAATTAGAACGTTTTGATAGTCAAACCCTTCATCTCCTAAAATTCTTAATTGTTTCTTCCGATCGGTTTCTAAAAGGTATCGGTAATAGACCTTTGCTCTTGGGAGATAGGTGGGATTAAAAACGAGGTCTATTTTCCTCTCGTCCACTCTTATCTTATACTTCGCATTGAGGAGGTCAACCTTCTTCTCAGAGGGGATATTAAATGTGGCGTAGTCCGCCAAACCCAATGGGGTATAGCCTTCCAGGAGTTCTAAGCGGTGAATCATCCCCTCATTCCTCTTTAATACCATATAGCGGTCCTTCCGAGCATTAATCCGAAAGACCTCTTCCTCCCTCTCCTTCTTTAAGCGACGGACCAGTTGATTTTCCGGATAGTAATCCTCTGGTCCCTGGGAAGAGAGATTGAAATTTTTCCCGAAAAGATAAAGGTCAGCAAAGGTAAGGAGGATGACGGCTCCGGCTAAAAAAGAAATATGCCTCTCGGATTTCGGAGCCTTTGCCTTTCTTATTCTCCTCTCCAGCCAAAAGATGAAGAGACCGCTGATATAAAAGATAAGGAATGTGTTGTATTGCTTAAGAACATTTCTCTGAACCTCGGGAATGCGCAAAAATTGGCTCAGGTTTTGAAAGGCATTAACCAAAAAAAGAAACCAGAAGAAGGTAGCGATGATGAGGAAGAGAATGAGACAGCGCCAAAAGCAAAAACACCTTTTGCCGCCTTCCCCTTTGCTAAACGATTCTAACCCGAATCCGGCTAAAACTGCCAGACTAAAGGTGAAGAGTCCAACGAAGCGCGCCGGAATCCGAAAGCGATTAAACCCGGGAAGGAAGTGGAAGAGGAATTTGTAAAAAGGGGTATACTTCCCTAAGGCGGCGACTAAGGCGATTATTGCCAATAAAAGAAAGAATGTCTTCTCCTTAGAACGATTAAAGAAAATACCAAAAAGAACGAAGATCAAAGGAATAATTCCAAGATAGAGTGCCGTCTCCCAGTAGTAATAACCAGCTTTTTCTCCCCAAAAGAAAACTGAATCGGTGCCATCGCCGGTGATACTGCCAAAGAATTTAGGAATGAGAAGGAGAAGAGGAAAGTGAAGAGGCAGAGACACATCCGCCGACTCCTCAAAGGTCATCGCTTCTCTCAGTGTATAACGAGAGTGTTCGTAAGATGGCAAATATTGGATTCCCGCCAAACCGAAACCGAGGAGAAAGACGAGGAGAAGAAAAAGAATTTCCCTTTTTGGGACAAAGGACCTCTCCACCCGCCATTGAAAAATAAAGGAGAAGAGAAAGAAGAGAAGAAGGGTGTAGACGAGATGAAGCGTAATTTGGGGGTGACCGGCTAAATTGGTAATTCCAAAAGTAACCCCAGCCCAAACCGCATCCCGGAGTGATTTATTCTTAAATGCCCGAAAGAGAAAGAAAAAGAGCAGGGGAAGCCAAATGAAGGCATTGACCATGGTCATATGGATGAGATGAGTGATGAGAAAACCGCTGAAGGTGAAAACAACCGAGGAAAATAGGGAGGAGGAAAAAGAGAGGTTTAATTCTCTTGCCAGAAGATAGAAGAAGATACCGCCCAAAAAAAGATGGATTACCATTTTCATCTCCACCAACCAATAGACGAGGCTTTGAGAATTGGAAGAGATAAACGCCAAGAGCCAGTTTATCGGATAGAAGACCTGGGACTGAACATCACCCAAAAAAGGCATCCCGGCAAAGACGAAAGGGTTCCAAAAGGGAATTGAGAATTTCCGCAGGAAAGAAAAGAGAAAATAACTGTACGGGTAATAATGGTAAAGGATATCCTCCCAAAAGTATCTTTTGCCCAAAATCACTTCCCAAAAATAGAGTAAAATGAAAAGGCCAAAGATGACACCTGGCCAAAAACGCTTCCCTAATTTCATTGAGGATTTTAATTACTAAGAAAAGAGTGTCAAGGGCATTGAGCAAATTAATCGCCATTGACAGGGAAAAATAAAAAAATATAATCACTTATGAAAAAATTAACTTTTGTCTTTCTTTCGCTCACACTTTTATCCTGCCCGAAAAAGACCTCAATCCGGGAAGATGAGACTTGGCTCGGTTTTTACCTTAACGGCAAAAAGGTTGGCTACTCCTACCAGAAATTTCAAGTGGCCAAAGACTATCTCCGTTTCTATAATCGGACGAAGATGCGGATGCGGATGGGTGAAGAAACTCAAGAGCTTCTAACCGCTACTGACTGTTTCACAACCAATGACTTTAATCTCCAGAAATTTCGTTTTGAACTAATCTCGCCGAAACAAAAGGTAAAGATTAACGGTTGGGTGCAAGACGATGAATTATATCAGGAGGTTTTAACCGCTGCTGGTCTCCGGCGGACCAAAATGCCTCTTGAAGGAAAGGTATACCCATCCTTCGCCATTCCCAAATTCGTTCATCATAAGAAACTTAAGAAGGGGAGAGAATATACCTTGCCCACCTTTGAGCCCGTAATTAATAAAATTATTCCAACCACGGTCGTCCTCCTCGGGGAAGAGGAGACAAAAATCGCCGATTCTACTTACCTTTGCCAAAAAATTAAAGTAACGATGATGGGCAATATCTCCTTCTATTGGATAGATAACGAGGGTCGTCTCCTCAAAGAGGAAACCCCTCCCCAGATGTTAGCGATAATGGAGTCGCCCCAGGAGGCACTATCCCAGGAGAAAGGCGAAGAGACAGTTGATATCATCTCTTATTTCAGCATTAAAGCGGATACCATAGTTCTTAATCCCAAGGGATTGGAATACCTTAAAGTTGAATTGGGAGGCATCGAACCTAAAGATTTTGATTTAAATACCGCTGACCAGAAGGTTATCGCCGAAAATCCCCTCACCTTAGAGATAAGAGTGCCCAAATTAGAAGAGAAACCAATTCCTCTGCCTCTCACTCAACCGAAGGAATTCTTAAAGCCTTCCCTTTATATCCAATCGGACAACGAAGAGATTAAAAAGAAGGCAATGACAATAAAAGGAGAGAAAGATGATGCCCAGGAAGTTGCAAAAAGAATTCTCTTCTGGATAAATGAGAAGTTGCGAAAAATTCCCACCGCCTCCCTCCCTTCCGCGGTTGATGTCCTAAAGAACGGAGCCGGGGATTGTAACGAACATTCTATTTTATACGCCGCGCTCTGCCGGGCGGTCGGCATCCCCGCCAAGGTCTGCGTTGGTCTTATCTACTCCGATGGTAGTTTCTACTATCACGCCTGGAATCTGGTCTACTTGGGGAGATGGGTCGCCTGCGACCCAACCTTTGGTGAATTCCCGGCTAATCCGACTCATATCATATTAAAGGAAGGCGAGATTGAAGAACAAGCCAAGGTTTTAAAAGCGGTTGGGAATATTAGAATAAAGATCTTAGAGTTTAATTAAAAGAAGTCTCCTACTCTTCTTTCTCTTCTAACCTCTCTTCTTCCGGCTTTAAGAGAATCTCAACCTTTGCCGAATTCCATAAACGGGTGATTAATTCTTTGTTAAGGACATCCTCTTTCTCCATCCTTAACTTCCTTTCAATCTTCGCCTTCACCTCGGAAAAGGGACGGGTATACGCCTTCTTCTGTTCCTCTACCTTGATTATCGTATACGTCGTGTCGTCAATTTTAATTACCGAACTTACCGTATTCGGTTTCGCCTTAAAGATAAACTCCCGGATTGGCTTCGGTTTCGTCGTGTCGCCCTTTTGGATATAACCCAAATCACCCCCAATCCACTTAGATGAGGCTACGGAATATTCCCTAACTAAAGAGTCAAATCCAACCTTCTCTCCCTCTAACCTTCTCTTCACCTCTAACGCCTTCTCTTTAGACCGGACAACAATTTCCCTTGCCTTCACTTGCTCGGGGACATAGAAATCCTTTATTGTCCTCTGGTATTCTCTTTTCGCCTCTTCCTCGGTTACCCCAGCTCGCTGCGCGACCTTCTCTTTCCGTAATTGGTTAATGAGCAGTCTCTTCTCATCCTCCAAGAGTTGACCAAAGACGGAGTTTTTCAACCAATACTTCTTATTCTCGCAATCATAGATCACCCCGTATTCCTCCGCCATATTCTCTAAAAATCGCCTCTTCCCGCCCGGCGTCTCCAACTCACCTCGGAAAAATGGCGGAATCTGAGAGACCCTCTCTTCAAAGGCGGTCTTCGTGATTGGGATATCAAAGATATGGGCCAGTATCTCTCGATCCTCCTTAAGGGCAATGGTGTCAATCGTCAGACGCCCCATTTCCTTCATCAAACGGAGCTTCGTCTCTAAGTTCTTTTGCATCTTCTCCTGCCGCAATCGGGCTTCAATCTCCGACGCAACATCCTTATACTTCTTCTTTTGGTAATCCTTCCTCTCTTCAACCAAAAACAAAAGGTAGCCGTCTTGGGTCTTTAGCGGGGGAGAGACTTCCTTTGGTTTTAAACGGAATAAAACATCCTCAATATCTTTTGGATAAGTCTTTCTCTTCACCCAGCCCAATTCACCACCCTTCTCCTTGGTCGGGGCCAAAGAGAAGACCTTGGCTAAGGAGTCAAATTTCAAACCCTCGCTTAAAACCTTCTTTCGCAAATCTTCGGCAGTCGCCTTCTCGGCAACCAGAATCTCCCTCGCCTTAACTTGCTCCTCCGTAATATAATCCTTCTGGTGTTCATTGTAGTAAACTTGTTTTTCTCTTTCGGAAACCTGGGCCTCATTAACCACTTCTTGATTGTACCACTCCTGAAAGAGAAGTCGCCGTCGCGCATCCTCTAAGGACTTTTGAAATTCAGCCCTTTTGTTTAAACCCAATCTTAGCGCCTCTTGATAAAGGAGCCGGTCTTCAATCATCCGGTCTAACTCCTTTTTCTTTTCCTCAAAGGTCATACCGCCGGTCGGTGAGCGGAGGCTTTTCTCATCCAATTCCACCCGAGTGATTGGATAACCGTCAACATAAGCGACCCGCTCCTGGTAATTCTTCTTGAATGTCCGCTCAATCGCATCCAAGGCATCGTCCATATACTTCGGTTTCCGCTCAATCCGCTCCAGCTTAAAGGGAAAGCGATAACGTCTCTCATATCTTAGATACCGCGTTGCGATCTTCTCATAAAGAGAAGCGGCGTCAACAAACCTCTCTTCTTTCTCGCCAAGGAGAGCGAGGCGGTATAAAATATCCGGTATCTCGGGTCGATTCGGATAGGTCTCTAAGATTGAATTGTAAATCTCTTTTGCCTTCACGTAGTCCTTCTTCTTATCAAAATAGAGATCGCCCAATTCCAAAAGGACTTTCAGTTTCTCGCCTTCGGGAAGAGAAGCCAGTTCTCTCTCCAAGGTATCAATCGCCCGGTCGTATTCCTTAGTCAGGTAGAGCTTTCTTATCTGAGCGAGACGCATTTCGGTGCTGTTGGCTATTTTCCCTTCCTTAGCCAAGGTGAATAAAATGATGGTGAAAAATAAAAATCGTCCCTTCATAATCTCCTCCTTGTTTGGCTCATCTCATCATAATTTTACTTATCTGCATCGCCATTCCCGAGGCAATGGGAATGACGACATTGTCATTAACTTCGATCGGAACCGCTTCCACCAAGGTGGCAACAATTGCTCCCCAAAGACCAACGGAAAAGGGAAGAGATAAGTCTGGTATTTGGTTAAGGAGATAGACAATCAGAAGACAAGAGAGAAAGCAAGCCAAAGTTCCTTCCAGGGTCTTCCGGCCAAAGGTCTTTATCCGCCCGTGAGACAGACCGAAGAGAGCGGCCACTGTATCCCCAATCGCCAAAAAGGCGATTGCGGCCATAAATATCGCCCTCTCTTCAAAGATGAAGATGGCGATTGAGGCGGCAATCATTAGATAACTACCCCCGGTCAGGGAAGTGAATTCTCGCCGACGCAAAAGGGAACCGAAGAGGATGATAAATATCGCCTTGAATGGTGTGAGGTGGAGGCGGAGGAAGTCAATACCCAAAAAGATAGCCATTGTGATCAAAAGAAGCATAATTGAAAGGTCTTTCGGGAGGAAGTAATAAAGGATTGGAATTAGGAGGGCAAGAAGATGGACAAGTTTCCGACCAATTTCTGGACTCAACATCTCCTCTTAAAATCTGACGCCACAGGAAATTTTAATCGGTGAAGGTGGCAACTCTTGACTCTCGGGTTCCGGATAGTGACCCGTTTCATAGGCATAGTCGCAATAGAAATTCTTATAGCTCACGCCAAAACCAAAGGTTGGGCAACCCCTTAAAAAGCCGAGGCGAAGAGCGAGAAAGCGCCAGTCATATTCCAGACCGAGATTAGAGTAAAAAGGCAGGTCTTCAATATTTCCTTCAATCTCATAACTTAAAAAGAACTTCCCCCCAAAGATGGCAAATCTCTTAGTCAGACCAATTGAAGTGCGCATCCTTAAATACTCAGTGGTATCCGACCAAAGAAGCGGTGAGGCGAAGAGATTTCGGGCCCGGAGACCAAAAGACAAGTCTCTTCTCTTAAAACCCAGACCCAAATCACCGCCAAACCCGAAACAGTCATTAACCCCTAAGGACCGATAAATCACTTTGCCATTTAAACCAATTGTTAGATAACTCTCACCCGAATTATGTAGTTGGCGGGAGTAATTTAGGTAAAAGATGGCATCATAAGTCGTTACCACCCTCTCCACGACGACCGGGTTCTCTGGAGAAGGAGGCAGGGTTTCGTTTAAGAGGCGTGTAATTTTAACCCCGGGAACAGAAATCGCATAGACCCCAAGACCAACCGCATAATCGGCAAATGGATAAACAAAACCAAGATAGTCATTCCGGAAAAGTCCACCGAAGTTCTCCGAGTGAAGAAATGTTGCCTCCCGATTATTGAAGAGGGAGGTAAAGGCCGGATTATAATAAATCGTTCCCGCGTCTAAGAGAGAACTGACCACCGCACTTCCTTTACCCATCGCCGCGGCCGATGCGCCCAACTCTTCAAAGTCACCAGTATAACCAAAGCCCAAGGAGTGGAAAAGGAAGGCCGCTAACGCCAGCGAGAGCCCGAAACAAAACCCTTTATTCCGCATAAACATAACCGACTAACTCCTTCCGAAACCTCTTGCCGCCACCATAAGGTAAACGGCAAGTAATCTTTACCAAATAACGACCCGGTTTCACTACCTCTCCCCGGTAATCCCGACCGTCCCAGGCGACCAAAACCTCCCCGGCGGTAGAGGTGACGAATGGAGAGACTTCTCTGACCAAATTCCCCTTCTCGTCAAAGATGCGAATTGAAACTTCGGATAAATCGGTGAGATAGAGAGCAAAGGTTGAGCCTGGTCGCTCAGCGGTGAAGACTTCGGGAAAGGCACCCAAAAGATATGAGTCCAAACCGGTCCAATAGTATTGACCTCCACTCTTTTCACTAATGAAGACCTGCCCGTACTTCTTCCCAATCGCAATTCCCCTTGGTCGATAAAACTCACCCCTGCCGCTTCCTTCTCGTCCAAAAGAAGTGAGATAGTTTAGGAAACGGTCAAACTTATGAATCTTATTTAAGACGGTATCGGTAGCGAAGATATTCCCGTAGTAGTCAACCGCCAGATAAGAAAATTCCGCATCCTGAATCCCAATCCCCCGGACGTCGGTATATTCCAAGAGTCGCCCGGCGAGGTTAAACTTCTGGAGTCGCTTATTGCCGAAGTCAGAAACCACGAAGAACTCTTCACTGTGGAAATTATGGGGCTCCCCTTGGTCAATGACCGCAATCGCCCTTGGTTGCGAGAGCCCCTCTTTTATTATTCGGCTAACATTCCCAAAACTATCACAGATATAAACCCGATTACTTTCGCTTTCGGTAAAATAGAGATTTTTTTTAGAATCGACCGCCACCCCATAAGGCCTAGCGACCGGGGAGAAAAAGACTCTCTCCCAAGAGAGTTTCTTATTCTTATATTTCAACTTGACGATTCGGTCATTTCCCCAATCCGCGACAAAGACACTCCCGTCCGGATGAGCCGCTATCCCCTTGGGTAAGAGAAACTCACCCTCGCCACTTCCCCTTTTCCCGAAAATTTCCACCTTCAAAAGTCCAACATTATAGACAATCTGCCCCTGTCCGGAATTGACCGCCAAAATTGTTAGGATGTGGTCATCCCGAACCGTGGTCGTGTCGTCATCCTCCCAAAACTTCACTACCGCCAAACCCTGGGGGTCGTCAATTTGAAAATTACCGAAGTAGAGATCCAAATAAAAGGGCGAGATGCGGTTTATCCCCAAAGTATGGGAAAAGGGAGGGACGATTAGGGTCGTCTCCTCCAAGGTAAAAAGAGTTAAGAGGAAATAGAAAACGACCATAATTTGAAGAGGTATTATAGACCAATAGATTAAAATGTCAACCCGGAATTTTCGCCCCTTGGGCTAAGGCCGCTTTCAGGTAGGCGAAAAGGGTGGCTTTATCCAAGTCGTAGTGAATTTTCCCTTTATGAGCCAGAGAGACCTCCCGTTTTTCCTCGGAGACAATGATGACGAGGGCGTCCGAAATCTCCGCTATCCCTAAGCCCGCCCGATGTCGCATCCCCCTACCCAAAAGGTGCTCGGAAAGGGGCAGGGTGCAACCCGCGGCCAAAATTGTATCCCCCGATATGATACAAGCTCCATCGTGGAGTGGGGAGTTGGGGGTAAAGATACTGACCAAAAGAGCGGGGTTAACCCTGGCGTCCAACTTCACACCCGTCTCCGCAAACTCCCTTAAACCGATCTCCCCTTCCCAAACAATTAAAGCCCCAAAACCCCTCTTTTTGATCTCCTCTACCGCCTTTAACAATTCGTTGACAATCTCTCTCCTCGGCTCTTCTTTCAGAAAGGACTTTAAAAATCTTATCCGCCCAAACCGTCCCAATGCGTTCCGGATCTCCGGCTGGAAGAGGATGACAAAGATCACAACCCAAACCGCCTTTAAGGAATCTAAGATAATTCCCATCGCTCGCATATCCAGACCCTTCACGATTAAGGAAAGGATGAAGATGAAGAGGAGGGCATAGACCATTCTCCCGGCGCGCGTCCCTCTCAAAAAGGTGAGGAAATAAAAGATTAAGGCGGAGACCAGTAAGATGTCTATAATATCCCAAACCCGGATCTTTAAAAAATTAATCATTATTGGCGTTCCCCATTATCGCCTCTAACATCCTTACCGCCCTTTTTGTCTCTTTCACATCGTGGACGCGCAGGATATTTGCTCCATTCATCACCGCCAAAAGCGAGGCGGCCAGCGTTCCTTCCAATCTCTCCTCCGGGGGTAAATTGAGGGTGAGGCCGATAAAAGACTTCCGGGAAGGTCCGATGAGAATTGGACAACCGAGCCCCTTCAATTCGGAAAGCCTTCGGATAATTTCGTAGTTATCCTCTAACCTCTTGCCGAAACCAATTCCCGGGTCAACGATTATCTTCTCTTTATCTATACCCTCTCTTTGGGCAAAAGAGATTCTCTCTTCTAAGTAGCGATAAATCTCCCCCATCAAATCCTTATAAGAGGGATTCTTCTGCATCGTCTTCGGTCTCCCTTTGATATGCATTATCACACAGTAAGCGCCGCGTTTGGCTAAAAGGGGCGCCATCTCTTTATCAAAGGTTAAACCGGAGATATCATTAATCAGCTCACAACCTTCGTCCAAGGCGAATTTCGCCACCTCCGCTTTATAGGTATCACAGGAGATTGGTATCTTTACCCTTCTTCTAATTAAAGGCAAAACTCGTTTCAGGCGGGCAATCTCCTCTTTGGCGGGAATTGGCTCGGACCCGGGTCGGGTTGACTCCGCGCCGATATCTAAAAAATCCGCCCCCTCTTCTTCAATTGACTCCGCTCGGTTTATTGCCGCCTCCGCCTGGATGTAGCGCCCCCCATCATAAAAGGAATCCGTGGTGACATTCAAAATTCCCATAATGTAGGTGCGATTTAACCGGTAAGGGCAATGGGAAAATTTCAGGACCCAATCCTTCTTTCTCAAAACCCTTAGATAATCTTTTAGTTCTCGGGATAGTAATTGGAGCCGCTCATACTGGTAACTCAACTTCTGGATAAGACCCTCGTATTGCCTTTGGGTCGCCAAGATAATCGCCGAAGAACTCTTCTTCCGACCACTCACCACATTCCGGTGGATGACACAATCCGCCCCTAAGGAAAGGGCAATTTGCTTCAAGATATTCGCCGAGGCGCAAGATAAAGAATCAACCTTTAACGGAATAACTCTTAACTTCTTTTGCAAGATTAAAAAAGCCTCTGGGTCGCAACCGACCCTCTCCAATTCCTGCCTAAAATCGCCTTCCTTCTCAAGCGCTAAGACTCGCATTTTAATCTCACCGATACTCAACTATCTCCGAGAGAGGCTTCCTCTCCCTCTCTCTTGGCCACTCCTTTGGATAACCGAGGGGGGTGAAGGCAATCGGCTTCTCACTCGGCGAGAGGTTTAGAATCCTGTTCACCTCCTTCTCGTCATAGGCACCAATCCAACAAGTCCCTAAACCCTCGGCGGTTGCCGCCAAGATGATATGCTCGAAGGCGATGGCGCAATCAACCGGATAGGAACTCCAATAACCACCCATCCTCCCCCAGGCCTCTTCCTCTAAGGCAATAACCCCAATTAAGACTGGTGCCTCAGCGATGAACCTTTGGTTGCGCATCGCTGGAATTAACTCTTCAATCAAATCCTTATCCCGAATCACCAAAAACCGCCAAGGTTGGAGATTCTTCGCCGAAGGGGCAAGTCGACCCGCTTCTAAGACCCGATTTAAGACATCATCCGGAACCGGGTCAGGCTTATAAGACCGGACGCTCCTCCTCTTCTTAATCACCTCATAGAAATCCATAAGACCTCCTATTCAATCTCAACCCGATAGTTTGGACTGAAGAGATAATAGCCTTCCCCCATCTGGACCAAATTCCTCTGATTCCAGATGACCTTAAATTTTGTCGCCCGATTAGAAGTTATAGGAAAAGATTGATAAATCTTTATCTCCCCTTCTTGAGTTGGTGGCAACTTAATGATAAAGATACTATCATCCCTCACCAGATAACCAGAAGAGTCCCTTGTTCCCCCTAAGGTTAAAGAGACGAGGGAATAGAAATCGGGCTTCAACTCCTCCCGCCAAAATAACTCTCCGAGGGGAGAAAGGGAGAGCAAATCAAATGTCGTATCCGGCGAAAAATTTTTCTCGGCCACCAACTCTCCCCCCGCCTTAAAGACCGAAATCTTCTTTAAGTGGAGATTAATACTTCGGATTATCCCACCGGATAAGAGATAAGCCTCTTTTCCTTGGTAAAACTCAAAAGTGCCTCTCGCGGAGCAACCGAAAAGAAGAAGGGAAAGAATTAGAAGAACCTTTTTCTTCACCTTTTCTCAAAGCGCCTGACGCGATTTGAACGCGCGACCTGCGGATCCGGAGTCCGCCGCTCTATCCACTGAGCTACAGGCGCATAACCAATCTTAACCGAAAAAAGCGATTAGTCAAGATGCGAAACCTCCTCCGCTCTTCCCGATCACTACCTGGGGCCTGACAAATTCTAAACCGAATCTCTATCGTCTCCCAACCGGAGATTTTAATGAGATTAAAAAGAGAATCCTCTTGCGCTAACTAATAATAAGGTTTCCTGCGGAGAAACCCCGCCAAAGGCTTTTCTTTCTTCTAACCCTCGCATTTTCCAATACTTATCGTGTTTTGAACCAATTTTCGGGTATAGTCCCCCCAACGCCTTAAATGAGCCATTTTCTAATCCCTTGAAGAGCCTCTTTCCTCATCTTTTCTCATCCCTCTTTATTTCCCTTATCTTCTATCTCGTTTCTTTCCTCTTCACCTTCCCAATTTTTGGTCTCTTTTCCGGACTCTAATTTGGTGCCTCTTTGATTGCCCTCTCAATTCTTCTAAAATATCTATTCTTTAATCGCTTCCAAGTTGACAAAGAGACGCCGGGGGATAAAATTGGTAATGAAAAAGAGCCTCTTTCTCTATCTTCCCTTTCCGAAAAAGATAAGAAGGGAGAGACCAAAAGAGGAGAAGATAATATTGACCCTCCCCGCGGTTGGCGACATCTTCATCCCCAAGAGCGTCTTGGAGGCGGTCTTTGACCAAAAGACTAAGACCTACGAGTTTTTAACCCCATTCCAAATGGTCTCATCTTACTTAAAGGAGGCAAATATCACAACCGCCTGGTTTGGTGGCGCCTTAGATACACTTGGTCCTTATACTTGCTATCCCCGATTTAAGACCCCTTCCGCTTTGACTTCCGCCCTAAAAGAAGGTGGCTTTGATGTCTTCTTCCAAACCAATCACACCCTTGATTACGGTGAGAAGGGGTTAAGAAAGACCGAGGCGATCTTAAAGAGATATGGAATTACCCAGGTTGGCGCCTATGTCAATCAAGAGGAGAGTGAAAAAATCTCTCTTTACCAAAAAGGCTCACGCCGGGTCTCTTTTCTCAATTATACCTATGGGACGAATGGGATTCCCATTTCAAAGCCCTGGATGGTGAAGTTGATTGATCCGAATAAGATTAAGGAAGATATTGTGAAGGCAAAAATGGTCTCGGACTTTGTCGTTCTTGCCCTCCACTTTGGTGAAGAGTATCAAAGGTATCCGAATGAAGGGCAGAAACGAATCGCCAGGACGGTCGCCAAATCCGGTGCGGATTTAATCCTTGGCTTTCATCCCCATGTCCTCCAACCGGTTGAACTCTTAGAATTGGATGACAGAAGGAGGGTCTATGTCGCCTACTTCCTCGGTAATTTCCTCTGCGGTCAAAGGAGACGCTTCATTGAGACCGGAGTGATATTAAGGGCGGAGATTGAAAAGGAGAAAGAAAGGGTGGAATTGAAAGAGATTGACTACCTTCCGGTTTGGATTGCCAAATACAGAGAAGGTGGGAGATATCAATTCAAAATCTTACCGATAAAGGAGGCGTTAAGACTTGACCAGGAGAAGGCGTTGAAATTTTTGGGAGAAAGGGAATATAAGAGGATGAAAGAGGCATACGAAGAGACAATTACCCACCTTAATAAGATAAAAGAAAGAGATTAGGAGGAAGATATGGAGGCGATTGAATGCATCTTAACCAGAAGGAGTATCCGGAGATATAAAAAAGACCCAATCCCAAAAGAATTGATTGAAGAACTCTTGACCTGCGCGATGGCCGCCCCTTCTGCCCGGAATGAGCAACCCTGGCACTTTGTCGTCATTGAAGACCGCTCCCTCCTTGACGCCATCCCCAAGTTTCACCCTTACTCCCAAATGCTCAGGGAGGCACCGTTAGCCATCTTGGTCTGTGGCGATATAAAATTGGTGAATCACGAAGGCTATCTGGTTCAGGACTGCTCCGCCGCTACCCAAAATCTCTTACTTGCCGCCCACGCCAAAGGCTTAGGTGCGGTCTGGCTCGGCGTCTATCCGAGAGATGAAAGGATCGAAGGGATAAAGAGACTCCTTTCAATTCCAAAGAATATCATCCCGATTGCCCTAATCGCCTTAGGCTACCCGGCGGAAGAGAAAAAACCCGAGAACCGCTCCAAACCCGAAAGGGTCCATTATAACCGGTGGTAAAGCCTTCTTAATTTTTTACCCCGTATCCTTTCAATTCTTGACTTTTGCCCAGAGAGGATTATCATAAAAAGATGCGTGTCTCTCTCCGCTGGCTAAAAGAGTTTTTGGAGATTAAGGAAGACCCTTTCTCTTTTGCCGAACTCCTCACCCAAAAGGGAATTGGGGTGGAGGGTATCGTTAACTACGGCGAAAGAATTGAAGGTTTTGCGGTCGCCGAGGTTGTTAACGAAGAAGGGGATAAGACAATCCTCTCCTTAGGAAAAGAGTCATATAAAGTAGAGAAGTTGGCGGGAGTGAAGCTCGGCGACAAGGTTGGGTTTTCGCCGAGCCGAAAAGGGGTTCTATCTAAGGCGAATTTGGACTTTGGCGACGGCATCCCAATTTTGGATGAAATTTTTCCCGTGGGCGCACCTCTCGCTCAATTCTTAGACGATTATGTCTATGAGGTGGAGATAACGAGTAATCGGGGCGACCTAATGAGTATCTTCGGCATCGCCCGGGAAATTTCGGCCTTCTTAGACCAGGAAGTGAAAAGGGTAGAGATAAAACCACCGATTGAAATTGAGCCAACCGCGGAGTCGTTGGTGAAATTGGAGATTGAGAATCCAAGAGATTGCCCTTCTTATCTCGGCTCGGTAATCTCCGGGGTGAAAATCGCCCCATCCCCCTTCTCTCTCCAGTGGCGTCTCTTTGTCTCGGGAATCCGGCCGAATTACAATGTAGTGGATGCGACCAATTATATCCTCCTCCAATACGGCCAACCGCTCCATCCCTTTGATTTAGACCGCATCTTTGGGGAGAAAGTCGTCGTCCGTCGGGCAAAACCAAAAGAGAGGATAAAGACCATAGATAATCTAAAGCGAGAACTCTCCCCGGAGGTCTTGGTCATCGCCGATTCCTTCCGCCCAATTGCCATCGCTGGGGTGATGGGTGGCAGTAATTCGGAAATCGTCGCCAATACCAAAAAGGTCTTCTTGGAATGTGCCGGTTTTGCCCCCTCGGTAATCAGAAAGGGTTCCCTCTCTCTCCGACTGAGGACCGAGGCGAGTCGGCGGTTTGAGATGGGAATTGACGAATCATTCTTAAAAGAGGCATCTTTAATGGCTACTTCTCTCATCGCCCAACTCAGTGGTGGCAAGGTTCACCAGGGAACAGTGGGAAAGGTAACGGAGGTAAAGAGAAAAGTTATCGCCCTTAGACCAGAAAGGGTTGGTTCAATTTTGGGTGTCAACTTAGATAAAGGGTTTATCACTAATGCCCTCAACCGAATGCATTTTCCCACCACCGAGAAGGAGAAGATCGAAGTCGTTGTCCCCTCTTACCGTAGGGATATAAAAGAAGAGATTGACTTGATTGAGGAGTTAGCCCGATTTTATGGTTATGAGCATCTCCCGGATGACTTCTCCCTAAAAGGAAAGAAGGGCGGGGAAAGGAATTTTCTCAACTCCCAATTAGAAGAAGTCGCCACCTATTTCGCTAATCTCGGATTTTATGAGGTGAAGACCGTTGTCTTCACCAACAAGGAGACCCTCAATCAACTTGGGTTCTTCTCTTTTGTCCAAATCTCAAATCCGCTCAATGCCAACTTCTCTCTCTTGCGTCCCTCTCTCCTCCCCACGCTCTTACCAATAATCAGCGAAAATAAGAGGCGGGGAAATAAAGACCTCCGCCTCTTTGAGATTGGCAAGGTCTACACGATTAGCGAAAAGGGGAGGAAGGAAAATTACAATTTGGCTATCGTCTTATCCGGTTCCCCCAACCCTCTCTTTTGGCAAAAGGGTCGGGAGGATTACGACCTCTTTGACCTAAAGGGAATCTTCACGTCTCTCTCCGCCTTTCTCTCCCTCGCCCCGTTTCAATTTTGCCCGAAACCCCAGCCATTTCTCCACCTCGGATTGGCAGTGAAGATTATCTCTGAGAAGAGAGAAGAGACAATCGGTCATTTGGGCGCCATCAATCCAAATATTTTAAAAAGGTGGGATATTGATGACCCAGTCTGGTTTGGTGAAATCTCGCTCCAGGACCTCATCTCTCCCCGGAAGAAGTTCTACCGAGCCATCCCCCCCCAGACCTCATTTAGCCGCGACTTCGCCTTCCTCTTGGCGAAAAAGATTCCGGCCCAAGAGGTCCTGCAATTGATCAAAGAAAAATTTGCCGACCGAGTCACCGACTGCGAGCTCTTTGATTACTTTTTGGGTCCGCCCTTACCCCCGGATAAGAAAAATCTCGGCATTCGGCTGACTGTCAACCTTCCCAGCCGCGGTGGCGCTGTTTCGGAAAAAGAGGCCGAGGAGATATTTACCCGGATTGTGGAAACGGTTACCGCCCAATTTGGTGCGGAATTACGGCAGAGGAAATGACCAAATGAAAGATATCAGGTCTTTTAGCGAGCAAAACCCGGAAGCGACCCAAGACCCAAATTCCCTTGCCCAAGAAGTTGAACGTTTAGCCGCCGAGGTGAAAAGATTAGAAGAGGAGAATAATCGGCTCAAAGAGATAATTAAAAAATTAAAAGAACGAGATGAAAACCTGAAAGAGAAATTGCGGTCGCTACTTGACAAGACAGAAGGTTATCGTTAAAATAAAATTAACGATAAGTGTTTGACTCTTTGAAAATTCGGAAAACTGGGCTCCCTGCTGTGTTCGTGATGGGTTACAAGGTCTTGAGCTAACACCTAAAGAAAGGGAGCCGGATGTTGATGCTGAATGCTTCCTGCCCGACAGCGGATATAAGCAAGACGCATCTTCAAGGCACCCACTTATCTTATAGGTTCAGAGACCAACACTCACACGGCACAAGCGGGGAGTTTCTCTTAATGGAGGATAAGATGGTATCACCGTTATCTCTGTTTCTCTTATGGGCTTTATTGGGCTTTGCCCTTGGCTATCTCATTAGCCAAAGGCTAATTAAACTTCAATTAAAAGAGTTGGCGAAGAAAAGAGAAGAGATCTTAGAAAAAGCCAAGAGGGAAGTGGAAGAATACAAAGAGCGGATTGAAAGGGAAACGAGAGAGATTCTCCGTAAGGAGAGGGATAACATTCACAGTCTTTTAGAAAAATCCCGGGAGGAATTAAAGGTCAAAGAAAAAGAACTCTCGGAAAGGGAACTTTCCCTCCGGCAGTTGAAGAAGGAATTGGAAACAAAAGAGGTCCATCTCCTCCGGCAACAAAAAGAACTGGAGGGAAGAGAGCGAATGGTAAAAATTAAGATGGACCGATTAGACCAATTGATTAACGAGGCCAATGAACACCTCCTCCAAATTGCGAACATTGATGAGACCACCGCCAAAAACGAAATCTTAAAAAATTTAGAAGAGAAGGTAAAGCGGGAGGCCGCCCTGAGATTTAAAGAGATCAGGGATGAAACAATAAGGTCAGCGGAAGAGGTCGCTCGGGAGTTTATTCTTCAGGCGATTCAGCGTTGTGCGATTTCTCAAACCCAAGAATCAACCGTAACGGTCGTTTCCCTTCCTTCTGAGGAGTTGAAAGGACGGATCATTGGTCGGGAAGGCCGGAATATCCGCACCTTTGAAAACTTAACCGGCGTTGAGGTGATTATTGACGATACCCCAGGGGTGATTACCATCTCCGCTTTTGACCCAATGCGGCGGGCAATTGCCAAATTGGCAATTGAGAAACTCATCGCTGACGGCCGAATCCATCCCACTCGGATTGAAGAAATTATCGCCACTGCCAAAAAAGAGATTACTCAGGAGATTGAAAAAGAAGGCGAGGCTTGTGCCTTAGAGATGGGATTGGTCGGGATGCATCCGGAACTCCTCTCTTATATTGGAAAGATGAAATTTCGCACGAGTTTCGGTCAAAATCTCCTCCTCCATTCTAAAGAAGTCGCCGTCCTGGCGGCAATTATGGCCCAAGAGTTGAAACTTGACCCCGTGATTGCTCGCCGGGCCGGTATCCTCCACGACATCGGAAAGGTAGCCGACCACACCCAAGAAGGAACCCACGCCCAAATTGGGGCGGCAATTGCCCAACAATTCTCGGAAGAGGAAATCATCATTAATGCCATTGCGGCCCATCACGAAGAAGTCCCTTTCAACAACCCCTACTCTTTTTTAATTGCCGCCGCTGACTCCATCTCTGGCTCCCGCCCCGGGGTTCGCCGGGAAACATTAGAGGCTTATATAAGACGGATTACAAAACTGGAAGAGATCGCTCTAACCATACCCGGAGTGGAGCGGGCTTACGCAATTCAAGCCGGACGAGAAATAAGGGTTTGGGTTGATCCGGAGAAGGTTTCGGATGCCGATATCGCCGCAATTCTCCAAAGACTTATTGACGAATACGAAAAAGAGATAAAATATCCCGGACAAATAAAGGTAGCGGTGTTAAGAGAGAAGAAAATTACCGGCTTCGTCCATTAAAAGAGATGGAAATTATCTTTCTGGGTGACATCTGCGCCAAACCGGGCCGGCGAGCGGTCTTTGAGCAGCTACCAAAATTAAGGGAGAAGTACAAACCCGATTTCGTCATCGCCAATGCGGAAAATTCCGCAGGCGGATTCGGTTTGACGCCAAAGATCGCCTCGGAACTTTTAACCAAAGTTGACGGTCTCACCCTTGGCGACCACTTCTTAGACCGGAAAGAATTGATCCCTTTCTTAGAGAGCGAAGACCGAATTATCCGACCGTTAAATTATCCCTCAGACACCCCCGGTCGCGGCTTTCGGTTTTTTAACAAGGATGATAAAGTGATCGCGGTCGTCAATCTCTTAGGTCGGGTCTTCCTCCGACCAATTGATTGCCCGTTCCAAAGCATCAAAAAGGTCCTCCCTTTGATTCGGGAAAAGACGAAGGTGATTATCGTTGACTTCCACGCCGAAGCGACCGCGGAGAAGGTAGCGATGGGTTGGTTTTTAGATGGAGAAGTTTCGGCGGTCCTCGGCACCCATACCCACATCCCAACTGCCGATGAGCGTATTCTGCCGAAAGGAACCGCTTACATTACCGATATCGGGATGTGCGGTGCTTTAGATTCCGTGCTCGGGATGAAGGTTGAGAGTTCCTTAAAAAGGATTCTTACCGGTATCCCCTATCGTTTAGAACCGGCTAACAACAATGTGAACCTCTGCGGTGTCCTTCTCACCATTGACGATAAGACCGGGCGTGCCATCGCAATAAAGAGAATTCAGGAACCGGTTTGCCCGGCGGAGAGAGATGATTTCCCAAATCCTTAGGGAAGTTAAGACGGCGAAGGCGCTGACCGTGTCATCGGCAAGGCGGGAGATTTGCGACTGCTTAGCCAAATTCGGAAGCGTGGCGGAGGCGGAACATCACGAGGTCGGACCAAAGCAACAGGAGATTGACCTTAAGTATCCCGATGCCCCCCAGACAGCAGATAATATAATAACCGCGAAGGTAATGATTAAGAGGGTAGCGGAGACCAATAACCTCATCTCCCTCTGGGAGTTGGAGAGGTATCTACCTCTCACTTAATAATGCGCGACATCCAAAATGAGATTGATACCCGGAATCTTGAGATTGATAAGGTCGGGATAAAGGGTCTCCAATACCCCATCGTCCTGCGGGATAAGGCCCACAAGAGTCAGCATACAGTCGCCACGATTAACATTTATGCCAACCTCCCCCACAACTTTCGCGGAACCCATATGTCCAGATTCGTTGAGGTATTAAACCGTTTCCACCGGGAGATTGCCATCACCAAAATCGGAGAGATTCTTAGGGCGATCAGAGAGAGTCTCTCCTCTTCTTCCGCCCATATTGAACTCTCTTTCCCTTACTTCATTGAAAAGAAAGCGCCGATTTCAAGAACCGAAGGGCTGATGGAATACCAGTGCCGTTTTCTCGGTCTCTTGGAAAGTTCTCCCGGTTTCATTAAAGACAAACTCACCATCTATATGGGCGCCACCGTGCCCATCCTCCTCCTCTGCCCCTGCTCCAAAGAGATTGCCACAATGAACGCCCATAATCAAAGAGGTGAGATTCGGGTCCTCGTCCGTTTTCGTGGTTTCCTCTGGTTAGAAGACCTAATCACCCTAGTGGAAGACTGCGCCTCTTCTCCAATCTATTCCGTGTTAAAAAGGGAGGATGAAAAGTATATTACTGAAACATCTTATCAAAACCCGGTCTTTGTGGAAGACGTGGCGAGGAATGTGGCGGAACGTTTAGAGCGGCACCCAAAAATCACTTGGTATTCCTTAGAAGTGGAGAGCCAAGAATCAATTCATAAACATAACGCCTATGCCGCCATTGAGAAAAGGGTAAAGAGACTGCCCAAGGAAGAAAGCAAGGGGTTGTGAGATGAAATTTTTCATCTCCTTTGACCTTGAAGGGATGCCGGGTGTCGTCTCTGGGCAGGACTATGAGAAGAACTTCTCCCTGCACCAGAAAGTGATCGCTCGTTCCCTCCGAGCGGTTTTGGACGGGATGAACCAATTTGGTGAATTAGAGACAGTTGTCATCTCTGATGCCCACGCCTGGGGCTACAACATCCCCTTTGAAGACTTGCCGCCAAAAGTCCTCTTATTCCGGGGTGTGCCCAAGGACTTAGGGATGGTGGAGGGGATTGACCGTGGTTTTGATGGGCTAATTCTCCTCGGCTATCACGCGAAGGCGGGTGAGCCATTCTCAACCCTTGACCACACCTACTCCTCAAAGACCTTTTACTCAATTAACCTCAACGGCGAAGAGTTGAGCGAAGCGACCCTTAATGTCGCCATCGCCGGCCATTTCGCCGTCCCCTTAATTCTGGCGGTCGGCGATGACAAATTGGTGAAAGAGGTAAAGAAGAAGATTAATCCAAAGGTCCCGACGGTGGTAACAAAATATAGCGTCTCTCGCCTTGGTGCCTTTACTCGGAGCATAGAAGAATTGGAGGGAGAATTGAAAGAAAAGACAAGGTTAGCCATTGAGAGACGAAAAGAGATGAAGCCTTTTCGGTTCTCCTATCCTTGTGAACTTCGCTTCCACCTCTTAGATACGGCAAAGGCGGACATCGTCTCTTTAATCCCAAACACAAAAAGAATTGGCGGCCGCCAAATCTATTACAAGGCGAAGGATATCATTGAGGTGAACCGAATCATTAGATTAGCCGCGATTTTAGGACTGGCGGCTCAGGAGTTTTATAAATGAAGACCTTAATCGTCAACTCCTATCACTACGACTCGGAGACCAAAATCGCTCCTTATATTCAACTAGTGAAAAAGTTTAGTGAATGGGAAGTGATTTCGGATGTGAATCTTTATCAAAGAGGTGATGAAATATATAGTTATGATTCCCTAATCCTCTCCGGTTCGCCCGCGCTGATTTCCAAAAACTGCTATTCCATCTCTTATGTCAACTTCTTAAAGACTCTAACCATCCCAACATTGGGGATCTGCTACGGACACCAAATCTTAGCCTTCGCCTTTGGGGCAGAGATAAAACAGGGTGTATTGGTTGAGGGGGAGGGGTTAGTGAGCATTATTGACTTTAAAGACATATTTAAGGAACTGCCCCCGGAGATTCGGGTTTTAGAGTCTCACCAAGAGTATGTTGAACCAGAGAATCTAGAAGGGAAGGGTTTTGTCATCCTCGCCTCTTCATCCAGTTGTCCGGTGGAGGCGATAAGGCATATTGAAAGACCCCTTTATGGCGTCCAGTTTCACATTGAGCGCTCCGGTTTGATCGGAGAGAAAATTTTGGAAAACTTCTATAAAGAGGTAGTGAGGAAGAGACGCTCCCCGGGTTAAGAAGATTTGTCACCTCAATCATTTCACTCTTTTTTTCTTTCCCGGAAGTAATCCAGTAAAATTTTTTTGTGGTCAAAAGCCAGAAAAGGTAAATTCTCTTTCCCAAAGAGCCCAACCCTTTTTGCATCACTCTTCGCCCTTATCTTTCCCTTTCCCTTAGCGGTGAAGACGACCGAGACGCAATGGCAACGGAGGTCACGTGTCGGCTGGGAGTAGACATGAAATTGTCTCAAATCACAAACGACAAGACCAGTCTCTTCCTTTGCCTCCCGCCGCGCGGCTTTCTCCACCGTTTCGCCGTATTCCACAAATCCACCCGGCAGAGCCCATCCGAAAGGATAATTCTTTCTCTCAATCAAAACAATCTTCCCTTTGTATTCAATGATGACATCAACCGCCAAACGGGGAGAGGGTTTCTTTTTCCGAAAATCTGTCTTCTTCATTAATCGGGCTCACTCTTAGTCAGACATTCGCCCAGGGCTTCCACCCAATTCCTTAACTCTCGGCCAAAGGTCTTTTGGTAGTTGTAGTTCGCCAGAACCGAAAAGCGTGGTCGCTTCGCCAATCTGCCGGCTTCTTCGGTTCGGATTGGTTTTATCTCTCGGTTCACCCTTAAAATTTTAACAATCTCACTGGCAAACTGAAACCAGGAGCAGAAACCGGAATTGGTAATATGGTAAATTCCATAAAATTCGGTCCTGACCAAATCTCTAATTGGCATTAATAAATCCTTGGTGTAGGTTGGCGAACCAATCTGGTCATCAACCACTCTTATCTCCTCGTTTTTCTCAACCTTCGCTTTAATTGTGTTAACGAAGTTCTTCCCTTTTCTACTGAAAAGCCAGGCGGTTCGGACAATAAAATGCCTCTTCCATTTCTTCACCTCCAACTCGCCCAGATATTTCGTCTCACCGTAATAATTGATTGGATTAGGTTGCTCCTCCTCTCGATACGGAACCTCTTTTTTCCCATCAAAAACATAATCTGTGCTCAAGTAGAGGAATTTCGCCGCGACCGCCTTTGCTCCAATCACTAAGTTTGTCGTCCCCAAAACATTCACTTGATATGCCTTCTCCCGTTCTTCTTCGGCCCGGTCCACATCCGTGAAGGCGGCTAAATGAATAATCGCCTCTGGTCTTTTTTCAATAATTCCCTTTATCACCTTTTCCTTATCGGTAATGTCCCATTCCGGTAGGTCCCAACCAATCACTTCAAATCCATTTGCCTTTAGGTAAGAAACGAGTTCTGAACCCAACATTCCGAGGGAACCAGTGACGATAACTTTCATCACTTAGAAGAGCCTCTTAAAAGGCAAACCCCTATATTGTTTTAAATTCTTTGCCATCTCTTTAATCATCTTCATCTCTTTCAAAACCCGGTTCACCTCTTCCACGGTTGTGCCACTTCCTAAGGCAATTCTCCTTCGCCGTGAACCGTCAATAATTGAAGGATTTTTCCTCTCCTCTTTCGTCATGGAGAGAATTATTGCCTCAATCCGCTTTATCTCCTTCTCCTCAATCTCCATTCCTTTCATTCCTGGCACCATTGACAATAGTTTAGAAAGAGAGCCCATCTTCTGAATCATCTTCATCTGGGCGAGGAGGTCTTCAAAATCAAATTCCCCTTTGAGAAATTTTTCCGCCATCTTCTTCTGTTCTTCCGTCTTCGTTTGTCCTTCAACCTTTTCCACCAATGACTTAATATCACCCATCCCCAAAATCCGGCTCGCCATCCGGTCGGGATAGAACTCTTCCAAATCTTCAATCTTCTCGCCAACGCCCGCGAAGTAAATCGGAACGCCCGCAATCATTCTTATCGAGAGGCAAGCTCCGCCCCGAGCATCGCCATCTAACTTCGTCATTATGCACCCATCAATTCCCAACCGTTCGGCAAATTCCTTTGCTTGATTTACCGCATCCTGTCCAACCATCGCATCCACCACTAAGAGACTATAGTTTGGTCTTATCTTATTTTTTATTTCCTGCAATTCCTCCATCAATTCTTCATCAATATGTAATCGTCCGGCGGTGTCAAAGATGATAAGGTTATTCTCTCCTTTCTTACTTAAACCCAAAGCCTCTTGACAAGAGAGAATTGCGGTCGCCCTTACTGGTGAAAAATCGACCCCGGCTCTCTTTGCCAAGAGAGCCAATTGCTCAGAAGCAGCTGGTCGTTTCGGGTCACAAGCCACGAGGAGTGGTTTCTTACTTTTATACCGAAAAGCCAACTTCGCCGCCGTTGTCGTCTTACCCGTCCCCTGTAGACCAACTAAGGCAATAAGACAGGGTTGAGTCTTAAACTCTAATTTGGCGGGCTCTTCCCCTAAAAGTTTAACAATCTTTTTATAAAGGACAACGCGCAACAACTCGCCTGGTCTTACCGCTTCGATTATCTTCTCCTTCTCTAAGGTAGCGGAAAGGTCTTTTATGAATTCACCAACCACCTTATAATTAACATCCGCATCTAACAAAAGAAGCCGCACTTCGCGCAAAAAAGAGCCTATCTCCTTTGGAGTTAATTTTCCGTAACCAAAAAGCTTCCTCTGTAATTTGAGAAACTTATCCGATATTAAGTTAAACATCGCAATCGCGCTAAAGTCTCTTTATAATCAGCGGAACGGAAAAGAAATGTCCCGACGATTACCATATCAATACCGGCTTGGCGGAGAAGCGGTATATTCTCCTCATTTACCCCACCGTCAACCGAAATGATAAAAGAGAAGTTTCTCCTCTCTCTAATTTCCTTCAAACGCTTGATTTTTGTCAAGACCTCGGGAATAAATTTCTGCCCGCCGAAACCAGGATGGACGCTCATCACCAAAATATCCTCCACATCATTCAGGTAAGGGAAAAGGAGTGATTCTGGGGTCTCGGGATTTATGGCGACTCCACAATCCTTATTCGCCTGATGGATGAGATTAATACACTCCCTTACCTTTTCGGTCGCTTCAATATGAAATATTACGCCAGCGGAATCCGAAAGGAAATTTTTAATCATCTTCTCTGGCTCCTTCACCATCAAATGGCTGAAAATCGGCTTCTTCGCTATCTTCCGTACCGCGTTGAGAATTGGGGTTCCAAAGCTAAGATTAGGAACGAAATGACCATCCATCACATCCAAATGGAAAGAATCAATCCCAGCCAATTCCACTTGCGCAATCTCTTTCGCTAAGTAGAGAAAGTTACAATTGAGAATTGATGCCGAGATCTTCATTTTGCCAAAACCAAAACAACCTTCCCTCTGATTTTCACTCGCATCTCTTCTTCCGGATATTGAAAGATTACAACGCCAGCCTCCTCTTCGCTCTCCTTCTCCCGCACTTCTTCTAAGGTTAAATTTAGACTATCAATCACGCGTTTCGCTTCGTCAAATCTCATGCCAATAAGTCGGGGCATAAGAACAAAACCTTCTCTTTGTCCGACTAGGACCCGCACCACACTCCCCTTTTCTAATGGTGTCCCAGGTGAAGGGACGAGAGTCATCACCTCCCCTTCCTCTTCCCCAAAGACCGTTTCCACCTTCGCCTCCAAACCAACCAGTTCAATAGCGTCTAAGACCTCATCAACCTTCTTCCCACTAAAATCTGGCACTAAAGTCTTCCCTCTCCCCTTACTCAGTGTTAACTCTACTATCCTCCCTCTTTTCACTCGCAGATTGGGACGGGGACTTTGCGCCACCACTTTCCCTTCTGGGTATTGGAGATTGAAAGCCCACTTCTTTTCACCGATCTGGAGCCCTTCTCTCTTTAGCAAAACCTCTGCTTCTTTCTCACCCAAACCGATGAGATTGGGCATTGTAATTACCTTTTGGGTTTTGGTCAAAATCGGCATCAGAACCAAACCAAGAAAAAAAAGACCAAAGAACCAGGCCAAGCCAGCCCCAAAAATAAAAACGAAAACCTGCCTTGTTCTTCTCCTATTCAAATCCCTCTTCTGGCTTAGGCTTGTACCCATTTAGAAAATCCTTCCCCGAAATTACTTTTTTACCTTCTATCTTCAACTCTTTGATCTTTAAAGACCCTTCTCCGGTGCAAACCAATAACTCGCCATCTTTATTAACCAGTGTCCCGGGAAAATTTTTCACCGAATCCGAAACAATGGATTTGAGAATTACGACCTTCTTTCCCCGAAAATGAGTATAGGCTCCTGGTTTAGGCGAAAACGCCCGAATTTGATTGTGAATTAAGGACGCCTTTTTTTCCCATAAGATTAATAATTCCTCCTTCTCAATCTTCTTGGCATAAGTGGCTAACTTCTCATCTTGGGGAATTGGCTTCGCTTGATCTCTTGCCAATAAATTTAGGGTCTCAATTAGAATTTGGGCACCAAGAGCAAAGAGGCGCTTTTTCAATTCCCCATAAGTTTCTTCCTCATTGATTTCTATCTTTTCTTGGGCGAGAATTGGTCCAGCATCAATCTTCTCGTTCATCATTATTACCGTCACTCCGGTTACCTTCTCGCCGGCTAAGAGCGCTCTCTGAATTGGAGCTGGTCCTCGGTATTTAGGAAGGAGAGAGGGATGGAGGTTAATAAATCCCTTGGGAAAGAGTCTTAGCAATCTCTCTTTAATGAGATGACGAAAGGAAATCAAAAGGCCAAGTTCCGCTCCTTCCGCCATTAAATCCTGACAAAAATCAGAAGAGTTTGGGTCGTTGGGGTAGAAGACCTTTATTCCCCTCTCGTTTGCTAACCGACTCAATTGGGACTCTTCCACTTTTAGACCCCTTCCTTTGGGTTTTAGCGGATGGGTAACCAAAGCGGTAATCTCAAATTCCTCAGCCAGTTGGCGGAAAATCGGTAAAACTTCATCGTCACCGGAAAAGAGAACAATCTTCATAAACCTATCAACTCCCTCCTCTCTCTTGTTGCCGCCTCTTTATCTCTTCTAATCTCTTCTCAAGGAATTTCCGGCGCAGCGGACTGAGATAGTCAATAAAGAGTCTCCCCGCCAAGTGGTCAATTTCGTGCTTAGCGGCTCGGGCAAAAATCCCTCGGAACTCAAATCGTTTTGCCACCCCTTTTTCGTCCATCCCCTCCACAACAACCAGAGATGGTCGGACAATTATCTCCTCAATCTCGGGCAAAGAGAGGCAACCTTCTTCTCTCTCATTTTTACCTTCTTCTTTAATCAAATGCGGGTTGATAACGACGATGAACTCCTCTTTCTCTTCCCGCATCCTTCTTAAAAGGAATACCGCCTTTTCAACTCCCACTTGATTCGCCGCCAGCCCGATGGCATCGCAGCGCCTTATCGTCTCCTTCATATCGGAAATTAAGGAAAGAATCTCTCCATCCACTCGTTCCACCTCTCTTGTCTTCCTTAAGAGAATCGGGTCTCCAAACAGCCTTATCTCTCTTACCATCTTCTCTCTAAGAACCGGTTTTCTTATAAGCGATAGCGCTTTTATCTATCTCAACTTTCGTATTCTCATCAATCTTAATAATAAATGTCCCCTCTTTCACATCCGAAATTACACCGTGGATACCACCTGCCGTCACTACCCTGTCCCCTTTTTTTAATTGGGCAATCATCTCCTGGTGTCTCTTTTGTTTCCTCTGTTGCGGTAGGATTAAAAGGAAATAAAAGACGAAGATGATTAAAATTGGAAGAAGGAGTTGACCAATCGGATTGGGTCTCATCGGCTGGTTTTTGCCGTAGAGCAAAGAAGCGAAGAGCAAACCAGCAATCGTCAATAAAATTCGGACTCTCTTCATAATCGCTCCTTTTGATAAATTTTTTTTCTTTTGATATACCGGTAAACCTTATCGGGCAAAAGATATTTAACGGAGATACCTCTTCTTATCCTCCTTCTAATTTCCTTTCCCCTAATATCAACTTGAGAGACATCCAAAAATAAAACTCGGGAAAATATCCTAACGACACTATTCTTAACCCTCACTCCTGGTCGACGCACCACACAGACTTTGGCTAAATTAAAAATCTCCTCTGGTCTTTTCCAAGTCGGCAACTCATTAAACTGGTCGCTTCCGACGATAAGAAACAACTTATCCCTGGGATGAACCCTTCTTAGTGCCTGGAGGGTATCAACCGTCCAAGACTTCCCTCCTCTCTCTTTCTCAATCTCGGAGAGAAGAAACTTCTGGTTGTCCGCAATCGCCATCTTTACCATTTTTCGGCGGTCCTCATAATCCGCTACCTCTCTCTTGTGCGGCGGATTGAAAGCCAAGAGAAAGAGGACCTTATCCAACCTCAACTTCTCTCCCACCTCCTCGGCTACAATCAGATGCCCCAGGTGGATTGGATTAAAAGTCCCGCCGAAGATTCCGATTCGCATTTCACATCATCCGTAAATATCTCCTCATCTTCTCCTTCATCTCTTCCCTTAGCGGTTTTTCCAAAAGCTCTTCAAAAATCTCTTTGGCCTTATCCCTTTCGCCGTTTTTGAAAAAAATCTCACCCAAAAAGAATTTCGCCTCCCAGGCGGTCTCGGTCTCCGAAAACTCTTCCACAATGTATTCAAAATAAACCTTAGCCGCTTCAATCTCACCAACCTTATAATACAAAAGTCCGTTATCAAAATCCTTTTTCGCCTGCCGGTTTCTAATCTCCAAGAGTAAACTATCCATCTTGGGTTGGTAGAAGGAATTCGGATACCTCTCCTTAAAATCAAGGATAAATTCCTCCACCGAGAAAATCTCTTCTTGGTCTTTGGCGATTTTGGGGAGCGCGGCCAAAGAAGCGTAAGCAAATTTATAACTTGCTTCTTCGGCATATTTACTGCCCGGAAAATTTTTCATAAAGAACAAAAACTCATCCCTTGCCGAAAAGAAGTCTTTTTGTCGGAGATAGGCTTCCGCCAGAAAAAAAGAGGCATCCTCTAAATAACCACTCCCTGGATAGTTACTAATCACCTCTTCAAATCTTTTCACCGCTTCCTTATATCTGCCTTGATTAAGAAATTCTACTCCCTCCTGAAAAACCAAGTCGGCCGGGCGTCTAATCTCCACTATTCTCTTCTTGGCACAAAAGAGGGAAAGAAAGACAAACGAAAAGGATAAAATTTTCTTTATCTTATCGTTTTGAACCCCTTTCACAGTCTTTTCAAAACTTCTTTAATAAGGGCAGTCAATTTCGGCTCCGCTTTACTGGCGACATGGAGAATCTCCTTTAAATTCACCGGTTTCATTGCATCCGGCAGTCCCATATCCGTAATGACCGAAAAACCCAAAACCTCTATCCCGACCTGTCGGGCAACAATCACCTCCGGCACGGTTGACATCCCCACCGCATCCGCCCCAAAGAGACGAAAGAGCCGATATTCGGCTGCGGTCTCCAAGTTTGGACCGGCGACCGCAATGTAGACACCTTTCCTTATCCGCATCTTCAAATCTAAGGCGACCGTTTCGGCTAATTCAATTAGCTCTGGGCTATAGCATTGAAACATATCCGGAAACCGTGGACCAAACTCCGGATCCGAAAGCCCGCGCAGAGGATTATCCCCTTGCAAGTTGATATGGTCGGTTATCACCATAATGTCCCCAGGCTTAAATAAAGGATCTAAACCACCAGCCGCATTGGAGATAATCATCACCTCAACCCCTAAACGCTTCATCAACCGCACCGGGAGGGTAATCTGGAACATTGAATAACCTTCATAATAATGGAAGCGACCCTCAAAGGCGCAAACCGGTCTCTTATGGATATAACCAAAAATTAGCCGACCGGTATGAGATTCAACCGTTGGCTTCGGAAAGTGAGGAATTTCGCTGTAGGGTATAATCTTCACCGCTTCAATCTCCTGCGCCAGCTTTCCCAAGCCCGTTCCGAGAATGATGCCAAATTTAGGCGAAAAGTCCGTAACTTCCCGAATCTTCTTAAAACCTTCATCCAACCAAATCTTCATCTCTCATTTTACCGAATAAAACGAGTATGTCAATCCGAATACCGGCTAAAAATTCTTGACTTTTCAAATAGATTTACTAAAATGACTGTTTATGAAAAGAAGAACGCAAATCCCTTTCTTAGAAATTAAAAAGAGGAGTGACGATGGAAGGACCATATCGTATTGAATGGCTTGACTACTATCTCCAGGAAAAGACACCTGGGGTCTTTTTATGCTCCAATGACGGCGAGATAGTCTTAGAAATCGGTTGGTCGGACAAAGACTTAAAGGAAGCGATAAAAAGGACCTGCACCCAAATCCGAGGAATAGATAATAAATACTCCTACTTCTGGTTCCAAAACACCTCTACCCCCCAGGAGGCTTTTTTTGAATTTTGCCGACATTGGCACAAATACAAAAAAGAATGGGATTTAAGTGAACATCCCAAACCGCCACCGGAGTTCCCCAATCTCCGGTGTCCGGTGAATGGCTGTGAATGGAATAAAATAAAAGGCCTTGAAGAGGTGGAAGGGTAAGTTTTAGGGTATAGATAGAAAACAAATTCGTGTGGTGGAAGCGAATTATAATTCTACTAATTTTATTTCTTTTTCCCTTCCTCATCTACATCTCAACTCTCGCTCCCACTGTCACCCTCATTGATGCCGGTGAGTTTATCACCGCCGCCCAATATTTCAACATCCTCCACCCAACTGGTTATCCCTTATATACCATTCTCATCCGTCTCGCCTCATTCGTACCCGGAAAGGAATTAGCCTTAAAGATAAATCTCCTCTCCGCCCTTTTCTCTTCGCTCTCCGCCGTATTCTTATTCCTCTTCTTCTTTCGCCTCCACCAAGAAATTTCCCTCACCCTCTTTTTAACTTCTCTCTATTCCTTCTCTTTAATCGTTTGGTCAATTTCCAACGAAGCCGAGGTCTACTCCCTAACCGCCCTCTTCTCCACCTTAATAATCTACCTCCTCTTCCGTCAAGAAGAGAGAAACTTCTTCCCCCTCATCGCCTTCCTCCTTGGGTTATCTTTGACAAACCATATGATGATAATCTCCATTCTTTTCTCTTCCCTTCTCTTCTCCTTTCTCTCTTACAAAAGAGATTTATTCAAACTTCTCCCCATCGCTCTCTTCTTTCTCTTTGGCCTCTCCCTTTATCTCTTTTTACCGATTCGTGCCTCTTCCAATCCCCTCTTTTCTTGGGGAAATCCAAGGGACTTCACCCGTTTCCTTTGGCATATAACTGGGAAACAGTATCGGGTCTGGATGTTCTCCAGTTCCTTTTCCGAAATTAAGCGGAATTTCCTCCAAGGGGTTTCCCTCCTCACCAAAAATACTCTATTCCTCTCCCCCCTTTCTCTCCTCGGAATCTTTCTCGCCTGGCGAAAAGACAAAAGAGTTGCCGCCTTCTTTATTTTTGTTCTCCTCTTCTCTTTATTTTACGCCATCAACTACACTATCCCGGACATCCAACCTTACTACCACCCTCCCTTTCTCGCCCTCCTCTTCTTCCTCAGTTTCCCCTTGAAAGCGCTATTAACAAAATGGAGGAAGTTATCCCTCCTTTATCTTTTTTTCATCCCCCTCCCAATCTCTCTTCAGTTTCAATTTGCCAATAGAAGAGATTATTACTTAGCGGAGGATTTCGCCCGAAATGGTCTAACAATTGCCCCGGATAGTGCGATAATTCTCACCAACTGGTGGGACTTCTATGCTCCAACTTTATACTTACAGCATATCAAAAACTTCCGGAGAGATATCTGTCTAATTGACAAAGAACTTCTTCGTCGCTCTTGGTATTTCCTTTACTTGGAGAGAGTCTACCCTTGGCTCTTAGAAAACTCAAAAGGGGAACTGGTCGACTTCCTCTCTTATCTCCATCAGTTTGAATACGGAGGATTGAAAGACCCATCCGCTATCCAAAACTCTTTCATCCGCCTAATTAGAAGTTTCTCGGAAAAGAATCCGAACCGTCGTTCCTTTTTCCTCTTTCTCCCTTCCTTGGATTATGACCTTTTGGGAATTATTGAAGGGAAAAGGGTTATCCCTTACGGCATCCTTTGGGAGATGAGGAATGATAGCACCGATCATCCTATTGATTACAACCGCCTCCAGCTCCGTTTACCAAAGAAGCGGTTAGAGGAGAGGGAGGAGCGGATAATTAGATATTACTACCTGGTTGCCCAAGAGCGGACAAGATACCATTCTTCCCTCCAGAAAGGTGATATGGGGTTAAAGATTTGGTTGGAAAAGATTGAGAAGGTTTTAAAAAGAATCCCGCCTTAAACGAATCCCCCTTCTTCGCAACTCCCTTCGGAGAAATTTCATAAAACTTCTCTCTTGCCCCAAATTCTCAGGTGGGATGACGCCAAATCTTGGATAGTTCTTTACCCACTGAGCGATTATTGAACAAGTATAACCAGTTAAACGAGACATTGAGGTAATTCTCTTCTTCTCATCGTAATGATCAATAATCTGATACCTCCTCTTCCCCTTACCTTCCAAATCAACGATGAGGATTGACAAATCCCGGATATCGCCTTTGGTCAAAGCCTCTTTCAAAAATTGGCAGGTGAAGTCTCTCACCTTAATTTCTTTACCATTCAATTTAACCTTCCTCTTCGAAAGAAATCCAGCCTCAATAATCGCCCGAAATAACTGACAATGACCTGGATAACGAATCGTCTTTTCCTCCATATCTCTAACCCTGGGTAAGGTCCTTAAGAGGGTCCTCAAGCCATCGGTATAAAAAGCCTCCAATTTACCAACTTCGGGTAAATTAAACTCTTCTACGCCACTCAGCGCTTCCCGGGTAATCGTCAGAAAATCTTTGCGGATTCTTGCGGGGCGGCGATACTCTTCTAATAAGTCATCTAAGGACCAAGTTAAATGATAATTGAAAGGTGGTATAGGTCTTTGGGGAAGACCACCTGCCAAAATCTTAACCATCTCAATCTCTCCCCAATCTTTATATGTCTCACCGACAAAGATATTTGAGAGCCCAGGGGCAAAACCCGCATCC
>FWPV01002038.1_pt1 | contig 51283 bp, 34 predicted proteins | sample 2228371 | NCBI WGS metagenome assembly FWPV01 (sample SAMEA103939776, study PRJEB20133) | metagenome
TTGAGCGGGAGGGCAACCTGCGGGCCGTGCGATGGGGCGCCCGGCCGGCCCCGCGCTACTGGGCCATCGTCGCGCTGGACGCCTGCACGGGGCTGCTCCTGGCGCTGCTGGCCGTGAGCCTGTGGCCGCAGTCGCCGGGGGACGCGCCGCTGGCCCGGCTGGCGCGGACGCTGCCGGCCTGGGCGCTCGCGTCCCTGCTGGCGGCCGCGGCGCACCACTCCGTCAACGACGCCGTGATCCGCTTCCCCAACCTGCGCCTCATCGCGCGGCGGACGGTCCCCGCGCTGATCGCCGGGGCGCTGGCCGTGGCGACGACGCTGCTGGCCCTGGCCCTGGCCGCCGCGCCGGACGGGGCCACGGCCCTCGACGCCTGGCTGCGCCTGCTGGGGCCGTTCTTCGTCCCGGCGTGCCTGCTGGCCCTGGTCGTTTTCATCCTGCGCGGGCTGGCCTTTTTCCTGCGCGTGATCCCGGTCGTCGGCACGTTCGCGCACGCGGCGGCCTCCACGCTCCTGCTGCTCGGCGCGCTGGCGGGCTACGGCTGGATGGCCGGGGCCATGCTGCCCGGCGCGACCTGGCCGGGCCTGGCCGGGCTGGAAGGCGTGGTCGCCGGCGTGGGTGTGGCGGCACTCGTCGCGCTCCTGCTGGCCTGGCGGCTGCCTGGCCCGGCCCGGCACCCGGACGCCGTGGACCCGCCGCCGCTCGTGGTGGGCCGGCCAGCCGGCGTGCGGCCGGCCATCGCCATCACCGAGGCCGGGGCCACGATGAGCACCGCGCAGGTGCGCGTGACCGTGACCCGCGCGCCCTTTGGCCTGACGGTGACGAACGCCCAGGGCGAGACGCTCGCCCAGCTCGCCCCCAATGGCCTGACGCGGGACGTGCTCCTATACAAGATCATCTCCATCCCGCTGCTCTACACCGGCAACACCATGAAGCTCAAGTGGCGCGTGGGCGGCCGGCCCCTGCCGCCGGTCACACACATCGCCGCCGACGGCGACGCGCTCTGCGTCACCCTGGGTGACATGACGCTGCGCCTGGCCTTCCACGCGGAAGATGTGTTGCGCTTGATGGTTCTCCCCTCTCCCTCAAAGGGAGAGGGGCCGGGGGTGAGGGTGAAAATCTCTCCCTCAAAGGGAGAGGGGCCGGGGGTGAGGGTGAAAATCCGCAACGCCCTCTCCCTCGCCCTGGTCGCCCCGGCCGACGCGCACTATCTGGGCTTCGGCCAGCGGTTCAACAAGTTCGACCAGCGCGGCGAGGAGACGTACCTGCTCGTCGAGGAGGGCGGCTTTGGCTACGGCCCCCTGGCCCCGATCCTGAAGCACGTCTTTGGCGCGCGCGGCACGTTCCCCAACGGCGAGCAGTGCACCGGCTTCCCGGTCCCGTTCTTCCTCACCAGCCGCGAGCGAGAGGCCACGGCCGGCCTGTTCTGGAACACCTACCGACCCTCGTGGGTGCGCATCGCGCGCGGCGGCGTGACGCGCCTCACCGTTCTGGATGATCGCCTGGACGTCTACCTGTGCGCCGGCCCCACCGCGCTGGACGCCATCCGCCAGTACACCGACCTCACCGGCCGCTCCGATCCGCCGCCGCCCTGGGCGCTGCTGCCGTGGAAGACCCGCACCGGCCCCGTCACCGAAGACGATACGCGGGAGGACCTGCGCCGCTTCCGCGAGCTGGGCATCCCCCTGGCCCACGTGGGCATCGAGCACTGGCAGGAGGTGCGCGGCTCCTACGAGTTCTCGCCGCAGTGGTATCCCGACATAGACGGCCTCATCGCCGAGGCCCGGGCCGCCGGCTGCCGCATCACCGTCTGGCACTTTCCATACATGAACGCCGGCTCGGCCGCGCACCGCGAGGGCGTGCGGCGCGGCTATTTCCTCCGCAACCGGCTGGGCCTGCCCTACCAGCAGCGCATCTTTCACGGCATCGCCACGGTGATTGACTACTCCAACCCCCACGCCGCCGCCTGGCACCAGACCATCGTCAAACGGGCCTTTTATGAGCGCGGCTTCCAGGGGGCCATGACCGACTATGCCGAATCCGTGCCGCCGGACTGCGTCTGCTACAACGGCCAGCCCGGCCTGGCGCTCCGCAACGCCTACCCGGTGCTCTACGTCCAGGCCATGGAGCGCGCCGCCCGGGACGTGCTGGGCGACGACCACATCATCTACCCGCGCGCCGGGTACGCCGGCTCGCAGCGGTTCATCACCTTGCAGTGGCCCGGCGACCAGGACACCGACTGGGATGACGGCGATGGGCTGCCGGCCGCCGTGCGGGCCATGCTCAACGTCTCCCTGTGCGGCTTTCCGGTCCACGGCTCCGACATCGGCGGCTGGTGCGACTGGTTCACGCCGGCCACCACCAAAGAGCTATTCCTGCGCTGGGCCGAGGTGGGGACGTACTCGCCGCTGATGCGCGCCCACGGCGGCCCCATCCATCGCAACCGCGAGCCGTGGAAGTTCGACGCGGAGACGGTGGACATCTACCGCGCGCTCTCGGAGGAACACGTCCGGCTGTTCCCGTACCTGTACTCGCTGGCGTGCGCGGCGAGCCGGACGGGCGCGCCCCTGGTGCGGCACCCGGCCCTCCTGTGGCCCCACGTGCCGGAGCTGTACGAGATCGAGGACGCCTGGCTGCTGGGGGACGCGCTCTACGTGGCGCCGGTGGTGCGGCCGGGGCAGACGCAGCGCCAGGTGCTCCTGCCGCCCGGCGAGTGGTGGTCGCTGAGCGAGGACCGGCCGGTGCGCGGCCCGGCGCGCATCGTGGTGGACGCGCCGCTGGGCCAGACGCCGCGCTTCCTGCGCCGGGGCCACATCCTGCCGCGCTTCGCCCGCGCCTTTGACACCTTCGACGACGCGCCGGGCGCGCCGGGCGCGCCGGGCGCGCGCGTGGGCCGCCTGGACGACGAGCTGGAGGTATGGCTCTATCCGGCCGAGGGCGCGTCGTCGTTCACGCTATTTGACGGGACCGAGCTGCGCGCCGAGGCGCATGGGGATCAGGTGTCATGTTCGAGCGGGCCGCGCCGGGTGACGTGGCGAATATACAGATAGAGGAGGTTGCCATGAACCGGGCCATTCGTTGGTACGACTATATCACCATCAACATCTACTGGTTTGCGTTGACCACGCGGTCCCAGGTGTTGGCTCCGCTGGTCATCCCGCTGCTGGTGCAGCAGTTTGTGGGGGAAGAGTTCAAGGGGACCTACGTGGGCATCATCCGCCTCTGGGCGCTGATGACGGCGGTGCTGTTTCAGGCGCTCATGGGGCTGCTCTCCGACCGGAGCACGCTGCCCTGGGGCCGCCGCCGGCCGTTCATCGTGGCCGGCACGCTGGGCGAGCTGGTCGTGTTCGCCCTGATCGGCTTTGCGGCCGGGCTATCCGGCATGACCGGCTACTGGGTCCTGTTCGCCCTGTACATCCTGTCCATGCTCTCGTCCAACACGGCGCACGCGGCCATCCAGGGGTTGATCCCAGACCTGGTGCCGGAGGACAAGCGGGGCCGGTTCTCCGGCGTCAAGGCCCTCCTGGAGCTGCCGGTGCCGCTGGTCTTTGTCTCGTTCGTGGTGGCCCGGCTGGTCAGCGCCGGCAACCTGTGGGGGGCCTTGCTGGCCGTCATGGGGGTGCTGGTGGTCTGCATGGTGGTGAGCCTGTTCATCCCGGAGCGGCGGCTGGAAAAGGCCCCCTTTGCCCTGAACTGGGGGCCGTTCCTGCGCCTGGCGGCGATGACGGCGGCGTTCACGGCCATCATCCTGGGCGTGGGCCTGGTGGTCACGACGCTGATCACCGCGCCGCTGGCCCTCCCGCCGGGGATGGATCGGGTGCTGCTGGGGGCGGCCGGGCTGCTCGGCATGGCCCTGGCGATTGGGCTGGGGGTCTGGATCAGCATCCGCATCAGTCTGGGCCGGCGGATGCGCGAGCAGCCATCGTTCACCTGGTGGGTGGTCAACCGGCTGGCCTTCCTGGTGGCCTCGACCAACCTGGCGAGCTTTGTGCTCTATTTCCTCCAGGAGCGGTTCCCGGACCTGCCGGGCGAGAAGGCGGCCGGCCCCACGGCCACCGTGGTCATGCTGGTGGGCGTGTTCGTCCTGCTGACGGCCCTGCCCAGCGGGTGGCTGGCCGACCGCTTTGGGAAGAAGCCGCTCATCGCCATCAGCGGCCTGACGGCGGCGCTGGGGACGTTCATCGTGGTGATCGGCCCGGATTTGCTGGTGATGTACGTGGGCGCGTGCTTTATCGGGGCGGCCGTGGGGTTGTTCTATTCGGCGAACTGGGCGTTGGGGACGGACCTGGTGCCGCAGGAGCAGGCGGCCTGGTTCCTGGGGCTGTCCAACCTGGCCGGCGCGGGGGCCGGGGCCATCGGCGCGTACATCGGCGGCCCCATCGCGGACCACGTGGGCTACACGCCGCTGTTCGTGATCTATGGGCTGCTGTTCCTGCTCTCCATCCTGGCGTTGCTGGGCGTCCGAGAGCGGCGGGCATAGAGCGATCCTTTTCCACAGTCTTGACAACCGCCGCTTTTTGTGCTATACTGGTCTTAGCTGGTATAGACCAATCTATACAGGATCGCCCACATGCGCCTCCGTCGGGAAGCCCCGGACCCCCTGTATCTCCAGATCAAGGACCAGTTGCTGGCCGAGATCACCGCCGGCCGCTACCGCGTGCACCAACGCCTCCCCTCTGAACGCGCGCTCGCCGCTCGTTTCCGCGTCAGCCGGATGACCGTGCGGCAAGCCCTCCTGGAACTGGCCCACGACGGCGCGATCTATACCCGCGTGGGCAAGGGCACCTTCGTCGCCGAACCCAAGATCGAGCAGCAGTTGCGCGCACTGACCGGTTTCAGCCAGGACGTGCGCGCCCGTGGCCGGGAGCCGTCCAGCCGGGTGCTGGAGGCCCGGGTGATCCCGGCTACCACTGAAGTGGCCGGGGCCTTGCGCCTCTTGCCCGGAGCGGAGGTCATCGTCCTCTCGCGGGTGCGTCTGGCGAACGGCCTGCCTCTGGCCGTGGAGACGGCCTATCTGCCTTTCGCCCGGTTCCCGGACCTGTTGCGCCATGATTTTGTCACCGAGTCCCTGTATGATGTGTTGGAAAACGACTACCGGCTGGCGCTCACCCGGGCCGAGCAGAGCATCGAGGCAGCCCTGGCCAGCGCCCGCGAGCAGGAGCTTCTCGAATTGACCCCCCCGGCCGCCGTGCTCAGGATGCAACGCCTGACCCTGACCGACGATGGGATACCGGTGGAATATGTCCTCTCCACCTATCGCGGGGATCGTTACAAGTTCCATTCGATCCTGCAACCACGGATCGCCGATTGATGGCCTCCTGGACGCTGAGCGGGCGCGTGCTGTTGCCCACCGGTCATTTTGCCGAGGCGACGGTGCAGATCGCCCACGGACAGATCAGCCAGGTATGCCCGGGTTTCACGCCCGGCGCCGATCTGGCCTGTGCAGGCTGGATCGGGCCGGGGTTCATAGACCTGCAAATCAATGGCGCGTGGGGCAAGGATTTCTCATCCCACGGGCAGACGGTGGCAGAGGTGGCGGCGCGTCTGCCGGTCACCGGCGTGACGGCTTTTTTGCCCACCATCGTCACGTCTCCCCTGGCGGCCTACCCCGACCTGGTGCGCACCGTCCGGGAAGCTGTTCAGGCAATGACCGGCCCGGCGGCCCAGGTCTTGGGTGTACATCTGGAGGGGCCGTATCTCAACCCGCTTCGTTGTGGGGCCCACGACCCGGCCCTGCTGCGACCTGTGAACGTGGCTGAGATGGCCCAATGGTCTGGCGATCCATTCGTTCGGCTCGTCACGCTGGCCCCGGAACTGCCCGGCGCGGTGGAAGCCATCCGCGCCCTGCGCCGCCAGGGGATCGTTGTCGGCGCAGGTCACTCCAACGCCACGTTTGACCAGGCCCTGGCCGGATTCGCGGCCGGCATCACCTGGGGCACGCACCTGTTCAACACCATGCGCGAGCTGGGACACCGCGAGCCGGGGCTACCCGGCGCGCTATTGACCGCTGATGTCCCCTGTGGCCTCATCGCCGATGGGGTCCACGTGCATCCGGCAATGGTGAGACTGGCCTATCGCGCCAAAGGCGCCGCCGGCCTGGCCCTCGTCACCGACGCGATGGCGGCCATGGGGATGCCGCCCGGCCGCTACACCCTGGGCGATGCAGAGGTCATCGTGGACGAGACCGGGGCGCGCCTGGCAGACGGCCGGCTGGCCGGCTCCATCCTGACGATGGACCAGGCGGTGCGCAATGTCATGGCCTTCGCCGGCTGTTCCCTGGCTGAGGCAGTGACCATGGCCTCGACCACGCCGGCCCGCGTGCTGGGCCTCTCGCAAAAAGGCCGCATCGCCCCCGGCTGCGACGCGGACCTGGTGGTGTTGGATGAAACGCTGCGCGTGACGCATACGTTTGTGGCGGGGAAGCTGGCGTACCAGGCGTAGAACGGGAAACGTCATTCGTCAAACGTCATTCGTCAAACGTCATTCGTCAAACGTCATTCGTCAAACGTCATTCGTTTGACGCCTGACGAGTGACGCCCGACGTGACAAAAATGGTCAAGACAGGGCTGGACATCCTCGTCCACCAACGCCGGGAGCTCGTGCGAGGTCGGCGCGTGGGGCTGGTGACGCACCCGGCGGCGGTGCGGCCGGACCTGACTGGCGCCCTGGATGCCCTGCGGAGCGCCAGCGTCCAGGTGGTGGCCCTGTTCGGGCCGGAACACGGCCTCGACGGGGCCGCCGCCGATGGCACACCAGTGGGCGACGCGGTCCACCCGCGCACCGGCCTGCCGGTCTACAGCCTGTATGGCCCCACGAAGGAGTTGCCCACGCGCACTGGCGCACCCCTGGGGACGAAAATAACCTGCTGCTCGCGCGGGGTTTGCAACCCCGCGCCCGGTGCGGCGGGTAACATACCCGCCGCGAGCACCAATTTATTTACGAAGGAGCCAACGCCGGCCATGTTGGATGGCGTGGATGTGCTCGTCTGTGACGTGCAGGACGTGGGCGCGCGGTTTTACACCTTCATCAGCACGCTGTTCCACGTCCTCCGGGGCGCGGCGAAGGCGGGACGGCCCGTCATCGTATTGGACCGGCCCAACCCCATCAATGGCCTGAGCGTGGAAGGTCCCCTGGTGGAGCCGGGCCTGGCATCGTTCGTGGGGATCGCGCCCATCCCCATCCGGCATGGGCTGACCGTCGGCGAGCTGGCGCACTACTTCAATGACCTCCCCCCTCTCCTCGCAGGAGAGGGGCCGGGGGTGAGGTGTGACCTGACCGTGGTAGAGATGTACGGCTGGCGGCGCGATATGTGGTTCGATGAAACCGGCCGGCCGTGGGTTCCCACCTCACCGGCCATGCCCCACCTGTCCACAGCGACGGTATATCCGGGGACGTGCCTGGTGGAGGGCACGAACCTGTCGGAAGGGCGCGGCACGGCCCTGCCCTTCGAGGTGGTCGGCGCGCCCTGGCTCGACGGGTACGCGCTGGCGCAGGCGCTCAATGGCCTGGGACTGCCGGGGGTGCGGTTCCGGCCCACCCGGTTCGTGCCTTCCGCGAGCAAGTTCGCCGGTCAGTCGTGTGGCGGTGTCCAGGTACACGTCACAGACCGTGACGTTTTCCGCCCGGTGGTGACCGGCCTGCACCTCATCGCCGCGTGCCGGGCGCAACAGCCGGATCGCTTTGCGTTCCTGCCGTCCAGTTGGGAGGGCCAGCCACCGCATTTCGACCTGCTGATGGGGACGGCGCGCGTGCGCCAGGGGTTCGAGGCCGGCGTGCCGGTGGACGTTCTGGTGCAGACATGGGTGGCAGATACCGACCGCTTCGAGCGCGCCCGGCGCGCGTATTGGCTGTATCACTGAAGGAGTAAGGCCCTTGAGCGCGATCACGATGTTACGCAACCTGCCCGGGACGATATTCGGCCGGACGGTCCCCCTGAGCCAGCGCATCTTCTCCAACTATATCCTGCGGCGGCTGGTCAAGGCAGTGATCACCATCTGGCTCGTGATCACGGCCACGTTCTTTATCATCCGCCTGATGCCCGGCAGCCCGGTGGAGATCTATATCCAGGAGCAGATGTCGCTCTACGGCATGAGCTATGACGACGCCCGCGCCCAGGCCAGCGCCATGTTCGGCATCGGGCTGGACCGGCCGGTGATCTTTCAATATTTCGATTACATGGGCAACCTGCTGCGAGGCGACATGGGCACGTCGTATAAATATTGAAAGATCACCGGGGTCAGCATGGTCGCCAAGTTCCTGCCCTGGACGCTGTTCAGCGTGGGCCTCTCGCTGCTGCTCAGCTTCACGTTGGGGATGCTCCTGGGGATGCTCACCGCCTACCGGCGCGAGTCGCTATTGGATCACATCCTCTCCACCCTGGGGTCCATCTTTAGTTCCGTGCCCAACTACCTGGTGGCGATGGTGATCATCGTGCTCCTGGGTGGCTACTGGCGGATCCTGCCCATCGCCCAGATGCGCGGCTCGATGACGCCGGGGATTGAGCCGGGCTTTACCCCGGAGTTCATCGGCGACATCCTCTTCCATGCCTCCATGCCGGTCGCCACCTATGTGTTGACCACGGTGGGCGGCTGGATGCTGACGATGAAGAGCAGCACCATCGCCACCCTGGAGGAGGATTACGTCACCGTGGCGCGCGCGCGGGGCCTGCCGGACCGGCGGATCATGACCGCCTACGTGGGCCGCAACGCCATCCTGCCCCTGGTCACGCAACTGGCGATCAGCGTGGGGTTCATCGTGGGTGGGTCCGCGCTCATCGAGAACATCTTTGTCTACATGGGCGTGGGCAAGCTGCTCATTGATAGCATCAACCAGCGCGATTACCCGGTGATGCAGGCGGTGTTCCTGATCATCACCGTCACGGTCATCCTGGCGAACCTGCTGGCCGACGTGCTCTATAGCCGGCTCGACCCGCGTATCCGCACCGCCGGCGGAGGTGAGGCATGAGCGCACTGACACACACGTCTCGCCATGTCCTGCACGACCTGTGGCGGACGTTCCGGCTGTTGGCCCATAACAAGGTGGGCTTTGTGGGCTTGCTCGGGCTGATCGGGTTCATCCTGTTGACCTTTGTCGGCCCGAACCTGGTGCCGCTCCCCCAAGAATCATCCATGACCGAGATCTATCAGCCGCCGTCGCTGGCGCATCCACTGGGCACCGATTTTCAAGGGCGCGACATCTGGGCCCAGATCGTCCACGGGGGCAAGGACGTGCTCATCGTCGCGTGCATCACCGGCCTGATCTCCACCGCCATTGCCGTCACCCTGGGGTCGTTGAGCGCGGTGCTGGCCGGCATCTTTGACTCGTTCATCATGTGGCTCACCGACATCTGGCTGACCATCCCGCACTTTCCGGTCCTGGCGGTGCTCGCCGCATTCGTCAAGCTGGACAACGTGTGGATGCTGGCCTTTATCCTGTCGTTTCTGGCCTGGCCCACCCTGGCCCGGGCCGTGCGCGCCCAGGTGCTCTCGCTCAAGCAGCGCGATTACGTGGAGGCGGCCCGCGCCCTGGACCTGGGCACCCGGCACATCATCTTCTCCGAGATCCTGCCGAACATGATGAGCTACCTGGCGATCAGCCTGGTCTTTTCGATGACGTCCGCCATCTATGCCCAGGTGGCCCTGGTCTACCTGGGGCTGGTGCCGTTCGCCACCAACAACTGGGGCGTGATGCTCAGCCTGGCCTGGACGCGCGGGGCGATCTATTATCGGGATGCCCTGCTCTACATCATGGCCCCGGTGATGGCCATCGCGCTCTTCCAGTTGTCCCTGGTCTGGCTGACCCGCTCGCTGGAAGAGGTGTTCAACCCCCGACTGCGAACCAGTGTTTGAAGGATGAAGGCGGAAGGATGAATGGAGCCAGATAGATGAGATACGAGGATGACAAAGAGCTGAAAAAGAGGACGAGGGAGTATGCGCTGCGAATCATTCGCCTGTATGGGGATTTGCCCAAGACGACGGAAGCGCAGGTGATTGGCAACCAGGTTTTGCGGTCGGGCACGTCGGTGGGCGCGCACTATCGGGAGGCGCAGCGAGCCAAATCCGACGCCGACTTTATCAGCAAGATGGAAGGCGCTCTACAAGAACTGGAAGAGACCGCTTATTGGCTGGAACTATTGGGTGAGTCCGGGATCGTGGCCCAGGAAAGGCTACAACCATTGCTTCAAGAGACAGATGAACTAATCGCCATCTTTGTCACCATCGTCACCAAGGTTAAGAGCAAGCAACGAGGGAAGCGATGACCTCTCATCCTTCATCCTTCATCCTTCATCCTTCATCCTTCATCCTTCATCCTTCCGAAGACCAGGTCGTGCTGCGTGTGGATGACCTGTGGGTGGAGTACGCCGCCCGGCGCGGCGTGGTCAAGGCCGTGCGTGGCGTGTCCTTTGCGGTGCACCGGGGGGAGTCATTAGCCCTCATCGGCGAGTCCGGCTCCGGCAAGACCACGTTGGGACTGGCCCTCATTCGCCTGCTGCCGCGCACGGCGCGCATCCCCCAGGGGCGCGTGCGCTACTATCGGGCCGGCGGCGAGAGCGATGTGCTGGCCCTATCGCCCACCGAGCTACGGCAGTATCGCTGGCAGGAATGTGCGATGGTGTTCCAATCGGCCCTGAATGCCCTCAACCCGGTCCTGCGCGTGGCCGACCAGTTCGCGGATACCGCCCGGGCCCACGGCGCTGCGGACGGCGCCGAGACCCAGGAACGCGCCCGCGAGCTGCTCCGGCTGGTCCAGCTCGAGCCGGACCGCGTCTTGCACGCCTATCCCCACGAATTGTCCGGCGGGATGCGCCAGCGTGTCCTCATCGCCATGGGGTTGCTCCTCGACCCGCAACTGATCATCCTGGACGAGCCGACGACGGCGCTGGACATCCTCACCCAGCGGGCGGTCATTGACGTGCTGCGCCGGCTGCGCCAGGAGCTCGAGTTCTCGCTCATCTTTATCTCGCACGACCTCTCGCTGGCCGCCGAGCTGGCCGACCGCGTGGCGACGATGTACGCGGGAGCCATCGTGGAGATCGGCGACGTGTACGAGATCTTTGCGCGACCACGGCATCCCTACACGCAGGGCCTGATCCGCGCGGTGCCCACGGTCACCGGCGACCTGCGCGAGCTGGCCTCCATTCCCGGCTCACCGCCGGATCTGATCGATCTGCCGCCCGGGTGCAAGTTCGCACCGCGTTGCCCTTATGCGGAGGACCGGTGCCAGCAAGGTGAGCCAGTGCTGGAGCCGGTCGGCCCGGGACATTTTACCGCCTGCTACAACTGGAAGCAGATAGATGAACACTGAACGCCCCATGATCGAATTACACGATGTGAGCCGCACCTTCCGCGTGGGCAAAAAGACCGTCAAGGCGGTGGATGGCGTGTCGCTGGGCATCCGCGAGGGCGAGATCGTCTGCCTGGTGGGGGAAAGCGGCTGCGGCAAGACCACCACCGGCAAGATGGTGGCCGGCCTGCTCCCCCCCACGGCGGGCCGGATCCGGTATCAAGGCCAGGACCTGCAAGCGATGGCCGGCGCCCAGAGCAAACGCTACCGGCTGGCAGTCCAGATCGTCCACCAGGACCCGTATGCGTCCCTCAACCCGGCCCACACCGTCTCGAGCATCCTGAGCGCGCCGCTCTTGCGCCACGGTCTGGCCCCTTCCAGAGCCGCCGCTCACGACCGGGTCCGCGAACTGTTGCAGGTGGTGGACCTGACCCCGCCGGACGATTTCCTGGACAAATATCCGCACCAACTGTCCGGCGGGCAACGCCAGCGCGTGTCCGTGGCGCGCGCGCTCACCGTCAACCCCTCATTCATCGTCGCCGACGAGGCGGTCTCGATGGTGGACGTGTCCATCCGCATCAGCCTGTTGAACATGCTGACACGCCTGAAAGAAGAGATGGGGGTCACGTTCCTGTTCATCACTCACGACCTGGCCCTGGCCAAGTATTTCGCCTGGGAGGGGCGCATTGCCGTGATGTACCTGGGCCGGCTCATCGAGGTCGCGCCCACGCCGCGCCTGGTGAATCGGCCGTTGCACCCCTATACCCAGGCGCTGCTGGCGGCCATCCCAGAGGCCGACCCACGCCTGACTCGCTCCAAGAAGCGCGTCCAGTTGCGCAGTCTGGACATCCCCAGCCTGCTGGCGTTGCCGACGGGCTGCACGTTCCACCCCCGCTGTCCCCAGTTCGAGGAGGGGCTGTGCGACCGCCAGTCGCCCACGTTGGTGGATGTCGGAGATGGAACACAGGTCGCGTGCCACATGGTGGCCCGAGAAGTGAGGAGACTCCCCTCTCCCCCTGGGAGAGGGGTCGGGGGTGAGGGATGAACCCACAAGCCGCCAAATCGGGGTTGGCGTTGGCCTTGTTTGTCGTCATCGCCTCGGTGCTGATGTTGCCGCTACAGGCGCCGGGCAGCGCCGAGTTCGTCGTGACCGTGATCGCGTTGGTCGTGGGTTTATTATCCCTCGGCGTGATCGCGTTCGCGATCCGGCGGCTTTCCCGGTGAAACCGGCGCTCACGCCATAGTTCAAGGAAAGGGGGTGGTCAATGACGTAACGATTGCGTATTACGTATTGCGTATTGCGTAACGGAATACGCAATACAAACCACAGGCCATAGGTCGCTTTTCACAAATAACTCAAGAAGGAGGAGCTGAGATGAAGTCTCAACTGTTCAAGGTCGCCAGCCTGGCGATCATCGTCATCATGCTGCTGGGGCTGGCCGCGCAGTGCCCGCCACCGCCGACCCCCACGGTCGCCCCCACGCAGCCGGGGCCACAGCCCACCAAAGCCCCGGAGCCGACCAAGGCGCCGGAGCCGACCAAAGCCCCCACCAAATCCGGGGAGTTCCACGGCGCATTCCCCTATCAGGTGCCGCCCACCGGCCACTGGAACAGCTACGTCCCCAACGGCATCCCGAATGGCATCTCCATCTACTGGGACCTGCTGGAAATGCCGCTGGCGATGTACAACTGGGCGGACGGTTCCTGGACGTACTATATGGCGGAAAAGGCCGCGATCGTGCCGCCGGACAAGTTCGTCGTCAACCTGCGCAAGGGCGCCAGGTGGAGCGACGGCAAAGAGTTCACCGCCAAGGACGTGATCGCCACCTTCAACGTGGGCCGGCTATTCAAATGGTCGGTCTTTAACTACGTGGACACCATCACGGCCAAGGATGACTATACCGTCGAGTTCCACATGAGCACGCCCTCTACCATGGTCCAGCGCTACGTCCTGAGGGAGCGCATCCGCTCGGCCGCCACCTACGGCGCGCTCGCGGACAAGGTGGAGGCCCTGGTGAAGGCCGGCAAGGGCGCGGACTCGGACGAATGGAAGGCCGTGCTCAAGGAAGCCACGGACTTTCGGCCGGAGGGCCTGATCGTTTCCGGCCCATACAACATTGACCCCAAGAGCATCACCGAGGCCCAGCTCACGATGAACTGGGTGCCCACCGCCTGGAACGCCGACAAGGTGAACTTTGCCAAGATCGTCCTGTACAACGGCGAGACGCCCACCGTGACGCCGTTGGTGCTCTCTGGCGATGTGGACTATGCCACGCACGGCTTCCCGCCGGCCACGGAGAAGGCCTTCGTGGAGCAGAACATCCGCATCATCCGCGCGCCCATCTACTCCGGCCCGGCCCTCTTCTTCAACAACGACGTCTACCCGTTGAACCTGAAAGAGGTCCGCCAGGCGATGGCCTACGTGATCAAGCGCGATGAGAACGGCACCGTCTCCCTGGGCGATTCCGGCAAGGCCGTCAAGTACATGATCGGCTTCAGCGACAACCTGGCCCCGCTGTGGATCGCCGACGCTGACCTCAAAGCCATGAACACTTACGAGTACGACACCAAGAAGGCCGAAGACCTGCTCACCGGCATCGGCTTCAAGAAGGGCGCGGATGGCGTGTGGGTGGACGACAAGGGCAAGCCGTTGGAGTTCGAGTTGACCGTGCCGGCCGAATACGCCGACTGGTCGGCCGCGGCCGAGAATGCCGCCCAGCAGCTCAACAAGTTCGGCTTCAAGATCACCGTGCGCGGCGTCCAGTTCCAGCAGCACGCCCAGGATGTGCCCGCCGGCAAGTTCGTCATGGCCATCCGCGCCTGGGGCGCGGGCAACCCGTACCCCTACTTCTCCTACGTGGCGGACCTGTTCGTGAACAACTATGTCCAGTCCACCACCGGCAAGGGCATGAACTTCCCCATGAAGCAAAAGCTGGCCGATGGCACCGAGGTGGACCTGGAGCAGTTGATCAAGGACTCGGCCGCCGGCCTGGACGAGAACGCCCAGAAGCAAAAGCTGACCATCGTCGCCAAGGTCTTCAACGACCTGTTGCCCATCGTCCCGCTGTGGGAGCGCTACGGCAACAACCCGGCGTTAGCGACGCGCGTGACCGGCTGGCCGCCGGACGGCGCGCCGCAGTATCGCAACGCCGTCTACGGGGATAACTTTGTCGTGATGATGATCCTGGACGGCACCCTCAAGCCCAAGTAGGGGCTGCCCAGGGCATCCACCAGGGATGTTCAGGACATCCATCCACGATGTCCTGGCCATCTGGCTACTACTTCCCAACCCCCTCTCCCAGAAATGGGAGAGGGGGCCTGGGTCGCTAGTTCGAACCGCCCGGAGCGTTCGGCTTGCTGTATGCCCGGCCGGCGCTCCGGGTCTCTGCTGGGAAATCTGTTCTTCGCGGGGAGCCACATGGCACTGGAAATCGAGCTTTCGGTACTGTCCACCACCCCGGCGCAGATCGAATACCTGCGTCGCTGCCTGGTCGAGTTCGAGGCCCGGAGCCGTATCCGGGTCAACCTGCAGATCCTGGACTGGGCCACCGGCCGCTCGGAGCTGATCAAGATGGGCCTGTATCGCCACGGCGCCGATGTCTCGGACGTGGGCTCCACCTGGATCGGCGACTTTTTTGCCATGAACGCACTCCGCCCGTTTGCCTTCAACGAGGTCGCAGCCTTGGGAGGCGAAAAAGCCTTTGTGCCGGCGGCCTGGCAGGCCGGTGTCCCGCTGGGTGGCAGCCAGGTGTGGGCGATTCCCTGGATCGTCAGTCCGATCCTGATCGTATATCGGAAGGATCTGCTTCGACAGGCGGAGGTAGACGAGCGAACGGCCTTTCAGACCTACGCACAACTGGAGCAGACGCTGAAGCGGTTGAAAGCGAGCGGCTGGGAGATGCTCCTGGCGCTGCCCGTCCGCAGCTCCCGGTACAGCACCCTGCACAACGTGTCCAGTTGGATCTGGGGGGCCGGCGGCGATATCCTGAGCCCAGACGGCAAGCGGGTCCTGTTCGACCAGCCCAAAGCGTTGCGCGCCATGCGCATGTACTACGGCCTGCACCGCTACTTTCCGCCAGCGCTCTTCCAATCCGACAAGCCCATCAACCCCCGCGTGTTCTGGCAAGGGCAGGCGGCGGTGGCCGTGGGTGGCTCGTGGCTGGCCGGCACCACGGCGTCTATGTTGCCAGAGGTGAGCCGCCACCTGGGCGTCTCCCGGTTGCCGGGCACCTCGTTCGTGGGCGCGCAAAGCCTGGTCGTCTGGCAGCATTCGCGCCACCCGGCCGCGGCCGTGGAGCTGGTGAACTACCTGGTCCAGCCGAGCGTGCAGGCCGAGTATGCCCGGGCGCTGAACCTGATGCCATCTAGCGTCGAGTTGCTCTCTGCCCCGCCCTATGCGGATGACCCCAGCGGCAAGATCATGGCCCAGGCTGCGCTGTCCGGACGGGCATTCCCCACCATCTCGCTGCTGGGCCTGGTCGAGGACAAGTTGAGCCTGGCGCTGGAGCAAATCTGGGACGATGTTCTGGCGAACCCGGACGGCGAACTGGAGTCCATCATTTACAACCGAATTGAGCCGTTGGCCCGCCAGTTGAACCTGACCCTGCAAAGCTAGACCATGTTGCTTGAATCATGTGATGTTGCCCATCCCGATCGTGTCGCGGCCATCGCCGACATCTGGAACGCGGCCTGCGGCCCGGCCCTGGCCCTCTCGCTGCGCGCCGTGCAGTCCCATACCCGGCCCGCGACCGGCGGCCGGCAAGCCGGTTGTCTGGCGCTGCGCGATGGGCAGCTGGTCGGCTTTGTCCTCGCCAGCGCGTTCCCGGCCGACCCGCTGGTGTCGCCGCCGGACCTGGGCTGGATAGATGCCATCGCCGTCCGGCCGGCCCAGCAACGGCAGGGGATCGGCAGCGCGCTCCTGGCCTGGGCCGAGGACTGGCTGCGCGATCAGGGCTGCGCGGCGTGCTGGCTGGGCGGCAGCTTGCGCCCGTTCGTCCCCGGCCTGCCCGTGGAACTGGGAACCGGGACCTTTTTCGCCCATCGCGGCTACGAGACCGTATCTTCGGTCTGGGACCTGGCGTGCGACCTGAGCGGGTACAAAGCCCTATGCCCAAGCCCCAAAGCCCAAGCCCCAAAGCCCAAGACCCAAATCGTCGTCCGGCCCGCGCGCCCCGGCGACGAGAATGATCTGTTGTCTTTTTGGCAGCGCGAGTTCCCCGGCCGGTGGCGTTTCGAGTACGAAGAGTTCCGGCGCGAAGGCGGTCGTCTGTCGGACTATGTGATCTTGTGGACGGAACGCGGCATAGACGGCGCGTGTCAGTTGACCTTTGAGGACTCGGTGCGGCCCGTGGAGCGGTTCTTCCCACATGGCCTGCCGCGGCCGTGGGGGCAACTCGGCACGGTGGGGATCAGCGCGGATCGCCGGGGACAGGGCTACGGCGTGGCCCTGGTGGACGCCGGCCTGCGCCGCCTGCGCGATAGCGGCGTCCGCGGCTGCGTGATTGACTGGACGAGCCTGGTGGACTGGTACGGTCAGTTTGGCTTCCGGCCCTGCCGCGAATACGCCCTGCACCTCAAATCGCTGACGAGTGACGAATGACGCATGACAAAGGGTTTCCAGACCTGAAAGCCGTCGTCCTGGCCGCCGGGAAAAAGACCATCCCCCCGGGCGATCAGCCATTGGTGCTCCAACCCCTGGACGACCGCACCATCCTGGAGCACGTCGTCCAGAACGCGCTCCAGGTGGTCTCTCCTGGCGATCTGTACCTCGTCGTGGGCGAGCAGCAGGCGGCGATCCGGGCGCGCCTGGGTGATGGCTATCGCTACGTCGTCCAGGCCGAGCCGCTGGGCACCGGCCACGCCGTCTTGCAACTCCGCCCCTGGCTCCAGGATTTCCAGGGCCATCTGCTCATCCTCTACGGCGACACGCCGCTCTTTCGCCCGGCCTCCATCCGGGGCTTGCTGAATCGTCACCTGCTGCGGGGGGCGCACCTGACCCTGCTCACCGCCGTGGTAGATCGGCCGCTCCCCTACGGGCGCATCATCCGCGACGCCGGGGGTCGCATCGTGGACATCGTGGAGGAGGCCGAGGCGTCGCCGGAGGTGCGGGCGATCCGCGAGCTGAACGTGGGGGCTTATGTCGTACAGGCCCAGGCCATCTTCCCGGCCCTGGAGCGATTGACCCCTTCGCCTCACGATGGCGAATACCGCCTCACCGATTGCGTCCACCAGCTCATCCACGCCGGCCTCTGCGTGGAAAGCTATCAGATCTACGACCAGGACGAAGTGCAGGGCATCAACACCGCCGATGATCTGGCCCAGGCCGAGGTTATTTTGCAGAAGCGGCTCTATCGCCCACGCCGGCAGGAGGAGCAAAACCTGGTCTCCTTCGGCACCGGCGGCTGGCGGGCCATCATCGGCGAGGGGTTCACGCTCCACAACGTCCGCCGGCTCTCGCAGGCCCTCGCCAACGAGATCACCCGCCGGGGCCAGGAGCGATGCGGCGTCGTCATCGGCTACGACCGGCGCTTCCTCTCCGACAAGGCCGCCGAGGCCGCTGCGGAGGTGTTCGCGGGGAACAACATCCCGGTCACGTTGCTGGCCGAGGACGCGCCCACGCCGCTCATCACCTATGCCACGGTCCGACAGGGCGCAGCCTATGGCCTGGCGTTCACCGCCAGCCACAACCCGCCGGAGTGGAACGGCCTGAAGGTCTTTCGCAGCGATGGCGCGTTGCCCCTGGACGAGGAGACCCGCCAGATCGAGCAGGAGACCAATCGGCTGACCCTGGCCGACGTGGTCAAGATTGACCTGGACCTGGCCCTGGAGGCCGGGATCGTCCAGCGGCGCGATTTCACCAACGAGTACGTGGACGCCGTCGAGGCGCAGATTGACCTGGAGGCCATCCGCCAGGCCGGCCTGCGGGTCATCGTGGACCCCATGTATGGGACCGGGCAGCTCACGCTGGACATCATCCTCACCGAGGCTCGCTGCCGGGTGTCGTTCATCCACGAGCGGCGCAACCCGCTCTTTGGTGGCCGGTCGCCGGCCCCGAACCTGGATGCGCTGCGGCTGCTCATCACCAGCATCCAGGAGGGCGGCTATGATTTGGGCCTGGCCACCGACGGCGACGCCGACCGCATCGCCATCGTGGACGAGCGCGGCGAGTACGTGGCCGTCAACGACATCCTGCTGTTGCTGTATTGGTATCTGCACGCGGTGCGCGGCGAACGCGGCGGCGTGGTGCGCAACATCGCCACCACGCACCTGCTGGATAGGCTGGCGGCTCACTTTGGCGAGACCTGCTACGAGGTGCCCGTGGGCTTTAAGCACATCGCCGCCGCGATGGTGGCGCACAATGCCTTGTTGGGCGGCGAATCCAGCGGGGGGCTGACGATCCGGGGCCACATCCTGGGCAAAGACGGCATCCTGGCCGCGGCCCTGACCGTGGAGATGCTGGCCCGCACCGGCCAGCGTATCTCGCAATTGCTCCAGCGGGTCCGCGACCTCACCGGGCGGCTCTATAGCCTGGAGGAGGCCATCCCGGCCACCTCGGAGATGCGCGTGGCGATCCCCCGGCGCTTGCAGGAGACGCCCATCACCCACGTTGGCCCGTACCCGGTGGTGCGCGTCTCCCACCTGGACGGCACCAAGCTGCTGCTGGAGCACGACAACTGGGCGCTGCTGCGGTTCTCTGGCACAGAGCCGGTGCTGCGGCTGTTTGCCGAGGCGGACACGCCGGAGAAGGCCGGCGAGATGCTCCAGTGGCTCAAGGGATTCGTGATGGGAGTCGAATAGGCTGTCTTCGGCCGACGAATGGCGTTCATCCTTCGCTTTCATCCTTCGCTTTCATCTTTGCTATCATGACTTGCTAACGTGAGGTGAATCATGACTAACGCTTTATCTCCATCGCTCTATCTCCTTCCCATACCCCGGCACCTGGTCATGACCGAGGGCTCGTTTCCCCTGGCCGATGGCCGGCTCATTCTCCTGGACAGTGCAGCCCCGCAAGACCTGCGCTTCGCCGCCGCGCGCTTCCAGCAGGCGTTGCGCGAACAGTATGGCCTGACCTGGGAGTTGGTCGCCAGCCCGGCCACGCCCCCGGAGCAGGTGGGGCTGACCCTGCGCATGACGCCGGCCCCGGTCCACCGGCCCCAGGGCTACGACCTCATCATCACCCCGGCGGGCATCACCATCATCGCCTCCGAGCCGGTCGGCGTCTTCTACGGCGTCTGCACCCTGATCCAAATCTTGCAAACCCCAAATCCCAATCCCCAATCCGCAATCCGCAATCCGCAATCCGCAATCCCCTGCTTACGAATTTCGGACTGGCCGGATTTCCCCGCGCGCGGCGTCATGCTCGACGTGTCACGCGACAGAGTGCCCACGTTGGACACGCTGCTCATGCTCGTGGACATGCTGGCGAGCTGGAAGGTCAACCAGTTCCAGCTCTACACAGAGCACACCTTTGCCTACCGGAACCACCCGGTGGTCTGGGCCGATGCGTCACCCCTGACCGGCCAGGACATCCTGACGCTGGATGCCTATTGCCGCGAGCGGCACATCGAACTTGTGCCCAACCAGAACTCCTTTGGGCACATGCACCGCTGGCTGAAACACCCCCAGTACGCGCCCCTGGCCGAGGTCTCTGGCGACTTTGACACGCCCTGGGGCCGGCACGAGGGGCCGTTCAGCCTGTGCCCCATTGACCCCGGCAGCCTGGACCTGGTGCGCAGCCTCTACGACGAGCTGCTGCCGCACTTTACCAGCCGCCAGATCAACGTGGGCTGCGATGAGACCTTCGATCTGGGGCAGGGGCGCAGCAAAGCGGAATGCCAGCGGGGCGCCGGCCGGGTCTACCTGGATTTCCTGCTGAAAATCTACCAGGAAGTCAAGGCGCGCGGCCATACGATGCAGTTCTGGGGCGACATCATCGTGCAACACCCGGACCTCGTCCCGGCGGTGCCGCCGGATGCCATCGCGCTGGAATGGGGCTACGAGGCCGACCACCCCTTCGACGCGCGTGGCGCGCAGTACGCGGCGGCCGGCGTCCCGTTCTACGTCTGCCCCGGCACGTCGTCGTGGTGCAGCCTGGCCGGCCGCACCGACAACGCCCTGGGCAATCTGCTGAACGCGGCCGAGAATGGCCTCCAGCACGGCGCCATCGGCTACCTGAACACCGACTGGGGCGACTACGGCCATTGGCAGGTGCTCCCGGTGAGCTTCCTGGGCTTTGCGGCCGGCGCGGCGTACTCCTGGGCGTTGGACGCCAATCGCTCCCAGGATTGGCCGCTGGTGTTGAGCCGCCACGCTTTCCGCGATCCCACCGGGACCATGGGCCGCCTGGCCTACGACCTGGGCAACGTCTACCAGGCCGTGGGCTTGGTCCCGCACAACTCCTCCGCGCTGTTCCGCGCGCTCCTCTGGCCGCTGGACAAGGTGCGCTCTGCCCTTGCAGAACTGCCGCCAGTCAACCTGGACCACACCCTGGCGGCCATTGACCAGGCCATGAGCGGCCTGGGCCAGGCGCAGATGGCCCGGCCCGACGCCGCGCTCATCGTCCAGGAGTACGAGAACACGGCCCGGCTCATGCGCCACGCCTGCCGGCGCATCGCGCTGGCCCAGGGGGAGCCGGTAGACCACCAGGAGCTAGACCAAGACCTGGGTTCGATCATCGAGGAGTACCAGCGGCTCTGGCTGGCCCGCAGCCGGCCCGGCGGCCTGGCGGATAGCGTGGCCCGGCTGGAGCGAGCGCGAGAGGACTACCGTAAAACGTGAAACGTCAACACGTCAATACGTCATGCGTCATGCGTCATGCGTCATGCGTCATTTGACGTTTGACGCCTGACGCTGGTGAATCATGCCACATCCATAGGAGATCACCATGCCCACCCCCCTCGAAGCTGTCGCCATCGGCGCCGGGCACCGGGGGACCGATGCCTACGCGCCGTATGCCCTGGAACACCCGGACGAGCTGCGGTTCGTCGCCGTGGCCGAGCCGGACGAGGCCCGCCGCCAACGGTTTGCCGAACGCTACGGCGTGCCCCGCGAGAATTGCTTTACGTCATGGCAAGAGTTGGTGGCGCGCGGTCAGCTCGCCCCGGCCGCCTTCAACTGCACCATGGACGCCATGCACACGGAAAGCACGCTGGCCCTGCTGGACGCCGGCTACCACGTCCTGCTGGAAAAGCCCATGGCCACCACCCTGGCCGATTGCGTGGCCCTCACCCAGGCGGCGGAGCGGGCCGGCCGGGTGCTGCAGATCTGCCACGTGCTGCGTTTCACCGCGTTCTTTTCGACGTTGCACGACATCGTCAAGTCCGGCCGGCTGGGCCGCATCGTCACCGTGGAACACCGGGAGAACGTGGTCTACTGGCACTATGCCCATTCCTACGTGCGCGGCAACTGGCGCAACCAGGCCGAATCCAGCCCCATGATCCTCGCCAAGTGCTGCCACGACATGGACATCCTCTACTGGAACCTGGGGCCGGTACGCAAACTGTCATCGGTCGGCTCGCTGATCCACTTTCGGCCGGAGAATGCGCCGCCCGGCGCGCCGGCGCGCTGCACCGACGGCTGCCCGGCCGCCGATGATTGCCTCTACTACGCCCCGCGCCTCTACCTGACCTCCTACACCGAATGGCCGGTCTCGGTCATCTCGGTGGACCCCAACCTGGAGGCCCGGCGTCATGCCCTGGAAACCGGTCCGTATGGCCGCTGCGTCTACCGCTGCGACAACGACGTGGTAGATCACCAGGTGGTGGCGATGGAGTTCGAGAGCGGGATATCGGCCGCGCTGTTCATGCACGGCCACTCGCACCTGGAGAGCCGCACCATGCGCTACGACGGCACCCGGGCCACGCTGCGCGGCCTGTTCACCTACTTCTCCGGCGAGATCGAGGTCTACGACCACCGGACGGAAGAGGTGGAGACCATCACGCCGGGGGTACGTCGCCAGGCGGATAACGAGGAGGCCGAAGCGGGAGTGGGCCACGGCGGCGGCGACATGGGCCTGGTGGCCTCGTTCGTGCGCGCGCTGCGGGCGGACAGGCCGGAGGTGCTCACCTCCGCGCGCAACTCGCTGGAGAGCCACCTGATGGCCTTTGCCGCCGAGCAGGCGCGGGTGGAGGGCGGCGTGGTGGACATGGGGGAGTATCGTGCGCGGGCGGAGCGACGATCAGGTGGATAATCTGTTCGTGGTTGCGGAACAATTCAGCCCCGGCGGCCGCATCCTGGACGTCCGGCCCCTCGGCTCCGGCAACATCAACGACACCTACCTGGTGACGCGGGATGCCGCAACCGACGCGCGCTTTGTCCTCCAGCGGATCAGCACGCGGGTCTTTCCCCGGCCCGAGCTGATCATACTCAACCTGCGCGCGTTCACCGACCACGTGCAGGCGCGCCTGAGACGCGAGCCGCCCGCCGCGCAGCCGGGCCGGCGCTGGGAGCTGCCGCGCCTGCTCCCCACCCGCGACGGCCAGGATTATTTCGTGGCCCCGGACGGCTCGTTCTGGCGCGCCATCAGCTTCATTGACCGCGCCCGCACCTTCGACGCGGTGCAAAGCCTGGACCACGCGCGCGAGGTCGGCTACGCGCTGGGCCGGTTCCAGGACCTCATCAGCGACCTGGACGTGGCCCGGCTGCACGATACTCTGCCCGGCTTTCTCATCGCGCCGTATTACCTGGCGCGCTATGACGAGGTGGTGGCCCGGTGCGCGCCCAAGACCGGCCCGGCCGTGGAGTACTGCCATCGCTGCGTGGCCGAGCGGCGCGATTGGGCCTCGGTGCTGGAAGACGCCAAAGACCAGGGCCGATTGCGCCTCCGCCCCATCCACGGCGACCCCAAGATCAACAACGTCATGATGGATGAAGCCACCGGCCAGGCGGTCAGTCTCGTGGACCTGGACACGGTGAAGCCGGGCCTGGTCCACTATGACATCGGCGACTGCCTGCGCTCCTGCTGCAACCCCCTGGGCGAGGAGACCCGCGACGTGGACGCCGTCCGCTTTGACGTGACGCTCTGCCGGGCCATCCTGGAAGGCTATCTCCCCCTGGCCCGCCGTTTCCTGGACGAGGACGATTACCTGTATCTGTACGACACGATCCGCCTCCACGCCTTTGAGTTGGGGCTGCGGTTCTTCACCGATTATCTGGCCGGCAACGTCTACTACAAGGTGAAGAGCGAGGACCACAACCTGTGGCGCGCGCTCGTCCAGTTCCGGCTCACGGAGAGCATCGAGGCCCAGGAAGCGGCCATCCGCGCCCTCATTGACGAGCTGCGATGACCGGGCCATGCCTGTCTCTGGAACCTTTCCCCGGCGCGCGCGTTCCCCCCGACGTGCGGCTCACCGTCGCCATCGCCCGCCGGTCCAACGTCCTCACGCTCGGCTACGCGCTCGTCGGCAACCTGGCGGGCATCGTCGTCCCCGCGCCGGCCGAACGCCCGGCCCGCCGGGACCGCCTCTGGGAAACGACCTGCTTCGAGTTGTTCGTCGCCGTGAACGATTCCCCCGGCTACTGGGAGTTCAACCTCTCGCCGGCCGGCCACTGGAACGTCTACCGGTTCGACGACTATCGCCGGGGGATGCGGGAGGAGCCGGCGTTCAACGCGCTCCCGTTCACCGTGCGCCGGCAGCCAGACACGTTATCGCTGGACCTCAAGGTGGACATAACCGGCCTCGTGCCGCCCGGCGAGCGCATCCAGGCCGCGTGCACTGCTGTGATCGAGCAGCCGGGGGGCGCGCTCACCTACTGGGCGCTCGCTCACTGCGGGAAGGAGCCGGACTTCCACCGACGCGATAGCTTCATCGTCGAGTTGTAGGCTCAGATGCCCATTGACCTCTCAACCGCCGAATCCATCATCCACGACGCCCTGGGCCGGGTCTTCCCGGCCGCGCAGCTTGCGGTGCGACTGGATGGCGCGGTCGTCCTATCGCGCGCCTATGGCTGGCTGGACCCGGAGACGCAGCAAATCCCCACCCGGCCAGACACGCGCTTCGACCTGGCCTCCGTCACCAAGCTGTTCGTCGCCACCGCGTTCATGACGCTGGTGGAGGAGGGCCGGGTCGCGCTGGACCAGCCGGTGCGCACCGTGCTGCCCGAGTTCGCCGGGCCGCGCCCCATCCGCCCCTACGACGACCCGCTCTCGCCCGGCGCGTTCGTCCAGGTGGTCCCGCCCACGGATGAGACCGCCGACGCCGGCCGGGTCACGTTTCGTCACCTGATTGTGCACAACTCCGGCCTGCCGGCCTGGCGCCCGCTCTACCGGGAAGGCAGTCCGGCCGCCGCCCTCCAGACGGCCCTGCACACCTACTTCTCCTACCCCACCGGCGCGCGCGTCGTCTACAGCGACGTCGGGCTGATCCTGCTGGGCCTGGCGCTGGAACGATTGACCGGCCGGCCACTCGACGCCATCGTGCGCGAGCGCGTGACGGCCCCGTTGGGTTTATCGCACACCGATTACATCGGCAAAGCCCAAACCCCAAGCCCCAATCCGCAATCCGCAATCCGAAATCCGCAATCCGAAATCGCTCCGACAGAGTTCTGCGCCTGGCGCGGCCGCCGCATCGTCGGCGAGGTGCACGACGAGAACGCGGCCGGGCTTGGGGGGGTGGCCGGCCACGCCGGGCTGTTCGCCACCGCCTCCGACGTCGCCGCGTTCGGGCAGATCTACCTGGGCGGGGGCCGGCCGCTGTTGCGCGCGGACACGGTGGCCGAGATGACGCGCTTGCAAGCAGAAGATGGCGCGGTCCGGCGCGGACTGGGCTTTGCGCTTTGGTCGCCGGACCCGGAGGCCAGCGGCAACCCGTTCAGCCGACGCGCCTTCGGCCACGCCGGGTTCACCGGCACCTCGTTGTGGATAGACCCGGACCGCGCCCTCGTCGTCGCCTGCCTGACCAACCGGGTCTACTATGGCCGCGACACGGCGGGGATTCTGGGATTTCGGGTGGCTTTGCATCGGGCCATTGTGGAAGCCATCAAACGTCAACACGTCAAACGTGAAACGTCACTGTGACGTATGACGCCTGACGCCTGACGTTTGACGCCTGACGTTTGACGTATTGAGTGATGAGCCATGATTGTCGTTAGCCTTATGTCCGGCACTTCCGCAGACGGAACCTCGGTGGCCGTGGTGGAGATAGATGGTGCGCCGCCGACGTTGCGCTGGCGGCTGCTCGCGCATGTGGACGTGCCGCACCCGCCCGATTTGCGCGCCGAGATATTCGCCGGCTTTCGCCCGGAGACCGGCGACGTGGCCCGGCTCTGCCGGCTCAACTTTGCCCTGGGCCGGGCCTTCGCCCACGCCGCGCGCCAGGGCATCGCCGCCGCCGGGCTGACGCCGGAGCAGGTGGACCTCATCGGCAGCCACGGGCAGACGCTCTGGCACATCCCCACGGGGCCAGACGCTTCCACGCTGCAACTGGGCGAGCCGGCCGTCATCGCCGAGGAGACCGGCATCCCGGTGGTCAGCAACTTTCGCACCCGCGACGTGGCCGCCGGGGGCCAGGGCGCGCCCCTGGTGGCCTACGTGGACGCGCTGCTCCTCTCCCATCCAACCCGGACCCGCGCCGCGCAGAACATCGGCGGCATCGCCAACGTGACGTACCTGCCTCCCCTCTCCCTATCAGGGAGAGGGGCCGGGGGTGAGGGTGAGTTCGCCCCTCACCCCGGCCCTCTCCCCGACGGGGAGAGGGAGTTCGTGTTCGCTTTCGACACCGGCCCGGGCAACATGCTCATTGACTACGCGGCCAGCCGGGCCACGGGCGGCGCGCTGACGTGCGACCGGGATGGCGCGCTGGCCGCCCAGGGCCGCGTGGACGAGGCCCTGCTGGCCGAACTGCTGGCCGATCCCTACCTGCGCCAGCCGCCGCCCAAGACCACCGGCCGCGAGCGGTTCGGCGTGCAGTTCGGGGCGCGGGTCTGGGAGCAGGCGCAGGCGCGCGGCCTGGCCGATGCGGACGTCGTCGCCACGCTCACGGCGTTCACCGCCCGGTCCATCGCGCAGGCGTACCGCGACTTTTTGCCGCGCTGGCCGGACGAGGTCATCGTCAGCGGCGGCGGGGCGCGCAATCCCACGCTCATGGCGATGCTGCGCACGCAGTTGGCCCCGGCCCGCGTCCTCCTCTCCGACGACGTGGGGCTGCCGGTGGAGGCCAAAGAGGCCATCGCCTTCGCCGTGCTGGCCTACGAGACGTGGCACGGCCGGCCCGGCAACCTGCCGGCGGCGACGGGCGCGCGACGGCCGGTCGTGCTGGGCCATATCACACCGGCAAGCCCCAAACCCCCAAGCCCAAGCCCCAACACGGAATACGCCATACGCCATACGCAATCGCACACCGAAGCACGCAATCCTGCGACGGAACACCTGGACACCCTGCCCACACTGGAATTGGTGCGACTCATGAATGCGGAGGACGCGCAGGTGGCTGGGGCCGTGGCGGCGGAGGCGGCGCACATCGCGGAGGCGATTGACCGGATCGCCGAACGGATGAGGGCCGGGGGCCGGCTCATCTACGTGGGCGCAGGCACGTCGGGGCGACTGGGGGTGCTGGATGCGGCCGAGTGTCCGCCCACGTTCAACTCGCCGCCGGGCCAGGTGACAGCCCTCATCGCCGGGGGCGAGGGGGCCGTCACCCAGTCTGTGGAGGGAGCGGAGGACGACGCGGAGGCCGGCGCGCGCGACGTGGCCGCGCTAAACGTCTCCACGCGCGACGCCGTGGTGGGGATCGCCGCCAGCGGCCGGACGCCCTATGTGCTGGGCGCATTGGCCGAGGCCCGGCAACGCGGCGCGCTCGTCGTGAGCCTGACCAACAACCGGCCCGCGCCCATCGAGGACCTGGCCGACGTGCGCATCGCGCCGCTCACCGGCCCGGAGGTGCTCACCGGCTCCACCCGGCTCAAGGCCGGCACCGCGCAAAAGATGGTGCTGAACATGCTCTCCACCGGCGTGATGGTCCGACTGGGCCGGACCTTCGGCAACCTGATGGTGCACGTCCAGGCCACGAACGCCAAGCTGCGAGGCCGCGCCCGGCGCATCGTGGAGATGGCGACCGGGCTATCGCCGGACGAGGCGGCGGCGGCCCTGGACGCCTGCGAGGGCGACGCGCCGACGGCCATCGTCCACGTGCTGGCCGGCGTGTCGCCGGGTGAGGCGCGGCGCCGGCTGGCGGCGGCGGGGGGCATCGTTCGGAGAGCACTATCGTCAAACGTCAACGCGACGCCTGACGCCTGACGTTTGACGTTTGACGTTTGACGCACCACGCACCACGGAACACAAGAACCATGACCAATCCCCACGGCCAGACATTCCTCATCGGCATAGACGGCGGCGGGAGCAAGACGGTGGCGCTGCTGGCGGATGCGGCCGGCCGGGTGTTGGGGCGCGGCGAGGCCGGTCCCTCCAACCACCAGACCGTCGGCGTGGCGGCGGCCGAGGCCGCGCTGAACCGGGCCATCCAGGCCGCGTTTGCCGAGGCCGGCGTGGCGCCGCGCCCGCCGCGCGCCATCGGCCTGGGGATGTCCGGCGTGGACCGGCCGGCCGACCGGGAGATCATCCACGACTGGGCCAGGCGATGCGTGCCCGGCGCGCAGGTGGTCATCGTCAACGACGCCGAGATCGTCCTGGCGGCCGGGACGCCGGAGGGCTGGGGCGTGGCCGTCATCTCTGGCACCGGGTCCATCGTGGTAGGGCGGGACCGGGAGGGGCGCACGGCCCGGGCCGGCGGCTGGGGCTACGTCCTGGGCGACGAGGGCAGCGGCTACGCCATCGGGCAGGCCGCGCTGCGGGCTGTCATGCGCGCCTCGGACGGCCGTGGCCCCCAGACGGCCCTCACCGGCGCGATCCTGGCGCACTGGTCGTTGCCGGCGCCGTCGGCCCTCATCGGCCGGCTGCACCAGACGCCGACGCCGCCCATCCAGGACATCGCCCGGCTGGCCCCGGTGGTGGAGACCGTCGCGGCCGGGGGAGACGAGGTGGCGCGGGACATCCTGGCGGAGGCCGGCCGCGAGCTGGCGTTGGCCGTGGCGGCTGTGATGCGCGATCTGGAATTGCCGGGGCCGACGCCGTGCGCGCTGGCCGGGGGCGTGATCGTCCGGGGGCAGCTCACCCGCCGGATGTTTCTGGAGGCCGCTGACGTTATAGGGCTGAACCTGGACCCGGTGACGCCGGTGCCGGAGCCGGCCCAGGGCGCGTTACGCCTGGCTCGCCAGTTACTCGATCCATGAATCCGCGCGAATACACCCGAATGAACGGGGATTTGGCAAAGATTCGCGGATTCGTGTCAACGCGGCCACAGCAGCCAGACCACGGCCACGTCGAGCAGCACAGCCACCAACAGGGCCGCCAGCGCCACCGGCAGCGAATAGGGCCGGGCCGCCCGGACCTCGGCGCGGATGGGCTGGTCGCCGGCCCTCACGATGCGCGCACGCCAGGCCCGGAACGTGCCGCCGCGCGTCCATTTCCCCCACAGCTCCACCTCGTCGCCGGCGCGCACGTCCCCGCCGTGCCGCGCGCCGATCAGCTCCACGTTCACCTGGCGCGGCGGCGATACGCCGGCCGCGGGCACGTCCAGACGCAGTTCCAGCACCGGCACCTCATCCGGCGTGGGCCGGCGCGACAATCCCCACAGGGCCAGCAAGACGCCCAGGGCCGGCACCGTGCACAGCAGGAATCCCTCCATCCCCAGACAGACGGCCGCCAGGGCCGCTGTCGCCGCGGCCAGCGTCAGCGAGGCACAGGCGGCCAGCAGTAGGGGCAGGGCCAGCAAGAGGATCGCCGAACGCAGGACGAGCCGGGCCGGATCGCGCGGGGGCGTGTCCCATCGGGCCTCTCGCACCACGACACGGCCGGTCAGGGTAGGTCGTATGCCCAGGAGGCGTGCGGCGCAAAACGCGAAACGTGATGCGTGATGCGTGACGCGTGACGCGTGACGTTTGACGCGCTCGCTGACCCCAGCGGGAGGGGCGGGCACGTGAACGACCGGGGGCGCCGGCCCGGCGAGCGGTTCCAGGCTGCGCCGGGGCCGGATGGGCCGCTCGCGGGATACGATCTCCGGGCGTGGCGGATGCGGGGCCGGCAGGTGCGCGTCGCAGGCCGTGCAGCGAGCGGCATCCGGCGGATTCTCGTACCCACACCGTGAACACTTCATCTACAATCTACCATCCGCAATCCGCATTCCGCAATCCGCAATCCGCAATCCACATTCCGCAATCCCGCATTCCGCAATCCGCAATCCGCAATCCCGCATTCCGCAATCCCGCATTCCGCAATCCGCAATCCACATTCCGCAATCCGCAATCCACATTCCGCAATCCGCATTCCGCATTCCGCAATCCGCAATCCGCAATCCGCAATCCCACTAAAGCACCCGCCGCAAAAACTGCCCGGTGAACGAGTGGTCCATCCTCGCCACCTCCTCCGGCGTCCCCTCGGCGATGACATAGCCGCCCGCGTCGCCGCCCTCCGGCCCCAGGTCAATGATCCAGTCCGCGCTCTTGATCACGTCCAGGTTGTGCTCGATGACGACGACCGTGTTGCCCCGGTCCACCAGCCGCATGAGCACATCCAGCAGGCGTTCCACATCGGCAAAGTGCAAGCCGGTGGTGGGTTCGTCCAGGATGTAGAGGGTCTGGCCGGTGGCTGTGCGCGAGAGTTCCTTGCTCAGCTTGACGCGCTGGGCCTCGCCGCCGGAGAGGGTGGTGGCCGGCTGGCCCAGGCGGATGTAGCCCAGGCCCACGTCGCGCAGGGTCTTGAGCTTGCGCACGACCTTGGGGATCTGGGCAAAGAACTCCAGGGCCTCGTTCACCGTCATGTCCAGCACCTCGGCGATGTTTTTGCCCTTGTATTGGATCTCCAGGGCCTCGCGGTTGTAGCGCCGGCCCTTGCAGACCTCGCAGGGGACGTACACGTCGCTGAGGAACTGCATCTCGATCTTGAGGATGCCCTGACCCTGGCAGGCTTCGCAGCGGCCGCCCTTGATGTTAAAGCTGAACCGGCCGGACTTGTAGCCCCTGGCCCGGGCCTCCGGGACAGCGGCGAACAGCTCACGGATGGGGGTGAACACGTCGGTGTACGTGGCCGGGTTGGAGCGCGGCGTCCGCCCGATGGGCGACTGGTCAATGTTGATGACCTTGTCCAGGTGTTCCAGCCCCTCGATGGCGTCGTGGTCGCCGGGCCGCTCTTTGGCCCGGTAGAGCACCTGGGCCAGGCGTTTGTAGAGCACCTCCACCAGCAACGTGCTCTTGCCGGACCCGCTGACCCCGGTGAGACAGACAAACTTGCCCAGCGGGATGCGCACGTCAATGTTCTTGAGGTTGTGCTGCCGCGCGCCGCGCACGATCACCGCCTGGCCGTTGCCGGCCCGGCGCCGGGCCGGGACGGGGATGCGCCGGTCGCCGCGCAAAAACGCCCCGGTGATGCTATCGGGGCAGGCCAGCACCTGGTCCAGCGTGCCGGCCACCACCACCTGACCGCCCAGCTCGCCGGCCCCCGGCCCCAGGTCCACGATGTAATCGGCCGAGCGGATGGTCTCCTCGTCGTGCTCCACCACCAGCACCGTGTTGCCCAGGTCCCGCAGGCGGGTGAGGGTACGGATGAGTCGCTGATTGTCGCGCGGGTGCAGGCCCACGGAAGGCTCGTCCAGGATGTAGAGCACCCCCATCAGCCCCGACCCGATCTGAGTCGCCAGGCGGATGCGTTGGGCCTCGCCGCCGGCGAGGGTGTTGGCGGCCCGGTCCAGGGTGAGGTAATCCAGCCCCACGTCCGCCAGGAAGCGCAACCTGGCCTTGATCTCTTTGAGTATCTGTTCGGCGATGATCTGCTCGCGCGGCGAGAGGGGACTGGGGTGGGTGGTGTTGCCTTGCAACAGGTCTACCCATCGCAGGGCCTCGTTGACCGGCCGGCTGGCGGCCTCCACGATGTTCGCGTCGGCCACGGTTACGGCCAGGGCCTCCGGCTTGAGCCGCTTCCCCCCGCAGGTCGGGCAGGGGTTGATTGACATGTATTCCTCGATCCTGGCCCGGATGTACTCCGAATCCGTTTCCCGATAGCGGCGTTCCAGGTTGGGGATCACGCCCTCGTAGGTGGTATCGTAGGTGCGGGACGTGCCATGCCGCGTCTGATAGTCTACCGCGATGGGCTGGCCGGCGTTGCCGTAGAGGAGCAACTGGCGTTGGGCCGGGGTCCAGTCTCGCGCCGGGGCGTGCAGGGGGATACCATAATGCTTCGCCACGCCCCGCAACAACTGGATGTAATAGCCGTTCGAGTCCATGGCGTGGCTCCATGGGGCGATGGCGCCCTGGGCCAGAGACAGGTCGGGGTTCGGAACCACCAGGTCCGGGTCCACGCGGAGGATGCTGCCCAGGCCGGTGCAGGCCGGGCACGCGCCGTAGGGCGTGTTGAACGAAAAGGTGCGCGGCTCGATCTCGCCCACTGAGATGCCGCAGTGGACGCAGGCAAAGTGCTCGCTATAGAGCGTCTCCTGGGCCGTATCGCTGCCCGGCAACGTGTGGCTGACGAGCACGATGCCATCGCCCAGCTTGAGCGCGGTCTCGACAGAATCCGCAAAGCGCTGGTGTTCCTCTTCGTTGGGGTGGACGATGAGCCGGTCCACGACGGCTTCGATGGTGTGCTGTTTGTAGCGGTCGAGCGGGATGTCCTCATCCACGTCGCGGATGACGCCGTCCACGCGGGCGCGGACAAAGCCGGCCTTGCGGATCGCGTCCAGGACATGGCGGTGCTCGCCCTTGCGGTCCCGGACCAGAGGGGCCAGGATCAGGACGCGCGTGCCATCTGGCAGGCTCAACACGCTGTCCACGATCTGCTGCACGCTCTGTTGGCTGATCTCCCGGCCGCACTGGGGGCAGTGGGGGTGGCCCACGCGGGCGTAGAGCAGGCGCAGGTAGTCCCAGATCTCGGTGACGGTGCCCACGGTAGAGCGAGGGTTGCGGCTGGTGCCCTTCTGGTCAATGGAGATGGCCGGGCTGAGGCCCTCGATATACTCCACGTCTGGCTTTTCCATCAGGCCCAGGAACTGGCGGGCGTAGGCGGAGAGGCTCTCCACGTAGCGGCGCTGGCCCTCGGCGTAGATGGTATCAAAGGCCAACGACGATTTGCCGCTGCCGCTGATGCCGGTGATGACCACCAGTTTGTCGCGAGGCATCGCCACGGTGATGTTCTTGAGGTTGTGCTCGCGTGCGCCGTGCACGATGAGCCAGTCTTGGGCCATGGAACGTCCTCGGGGCCGATTAGAACTCAAGTTCTATAGTATAGCATCGCCGGGGGCCGGTGTCAAACGCACCAAGGCTTTGATTTGGGAACGAGAGTCTCAGTAGATGGAAAAGGTTGCTCACAGCGGGTCTGTGACCCGCGTTTCTCGGCGGTTGCAAACCGCCGAGGAGCACAAATTTCCATCTACTGAGTCTTGCAAAGAAAACACAATCTTCATAGCCACTTGCGCTCAGGCGTCAGATGTGGTATAATCGGGGCGAGCCAGCCACAAGACTTATAGCGAAAAAGGAGGACATCTCGATGGACAGACCGGTTAACCGCATGGCGCCGATACTGGCCGTGGTTCTGCTGGCGGCAATCCTGCTCGGCTGTATCGGCGGCGGACGGCCCTCGGAAGCAGAAATGGAAGGCACGGCCTACGCCAAGCTCACCAGTACCGCCGAATCCTGGACTCCCACCCCCTCGAACACGCCAATACCGCCCACCCCCACCGACACGCCTACACCCACAGCCACGGCCACGCCCACCAAGACAGCCACGCCCCGACCCACCGACACACCCACCATCACGCCCTCGCCGACACGCAAGCCGCCCACTGCCACGCCCATTCCAGCGGACCAGCAGGTGATGAAATACCTCAACGACACGCAGCCATACCGGGCCACGGAAGAAGCCGCCCGCGAGAAGCTGATCCAGACCTGGAACAATGCCCGCTGGCTACACGAGCAGGTCAACGCGGTAGACGCCTACGTCAAGACGGTCGAGCCGGTCCTGCCATTGCTGAAAAAGGTCAAGGTTCCCGCCGAGGCCAAAGCCTATCACGATCACTACATAAGCACGTTGGATGCCCTGTTCGAGGCCATCAAGGCCATCAACTGGGGCATCGTGCAGAACAACGACGGCATCGTCATCTCCGCGATCCGGGACACCAACAAGAACCTGTGGGAATTGAAAGACAAGGTAGATCCGGAGTTAAAAGCCCTGGCCGACAAGTACGGCTTGTACTTTAACGGCAGCACCGGCAAGTGGGAGAAGCGCTAGGGGCGGTTATGGATAGAGCGGTAAACGACAGCCCGGGAGCTGGATAGTATGGACAACAAGGTTACGCAGGTGAGTGAACCGGCGCGGCCGGCCCGGCGCCGTCGCCGCCAGGCAGTCGCGGCCGCGGGCGTCATCGCCAGCGGTGGGCTGGCGTGCTGCCTGGGACTCTTGGGCCTGGGCTTTCTGTCCGCCGCCTATGTCACCAGCGGCCCCTCGCGGGCGCAACTGGAAGCCACCGCCTACGCCAAGCTCACGGCTACGGCCGCCCTGTGGACGCCCACGCCCACCGCCACCCCCACAGCGACGCCCACGGCCACGCCCACCAATACGCCCACGCCCACCCACACGCCTACCAACACCCCCACGCCAACGCCTACACCGAACCTGAGCGGCGTCCAGCTGTATCAGTCCGACCTGCCGGCCGGCTTTGAGCCGATGGACCCGGGCGAATTGGACATCGCGGCTTCGGGGGAATTTCGCCTCGAGAACGCAACCGCCTTCGTCTCATCCGATCCCGTGCAGTACGTCCTGGCCGCCCTGTATCGGGGCCAGACGCGGCTGGATCAGGCTGGGATGGACTTTGCCATCACGCACCGGGAGTTGATCGTGGAGCCTATCGTCCAGGGCTTCAAGCGAGAAAATCCGAATGCCCGCCTGCATTCGGAATCGGACCTGTCTGGCGGGTTCGAGATCGGTGACCGATCCCGGGGCGTGCGGGTGGTGGTGAACACCGGCAGCATCCACATCCGCGTGGACGTGGTCGTGTTCCGCCGCCAACTGGTCATGGGCTACGTGGAACACGTCCAGGCCGATAAGGACGAGCCGCTGGTCTCGGCGGTGGATCTGGCCCGCAAGCTCGACGCGCGCCTGGCCCGGGCCTTGGGCCAGGGCGCACAGTAGGAGGTGAACCCATGCGTTATCGCCATGTCGTTCAATGTGCCGCTTTCATCATCTCGATCGGGATCCTGCTGCTGGTTCCACTGACCCAGGCCCAGGAACCGCCCCCGCCGCGACCTCTCTATGAAGGCGCAGAAACGCTCCCCCACCGCCACATGGACGCTCCCCCACGAGACCAGGGGGACATCGCCGCCGCTGACGTAGCCGCCTGGAGCCGGATCGCATTCCAGTCCTACCGCGATAGCAACTGGGAAATCTATCGCGCTGATGGCAACGGCGCGAATCAGTCTCGGGTAACGGCAAACGGCGCAGCAGACATCTATCCGCGTTTCAACCGGGGCTGTACCTACCTCGCCTTCGCCTCCAAACGCACCGGCAACTATGAGATCTTTACGCAATCTATCGGCAGCGGGTGGGCTCGGCAGATCACCGACACCAGCGCGGATGAGTTCTATCCAGCCTGGTCGCCAGACGGAAGAAGGATCGTCTTTCAATCCAACCGCGATGGCCAGGCCGAAATCTATGTCATGGATGAAACCGGGTATGGTCAGACTCGCCTGACCTGGAACCCGGCTTATGACGGCATGCCCGCCTGGTCACCTGATGGAACCAAGATCGCCTTTATCTCCACGCGCTCCGGCGGTTACCGCGTCTGGGTGATGAACGCCGACGGCAGCGGCCAGACGCAGCTTTCGAACCAGGCCTATAGCGCGCACCCGGTCTGGTCGCCCGACGGCACGCAGATCGCCTACGACGCCGACGGCAACGGCGACACCTGGCAGGAAGTGTGGCTGATGAACGCCGACGGCTCCAACCAGCGCCAGGTATATCAACCCAGCGAGCCGCAGACCGACGCCTGGGTCTACAGTTGGTCGCCAGACGGCCGCTACGTGGCCTTTAGCCGCATCTCCTGGATCTACTACGAGGGCAACTGGTACTGGACGACCGGCTACCTGGATGCCTGGGATTCCACCACCGGCAGCGTCGTGCGCCTGATCAACCATTATCTGGAGGCAGACTGGCACCCAGATTGGCAGACGACCGACATCTATGCCCCCACCGCCAGCGTCCAGGCCTTGCCGGCCCAATCGCCGGGGCCTTTCACTGTCCGTTGGTCTGGTGCGGACAACGGCCCGGCCGGCCTCAAGAGCTACGACGTGCAGGTACGGGATGGAATCGGAGGGACGTGGACCGATTGGCAGATGGGCACGACCGCCACTGCGGCTTCGTACCCCGGCATCGGCGGGCACACCTACTACTTTCGGTGCCGGGCGCGCGACAACGCCTACAACGTGGGGGCCTGGCCAGCCGAATACCAGGCGTTCACCACAGTGGAAGCCCTGCCGCCCACGGCCACTGTGAACCCGCTGCCAGCCTACGCTCGCGGCGGCGTCTCCGTCAGTTGGGGTGGCTCTGACCCCGGCGGTTCTGGCATCAAAACCTACGACGTGCAAGTACGAGATGGGGCCAGTGGCGCCTGGACCGATTGGCAGGTGGGCACGTCGGCCACCTCTGCCACGTTCAGCGGCACGGCCGGCCACACCTACTACTTCCGCGTTCGGGCCACGGATCGCGCGCAAAACCTGGGCAGTTGGTCGGCCGGCGAGAACGCCTACACCACCCTGTACGACTGGCTGGTGAGCGGCGCCGTGCGGGACAATGCAGGCGCCATCATCGTGGGAGCCACGATCACTGCCACGCCCGCCGTTCTCGCCGCGGTCCCCAGCAACCATATGGGCATCTACGAAGGGTACGGTTTGGCCGGGACAGGCACGTACACCCTGACCTGGGGCAAGAACGGCTATGGCAGCCTGCCGCCCACGGGTTTGGGCACGGCCCAAGACGCGCACGTGGACGTGATCCTCCCCCCGGCCGACAACGTGGTACGGAATTGGGGGTTCGAAGATAGTGTGCTGAAGACCAGTAACTGGCTCACAAGCGGCGTGATTACGCCGGTCATCACCAATACCGTGAGGCATACCGGTAACCGGAGCGTCTTGCTCGGCATACCTTTTCGGTTCGCGCCAGTAGTAAACATTAGCAACAACCCTGGAGTAGCTCCCAGTGGCGACATGGGACCAGCTATCACCGTGGATAATAGAGGCTCTTTACACGTTGTCTGGGCCGATAACACCCCAGGTGCCGATTCGATCCTGTACGCTTACAAACCGCGGGGCGGGGATTGGTCTGTACCGATCTGCATTTCAGATAACCCGCCTGCGGACAATCCACGCATAACGGTTGATGCCTCAGACAATTTGCACGTCGTTTGGAATCGCTACCTTAGCATCGTATATGCCACAAAGCCCAAAGAAGGCGAGTGGTCAACGCCTGCCGCAATCCCGGACGCAGATGGGTACCATCCCGGCATTGCTGTGGATGGAACAGGTACTGTTCACATCCTGTGGGGCGGTAGAGCGGATGGTGGGAGCAACGCTGTTCTCTATACAGCCAAGCCGGTCAGCGATGATTGGGCTTCTCCAATCGTGGTCGTCTATACTGGAAACGATCCGGTAGCCGATCCCGCCTTAGCTTTTGGCCCCGGCGACACCCTCCACGCCCTATGGTATCAAGGTATGTACGCCTCTAGCATATGGCAAGTCATTTATGCTAGCAAACCACGGGGTGGCTCGTGGTCAACACCCATCAACCTATCCGGCAACTCTTCCTATTCGGCGTGGTTGCCCGATCTGGCAGTGGATCCCGGGGGCACACTCCACGCAGTATGGCGAAATTTCGATCCCGCCAATTATGGGATTGTGTATGCCAGTAAGCACGATGCGGGTCCGTGGACGTTGCCGACCAATATCGTCTTGGGTGGAGCTGACTCACCGGCGATCGCCGTCCGTGGTACGGACGTGCATGTGGTCTGTCATAGACTGGATGCGCTCTACAACTACGACATCCTGTATGCTCGAAAAGTTGGGGACGCGGATTGGAACGACCCGGTCAATCTCTCCAATAACCCTGGTGGGTCAGGCCATCCTGACATTGCCCTAGACGAGTCGGGTGGACCACACATCGTATGGCATGACAGTACTACAGGCGATGAAATCTACTACATCGGCCCGGTGTACACCGCGCAGACCGGCGACTCCACCATCGCCCAGGTGGTCTCCGTCCCTGTCACCATGTCCACTCCGATCCTCTCGTTCTTCTACCAACTGGGCGGCGCGTCAGCGGCCGGCGGCACGTATTTCAACGTGCGCGTGGACAATGGCATCACTCCGACCTTGCTATTCTCCACCACGTCGAACACAAACATCTGGACCCATCGCTGGTTCGATTTGACCCCCTGGGCCGGGCAAACCATCACCCTCACCTTCAATGTCCACAACGAGGCCGGTATCCCCTGCACCTGGGCCTATCTGGACGAAGTGACCATCGGCTCTGCTTACCCGGACCTGTGGATCAGCAAGAGCGGCGCGCCAGCGGCGGCCCTGCCCGGCGAGCCGGTGGTCTACACCATCGCCTACGGCAACCAGGGCGGCGCGGCCGCCCATGGCGTGTGGATCACGGATACCCTGCCCGGCGAACTCCTTTTCGTGAGCGCCAGTCCTGCACCCATGAGTGTCACCCCGACGCTGGCCTGGGATGTGGGGAGCGTGCCAGCCAGGAGCGGGCCATTCACCATCATCGTCACGGCCACCGTGGCCCCCACCGTTACCCCATTCCGCTACTACACCAACACGGTGCGTATCCATACCCCGGCGACGGAATTGGAGCAGGCCAACAACACCGACCAAGCCACCACATTCGTCGGCCGTTGGCTCTACCTGCCGCTCACGATGAAGGAGTGGTAGCCAACTCCGTTCACAAAAGACCCCCAGGGTCTTGGGGACCCTGGGGGTCTTTTCATCGCCCCGGCCGCACACGCCGGCCGAGCCGGGCCTGAGCCGGCCAGGCCCCGGTCCGGTGCGGTGGCCGGGAAGGCCCTCTCTGGCAAAAACGCCGCGTCCCCGGGCGGGTGCGGGTGAAGCGGAGGGGGTGTAGTTTATTGCGCCAACGAGATCCGGCGAGTCAGAAGATGTTCCCGTCCTTGGCCCGCATGAACAGGACGGGCGTAGCAAATTCCCGGCTGTTTGCTCCTACTTGGACGTATATAGCGTTGCGCGCCCATTGCACGGCCCAATCCACCGGCCTGCGAGCGGCCACGGCCTTGTAAAAGCTCTTCAAAAAGATCTCGGCTGTGGACACGAGCACGGGGTAGCGCATGGCGACAACGGCCGGAACACCTCTCTGCACGATCTTGGGAGCAATGCCCAGGAAGCTCTTGGGAGAGTCACTTTTCGCGCTCTCGCACGTCGCCAGGCAGACCAGGCCCAGGCGATTCTGCACGCCGGCAAAGATGGCCGCAAATCGCTCGTCGTCCACCTTCCATGTTCCACCGCGCTCATTCACCAGGGCCAGGTAGCCTTTGCCTGCATGATAGACGCCGTGGCCGACGAACTGCACGATGTCAGGCGGATGTTCCAAGAGAGCAGCTTCTATCTCCTTAAAAGTCGCTTGCTTAACGGTCTGGAGGGTGAGATGACCTGCCTCAAGCGGCTTGGACAGAGCTTTGCGGACAATTTGCTCCCACCTGTCAACATCCAGTTGGGGCTGATCATTCGGATTGGAGATAATGGTCAGCATATGCAGGGGACCTTCGCGTTGCCGGACGTAGCCCGGCGGCAGGGGCAGGTCAAGGTAATGAGAGAGGACAGTGTCGGGGTCGGTGGCCAGGAAACGCCCTATCTCTGCGCGGTACAGGAACTCCCAGGGCAACTGGGCGAGGGCATCGGGTTCGATAGTGAGCCGGATACGGATCTTCCTGCCTGGAGCAGCGGCTATCGTTGCGCTTAGGAGGTTGTCAATCTTCGCTGGGAAGATGATCTCATAGAGCCGCTGGCCAAACTTCTTCGACAGCTCCTCAGTGGTCTGACCTTGCTCAACCAGTGCGGACATCAGACCTATTTCTGGTGGGATGTCCAGCGAGATCGTAGCCCGCCGCTCGCCCTGTTCAGAGACGGCCCGGGCGTGGCCGCCGGGGCCGATGTGGAGGGCAAAGTCGGTGTACCGTTGTTCTACTTCAGGCGATGAGCATGCTGAATTTAACTCATTTTTCAACCGCTGATCGCCAGGCCGAATTTCCGCCATGAAATCCAAGATAGCAGCACACACATCAGAAGTATAGGTCTCCAATATTTCTAGAAGATGATCGATCTTGTGCCATTTTGTCGGGCCGCGTAAGCCTTCATAGCTTCTTAGGCTTCGTTCTGTTGGGTACCGAGACCGCATTGCCTGCTGTAACTTGCGCACATCAATATCCGTCGAATGATCATCGAGAATATCACAAAGCTTGCCACGATTGTACATCATGAGTCTTCTCCGTAGCTCAGGATCACATCAACATCTTCGGTCAGTTAGCGAGAGCATATAGCCTGGAGTGCTTGTGTAAGCCTATCGTTATTGGGCCTGATCTCGGTTTTGTATATTTCACAAGCTCTGCAGAGTTCGTCAAGGGTTTCCCAAGTCTCTAGAAGGTGATCGATCCTGTCCCATTTTGTAGGGCCACGCAGAGCATCAAAGTTACGAAACTCGGGGCAATCATGTATTCTTCTTAGCGCCTGTTGGAATTTGCGAACATCTCTATCGGTTGAGTTGTCATCCAAGATGTCGCACAACTTGCCACGATCACACCTCGACTTGGTTCTCTGTTGTGAATCATTCGCTGCTTCACGTACAACAGTGAGAAACTGCTCATGGTTAAGAGGCTCGCCACTTTCCGGCCATTTTTCTATATAGTCAAAAGCTGTCAGTCCCTGCCAAGCCTCTTTCACGGTACGAATCGTAGGATATCCGGTTACGATAACGATGTTTGTGTGCTTGCTCACCCTTTTTAACTGAGCTGCAAGTTTGAGGCCTTGCTCATCTATTGATTTTTTGTCATCCAGGCGAATGTCTATAATTGCTACATGAAATGGATTCTCCTGACTATTCAGAAGGGCCTCCGCTGCTGCTGCAAAGCTACTAGCAAGCGTCACTTCGAATTCGTCTTCTAGCAAATCTTTGAATAAATTACGCCAGTTAGATTGATCGTCCACAATCAGTACAGCCGGTTTTCTCATCCGTCAACCTCCATGAGCAGAGCGCAAGCGAACGCGCGGCGCTGCAAACCACGGTCACACAGCCCACTTTCTTGCAAATGTCCGCATAACCTTCAGCTCGTACAAGCGACGCCGGGTTTTCTCCACCGCCGTGTCGAGATCGGCCGCACGATTGATTTCACAGCCTGCACAGCCTCAGACAGAGCTCCTGGCTGACGAGACTTGTCGTCAACGATCGAAGCTGCATCTTGCGCTGGCCGGTCTGGGGTGGGATTCCCAGATGGCTCGGCCGCCTTCCTCACGATCTGCCGGAAGGCTGCTCTATCAAAAGTTTTGCCATCTTCCGGGTACTTTTCAATGTAATCGAATACTTTCAGTTCTCGGAATGCCTTTCTAGTGGTGCGGATAGTGGGATATCCAGTTACTATGACGGTCTTGGTGTCCAACTTCCGTTGGTTGATCTGCTCTATCAAGCGCAGTCCGTCCTCATTGGCCGAGTCCTTATCATCTAGCCGGATGTCCACTACCGCCACCCGGAAAGGTGGTTCTCGATCCAGCGCGCGGAGAGCGTCTTGGTAGCTTCCTGTACTGGCTACTTCGTACTCGTCCTCTAACAGGTCAGAGAACAGCTCCCGCCAGTTCGGCTGGTCATCCACGATCAACACCGCCGGCCTTTTTTCAGTCATTTTGCCCTCCCTCTGATGACAACGTGGGGGAGGACTCGACAGTCACCGGTATCCTGACGGTGAATGTGGTGCCCTCCCCAACCTGGCTGCTGACCTCGATGTCTCCACCGAGGTTCTTGATGAACACGCGATCCCGCCACAACCCAAAGCCCAGCCCTTTCTCCTTGGTGGTGAAAAAGAGGTCAAAGATCTTGGGCAGATGATCGGGTGAGATGCCCACCCCCGTGTCGGAGACGGCGATCTCGATACAGGGCTTGTTTCCGATGGCTCCCTGGCGCGTGGTCAGGGTCAGGGTACCTCCTCCCGGCATGGCCTCTACCCCGTTCTGGATGATGCTGGTCAGCGTGTCCACCAGCTTGTTCCGCTCCACGTACAACCGGGGCAGGCCGTCGGCCAGGTTCATCTCCACCCGAATCCGGTCTTCCACCTCCGGTTTCGACAACCAGACGCGGCCGCGGGCGATCTCCAGTTCCGCATTCACATCCACAAACTCTGGAGCTCTCGTTTCAGTGGTTCTCTTGATCTCCTGGGCAGCGTCCAGGAGCAGTTTCGCGTCGCTGGCGATGCTGTCCAACTGTCTGATCACGCGGGCATCTCGGGCATTCTGAGGGTCCAACTTCTCCCGGGCCATCTCGACGCGGACGGGGATCGTCCCGGCCAGGTTGTTCATGCGGTGGGCGAACTCGGCGGCGACCTGGCTCATCAAAGCGAGCTTTTCGGCAGCTTCAGCCTGTTCTCTTGCCTGCAGCCAGGCACGAGTGCGCTCTTCTACCATTTGTTCCATATTGGCGTACAGCCTCGCATTCTCAATCGCCACCGCCGCCTGAGCAGCCAGCATCGTCAAGACCTGCACGTCGTTCTCGTCGTAGACATACTCTTCGGTGGCATGGTAGGTGGCGATCACCCCCAGCACCTTGTCGCGCGCGATCATCGGCACCCCCACCCAGGAGGCAAAGGGCTGGCCGATGTACTCCTGGCGACCGGGTTCCCTATACCATGCCTCCGACTCCGCTCTCGTTTCGTCGAGGAGCGGCTGCCGGTGGCGGATGATCCACTCCGTCCGGCCCTGGCCGGCCCGGCGCGGCCCCCAGCCCTTTTCCGTTTCGACGTCCACCCGCCGGTCATCGCGGTAGGCCAGCGCGAATCGTACTTCGTCTATCGCCTCGTCGTACAGGGCGATGTACATGTTCTTGGTGTCCATCACGCGGCTGGCCCACTTGTAGATCATTTCGACGATCTGCTGCTCGCTCAACTGGATGCTGGCTGTCAGCTCCTGCCCCATCTCATACAGGGCATTCAGGTTAGCGATCTGGCGCTCCAGACGGTCGCGGAGCCGGGCGTTGGCCAGGGCGATGGCCGCCTGGCGAGCTACGGTGGTGAGCAGCCCCACCCGTGGCCCGAAAACGCCGGCCTGGCGCCGATTCTCCACCACCAGAGCGCCCAGGCTCTGGGCCTCGCTTGCCAGCGGAATGCCCAGCCAGGAAAGAGGAGGCGGGCCATCCTCCGGCCAGTACTTGGCGCTCCCGGACTCGAGTTTAGACAGCAGATCTTGCTCGCAAAGCACCGGTTTTCCCTGAGCAATCACCCAGTCCGGCCACAGGATCTCCACTCCGTCGCCGGGCGGCGGCTCAAAGGGCTGGAACGGACGCTCAGCCCAGCTTAGTGGCACGGTCTCGTCGTCCTGATGCTCCAGCACGAGGGGAAATGAGAGTCTCCCCCGCCGGCGGTCGTACAGCGCCACGTAGAACCGATCCATCTCTAGCAAATCACGGACCTTATCATGGACCGATTGTAGCAGCCTGGTGATATTCTCCTCGGCCATCGCCACCTCCCTTACCCCAAAGCGGCCTGGTTTCAAACGGCCCTCGCGACCGCCTGCCGCCACTGCCGGTATGCCGTTTGATAGGCATCCGGACTGTACTGAATCTGTCGCTCCCCCAACATGGCCTCCAAGAGCGGCTTCGGGATACCATATTGCTTTTCAAACCTGACCATCTCCGCGCCGCTGATCCGGCCGTCTCCATGTTGCTTCAACAACCGATCCAGGAAACGCTGTCCTCGATCCAATGTCCGTTGGAAGCGACCGTGCTCGTTGGCAATATAGTCATGCAGCAACTCCTGGGCAGTGTCAAGCTGGGGATGTTCCCCGGCATACAGGTTCAGCGCAGTCTGGAGCAGCAACCGGGTGGAACCGACCGGGATGCCCAGGATCCTTTGGGCGGTCAATACTCCTCGAGTCAACCGGCGCATCAGGTAGGCCCGTCCACCTCGCCCGGGCGGCGGGGCGCCGTCGGCTGTCAGGAAGAGGAGGGCGCGCAGATGATCCACCAGGATGCGCTCCTGGCGGATCTGATCCGTTGTGGAGAGAGACTGCGCCCGGGCCAACCGGCGCACCAGCTCGACCAGGGGGCAGATGACGTCAATCTCAAAGACCGATGGTGCGCCCTGGAGCAGCATCGCTATCCGCTCGGCGCCCAACACCGTCTCGGTGAAAGGCGTCTCCAGGGGGCGGACGATGCCGGCCCCATCCTCAATGTGCCAGGTGATGAAGAGCATATTCAGGAACTCGACGAATCGCCCGCAAGGGCAGCCGGGCTGGCAGGCTGGACCACAGGCCAGGTGTGCGCCCCGGTCATAAAACACCTCGGTATTCGGACCACACTTGGGCACGTGCTCCTTGCCCACCACGCTGGCCCCTTGCTTCCAGAAATTGTACGCAGCACCCAGCCCCACGATGCGCGCTGCTGGCAGCCCCAGGTTGAGCCAGACATCCCGCACCTCGTGATCGGCCGTGAAACGACGGCCAGCCACCGGATCGCCGGCGAAATAGGTGACCCACAGACGGTCCATCGGCAGGCCATATACCTCGATCAGCAGCCGCCAGGTCCGAGCGATGGTCGCGGCCTTGTCCACCGGTCCAAAGAGAAAGGCGCCCGGCATGTGGAACAGGCTGAGGTGCAGGTCGCTGTCGCCGATCCGGTCCAGATCAAAGTGGCGGAAACAGCGCTGCACCAGGGCATAACGGTCGCCAAGCCGGCCCTCGTACTGCCGGGCCGAGGTCTCGACCTGGACCAGGCCGGCGCTCATCACGAACGACATCGGCACCGAGGGATCCTGCAGCGAACTGCCCGGGATCGGTTTGAATCCTTCGCCAGCGTAATGGCGCAGGAAGGCCTGGCCCACTTCCCCGGTGCTCAGTACCTGCGTCCTGGCTGCTGCTTTGTTGCACACGGTCGTGTCCATCCGATGAAGGCCCCCTCTACGCCTCGCCCGACCATACCCCGGCGCTGAGTGACTCCGATAGCTCGCGGAGCCTGTCCAATTCCCTCACGCGCCTTTCCAACTGCTCGTTTGCTTCGCTCAACTGTTCGTTTGCTTCGCTCAACTGTTCGTTTGCTTTGCTCAACTGTTCGTTTGCTTCACTCAATTGTTCAAACAATCTGGCATTCCGAATGGCAGTTGCCGCCTGGCTGGCCAGGGTCAAGAGCAGCGAACGTTCAATCGGCGTGGGATCGTGCCGATCCTGATCGAGCAGGTACAACGCGCCGATCACTTTATTCTCAAGGATCAGGGGGAAACCCATCAGGGCCTTAATGCCCCGTTGCCGTATTATCGGGTTTACGCGCTCGTCTTGTTCAATGTCGGGAACGATTATCGGCTGTCGATCCACGACCATTTGGTAGGTGAACCCCGTTTTTTCGCCGATCCGGGGCTCCGGCGGTTCAAAGTCGAGGGGATGGTAACGCCTGACGACCGATTGCTGGTCCTCGCTGAGCAGATAAATAACCCCTCCCGTAGTATGGGCTATTTGGATAGCGCCGGAGACGATCTCGCGCAGGATCTTGTCTTCGTCCTGGACGCTGATGATTCGGTTGCTGATATCATACAGGAGATTCAGGCCCATAGAGCGCTGAATGGCCACGCCGGCCTGTTGCGCCAGGGCTTCTACCAGCCGCCGCTCACTCTCGCCGAACCAGCCGTATACATCTTGATCCGCACTGATCACCCCAATCGTCTGATCGCCAACTTTCACGGGCACAACCAGCATGGACCGGGGCGCGTCTATCTTGTCCCTGGCGGGCGCGAAGCGGGGGTCTTCCCGGGCATCGGGAAGGCTCAGAGACTCCCCGTGCTGGAAGACCCAACCGACCAGCCCTTCGTCCGGTCTGAACCGCCGGGTCAATATACGCTCCGAGCGCACACCGTGAGTGACCTGGGGCACGAGTAGGTTCTGGCCCTCTTCCTGCTGCGGAGCAAAATACGTGCAATGGGTGCAACGCAACTGAACCGCCACCTGGGAAACGATCGTGTTCAACAGCACCGTGGCATCCAGCTCCGCGTTGATGGCCTGCGCGATCTTGCCCACGATCTCCAGGTCTCGGATACGTCTTTGGGCATCTTCGTAGGAAGTGGCTCTCTCTAATGCGATCCCGGCGATGTCTGCCAGCGCCAGCAGCGCACTCCGCACTTGCTTGTCAGTCGCAACGGTATCCAGCACCAGGATGCCGACAACCTGGCCCCCGCACTTTAGGGGGATATTTGTGACCTGCTCGGGCATCGGCAGGCCCATATCCACCATTTCGCCTTTAGCCAGGGCCTTTTTGGTATCACGACGCTCAAAGATGCGACCCGTTTGGACGACCCAGTCAAAAGAGCCAAAAGATTCCTGAGGCAAGCGGCCGTGGAACGCGGCCTTGTGCGCCTCGGTTACCCCCTCGGCATCCACGATACGGAACCGATGCCCCGGCTCGACGGATATGACCAGGCCCGTTGTGCGGCCCACGAACCGAAAGGCTTCCCTGAAGGTGGTCTTGAGCACCTCATCGGTCGTCGTGGCCTGCCCAATGGCCCGGCTCGCCTGGACCAGGGTCTGGCTCATCTCGAGCTGCTTTTGCAGCCGGTTCCACAGGCGGGCGGCGCGGATCAGGCTGGCCACCTGCTGGGCGAAAAGCTGGATCAGGCGCAGCTCCGAGGGCGTGAAGCGATGCGGGCTTCGGTAGTTGATGTACAGCACGCCCACTTCCTCATCGCCCGTATCCGTGCTCTCTGCGGCGCGCAGGGAGATACCCACAAACACCTTGATGCCTTCTCTCTCGATGAACTTGGATCTTCGAGCGAGCTTAAGCAGGCTGTCTTGGTCTCGGACGAGCGGATCGGACACCTTGGAAAAGTCAATCTCGCCAATCTCTCCCACACTCAGGTCATGCACCACGATCTGCCCCACTTGCCGCACAATAGCGGCCAGACCTCGCTTACGCGGCTTGTCGGTTACCTCTTTTTTCTCGCTCTGCAAGCCGCTGGCGACAATGCGATCCTTGACGTAGAATTGCTTGCGCTCCGGGTCATAGGGATAGATGACCGCGCAGGATGCACCGAACAACTGGCAAGCCCGGTCAGCGAACTCCTGCAAGACCTGCGATTCGTCCGATACTTGGGCGATGGTGAGTTGTCCACTCTCCACCAACTGGCCCAGGACCTTCTGCCACTGTATATTCTCCAGGGCCATCGCTGCCTGGTTGGCAATGCTGCTCAGCAGGTCTCGCTCCCACTGGCTGAACTCCTGCTTCAACTGCCCATAGACGCACAGGGTGCCGATGGGTTGCCCCTCGGAGCCGAGCAGGGGGACGATCATGGCGGATCGCCAGCCGAATGCGCGCGCCTCGTCCTGGCACTCGAACGGGGGCTGGGCCTGAGGGTCAAAGATGTCTGGCCGGCTGATGAGCCGCCGTTCCCGGATGGCCTGCCCGGAGACCGTGCCTTCCAGTTCCAATTCGGTGCGCCGGGCAAATTCCCTGTCCACCTCCCGGGCCGCCGCGATCCGCAGGACGTGGGCCGTGGGGTCGAACCGCCGCAGGCTCACCGATTTGCCGGTCAGCCGGTACACGGTATCCACCACGGCCTCACATAACCTCTGCTCGTCGCCAGCTAGAGCCTCTTCGCTAATCCGACGTTGGTATTCGTTCAGCCGCGCCCGCTCCACCGCCAGGGCCGCCTGCGCTGCCAGGGCCTTCAGGAGGGTCACGTCGTCGTCGGTAAAGGCATCGTGGCGGCGGCTTTGGGCTGTCAGCACGCCGATGGTCTGCTCCTCCCGCCGTAGGGGGACGGCCACCTCCGAGCCGATGTCCACACCGGGGATCGGCCGGTGCCGGGCATCGCGCGACGTGTCCGAGACGTTCAACGCCACGCCCTCTTTGGCCACGATCCCCGTGACCCCCTCGCCCTTCTTGCGCCGAGAGTCCACGGCCACGCCCGGCGGATACCCGTGCTCGGCCCGCAATACCAGCTCCTGGCTGACGGCATCCAGCAGGTACAGCCACCCCATGTCCGCGCCCACCAGCTCCAGCCCCCGGGTCAGGATGCGCCGGATGACCTCGTCCTCTTGCAACGTCCCGGCCAGGAGATTGTTGATCTCCTGGAGGGCCTGGAACTGGCTGGCCAGCTCGGCGTTGCGGATGGCATCCGTCGCCTGGTGCGACCACAGGCGCACCATCTCCAGGACCCGGTCTTTCTCTGTTCCAAACTCGTGCCGGGTTTTCCAATAGCCATCCAGCAAGGCAATCGTATGGCCCTGGCGCACCAGGGGGACGGTGAGCAACGAGCGCCAGCCCCGTTTTTTGGCCTCCTCACGCTGCCGGTAGAGCGGGGCTGATTTCGGATCGGTGACGTCGGCCATGAAGAGCGGCTCTCCCCGGGCGAAAAAGTCCTGGGTGGCTGGAGCTTCTGCGTCCAAAACAACCTGGTGGCGGTATTCCTCGTCGAGTTCATCTCCGGCCCACGCGGCCACGCGGAACTGCCGGCTGGGTTTATCGAGCCGCCACACGATGCAGATGTCGCATCCCAACAGCCGGTACACCGTATCCGCTAACTCGTGAAGGATCTGGTCTTGAGCAGCCAGGCTGCGCACCGCCGCCGCGATCTCCAGGGGGTCCACCGGCTTGATCAGGTAACGATACACATCGCGCAAGGCTTTGGTGCCGGCCATCTCGTCCTTGCCCGTGAAGGCGATCACCGGCCAGTGGGGACGCTGCCTGCGGATCCAGTCCAGGATGTCCAGGCCATCCGGAACGGATCCCAGGATCAGGTCCAACAGCACAATCACCTTATCGCCGGCCGGACAAGCTCGTAGCTTTGTCATCGCCTCCCCGCCGTCCCGGCATTCGGTGACCGGGAACCGGGTCTTCAAATAATCGGCCAGGCCCTCGCGGGCTGATTGGTCATCGTCAATCACAAAGATCTGAATGGGTTGCTCTCTCATTGTCCCTCTCCTGGATACGCCGGCAGCTCCACCACGAAGGAACTGCCGATGAACATGAGGCTGGCGGCCAGGTTCAGCCGGCCCCCGGCCATCTCCACCAGGTTGCGGCTGATGAACAGGCCCAGCCCGGCCCCCCCGCGATTCGAGAACCCCATGGCGTAGACGCGCTCCTGATCCTGCCAGTGGATGCCGGGGCCGGTGTCCACCACGCGCACCTGGATCGGGCAGGGGAAGCCGGGGCCGCGATACCGGGTCTGCACGATGACCTGACTTGTTGGCAGGACGTCGCCCCGCCGTTCCTCCCGGAGCTGCCTGAACTGTTCCTGCTGCCGCTCGATCTGCTGGATCGCGTTGAGCGTCAGGTTCAGGATCACCTGCTCCAACTGCGACTGGATTCCCCGCGCCGGGGGCACATCAGCGGCCAAATCCGGGATGATCTCCACCTGCGCCTCTTTGGCCGTGTAGGTCAACTGGCGGATGACGGCCTGCGCCGCCTCGTTCACCTGCACGCGCTCCAGGTCCCCTCGCGCCAGGCGCCGGTATGCCTGCACCAACTGCTTGATCTCTTCCTCATCCCGGACGATCTTGCTGGCCGCGTCCCGGACCGTGTTCAGCCATCCGTCCGGCGCGTTCGTCGGCTGCCCTGCGCCGGGCAAGTTATCCAACAGCCGTTGGGCCTGGAGCCGTATACCTCCCAGCTTGTTGTTTATCTCGTGTGTCATATCGTTCAGCAGGCGGCCGTCGGCGTACTGTGACTGGTACTGTCGCATGTGCTCCAGCAGCAAAGAACGCTCAATCGCCACGGCCAGGAATTGGGCGGCCAGCCGGGCCTGCTCGATGCGCCGGTCTCTCCGCTTGACATCAAAGGCCCAGGCCCGCCGGTCGAGCAGCCAGAGGGCATGGCGCGTCAGGTGGTCGGGGATGCAGATGGGGATGCCCAAACACGACCGATAATCCAGCCGGGGGAACAGGTTCTTGAACTGGGCATCGCCCTCTCGGATGTCGTTCCGCCGGAACTCTTCCTCGTCCTCGATCACGTTGCGCGCCGGGCTGTAGTACAGGCCGCCGGGAGACGCACACAGGTGATCCGGCAGCGGCGGGTCCGCCGCCAGAACCGATACCTTCCGGCCGGTCGGGTCCATCTCCAGCACGATGGCGTGGGAGACCCCGGTCTCTTCTCGCAGGTCGCCCAGCATGTTACTGAGGCGCTCCTTCAGCGGCCGCCGCACAAAGGCCGCCAGACCCAATTGATGCACAAAGCGATCCGACGGTTCCGCCTCGGCCGATTCTTGAACTCCCCAATCCCCGCTGCACAGCCGGTCTATCCATTCCACGATGGCGTCCGGTTCCTTGCTGCTGAGGGGCGTGCGGCTGGTGTCAATGGCCGCGCGCTCCCGGTCGTTGAGCACGGCGCCGCTCATGTATAGCACCGGCAGGTCAGGCCGCAAGTCCCAGAGCCGCTCCGCCACCTCGGCGCCGTGCTCCCCATCCAGGCGCACGTCAATGATCGCCAGGCCATACGGCAGGCCCTGCCTGACCCTGGCCACCGCTTCTTTACCGTCTAGGGCTTCATCCGCTGGAACACCGTATTCTTCTTCCAATCGCCGGCAAATGAGTTGGCGGGCTTCGGCGTTGTCATCCACCACCAGGAACCGTTCGGGCCGGGGTATCTTGGGGCGGAAGCGGCGCACGAGCCGGGGCCTGTCAGCCGCTTCGGGCCTGGCAGATTCTTCAGTCTCGGCCTCGCCGCCCAGCAAGGCCAGTTGGACCGCCGTTCGGTCCGGCGCTGTTTCCAGTCTCCGCAGTTCCTCCCACAGGCTCAGCTCGATCCAGCGGTTTTCCAGGTCCACCTGGGTGATCACGCCGCGCACCTGGTCCCCCACCCACAGGACGTCCTCAATGGTCTGGTCTTTGGGCAGGGGGACGTTGGCCGGCGGGACCCGCGCGTCAATCCCTGGCTCAAGCTGCACAAAGGCCCCAAACCGGCGCACGTTGACCACCTCGCCCTGCACCGACTGGCCCACCTGGTACTTTCGTTCGGCGATCACCGGTTCCCAGGGGTCCCAGCATCGGCGCGTGCTCAGGTACAGAAAGCCGGTATCCGCGCTGTCCTCGATGATGACGGCATCCACATCCTCCCCTGGCATCGGCATCTGAGGCAAGACGCCCACCCGCCGGTCCCAGGATAGCTCCCGGCGGCGGATAAAGCCGGCCCGGCCGCTGTCCAGCACCTTGACAAGAACGCCGCTATCTCGGACCTCGATCACTCGCGCCCGGACCCGTGGCAGTGATTGGCTCATGGCGTCTACCCGTCCCGTTCCACCGGCAACGTATCACACCGCACGCTGCCCCCGCTCTTGATCCCCTCGGAGTACGACAGCGGCCCCACCTGGAAGCCCAGCCGGGCCAAGATTTCCGTCGGACTTCAGGGGCAGGCTGAATCAAGCAAACAAAAGGGCACAGTCCCCGGCTTTCGACCGGCAACTGTGCCACTAAACAAGCAACATGCGCGTGGTTCGCAACGCCCGCATGAAACCGCTTCCCCATCGAGGCAACTCATCGCGGCTCATAATACCCTCTCCCCGTGGCTGCCCTGCCACACCCCATCGTTTGAACCAGGCGGCAATCCCTGCATATTATATCATATGACGGACGAAAGATCAATGGAGATTTACAGGAACACTTGTTCTGATGTAGCACCCAGGTACTATTCCCCGATGATCCCGCAACACCCTCCCCGCAGCAAAACCGACGCCTGCCCCGCTCCCCTCCGCTCCTCCGCTCCCCCGCTCCTCCGCCCCTCTGCTCC
>FWPV01002039.1_pt1 | contig 51281 bp, 60 predicted proteins | sample 2228371 | NCBI WGS metagenome assembly FWPV01 (sample SAMEA103939776, study PRJEB20133) | metagenome
CGGCGGCATGACCGCCAGCTTCATGATGGCGGGCCGGCCGGTTTAGCCAGCGCCTACTGTTCGTGCAGCAGCAGCTCGCCGCTGGGCTTTTCGCCCTCGGTGCCCCGGACGCTGGCCCAGTGTTTGAGCAGCTGGTCGCGGGCATCCAGAATGGCCTGCTGAATGCGGCTCAGCTCCGTGCGAGAAAAGCCGTTGTTGGACTGCAAGGCCAGCGGCTGCAGCGAGAACTTGGCCACATGCCCCTCGTGTTTGACGCAGATATAGGGGGGCTCGAGGTTATAGCCCGAGTTGACATAAAAGCGATACTGTCCCGAACGGTGAAGAGTAATCATATAGGGCTGGTTCCTCCTGTGGTGTGACAAATAACCGTGAATATAAAAGAAGACGTAACGCCATAGTAGCAAAAAGAAGCCCCGCCGGTATGAGATGGTGTTAATCTCCGTCGGGGCCTGTTGCATCCGAGGTAAACGGGGTTCTCTCCCCTGCGGCTTCGGGCGGCCTCAGTTCGGAGGACAGGCCGACTAGCGGCTAAACGACCAGGAGAGCACCTGGCCCCCGCGGTAGGGCATCACTCCATGAAAAGGCCGTGGATCGGCATCGAAAACCAGCGGCAAGAAGTACCGGTCGCCCGGCCACATGGGCAGCTCCTGGCGCAGAATTTTTTGGATGGGTACCCAGTGCAGCTCGCCTTCGCCGTTGGCTGTATGGGGGCTGCCTGTCCACTCCGTAATCAGAAAAATGAAGCCGAACCAGTCCTCGCCCTGCCGGCCAAACCCCGGCCAGGAAATGGTGCCGCGCAGGTTGAGTTGCAGTGCGGTGAGGCCGGATTCTTCCAGGATTTCCCGCCGCATGCCTGCCGCTACGTCTTCGTGGGGCTCGAGCTTGCCGCCCAGGCCGTTGTATTTGCCATAGGCCGGATCCTGAGGCCGGGCGTTGCGGTGCACCAACAACACCTCCTGTCTGTCTGGCGACAGAACGAAGCCCAGGGTAGCCAGGATGGGGGTATAGGGCATGAGCGCGCGACCGGGGCTACTCGCCTTTCCACAGGATGCGCCCACAGGAAGGGCAGCGCACCACCTTGCTGGCCTGGTGAACCTGCTGGGCCACGTGCATGGGAAGCTGCACATTGCAGGCCGTGCAGCGGTAGCCGCTGCCGGTTTTGGTCATTTTAGCCAGGCCGGTGCCTTTGCGGGCCCTGCGGATGGACTCGTACTCCTTTACGATGGCGCTCGGGATTGTAGCTGCCAACTGGTCGCGGTTGACTTTTTTAGTCTGGTACTGGACCTCGAGGGCATCCACCCGCTCCTGGTTGGCAGCTTCCAGCGCCTGGAGCTTGGGTCTGGCCTCCTCTACCTGCGCTTTGACCTGGGCCAGTTCCGCCTCTAGCTTTTCGATCTGCTCGAGCAGCGGCATAATCTGACCGACGATATCCTTATTGTTGCCCTCGAGGTCTTCAATCAGGCCCGAAAGCTGGCGAATCTGTTCGCCGTACTGGGTCTGTTCCTTGGCCCCGGTGGCCTGGGCCTGGGCCGCTTTGGCCTTTTCGCGCTTGCTTTTGAGGTCTTGCAGCTCGAGGTCGAGCTTGCTATAGGCCAGGCGCACCTCGTTCAACTGCTCTTGCAAATCGCCCAGGTGGATTTCCAATTCTCTCAAGTGCACACGGGCCTGCGCCAGCTCCTCGGGTATGCGGGATTGATCTTCGCGAATCTGGTCAAGCTCGAGGTCGCGTTCTTGCAGGCGGTTCAACTCGGCCAGTGGGTCACTCACATCTATAGTCTAACACCCTCGAGCAGGCCAAAGGTTAGGGGCCTTCACCGGCCTGGCTTCCTAAACCGTTCCCAGTTTGGCCTCGTCGGCCAGATCGGGCGTTTCTTCTTCTGTCTTTTGGGCCTTTTTACCTTTGCCGGGCTTACGATCGAGCTTACGCACTTCCTCGATAAAGTTTTCCAGACTATCGAATTCGCGGTAGACCGAAGCGAAGCGAATGTAGGCCACCGGATCGAGTTCCTTCAAGAAAGCCAGCGAGCGCAGCCCGATCTCTTCAGAGGTAATTTCCATCTCTTTGACGGTATCTTCAAAGCCAAAAGCAAACTCCTGCAGCACCTCCGGGTCAATGGGACGCTTCTGGGCCGCTAGGCTCAAGCCCCGCAATAGTTTGTTGGGGTCAAAGGTTTCCTTGCGTCCCGAGCGCTTGATAACCAGGAGTGGCTCCACCTGGGCCCGCTCGTAGGTGGTAAAGCGACGCTTACAGGCCGGGCACTCCCGGCGACGACGAATCACCGAGCCCTCGTCCGAAGGACGGGAGTCCAGCACGCGGCTATCGGGATGTCCACAGAAGGGGCAGTTCATAGACCTGACCTCAGCGAGCAGAGTGCAGTTTCTACCTCCTCACGGCAGCTCCCTCAGCAGGTCGTAGATTTCCGGCTGGTGCGGCGGCTCAGGCAGAAGAACCTCCAGGAGCTGGCCCCGCACCCCCTCTGAGACCATTGAACCAAGGGCTACCGCTACCCGCACCAGGGAGCGGTCGTGCTCTTCCCCTACAGGGTCGCGGCTAGGGATGACCCCATTAACCCGCACGTTGGTGGGGAATATGCGGGTTGCGCCTTCTATCAGACCGCTTACCGCACCGCGAATGGCAGCTACATGGGGCTGTTCACGCTGCAAGGGCGGAAGTACCAGGGTGACAAATCCGCCTCCACTCAAGTAGCGCAAACCCTGCTGCAATACGTACAGGCTCGACTTTACATCGGCGTTGAGTAGGTCGTACCACTCAGCCTCTAATAGCTCGACAAAGGGGGTTTTACTCTCGGCGCTGGTTACGTGCACAATTCCATCGAGCATTCCGAATAGCTCCTCGATTTTCTCGAAGGTGTTCATCACATCCAGCACCACCGACATATCCCCCCGGATGGGGATGGCCGGCGCACCAAACTGCTCAACCTCCGAAGCAATGGCGGTAGCCATTTCTACGTCGGGGTCAACCGTAATAACCGTAGCCCCATTACGGGCATAGGAACGGGCGATAGAGCGCCCAAAACCACGCCCGGCGCCTGTCACCATGACGATGCGCTGCTCCAAACCCAACAAATCTCGTGAAAATTCGACCATTGCCCCTCATCATAGCGCAAAAGGCTGTGTAGGGCGTAGCACGAGGAACAACCCGTCTTGCGGAGTTTATAGAACTCGTGCTATATTTCAGAAGTTAGATAAACATCGCAAAGGAGGTGAACCCATGACGATGATTTCCCACTTTATGCCTGCCCCTGGAGTCGCGTCGGTGGTTTGCCGCCCTACGGTTGCGTTAATGCCATAAAAGCATTCCCGTATATCCGAGCTGGGGGCGAATCCAAAAGCCCCCAGCTTTCTCATGGCCTTGCGAGAGGAGCGTGATGGAAGTCGTTCAAATCTGTAGAGTCTGGCAGATCGCCCAGGAAAACACTCCCCCATTTACTGAGGACACCTTTATATGAACATCCGTCCCTTCGACTTTTCCGAGGCCGACTACGAGGCCTATGCCACCGTCCGTCGGAAGGCCCACCCCGAAAGCCCGCTAGACCTAGCCGGGCTGCAACACCTGGATCGTACTCGAGCCCCAAGCGATGTGCTGGCGCGCTTTGTGGTCGAGCAAGCGGGGGAGGCTGTGGGGGTGCTGGAGTACGCCACCCCCTACTACGACCCCAAGCCGGGGGTGCTCGAGGTGGTCTACTATCTGCACCCCCACCACCAAGCTCTGGAAGGGCCCTTATGGCAGTTCTTGCAGGGGCGCATCGCCCCACACCAGCCCCAAGAGCTACAGGCCACCGTGCGGGAAGACTGGCCCCAGTACCGCTTTCTAACCACCCAGGGCTTTGTCGAGGTGGAGCGCCGCTGGGTATCGGTGCTCGACCTGGCCCATTTCGACCCCAGTGCCCTTGCACGCCCCCTACCGCCGGGTATTACCATCCAGCCCCTCAGCGCCCTGCCCTGGCAGGAGGAGGCTTTTCAGCGCGACCTGTACGCGCTGGAAATCGAGCTGCTGGGCGATGTACCCACCGCCGAGCCCATCACTCCCTGGCCTTTTGAGGTCTGGCAGGAGCGCAGCCTCAAAGACCCCAACCTGCTGCCCGAGGGGTTCTTCGTGGCTCTCGAGGGTGCGCATCTGGTAGGGGTGAGCATGCTCTTCAAGTCCCACCGCCCCCAGACCCTGCAAACCGGCCTCACCGGGGTGCGCAAAAGCCACCGCCGCCAGGGCCTGGCGCTGGCCCTCAAGCTGCGGGCAGCGGAATTTGCCCAGGCCTACGGGGCCCGGTACATCCGCACCTCCAACCATCAGAGCAACCGCCCCATGCTGGCCATCAACGAGGCCCTGGGGTTTGTGAAGGAACCGGCCACGGTGTTGTTGCGTCTCAGTCCCGTACCCCAAAAACCCGGCCCATTAGGTAGTCAATGAGCAAAAACAGCACCACCAGCATCAGCAGGGCCCCCCACCAGGGGGTGTTGACCCAGATCAGCACGAAGGTGCGCTCGAGCAGTTTGAACAGCAGGAAACCAAACACCACCGTGGTTCCGATGGCGGCCAGCTTTTGGCGGATCTTTTGGCTCACGGCTCTAGCTTAGCATCCGAGGAAGATATGAATAAACTAAACATCAGACCCTTTGAAGAGCGCGACTACCCGGCCATCGCCGAGGTGTATATAGCAGCCTGGCCCGACCAGGCCCACAGCGAGGCCAGCCTGCGCGAGCACGACCACCACGCGCCCGAGGTCAAGTGGGGCCGTTTTATAGCCGAGCAGGGTAGAGAAGTGGTGGGCGTGGGCGAGTACACCCAGTTTGAGGGCATGTACCACCCCCGCAAGTTTGGGGTCTGGGTGACGGTGAAGCCAGCTTTCCGTAGCCGGGGGATTGGCAAAGCCCTGTACCAGCAGGTGATGGAGGCCCTAAAGCCCCACGATCCCATCTCGATTCTGAGCAGCACCCGCGAAGACCAGCCCCAGGCCATAGCCTGGCTCGAAAAGCTGGGTTTCGTGGAGAGGATGAAGTATTGGGAGTCGCGCCTTGATGTGCAGAACTTCGACTTCGCTCCCTGGGCCGGCAAAATCGAGGCGGTGGAGGCCGCCGGTTTCCAGCTCAAAAGCCTGAAGGAGCTGGAGGCCGACCCCCAGCACCGGCAGAAGCTCTACGACCTCTGGCTCGAGGCCCGCCTGGATGTCCCCCGCCCTGGGGAATTAAGCGAGGTGAGCTTCGAGAACTACTGCAAGTGGGTGTTCGAGAGCAGCTACTACCTGCCCGAAGGCCATTTTGTGGCCGTAGACCCCCGCACGGAGCAGTATGTGGCCCTGAGCACCCTCTGGAAAACCGACGGCGACTATCTGCAAACCGGCCTCACCGGCACCCGCCGGGCCTACCGCCGTAAGGGCCTGGCCCTGGCCCTCAAGCTCAAAGGCATACAGCTCGCTCAAACCATGGGCATCCGCGAGATTCGCACCGGCAACGAGTCGAACAATCGGGCCATGCTTGCCATCAACGAGGCCCTGGGCTTTGTGAAGCAGCCCATCTGGACGGACTATGTGCTGGCGCTTGGGGAAGAGACCTCGAGCCCCGCTGAACAGGAGTTATCATGAGCTTTTCGATTCGACCCTTTACGCCCGCCGACTACCCCGAAATGGCCCGGGTACGCAACCTCATCTGGCCCGACAACCCCGTGCTAGCCGAGACCCTCAAGGCCAGCGACGAGCGCAGGAAACCCGGCCTGATCCTGCGCCGCCTGGTGGCCGAGAAAAACGGGGAGGTGGTGGGCTGGGCGTCGTTCTTTCACATGGAGTGGATCTATCACCCGCAGAAGTTCGGGGTGGGAGTCTCGGTGCATCCCACGCACCAGAACCAGGGCATCGGCACTGCCCTCTACGAGCGCATGATGCAAGAACTGCAACCCCACGACCCCATCAAGTTGCTGGCCTCCACCCGCGCCGACAAACCCGAGGCCCTGCGTTTTGCAGAAAAACGGGGCTTTCGCGAGGAGTTCCGAACCTGGGAATCGAAGCTCGAGCTGGCCAAGTTCGACCCCGCGCAGTGGGCCAAGGCCGTGGAAAAGGTGCTGGCTCAGGGCTACGAGGTCAGGAGCTTTGCCGAGCTGGCCTCCGACCCGGAGCGGGAGCGCAAGATGTACGAGCTGGACAAGGAGGGCAGCCACGACGTACCGCTGCCACCCGGCGAGAGCTTCACCTTTCCTGACATGGAACGCTACTGGGAGAACGTCCGTTCCAACCCAGACTTCCGCCCTGAGCTGTGGTTCCTGGCGGTGAAGGACGGCGAGTACGCAGGCGTCTCGATGCTCTTCCACCGCCCCGCCGACAACGACCTGAATACCGGCTTCACCACAGTAAAGCGGGCGCACCGGCACAAGGGCGTCGCGCTGGCGCTCAAGGTCGCAGCACTGACCCACGCCAAAAATCTGGGTAAAACCGCAGTCCGCACCGAGAACGCCCAGACCAACCGCTCGATGCTCGGTATTAACGAAGCCCTGGGCTTCGAGAAAATGCCCGCGTGGATTGATTTGGTAAAGGTTCTGCGCGAGGAAAACTAGTGTGCTACCGATTCTGCTTATAACTGACCGAAAAGCAACGGAAAAGACCCTCGGTCGCCCCTCAGGCCAAGTCGCTTGCGCGATTCCGGCGAAGCCGGAACCTATTCGGCGCGGCAAGTGAGTGGCGCTTTATGCGCCACTCAAGCGCAGATTTAGTATGAGTTCCAAACCTTGTACAAAGCATTCACGGGGCTATTGAATGACCTTCGACTCGAGACCTTACAGGCCTGCCGACTTAGAGCCGCTGACCGCCTTCGTGATCGAGTGCTGGCGCCGCACCCCCCACACCAGCGAGCTTATGTGCCCCGGCGACTTTGTCTGGGGCGTGCTTCAAAATGCCAGCTACAAACCCGAGGAGGGGATTCGCATTTGGGAACAGGGCGGCGCGGTGGTGGGCTTCGTGCTCCAGAAGCGAGCCAAGTTCGACCTCTACATGGCCCCGTGGCTCTCGTCGGAGGAACGGTCAGAGTTGCTTCGAGCGATGGTCACCCACGCCGAGACACACGCCCTTGGTCTCGACCCCACGGCTAGGGTCAGCACCAGCGCGGCCCGCAGCAACCTCGAGACCATCCAGACCCTACAAGCCCTCGGGTACGCCCAGAGCCCCTTCATGATGTACTTCCTCGAGCGCCCGCTGGACGAGGACATCCCCCCACCCAGGCTGCCCGAGGGCTTCGTGGTGCGCCACCTCGAGCCACATGAAATGGGGGAGCGGGTGGACATCCACCTCGAGGTCTGGCACCCTTCGCGGTTTTCCATGCAGAGTTACCTCAACATCCGCTCCGCCCCCCTCTACCGCCCCGACTTGGATCTGGTGACGGTCAGCCCCGAAGGCCGATTCGCCTCGTACTGCATCATCTGGTACGACCCGGTTAATAGGATCGGAGAGTTCGAGCCGGTGGGCACCCGCCCGACCTTCGAGGGCAGGGGCTTGGGGCGGGCGGTGCTGACCGAAGGTTTCCGCCGCCTGAAGGCGCTGGGGGCAAAGACCGCTTGCGTCGCCTGCGAGCCAGATACTTTAGAGTTCTACCAGTCCGCCGGATTCACCGAGGTCAACCAATGGCTAGACTTCAGCAAGACGCTTTGATCCGCCCCTTCACGATGCAAGCGCGCCCCCTGCTTCGCTCCGCTACGCCAACTACGCCCCGCTGTTGATCATCAACAAGAAGCTGGGGTTTGCAATGGGTACTACCCAAATCTCTTTTCGAAAACTGCTGAGGAGAACGGCTATGAAGCTAAAATCACTGGGCCTCCGCACCGAGCTGATGCTGCGTAGTTTCGAGAGCCATATCGAAGTCAAGCCCAGCTACATCGTGGTGCGCACTCCGCAAAACCCCACCTACCGCTGGGGCAACTACCTGATTTTCCAAGCGCCGCCCGAACCCGGCGATTTGCAACGCTGGAAGCAGATTTTTCACGATGAGTTGGGCTCGCTGAACCACTTTGTGTTTACCTGGGATTTTGTGAACGGTGAACAAGGGGCAGCGCAGGAATTCCTCGAGGCGGGTTTCTGGTTGGAACAAACCGTGGTACAAACAACGCAGAAGGTTCATCCCCCCCGCACCCTAAACACCCATTGCCAGTGCCGCGCCTTCCATTCGGACACCGACTGGGCGCAGTGGCTGGAAATGGCGCTGATCCAAAACGCCGCCCTGCCTGCCGAAGAACGTGAGGGCGAAGGGTATGAAATCTTTCTGAAGCACAAAGCTGCCGAGTACCGACGCATGATTGCCGCAGGTTGGGGAAACTGGTTCGGGGCGTTTGTGGGTGGGCAACTGGCAGCTTCGATGGGGTTATTTGCCAAAGACGGGCTGGGGCGTTTTCAGAGCGTGGACACCCATCCCGACTTTCGCCGCCAGGGGCTGGCTGGAACCCTGCTATACCACGTTGCCCAATACGGCTTTGGTGAGCTGGGTGCAAAAGACTTGGTGATCCTGGCCGACCTGCACTACTTCGCCAAAGACCTCTACACCTCGGTGGGGTTCCGACCCACCGAACATCTGGTCGCCCTCGAGTGGGCCTTGGCATAACACCAGCGCCTTACAAAAGCCCCGTCAGCAGCCCCAACAGCCCCCCTCCAGCAATTACGATTACCACACTCACACCGCGGTAAATCAGGTAACAGGCCAGGAGCACCCCCAGGCCCCAGAAGAGCGAGTCCACGCTGAGCTGAACCAGCACCAGAACCATGCTGGCGCTCAGGCCCATGCTGATAGGCACCAACGCCTTGCGCAAGGCCCGGCTCCACTGGGCTTTGGACATCCAGGCCCAGCCCCACACCAGCCACATGGCCCCCACCGCGCCCGGCAAAAACATGCCCAGGGCAGCGGCCAAAGCCCCGCCCAGTCCCGCAGCGCTCAGGCCATAGAACAGCACCGCCAGCATATTGGGACCCGGTACGAACTGCCCCAGGGCAAAACCATCGGCAAACTCCTGCCGGGTTACCCAGCCGTTGCCGATGATGACGCGGGCCATCTCGGGCAGGTTGGCCATGCCCCCGCCAAAACTAAGCACCCCAAAGCGCAGGAAGGCCAGGAAGACCTCGAGGGTTTCACCCACGCCCATCGGCCCCCATCTCCTGGCTTGGCCGATTGTGGGCGGGCTCCGAAGGCTTTTGCGCGGCTTCTTGCCAGTACAGGCCCATTCCCACCGGAACCGTGAGCAGCAGCACCAGCAGCAACGGCCAGTGCAGCAGGCCATACGTCACAAACACCGCCAGGGCCAGCCCGATGGCCTTGAGGGAGTCCAGCGCGATGGGGGCCTGGCGCAGCATGGTGGCCAGAATGAGGCCGATGGCCGCCGCCGCCACCCCGTTGAGGGCGCTCTCGGCCAGCGAGCCGGGCACCGCCCCAAAGCGGAAATAGGCAAAGCTCAAAAGCAGCATCAGGGAGGCCCCAGGGGTCAAGACCCCCAGCAGGGCCAGAATACCCCCCAGCACCCCACCCAGCCGCGTCCCGATGTGGGCGGCGGTGTTGGCGAACACCGGCCCCGGCAGGATGCGGCACAGCGCGGTGGTTTCCAGAAACTCCCGCTCCTCCATCCAGCGGTGCTTTAGCACGATGCTCTGATAAATCTGGGCCTGTCCACCCCCGCCAAAAGCCACCAAACCCACCTGCAAAAAAGCCAGAAAAAGTCGGCTGCGCGGCACTTTCACCCTTTGGATGATACACTGTCGGGCGGTGCATTACGTTGTCGGCGACATCCACGGCTGCCTTCAACCCCTCATCCGGCTCCTGCAGCGCGAGGGCTTTTTGGGCGAGGGGCTCGAGTGGATCGGGGGCCAATCCCAGCTCTGGTTCCTGGGCGACTACACCGACCGCGGCCCCGATGGGGTGGGGGTGATTGAGCTTTTGATGCGCCTGGAGCTCGAGGCTGCCGCTGCCGGTGGCGCCGTGCATGCCCTCCTGGGCAACCACGACCTGATGCTGCTGGCCGCGCACCACTTTACCGATACCGAGATTCCCAGCTTCAAACGCCAGGGCCAAAGCGTGACTTTTCACCAAATCTGGAAACAGGTCGGCGGCCAGGCCCGGGATCTCGAGCGCCTGAACGAGGCCCACATCGAGTGGCTCTCCAACCGCCCCGCCCTGGCCCGGGTCGAGAATACGCTGCTGATGCACGCCGACAGCTTGTTTTACCTGGAATGGGGCGACAGCCTGGAGCAGATTAACCGCAGCCTGTACGATGTCCTGCATTCGGACAGGGTTGAAGCATGGGATCACCTGGCCGAGCAGTTCGCCAGCCGGTTTGCTTTCCTCGAGGGGGGCACCGCCCTGACCGAGGAATTTCTGGGGCAACTGGGCGGCCACCGGCTGGTACACGGCCACACCCCCATCTACAGCCTGATTGGCTACCCGCCCCAGAGGGTGTTCTACCCGCTGGAGTACAACGATGGCCTGTGCTTCAACGTGGATCACGCCCTGTGGCGCGGTGGGCCGGGGTTTACATTCCACCTGGGCCCCTAGGCCCATAATGGCAGAGGGTATGCTACCTTATCTGCAACTCTCCGGCCCGCCCTACGAGCAAGGCCATCAGCAAGGAACCGCCTGGGCCGGGCAAATCACCCACAACCTCGAGCTCTACTTTCGCCGCTTCGAGGTGGAGTGCAGGCTCTCCCCCAGCGAGGCCCGTGAACGGGGGGCCCGCTACTTACAGGCCATCCGGGAACAAAACCCAGCCTACGCACAGGGCATCGAGGGCATCGCCGCGGGGTCGGGGCAACCCCTGGTAGATATCGCCACCCTCAACGTGCGCTACGAGATCGTCTACTACCAGTTCGCCCAGGACACCCCCCCGGTCTACCTGCCCCACGAGGCCCCCAACGGCTGCACCGCCTTTGCCCTGATGCCCGCCCACAGCGCCGACGGCCACCTGTGGCTGGGCCAGAACTGGGACTGGATGGAAGGGGTACAGGGGGCCTTGCAGCACATCACCGAGCCCGACGGAACCCGCATCCTGGCCTTTACCGAGGCCGGAATTTTCGGCGGCAAGATTGGGCTCAACTCCCACGGTCTGGGTCTGTGCATCAACGGGCTGGTCTCGGTGGGCGACAACTGGGCCGGGCTGGGCAAGCCCTTCCACCTGCGCACCTACGAGGTGTTGCGGCAGAAAACCCTCGAGGCTGCCCAGGCCGTGGTGCTGGAAGAACCCCGCACCGCCTCGGGCAATTTCCTGCTGGGGCAGGGGGCCCAGGCCGTGGACCTCGAGGTCTCCCCCCAGGGCGTCTGCCGCTGGCAGGACGAGCGCCAGCTGGTGCACGCCAACCACTACCTGGCCCCCGAGCGCTACGGCATCGAGGTGCCGCCCATCGAGTGGCTCGACCGCTCGCACCACCGGGTCGAGCGCCTGGCCCTGCGGCTGGGCGAGGTGGAAAAACCCGGCCTGGAAGACTTCAAAGCGGCCCTGTCCGACCGGGATGGCGCACCTTATGCGGTCTGCCGCACCGCCAGCCCGGAGGAATACGCGCTGGGCGAGCCCTACCGCACCATCGTTTCGGTGATTATGAACCTGGGGACAAAGGAGCTCTGGATCTCCGACGGGCCCCCGCACGAGAACCCCTATGTGCGCTACCAGGTTTGAGTATACCTGGATAGGAGACCTACCCCATTACGATGCCCACAAATACGCTGCACAGTGAGCAGAGATTTACCCATGTACGCTTCCAAGGCATCCGTGGGAACCGCCACTGGTGGCTAGAATAGTCCTATGGCCCGCATCCAGGTTGCCCAGGGCGACATCACCGAGTTTACCGGCGACGCCATCGTCAATGCAGCCAACAACCACCTCATTCTGGGAAGTGGGGTGGCCGGGGCCATCCGGCGCAGGGGCGGCCCCAGCATTCAGGAGGAGTGCGACCGTCACGGGCCCATCCGGGTGGGCGAGGCGGCCCTCACCGGGGCCGGCCAGCTACCCGTGCGCAAGGTAATCCACGCGGCGGTGCTGGGCGACCAGCCCGCAACCCTGGACACCGTCCGCAGCGCTACCCAGGCCGCCCTGCGGCTGGCCCTGGAGCACCGGCTCTACAGGCTGGCCTTTCCCCTGCTGGGCACCGGGGTGGGCGGGCTGGGCGTGCCCCAGGTGGCAGAAGTTATGCTGGACGAGCTCGAGGCCGCCCCCGACCCGCTGGAGATCACCCTGTACGGCTACAGCCAGGCCGACGCCGAGGCCATCCGGCAGGCCCTGGCCCGGCGCCACTAACCCCCTCGCAGGCCGCGAAACAGCCGGGCGGTGTTGGCCGCCGCCGTGGCGTAGAGCAGGGCCCCCACAAAAAAAGGCAGCCCCACCAGCCAGGGGGCCACTTCGGGCCTCGCTACCACCGAAAAGAGGAACCCACCCAAAAGACCGCCCACCGCCACCGTCAGGCTTTGCAGCCCGGCCAGCGCCCCTTGCAGGGTGCCCTGCTCTTGAGGCGAAACCTCGCGGGTCAGGAAGGACTGGATGAGGGGCTGGCCCAGGTTGCTCAGGGCGGCCAAGGCGATGATGGCGTACATCATCCAGCCCTGGGTCGCCAGACCGTACAGGGTGAAGGAGAACAGCCCCACGCTCTGGGCCAGGATCAGCGCCCGGCGCTCCCCCAGGCGGGCCACCACAGGCCGAACCAGCCCGGCCTGGACAATCACGCCGCCCAAGCCCACCAGAAACAGCGAGAAGCCCACCTCGAGCGGCTTCCAACCAAACTTATAGGCGGTATACAGAACCCAGACGCTCTGCAAAGCCCCAAAGGCCAGAAAGATGAGCGAGAGGCTCAGGGATAACCCCCGCAAGATGGGGGTTTTCCGCAAGACCCCCAGGGCCACAAACGGGTTGAGCGAGCGGGCCTGGGTGTTGCGGTTTTCCGGCTTGAGCGACTCGGGCAGCACAAAGTAGCCATACAAAAAGTTGAGGAAGGCCAGCCCCGCCGCAAAGTAGAAGGGCAGGCGCAGGTCAATGTTGCCCAGCAGCCCTCCCAGCACCGGCCCCAGCACAAAGCCCATCCCAAAGGTGGCCCCAATCAGGCCAAAGTTGCGGGCCCGCTCTTCGGGCCTGGAGATATCGGCAATGTAGGCGTTGGCGGTCGAGAGGCTGGCCCCCAATGCCCCGGCAATCACCCGCGCAGCAAACAGCACCCAGATGGACTGCGTGAGGGCGGCAATCAAGTAATCCACGGCGGTGCCCACCAGCGAGGCCAGCAGCACCGGGCGGCGCCCGTAGCGGTCGGAGAGCATGCCCAGGATGGGGCCAAAGGCGAATTGCATCACGGCGTACACCGCAAAAAACAGGCCGTTGAGCCGGGCCCCCGCCTCCACACCGCCGGCCAGGGTCTCGATGAGCTTGGGCAAGACCGGTATGACCAGACCCAGGCCCATCACGTTGATAAGTACCGAAATCAGGATGAAGGGAATAGAGGCGCTCTTCGACATGACCGCGCCATTATGACACCCGCGGCCTGGGCGGATTGGAAGCATAGGCTCATCTAGGCGATAAGCTAGTAAGCGTGCTGCTGAAGCATCTGGAAGACACCCGTTTGGTTGCCCACCGGCTCGCACAAAGCCTGCCCGAGGGGGCGCTGGTGCTGCTTACGGGGCCCATGGGCGCGGGCAAGACCACCCTGGTGCAGTTCATCGCCCAGGCCCTGGGGTTCCAGGGCGAGGTGACCAGCCCCACCTACACCCTGATTCACGAATACCCCAGCCCGCAGGGCCTGATCGTGCATATTGACGCCTACCGCATGGCCAACCAGGAGGAGCTTTTTAATCTGGGCCTCGAGGACTACCTGCCCGAGGCCCGCCTGGTGCTGATTGAGTGGGGAAAGCCCGAGGTGTTTCCGGACAGCCTGGAGATCCGCCTGACCCCAACTGAGGATGGGCGGAGGCTCGAGCTCATCCCCCACGGCCACGCGCCGCTCCCGAAACTGGCCTGAGCACCCCACGGGCAGCTTCGCCCTTGGGGCCCGTCGCAGCCAACCAAGTTTTGCTGTTCAGAAAGCTATTTGTTCCCCAGAATGAGGAAAAATCCGTTGTGGGGCACGGGGCTCTTTTTGGAGGGGTGACCGGTTGGTCATATAATGGGTACGACCCCTCGAGGTTAAAGGAGGCAGTTCATGCGAAAAGCCCTAGTCATCCTGATCGCTTTGTTGGGAGCGGCGCTGGCCCAGGGTCAGGTCACCATCACCTACTGGCAGTACGACTTCAGGAGCAAGGTTGAGGCGGTGAACGAGCTGATCAAAAAATTCGAGGCCGCCAACCCCGGCATCAAGGTGCAGCACCAGACCTTCCCCTTCGATGCCTACCAGCAAAAAGTGGCTTCCTCGATTCCCGCGGGCCAGGGGCCGGATGTGGTCAACCTGTTTTATGGCTGGCTGCCCACCTGGGTCAAGGCCGGGTATCTGCAACCCATGCCCGCCGAGTACACCCGGGTGCTGGATAGCGAGTTCTCGAGCCTGGCCCAGGCCGCCAAGGTAGGGGGCAGGCTCTACGGCATGCCCACCGCGGTGCGCTCGCTGGCCCTGTTCTACAACCGCGATCTCTTGAACGCCGCTGGCTTCAAGAATCCGCCCAAAACCTGGGATGAGTTCCTGAGCATGGCAGCCAAGCTGACCATCAAAGACGGCAACAGGTTCACCCAACTGGGCTACGCCATGGCCCCCGACGGGCAGGATCACCACCTGGTGCGCGAGGTGCTGATCCGGCAGTTTGGCGGGCGGCCCTACTCCGACGATGGGCGCCGGGTACTTTACGGCGATGCCGCTGGCCTCAGGGCCTTCACCTTCTACACCGACTGGCTTAAAAAATACAACGTGGGCGCCCTGGGCAACCAGTTCTTCCCCGGCAACAACGCCTACCGCGATGCCTTTATCGCCGGCAAGGTGGGCATGATTATTGATGGCTCGTTCGCCATCGGCACCATCCGCAGCGGGGCCAGGTTCAACTGGGGGGTGGCCGAGCTGCCCGTAGAAAAAGTTGGCGGTCGCAAGGTAAACTACGGCTCCTTCTGGATGCACGGCCTGACCCCCCTGGCCACCGGGCCCAAGCAGGCGGCCTCACTCAAGTTTCTGGAGTTTCTGGTCTCTGAAGAAACCCAGCGCTACTGGCTCGAGAAGGTGGGCGAGCTGCCGGCCCGTAAAAGCCTGATCAAAGACCCCAAACTCACCCTGGACAAGGTCTTTGGCCCCTTCGTGCTCTCGCTGGCCTATGCCAAAGCCACGCCTTTTGTGGATGAAATCGGGCAGCGCAAGGTCATGACCGATGCCATCAACCGGGTGCTGCTGGAAAACAAAGACCCGGCGGAGTCCTGGCGCATGGCCGTGGCCGAGGAGCAAAAGCTGCTGGACGCGTTCTGGAAGTAGCGCACCCGGCTCGAGGGATTCTTCGCCAGGGGGCGAGGAATCCCTTTTCCACCCAACACAAGCGACTATGAGGGGACTTTGGAGTCCGGTATGGCATTTTCTATGAGACCCTCTGAGCCCACCCGACGCGGCGTATCGCTGGCGACCCGCGAGGCGCTGTGGGCCCTGGCCTTCCTAGCCATCCCGCTGGCCTTTTTCCTGTTTATCCGCATCTGGCCGGCCTTCCAGGCCCTGTGGCTCTCGCTCTTCGACTGGCACGCCGACCCCAGCCAACGGCCTTTTGTGGGCCTCGAGCACTACCACCAGATGCTGGGCGACCGGCTCCTGCTCAAAGCCCTGCAAAACACGCTGGCCTACACCCTGCTGGGCGTTCCGTTGCAGCTATTGTTGGGGCTTTGCATCGCCCTCTTGCTGAACGCGGTAACGCGCTTCCGGGAGGTGTTCCGGGCCATCTACTTTGCGCCCTACGTGACCCCTGCGGCCGCCATCGCCTGGGTGTTTAGCTGGATGCTCTCGCCAAATTTTGGCATCGTCAACGAAATTCTGGGGGTGTTCGGTATCCCGCCCCAACCCTTCCTGACCAGCCCCTCCCAGGCCCTGGTCACCGTGACCATGGTGGTGGTGTGGCAGAACCTGGGTTTTCAGGTAGTGCTGTTCCTGGCGGGTCTGCAAAACATCCCCCGCGACTACTACGAGGCCGCCCGCATAGATGGGGCCAGCAACTGGCAGCTCTTCCGTCACATCACCCTTCCGCTTTTAAACCCGGTGATGGTCTTCTCGGCGGTGATTGGCACCATCGGCTTCTTGCAACTGTTCACCCAGGTGGTCAACCTCAACTTCACCGACCAGGGCGGGCCGCTGGGCTCCACGCTCACCCTGGCCCTCTACATCTACCAGCAAGCCTTTGCCCGGTTTGACCTGGGCTATGCCGCCGCCATCACGGTGCTGCTGTTCGTGATTATCCTGGCCATCACCCTGGTGCAACTGCGGCTATTGTCCCGGCGGGTGGAGTACTGATGAAGCGCCTGTCTACGCTCCTGATCTACCTGCTGCTCATCCTGGGCAGCCTGGCGATGTTTTTTCCGTTTGTGTGGATGTTCCTGACCTCCCTCAAGCCCTTCGCCGAGATTTTCGAGCTCAGGGTGCTGCCCCAGGCCCCCACCCTGGACAACTACCGCGAGGTGCTGTTCAAAACCCAGTTTCCCCGCTGGTTCCTCAATAGCCTGATTGTGGCACTCATCACCACGGCCTCGGTGCTGTTCTTCGACGCACTGGTGGGCTACACCCTGGCCAAGCTGCGCTTTCCCGGCAAGGGGTTCATCTTCGTGCTCATCCTTTCGACCCTGATGGTGCCCACCGAGATGCTGATCATCCCCTGGTACGTGATGAGCACCGAGTACGGCTGGAGCAACACCTACTGGGGTCTGCTGTTTCCGGGCCTGATCAGCGCTTTTGGGGTGTTTCTGATGCGGCAGTTTTTTCAGACCCTGCCCACCGACCTGCTGGACGCCGGGCGGATAGACGGGCTGAGCGAGTTTGGAGTGTTCTGGCGCATTGCCTTCCCGCTGGTGCGCCCGGCCCTGGCGGCTCTGGGCATCTTTACCTTTTTGGGCAACTGGAACGCCTTTTTGTGGCCCCTGATTGTGGTACAGACCGCCGATATGCGCACCGTGCCGGTGGGGGTGGCGCTCTTCTCGAGCGAGGCCGGCACCGCCTGGAACCTGATTATGGCGGCCAGCAGCCTGGCGGTGCTGCCGGTGCTGCTGGTCTTTCTGTTCTTCCAGCGCCAGATTATCGAGGGCGTGGTGCTGACCGGGGTCAAGGGCTAGAGCGGTTCTCGGAAAGAGCTGAGCAATCCTCAAAAATCAGCACCGCTTCGCTGAACTCGTTTTTTGCCGCTAGGACTAGCGGCAAAAACAGAGGGAACCGCGATGGAGCGGTTTTCCTGGTAATCTGGTCAGCATGAACCAGCGCCTATGGCAGCAGCACCGCGGGCATCTGGCCAGCTTTGCCGCGGGGGTGCTGGTGGGCGTGATGTTCGCCGACTGGCTGCGGAGCATCGTGACCGTCCTGTTGGTGCTGGGGGTGCTGGGGGCAATGTATTTCATCTGGGTCTACTTCGATAAGCTCAAGAAGCAGTGAGCCGCCTTATGGAGCTGATGACGCCCGCCCCCATCCTGGACGCACCCCCCGAGCACCTGCCCACCGGGAATCTCGAGGTGCACGTAGAAGCCAGCCCCCAGGCCCCCTCCATTTCGCGCATCGGGGTGGCCTCGCTGGGGCTCAATGGGCTGCTGGACTGGGTAGGTGAACCGCTGCTGGAAGTGTCCGGGCGGGGCTGGCAGGTCTCGCGCCTCGCGGACTGGATTCCCCGCTGGGAGAACGAGCACCTCACGGTTACGCTGCTGGCCCCCTACGGTGAACGGGGGGTGGCCCTGCACATCGAACCCCGCCTACCGGGGCCCATTCAAGTAGCCGGCAATTTGGAATACCTGGGATTGCGGCGTTTTAAGGAAGAGAAGCTCGATACCGCTTTCCACACCGGGCACGATGCCTGGACAGGGAGCTATCTGCTGGAAGCCCGCACCTACCGCACCCTGCTGGCTTTGGGCCTGCAGGCCGACCCACCGCCCCGCCGCATAGATTGGGGGCCGCAGTTCGTGCTCGAGTGGGACACCAGCCCGGTCACGCTCTACCTGGGCCTGGCCCCCGAAAGCGATGGCGCCCGCACCACCGCCCTGCACCTGCGGCGGGTGGGCTGGGAAAACCTGCTGCGCAAGACCTTGCACAAGCTGGCCCTACTGAGCACCAATTACGCTGGCCCCCTCTACGAGGTCTATCGGCGGCATCTGATTTTCAGTTATTTCTACGCCCAAGCCGATACCCTCGAGGGCGAGCCGGTGCTGCTCACCTCGAGGAGCCCGCACTACTACGTTTCGGGGGCCTACTGGGCCCGCGACGCGCTTTTGTGGTTTTTTCCGGCCCTGCTCAAGGCCGACCGCAAACGGGCAAAGGAGGTGCTGAAAGCGGTATTTCAGCGCTACACCCGCTGGCCGGGGGAGCACGCCCAGTACCTGAGCGGGCCGCCCCTGTATCCCGGCTTCGAGCTCGACCAGGCCGCGGCCTACCCCCTGGCCCTGGCCCGCTACCTCGAGGCCACCGGCCCCAACCCCGAGCTGGTGGCCGAGCTGCGCGAGCCCCTGGCCTGGGTGTTGGCACGGGTGGCCGAGGAAAAACACCCCTCCCTCACCCTCTACCGCACCTTCCTCTCCCCCACCGACGACCCGGTCAGGGAGCCTTACCTGACCTACGACAACGCGCTGTGGTGCGTGGCGCTGGAACGGCTGGCCCCCTTCTGGCCGGAACCCGAGGCGCTCAGGCTCGAGGCCCGCACCCTGCGCGAGACCCTCTACCGCCAGGCCGAGCGCAACGGGCGTTTTGTTTTCAGCTTTGAGCCGGGAGGCACCCACACCTTCGCCGACGAACCCGCGGGCAGCCTGCTGCTGCTCCCGCACCTGGGCTTCTGCAGCCGCCAGGACCCCATCTGGCAGGCCACCGCGCTCTGGGTTCTGGGAAGCGACAACCCCCACCACTACAAAGGGCGCTTCCCCGGCGAGGGCTCGGCCCATTTTCCCTTTCCCTCGGGCTTTGGCCTGGCCAACCGGATTCTTTCGGGGCTGATGCGGCCGGCAGGAGACGCGCTCATGATCCTCGAGCAAGCCCCCCTCGACCAGGGCTATGCCTGCGAGTCCTTCGACCCCGAGACCGGCCAGGCCCGCACCGGGGTGGGGTTTGCCGCGCTGGCCGGCTTTATTGCCTACGCGCTGGCCGCGGGCAAAGACCCCAAAGGGCCTACCGTATAGCCAGCCAGGTCAGAAGCAACAGAACACCCAGGCCCGTCAGTGCCACGGTCAAGGCCGCGCTGCGGGTTTTGCGGAAGTACAGCGAGAGCACGAAGCCCGTAAGCGCCACCAGCAACAAAAACCCGCCCGAGAGGTCAATCAGCCAGGCCCAGGCCGGGCCAGCATCCCGCCCGCGGTGCAGGTCGTTCAGGACGGCCACCGGCCCCTGGGCCACCACCTTGAGGGTATAGCTGCCGTCGGCCCGGCTAATGAAGGCATCGGCGGCATAGCCAGGGGCGCGGAAGCTGATGGAAGCCTCCTGGTCGTCGGCGCGGGTGTCGCTCACCTGCCCTCGTAGGCCGTGGGCGGCCCGCAAGGCCTCGGCAGCCTCGAGCCAGTTGACCTCGCCCCCTTGCTGCCAGCCCTGGGGCAGGGTGCCTTGGTAGGTGTGGATGGTCTGGGCATTGCCAAACACCCACTCGGGATGGTTGAGGGTGATGCCGGTAGCGGCAAAAAACAACACCACCAGCAGGCTCAACATAGAAGCGTAGAGATGCAGCCAGCGAGCCAGGGCATAGACCCTCGAGCGCAGTGGTTTCTGCGCTTTTTCCACTGGCATCTCAGCCCTGCCGATCATAGGAAAGGCTCACCTCCTTAAGCTCGCCAGCCACGTTGTAGCTGCGCTTGAAAGGGGTCTGGGCCAGGGTGACTTTTTCGCGGAACAGCTCGTAGGGGCCGTGCTCGCGCACCAGCTCTACGCACACGTAATAGTCGCCCTGATTAACCAGGTTGCCCTTGTCGTCCTTGCCGTCCCAGCTCAGGGTGTAGCGCCCCGGCATCCGGGTAGGGCCCGATACGGCCTCGGTGGGCTCGTTGCTGCGGTACCAGCGCCGGAGTTCGTTGAGCCAGCGCGGGCCCTTGCGGGACTGCTCAAACCAGACCGCCAGGGTGCGCACCGGCAGGCCCTGGGCGTTCTCGAGCCAGACCGCCACATACGGTGCACGATAGCGCGTACCCCCTCCCACAAACTCGAAGGTAATGTCCAGCTTCATACCCGCCCACCGGGCCTGGGCCAGGCTTTTACCAGCCCACAGGGTGAGTACAAGACCAATCATCCAATACACGAAGTTTCGGCGGCTGATAAAGGAGCGTTTCATCGAATCACCTCGGTTCTTTGCTGTGCAAAGCGGGGGTTGGTATGGGTGCGTCCGTTGGCCTCCACCAATAAGCAGCCCACCCCAAATACCTCGGCCAGGGCCAGGCTGAGCATGGGCTCGAGCACACAGAAAGCCGTGGCCAGCACATCGGCGGTGGCTGCGTCTGGGGCCAGCACCGTGGCCTGCACCATCTGGGTGGCAGGCTGGGCCGTGCGGGGGTCGAACAGGTGCGCTCCCCGCTGTGAGCGGCCACTGGTGGCCACGCCCTGGTTGCAGACCGAGAGCCGGGCCAGCGGCGGGGCGTTGTCGGCCACGTCCAGGGGGTCGGCCACCCCAACCCGCACCGGCTGCGACCCGATATGCCGGATCTCCCCGCCCAGGTTGAGCAGCACCTCCTCGGCCCCCTGCGCTACCGCGGCCTGGGCCGCGCGGTCGGCGATATGCCCTTTGGCCAGGGCGTTTAAGGTGAGGGGCAGCGCGGTGAGTTTATGGGCTACACGGCCCTCCAGCCGCCACAGGGGGCCCTTGAGCGCCTGGCGCAGGGCCTCGAGTTCGTCCTCGGTGGGTTTGGGGTTTTGCCTGTATAAAGCCTGGATGGCCGCAGCCGCCGGGTTAAAGGCCCCGTGGGTGTAGGCCATCCAGCCTTCGGCGGCGTGCAGCAAGGCATGGAGTTCCGGCGAAAGCTGGGCTATGCCCTGGGCCTGCCAGCGCGCGAGTTCGGAGTCGGGCGAAAAGCTACTGAAGATGCGCTCGAGGCGCTCAATTTCGGCCAAGCTGGCGGCCTCGGCGGCGCGGGCTTGCCGCGGGCTTTGGGCTCGCACCTGAAGGGTCAGGGTCGTACCCAGCACCCCCTCGTAGTGGGCCTGATGCAGGTACGGGCGTGGTCTGAATAGGGCCAGCGGCATCACGGGTGCTCCTCTCCGCAGGGAAGTATCCCCGTGCGGCATAAGGTTTGCGTAAACAAAGGATGAAGCTTTGGTGAAGGCTAGAGGTTCAGTCCGATGTCGAAGGTAGCGGCATAGCCCTGCCCGCTCTGGGTCAGGTTGAGCAGGAGCTGGCTCCCCCCGTTGCGGTAGATGCCGTCGTTGGCGTTGCGGGTACGGGTGCCCGTTTTCACATAGGGCGGGTTGGCAAAAATGCGGTCGCTCAGGGCATCGTCGAAGAAGAGCTGCGAGGTGAAGTCGCGGTTCTGGTAGCGAATTTTGAAGTGGATGTGCACGGTGCGGCCCGGATACCAGCCGGGGTAGATGGTGGTGAACTGGGCCACCCCCTGGGCATCGGTAATCTGGTAGCCGCGCAGCCACTTCTGCCCGCGGGTGTCGGCGAAGCGATCCTGCACCCCGGAGTAGAGGCCCTGGGCGTCGCACTGCCAGATGTCCACCATGGCCCCCGGCAGCGGGGTGCATCCGCTGGCCGAGACCCTCGAGACCACAAAGCGCAGGCTCAGGGGCACCCCTGGCTTCACCACCCCGGTGGTGGGGTCGGAGCGGATATCGGAGCGGTTGAGCTGGACATCCACAAAGTAGGGCCCCTCGGTCAGGGCCGGGCGCACAATGCAAGAAGGCAGGGCGTTGTTCTGGGCTGCGGCCCTCTGTCCACTCATTAGCCCACCCACCCCGGCCAGCCCGCCCAGGCCCAGCGCCATCAGCACCTTACGGCGGTTCAGAATCGTGCCGATCGGTTTATCGTCGTTATCCATTTTGGCCCTCCTTTTTTTCAACATTTTCTAGATAAACGGTGGCAAATGGGTTAGGAGGGCAGGACTCACCTTTACACAGCGAATCCCGCCTTCCACTACCCGCTCAGGTTCTTCTTGAGGGTCTCGAACTCGGCCTGGCTAATCTCGCCCCTGGCGTAGCGCTCGCGGGCGATCTCCAGGGCCCGGTCGGGGGCCGCTTTGCTGCCATTGGCGGGGCTGCGCAGCAGCCGCACAATCAGCACCGTCACCAGCGCTATCAGTCCGAGCAACAGCAGGACCCACAGCACATCGTCCATCCAGCCAAAGCCGTAGTAGCCAAAACCATCCCAACGTCCACGGTGATCCATCATCCACATACTGCGCCTCCTACAGCAAAAACGCGGTTCCGGGTAAGCCTTTACTTCTGTAGTAGGGGCGTGTGGCCGAAACTTCAACCACACGCCCGACTTCTACTACCGGACAGGGCCTAGCGCCACCGCCCCCGGGGGCCGTCCCAGCCACCCCGGCCACCCAGGCCCATGCGCAGTTGCACCGGCTGGGCCACAAAGGCCTTGGCTACAGCCTGGCTGCTGGCTTTGAGGGTATTGGCCTGCTCGGCAGTAAGCCGCCCGGCCTGCTGGGCCTGGTCAATGGCCTGGTTGCGGGCGGTGACCAGGGCCGCCTCGAGGGCCGCTGGGGTCTTGCCGAGGTCGGTGGCCACCTGGGCCAGGGTCTTGGTGCCACCGCTCAGCACCGCCAGCTCGGCGGGGGTGACCCCCAGGAACTGGGCCGCGCTCCAGTACAGGTTGCCAATCAAGCCCCTTGGGGCCATCATGCGCTGCATGGCCCTGGGCTGCATCGGGGCGGGCTGGGGCGCCGGGGTTTGCTGTGCAAAGGCACCCGCTACCGCCAGGCTCGAGACCACCAACAGGGTTTTTAGCGTCTTGTTCATACTCTCCTCCTTCCGGAAAGCCCTCTGGCTTTCCCGAGAAGAAGTTTGCGGCAGGGCAGTTACGAGGCAGTTACGAATCGCTGAGAAGGTCTCTCATGTGCAAGAAGCCCGTACCTAGCGGTTTTTTGATGGTAACCCCGCTCATAACCCATCCATAACCCCTACAATGCAAGCTATAGGCATGCGGCTCTTGCTGGTGGAAGACGAGCCCAACATCGCCCGCCCGGTTCTGCGGGCTCTGGAGGCCCAGGGCCACCAGGTGCGCCATGCGCCCGACCTGACCACGGCCCGCGCGCTGCTGGCCGAGGCCGAACCCGACCTGATGATTCTGGACGTGCGCCTGCCCGAGTCGGAGGATGGGGGGTTTATTCTGGCCCGCGAGGCCCGCACTGCCGGCTACAAGGGCCCCATTCTCTTCATGACCGCCCGCGACGCCCTGGCCGACCGGGTGATGGGCCTGGACGAAGGCGGCGACGACTATGTGGTCAAGCCCTTCGACCTGCCCGAGCTTCTGGCGCGGGTGCGGGCCTTGCTGCGCCGGGTGAGCGAGGTTAAGCAGAGCCGGGTGCAGCGAGGCCCCCTCGAGCTCGACCTCGCCCAGCACAGCGTGCGCTGGGCAGGGCGGGCGGTGGAGCTCTCCCCCCGCGAGTACGCCCTGCTGGAACGGCTGGCCCTGTTTCCGGGCCGGGTCTACAGCCCCGAGGAGCTGCTCGACCTGATCTGGGGGGAGGAAGCCTCCGATACCGGGGTGGTCAAGGTGTGTGTGCACCACCTGCGCAACAAGCTGGATAGCCGCGTGGTGCGCACGGTGCCGGGGGGCTACCGGCTGGGGGTAGAGCCATGAGCCTGCGGCTGCGCCTGGCCCTGTTTATCGCCCTGGCCATTGCCCTGGCCCTGCTGGTGCAGGGGTTTTTAGGGTACGCCAGCTTCGAGCGCTTGCAGATGGGCAACCTCGAGCGCGACCTGAACGCCTACCTCGCCCGCATCGCCGACCAGCTCGAGGGCCGCCGGGGGCCGCCACGGCTCTTCAGGCGTGATCGGGACGGCGATTCCGGCACCGAGTGGATGGAGCGCCTGCGCGACAACGCGCCCCTGCTTCCCCTCCCCAACCCCGCGCCGGTGGGCACCATCGCCCACGCCCGGCTGGTGCAGGGGCAGGTGGTGCTGCGGGAGTGGGGGAGTTTCCCCGACGAAATACCGCTGGACAACCACCCCGCGGCCCGGCTCGAGCAGAACTGGCTCTACCGTAGCGTGCGCCTGGGCCCCGGGCTCTACCTGCAGGGGGCGCTCGAGGCCAGCCAGGTGCGGGCCAGCCTGGCCGGCTACCAGCAGACCGTGCTGTTCACCGCCCTGGTGGTGGCGCTCCTGGGGGCCGGGGTGGCCTGGCTGGTAAGCGGGCCGGCCCTGCGGCCCCTGCGCCACCTCCAGCAGGCCGCCCGCCGGGTGGCCGACTCAGGCGACCTGAGCCTGCGGGTGCCCGCCGAGGGCAGCGGGGAGCTCCTGCACCTGAGCCAGACCTTCAACCAGATGCTCGAGCGGCTCTCGGCCTTCCGCCAGCGCGAGACTGAGTTCACCCGCAACGCCGCCCACGAGCTGCGCACCCCCCTGACCTCTTTGCGCTTGCAGCTCGACGCACTGCAGCAGGGGCTGGCCTCGCCCGAGGAAACCCTGGCGGTGGTGCGCGAGGAGGTGGAGCGCATGACCCACCTGAGCGAGTCGCTCCTGACCCTGGCGCGGGAGGGCCGGGGGCAGCGGGTGGGGCTGGACGTGGCCCAGCTGGCCCAGGAGGTCGCACAAAAAGCGGGCGTGCCCTACCAGGGGCCCCTTCACCTGGAAACCTCCGGCGACCCCTTTCTGCTGCGCCAGGCCCTGGAAAACCTGCTCTCCAACGCCCAGAAGTACGCCCCAGGAGCCCCGGTGCGGCTCGAGCTGGCCCACTCCGACGACCGGCAGTTCGCCATCCTGCGGGTGCAGGACGAAGGGCCGGGCATGCCGCCCGAGGTACTCCAGCGGGCCACCGAGCCCTTCTACCGCGCCCCCGGCACCCGGGTGCCCGGCAACGGCCTGGGCCTGAGCGTGGCAGCCCAGGTAGCCCAGGTGCACGGGGGTCGGCTGGAGCTTAAGAACCTCGAGCCCCGCGGGTTCGCAGCCGAGCTGTGGATCCGGGTTCAAGCAGTCTGATGAAGCGGCAGGCGCACCTCGAAGACGGCCCCGCCCTCGGGGCGGTTGTGGGCCGCCACCGTCCCCTTGTGCAGCTCTACAAGGGCCTTGACGATGGAGAGCCCCAGCCCGCTGCCGCCGGTGGCCCTCGAGCGCGAGGCCTCGGCCCGGTAGAAGCGGTCGAAGACCTTGTTCAGGGCTTCCGCGGGGATGCCAGGGCCGCTGTCCAGCACCCGCAGGTGGGCGTGGGTGGTGTCTTTGGCTACTTCCAGGGCAATCCTACCCCCGGCCGGGGTATGCTCCAGGGCGTTGGTGAGCAGGTTCCCGATCACCTGGGCCAGCCGATCGGGATCGGCCCGCACCGGGACGGGCCCCTCGGGCAGTCTCAGCTCGAGCGCAACCTGCTTGGCCTCCAGAGCAGCCCCAAAGGCAGCGGCCATCCGGCGGGCCAGCTCGGCCAGGTTCAGCGGCTGCAAAGCCAGGTTGAGCCGCCCGGCATCGGCCAGCGAAAGGGTGCGCAGGTCTTCAACCAGGCGCGAGAGCAGCCGGGCCTGCTGGTGCAGGCGGTCTATCTCGCCCATCTCCAGGGGCACAACCCCATCCTGAATGGCCTCGAGGCGGCCCTGCATCACCGTCAGGGGGGTGCGCAGTTCGTGGGCGATATCGGCAATCATGGCCCGGCGCTCGGCCTCGAGCTTTTCCAGGGCCTCGGCCATGCGGTTGAAATTACGCGCCAGACGCGCTATTTCGTCCTCACCCCTGGGCGCGGGAATGCGCACCGACAGCTTCCCCTGGGCCAGGCTGCTGGCTGCAGCCGAGATGGCCTCGATGGGCCGGGCCATTCGGCGGGCAAACACCAGGGCCACCAGCACCCCCAGCCCGGTGGCAATCAGGCCCGCAATCAGCAGGTTTTGCTGTAAGCGGGCCTCCAGGCTGGGCCGGCGCAGGCGGGGCGGGGCCTGCAGCCGAACCGGAGGTGCAGCGGGGTTGTCCAGGGGGGTGATCCAGAACACCGGGTTGGGGTTGTCGGGGTCATCGGAGGGGCGCATCTGTACCCGAATTTCGCGGCCTTCCGCCAGCATCTGCCGCAGCTCGGGGGTCAGGCTCAGGCTGGGCGGGCGGCCCTCGTTGCGCCGCAAAAAGTCGCGTACCTCGGCGGGCAGTTCCCGAAAGGTACGCTCGCGCTGGAAGGTGTTGAGGGCCACCGTCAGCAGGCTGGTGGTGACGGCCACCAGGGCCATTAGAAGGCTCAGGCGGACTTCAATGCGGTTAAAAAGGCGCATACAAGCTACCTACGTCAGGTTTCGACCCACAGCCGGTACCCCACCCCCCGCACGGTCTCTAGAAGCCCCGCGCCCCCGGCGGCCTCGAGCTTCCTGCGCAGGTTCTTGAGGTGCACGTCCACCACCCGCTCCAGCGCCTCCGAGTCGGGCAGGGCAGCCTCGAGCAGCTCGGCCCGGCTGAAGGCTTTGCCAGGGGTGCGGGCCAGGGTTTCCAGCAGGCGAAACTCGGTGGGGGTGAGCTCGAGGCGCACCCCGCCCAGCCGGGCCACCACCTTCTCACTATCAATCTCCAAGGGCCCCACCCGCAGGATGCCTTTGGGGGCCTCGGCCAGCACCGCCCGCCGCAGCACCGCCTTGACCCGGGCCACCACCTCGCGGGGGCTGAAGGGCTTGGTTATGTAGTCGTCGGCCCCCAGCTCCAGGCCCAGCAGCTTATCCAGGTCTTCGGTGCGGGCCGTCACCAGGATTACCGGGGTGTGGCCGTTGCTGCGGATACGGCGCAGCACCTCGAGGCCGTCCATCTCCGGCAGCATGATGTCCAGCAGCACCAGGTCGGGCCGGGCCGCTCGAACCAGGTTTAAAGCCTGCCGGCCATCGGAGGCCCGCTCGGTGCGGAACCCCTCCCGGCGCAGATAGCCCTCCAAAATTTCCGCGATCTCCGGCTCGTCTTCCACCACCAGTACCAGTGCCATCGGCTCCAGTGTATCGGCAGACCCGGCCATGCCCCCAGTCTGCCCGCAGGCCATGAAGGGCCGGGGTGGGATTTATGTAGATTTGGGGAAGCCCGCCCTTTGCAAAACTGACCCATCGGTCAATAATGGGCTTTCGTGACACTGCCCCCTGGCGAGCCCCGCCGTTCGCAAAACCTGGCCATCTGGGAAGGCGTGCTCGCGATTCTGTTCATCAACTGGAGCACCGGCATGGTCATGACCGGTTATGCGCTGTGGCTGGGAGCACCCCCGGTGGCTCTGGCCATCCTGGGTGCGCTGCCCATGGTGGGTCAGATGGCCGCGCCGCTGGCCCTGTTTTTTCGGGGTAGCCGGAAGGATCTGAGCGCGACCCTATCGGTCTTTGGGCGGGGCCTCTTCGTCCTGATGCTGTTTGTGCCCCTGATGCCCGAAGCCTGGCGCATTCCGGGTATGTTGCTGATTGCCGCGCTTTCACAGTTGATCGTGGCGCCGGTCAACGTGCTGTGGACGAGCTGGATGGCCGACCTGGTGCCGGAGCAACAACGGGGCCGGTACTTCGGGCTGCGCAACGGGCTGCTGGGCCTGGTGGGCACCCTGGGCAACCTGGCTGCCGGCGGCCTGATTGATGCCCTGGGCAAACCCTGGGGTTTCTTGCTGGTGCTGGGCCTGGCGGTGGGGGCGGGGGTTGGGGCCACCTTCATCCTGCGAAGGCAGCATGAGCCCCCGGTGGCAAGCACACCCCCTCGCTTGGCCGAGTTCATCGAACCCCTCTCCGACCGGCGCTTCCGGGGGTTTTTGGGGTTTGTGGTGCTGTTTTTGGGCGCGGTGAGCGTGGGAGGGCCCTTCGTGTTTCCGCTCTTCCTCGAGTATGCCCGCATGAGCTTTACCCAGGTGGGCCTCTGGACGGTGATTGCCGCAAGCTGTGGGCTGGTGCTGAGCCCTTTGTGGGGCCGGCTGGCCGACCGCATTGGGCACTGGCAGGTTTTGTTGTTCAGCAGCAGCGTGGCCGCCCTGGTACTGCCCCCTTTGTGGCTGGCCGGTGGGCCGGGCCGCCTCGAGACCATCTGGATGGCCGCGGTCTTCGACGCCGTGGCCTGGGGCGGAATTGGCACCGCCCTGACCAACGTGGCCCTGCAAAGTGCCTCGCCGGAAAAGCGCAACCTCTACCTGGCCTGGTACTGGATGGCCTTTGCGGTAGGGGGCATCCTGGGCTCTTTGCTGGGCGGGGCGCTGGGCAACCTGCACAAAAATCTCCAGCTCTTTCCCAGCGCCTACCACCTGCCCATCCTGGTCTCGATGGGGTTGCGGGTGGTGGCAGTCTACTACCTGTGGTGGCGCATCCGGCGCGATAAGAAAAGGGCCTTGTTGGAGTCAAAAGCAGAGCGTTCCCTGCCCACCGAAGCCAAGGCATCGGAAGCCTGACGGGAGCATCGAAAAGACAGGGTCTTTGAAGCCTAAAAAAACCGGGCCGAGGCAAACCCCGGCCCGTCGAAGCAAAAGGGCTTACTCGAGGCCCGAGAGCCTGCGGTTTTTGGCGATGTAATCGCGCCACTGCTCGGGCACGTCTTCCTCGGGGTAGATGGCCGAGACCGGGCAGGCCGGCACACAAGCGCCGCAGTCAATGCACTCGTCAGGGTGGATGTAGAACTGGTCTCCACCGTCATAGATGCACTCCACCGGGCAGACTTCGACACAGGACTTGTCCTTGGTGCCGATGCAGGGTTCAACAATCACGTGGGGCATGGTTTTCCTCCGTTGGTTGGGCTTGGGTAGATGGGCAAAGCGCCAAACTGGCTCTTATTCTAAAGAATTTTGCCAGAAGTCAAGGGGCTATGTAACAGATTTGCATCAAGCGCCAGCATCTGTGCGTATTCAAACCCATCAGGTGCTATTCTAAAAACGTTTGGGCGCTAAAAGGCCCATCTGCAAGACCCCCACAACTGCTATGGACAACGGCTTGAGCCTAGACCCCGTCGAGTTTTTGAAAGGCGCCCTGGAGATTCCCTCGGTCTCGGGGCAGGAACGCGCGGTGGCCCAGTACCTGGCCGAGGGCATGCGAAGGCTGGGCTTTGCCAAGGCCTGGGTGGACGAGGCCGACAACGCCCGCGGTCAGATCGGCGCGGGGCCGGTGCAGGTGGTGCTCCTGGGCCACATCGACACCGTGCCCGGTGAGGTACCGGTGCGGCTCGAGGGCCAGAAGCTGTTTGGCCGCGGCTCGGTGGATGCCAAAGGGCCCTTTGTAACCTTCATTCTGGCCGCCGCCGGCCTGCCACCGGAGGTCCTGCAAAAGCTCACCCTGCACCTGGTGGGGGCCACCGAGGAAGAGGTGCCCAGTTCTAAAGGGGCCCGCTACGTGGTGGACAAGCTCAAGCCCGATTACGTGGTGATTGGGGAGCCCTCGAGCTGGCAGGGCATCACCCTGGGCTACAAGGGCCGCCTGCTGGTGCGGGTGCGCCGCGAGAAGGACAACTTCCACTCGGCCCACCACGAGCCCAACGCCGCCGAGGAGCTCATCAGCTACTTTGTGAGCATCAAGGCCTGGGCCGAGGCCATGAACAGCGGCCAGGGGCCCTTCAATCAGGTGCAGTACAACCTGCGCGACTTCCGCATCGAGCACCCCGACACCCGCCAGCTCGCCGAGATGAAGTTCGACCTGCGCCTCCCACCCCGCCTCTCGGTCGAGGAGGCCATCCGCCACCTTTCGGCCTATGCCCCGCCGGTTCTGGATCTCGACTTCTCCGGGCGCGAGGTGCCCTACGTGGGCCCCAAGGACACTCCCCTCACCCGCGCCCTGCGCATCGGCATCCGCCAGGCCGGGGGCGAGCCGGTGTTCAAGTACAAAACCGGCACCTCGGACATGAACATCGTGGCCCCACACTGGAAAGTGCCCATGGTGGCCTACGGGCCAGGCGACTCCACCCTCGACCACACCCCCAACGAGCACGTGGAAATACCCGAGTTCCTAAAGGCCATCGAGGCGTTGCGCATCGCACTTACCCGGCTGGCTAAGTAGCGTGAGAGTTTCGACGCGCTCAGCCGCCCTCTGCTTTGGCTGGAAGACCCCATCCCACCTGCCTCAGCGCCTCGTACAGCCCCACTCCCACCGCCACCGCCAGGTTGAGCGAGCGCCCGCCCTTGCCGGGCATGGGAATGGTCACGCCGGGAAAGCGCTCCAATACCTCGCTGGGGAGTCCACGGCTTTCCGGCCCAAACAAAAGGTAATCGCCGGGTTGGTAGCGCACCTCGGTATACAGCCGCGACACCTTGCTGCTAAAGGCCCAGATCCGGCCATCCGGGGGCAAGGTCTCCAGAAAAGCCCCCCAGGAGTCGTGCAGAACGTAATCTACCTCGGGCCAGTAGTCCAGCCCGGCCCGCCGCAGTTTGGCGCTATTCCACTGGAAGCCCAGCGGACGAATCAGGTGCAGCTCGGCCCCGGTGGCCGCGCAGGTACGGGCGATGTTGCCAGCGTTCTGGGGAATTTCGGGCTGATAGAGCACCACCTTGAACATGGCCCGAATTTATCGCATCAATTCGGTTTGCGGCGGCCCCTTGAAAGCCGTTAGATTAAGATTGGCAACCCCAATTAACGGGATTCGCGACCAGAAGTAACGTGTGGGTGCACATTTCTGCACATCTTTTCAAATTTTCACTGCTACCTTCAGAAAAGAAGGATGGCGGCGTACCTCGAGATCGGACTCATGTTGCTGGCTGCGGTAGCCGGTCTGACCATCTGGTGGCTGGCCAGGAGTGAGCCGGTCTGGCGCTGGGCCAGCCTGGGGATGCTGTTTTGGGGGCTTCAGATCGGGATAAGACTCCTCGAGCGCCAGGCGGAACCCCAAGCGCCCCTTACCCCTTGGCATGCCCTGCTGGTCATCGCGGCGCTGGCTTGGGCTGCCACCCTGTGCCAATTACCCCCGCGTGAGGCACCCCGCCTAACCCTGGTCCTGCTTCCCTTTGTCACGCTCGCCCCATTCATCTCGTTGCTGGTTTTTCCAGCCCAGCTTTCCCAGATGGTATGGCTGGCTGACCTGCTGCCCTTGTTGCTGGCGCTACCCCTGCTGGAAGCGGCCCTGCGGGGGCAGGCCAGCGAAAGCCGCCTGGTCTGGGGCTTGGGGCTATTGCTCAAGGCGGGCGGGAGCTGGGCCCTGGGGCTGGGCTGGCCCCCCCATGGGTTTGCGTATCTGGCCTGGGCTCTAGGCTTTTCCCTGATTGGTTGGGGGGGCTACCTCGAGGCCACCGAGTCCCGCCTGAGCAAAGGCACATTGGCCTCGGTACTTGTAGGACTACTGGGCAGTCTGGTGGTGCTGGGACTCGAGCCTCACGTCCAGCAACCCTTCCACAGCTTTTTCCTGGTGGGTTGGGGGTACGCCGTGATGCTCGCCCTAGCCGGCATCGGATGGGTGGTGTATTTGCGAATTAGCAGCGCCGAGCGCCAACTGGGGCTCTGGATCAACCTGCTCGAGACCCTCTCCACCAAGGCCCAGTCTACCCAAAACCTTACACCCCAAGGGGTGCTGCAAAACGTGATGGACGGGCTCAAGCCCCTTTTTGGCAACCTGGTGGGGCTGGAAGTGCGTTCCGATGTGACCATCCGGGCAGGACAGAGCGGCCCCTACGTGCACACCTTCGAGCTGGCCCTCGACACCCCTACCGAGGGACGGCTCTACTTTTCTGGCCCACCCAAAGACGAGCGTGGGCTGGAGGCCCTGGCCCCCCTGCTCACCGAACGGCTGCGGCTCTCCCTGGCCCTCAACGAATGGCGCAACAAAGCCTACACCGACCCCCTGACTGGGCTCTTGAACCGCCGCGGTTACGAGCGTCAGGTGCAAAGGCTGCTTCGGCGAGCAGGAGAAGAGGGTAAGCCCCTAAGCCTGGCTCTGCTGGACATAGACCACTTTAAGCAGATCAACGACACCTATGGCCATCCGGTCGGCGACGAAGTGCTCAAGCGCCTGGGCAGGTTGCTACAAAAAGCCAGCCGGAGCAACGACCTGGCGGTGCGGCTGGGCGGGGAGGAGTTCGGTCTGGTGCTGTTCGGGGCCGACCTCGAGGGCGCCTACCGGGTGCTGGAGCGCATCCGGGGCGAAGTACGGGCACTGCACATCAGCCCCATCGCCTGGCGGCTGAGCATCTCGGCTGGCCTGGCCGGCGGGGAGATTCCCCCTTCGATGGCCACCGTGCAGCGCTGGCTCGAGCAAGCCGACCAGGCCCTCTACGAGGCCAAGCAAGCCGGACGGGATCGGGTCTACCCTGTTCCACCGTCCAGCCAGTTCCTGGAGGATTTGCTCGAGCTTTAAGGTTGGTGACCCAACCCAAGAACGCTTTGGTTACCACGCAGGATGTGCACCTGCACCCCCTCCGAGACCAGATGATTTCGCTTTCGCAAAAGCTGCTGCACCCCGTCTGTCATGCCAAATACCCTGCGCCCTTTCTCCCCCGGCCATAGAAAAAACCCTTCGGGCAAAGCCACCAGGTGCACCTGGGATGTCCGAGCTCGGGCACGTAAGGCACCTTCCAAAACCTTTGCCGAGGCCAGCATGGTTACGAGAATTAGATTGGTACCAGGTTCCGGGTCGGGCACCGGCGTAGGGTTCTGCTGGGGCCGGGCTCGGCCCAGCTCAGCCAGCAGTCGCTGCTCGTGGACAGTGCCAAAGCCTACTGGTATAGACCTGCCTCCCAACGATAGCCCCACCGCCAGCCCCTCTTCGGACGCCGCACGTAGCAGACTGGCCGCCAGGCTGGAGGCATGCTCGAGGTAGACTTCCCCTACCCTGCCCTCCCCCTGCAAGTCCAGGTGCAGCCAGATTGCGCTGCTCTTGACCCGCTCGAACTCCCGCATCATTAGCTGTCCGTACCGGGCTGTGGCCTTCCAGTGCAGGTGTCGAAGCGGATCGCCAGGCGTGTAGGCCCGCACACCCACAAACCGGGTGGCATCCTCCATGCCCCCCTCGGCGGGGTGACCATCGGCCAGGAGGGTGCGCTTAAGATGGGGAAGCAATGCCGGATGTATCTCAGGATAGACCACCACCGCACCCCGCTCAAGGCTGAGGTGCACCTCGCGCTCGAGCACACCCAGCAAATCCCGCACAAAAACCCGGACACCGGGTAAGTGGTGCTCCCCCCGGTGTCGCGCCAGCAGTAAAAGCTTGTCCTCCAGACGCCATCTCCCCCAGACCAAGGCCCGTCCGCCCCAGGCCATTACCCCCAAGGGGGCCGACCCATCCCCCTCGAGTCTGGCAAAAAGCGGAACCCAGGTTTGGAGTACCATCTGAACCTGGGCCTCGGCCCTCTGGCCCGAGAATAAAAAAGCCTTAGAGGTTACCGTGCACCGGGCTCGAGCCCACCGCGGCCCCAGCAGCAGCAGGCAAACAATCAACAGCGGTAGCAGCCAAACCCACATCGCCTCAAGCCTCAACCGGAACCGGAAGGCTTTGCAGAATTTCCTCCAGTACCCCCTCGGCTCTGGCCCCCTCGAGCCGAGCCTCGTAGTGCAGCAGCAGGCGGTGGGCCAGCACCGGCACGGTCGCCCTTTGAATATCGTCCGGTAGCACAAAGTCACGCCCTGCTATGGCTGCTTGGGCCTGGGCAAAGCGCTGTAAAGCCAGTGCCGCCCTGGGGCTTGCCCCCAGCAAGACCTGGGGGGCCCGCCGGGTGGCGTGCACGATGGCCAGCAGGTAGTCCTCGAGGTCGGGCTCGAGGTACACCTGCCGAACCTGCTGTTGCAACTGCACGATCTCCTGTGCGTTGGAAAGCGGCTCCAGGGCAGCTTCCGGGCTGGTTTCCCGCAGGCGGCGCAAAATCTCCCGTTCGGCCTCGGGCTCTGGATAGTGAAGACGCAGGCGGCAGATAAAGCGGTCGAGCTGGGCCTCCGGAAGACGGTAGGTTCCCTCCTGTTCGATGGGGTTTTGGGTGGCGATCACCCAGAAAGGCTGGGGCAGGGGATGGGTCTGTCCCTCCAGGGTAACCTGGCCCTCCTGCATGGCCTCGAGCAGGGCCGACTGGGTCTTGGGGGTGGCCCGGTTGAGTTCGTCGGCCAGTAGCACGCCCGTAAAGATGGGCCCCGGACGGAAGCGAAACTCGCCATTGTGGTAGATGTAAACCCCGGTTAGGTCGCTGGGAAGCAGGTCGGGGGTCATCTGTACACGGCGGAAGGATAGGCCCAGGCTGCGGGCTAAAGCCCGGGCTAGGGTGGTTTTGCCCGTGCCCGGCACATCTTCCAGGAGCAGGTGTCCCCCCGCCAAAAGGGCTGCCAGGGCTTGCTGAATCACCTCGGCTTTGCCCACAATAACCCGCTCTATCTGTTGCTCAATACGCTGGTACCAAGGTGCAATCATAGGGGTGGAAACCTCCGGGTTATCTCCTCGACCAGGCGGCGGGCCTCCTGGCTATGCTGGGGCAATGGTTTACCGCCATAACGTACCCGCTGGTAGAGCTCGAGCAGCCGAATCAGCGCATCTCTGACCTGGGGCTGTCGCGCCGAAACATCCTGCGCAAACCGGGCTGGGCTCGACGAAGGAGGCCTTGGCAACCCCAATTCTTGCATGCGCTCCTCGAAACTTCGGTAGGCCTCACGAATGGGGTCTTGTGGAGCGGTGCGGGGCCTGGGTGGGCGGTGTTTGACCGGGGTCGTGGGCAAATCGAGTTCCTCAGGTCGCTGTAGCTGCCACGCCCAGTACAGCATGCCCAGCAACAAAAAGAACCCCGCCAAAGCCATCAAGAAAGCCAGCAAATATCCGGTTTCGGTAAAGCCGGGGGGTACACTGCGAGCCTGCCACTCCACCACCGGGGCAGCAGGCAGTCCCTCCCCGCGCGGCCAAACCCATCCACCCCCCCAACCACTTCCCCGCAACCCCGAGAGCAGCAGGGCCCAGGTAAGGGCCACCGCCAGAACAGGTAGCAAAAAAGAGCCCCGGCCCGGCGCACCCTTGGCCCTATTTCCCCAGAAAGTCAGCACCAGCACCAGAGCCACCATCAGAAGCATCGCCAGGTGCAACCCATCCAAGGCCCGGTTCAAAAAAGGCAACCAGGACTCGAGGGGCGAGCCAGCAGGGCGTACCCAGCGCACCGCAGGCCCCGAGGCCTCGGGGGCTTCCCGGATGGTGGGGGCCGAAGGTGTCTCGAGGGGCCGCGTCTGCTCGATTGGAGCTGCAGGGCTTGGCAGCCGCAGTTCCAAATGACCCATCCCAAGCACGAAAAGAGCGCTACAAAGCACCAGGGCCCCAAGGCCTGCCGGGTTCCACCAAAACCCGCGCCCGACGTTTTGGGCTTTGGACCACTCCCAAACCAGCCCCCAGACCAGATGTAAACCCAGCAGCAGAGCAAAAACCAAACCCGAAGGGTAGAAAATCAGCAATCCCAGACCTGGCCATAAAGCCCAGCGCTCCTGCCGCAGCATCTTGCCCACCATCACACCAAATATCCAAAGTAATGAGGTGGTTTGGAACCAATTATTCCAGGCCTGTTCCCAGGAAGCCGGGGAAGTGAGCAGGTGCAAAAGACCCGGAAAAGCGGAAAACCATAGGAATCCATCCCGGTAATGGCTACGCCACAAAAGCACAAATAGCCCCATTCCCAACAGCAGCCCCAGGCGCAGCTCTGCTGCGGCCACACCCAGTAAAACACCCCCCAACCCCACCACCAGTGCCCACCGAGCCAACAACTCATTTGAAACTGTTTGTCTGGAAATGAAAAAACCCATAGCCAAACCTGCACCGAATCCTCAGACTATCTTAGGCCTTGACACGCAAAAAAAAAACAGCTAAACCTAACGCACGAAAGGAGAGTTTATGAAGGTTGTCGTTGTTTTGACCTTACTTTCGGTGTTTGCAATTGGGGCCGTGGCTTGGTACAACGCAGCATCCCAGCCCGAGCAAACTGCATGCATGCGCATTCGGGACTGCCACTTCCCCGAAAAAGGCCCTCATGTCGGCATTCCGACCATCTGGGGCTCCAAAGTGGTAAATATCTGATACCGGTTCCGCTCGAACCCGTCACCCTTGGGTGTAATCAAAGGTGAAGGATTCGAGCCGACCGAAGGGAGTAGGAATGCATTCCGGCAGTATCGTTTGGACCTTCAAAAGTGAACGATACCGCCGGAATGCGTATTACAGAAAGCTACTTCCGCAACAGCCGCACCACCTCGACCAGTTGCGCCGGCGTGGGGGGCTCGAGGTCGGCCTGGCACTGGGCCAGGTAGGCCTCCAGGATCTCCTCCCCCACCGATTCCAGCGCGCTCTTCACCCCGCTCAACAGGGTGAGAATTTCCCGGCACTCCCGGTCTTCCTCCACCATCTTTTGCAGACCGCGCACCTGACCTTCCAGACGGCGCAACCGGTGGATAATACGGGTTTTTTCGTCCGGGCCAAAGCTGGCGTTGGGGGTGGGTTCAGAAGCGGTGGACATGGCAAATCTTAGCGGGTGACAGGGTATCCGCGGGACATCCAGGCCTGAATGCCGCCGGTTACCAGGTTTAGGTTCCGGTAGCCTTTTCCCATCAAGTACTGCACCGCCACCGCGCTGCGGTTCTGGGTGTTGCAGTGGATATAGACCGGCCGATCCTTGGGCACGCGGTTCCACCAGCGTTCAATCTCCTGCAGTGGCCAGTTGACCGCGCCCTTCACGTGACCCTGGGCAAACTCCTGGGGCGTACGCACATCAATCACAAACACCTTGGGGTTGGACAAAGCCGCCTTGAGATCGTCCACGGTGACAATCTTAGGCTGGGCCAATCCCCAGGAAAACAAGGCCAGCAGCAGGAGGGCTGCTAGCCTCATGCCACCACCCCGGCGCTGGCCTTGATGGCCGCCTCCACAAAGGCCCGGTCGGGCTGCCCACCCAGAATGCGCTGCTGGGTTGCGCCGCTGATGATGGTATCGGGCACCCCCGAGATGTTGTAGCGCCTCGAGAGCTGGGGGAACTCGCTGGCTTCTACCCCTTCGGCGATGATATTGGGGTTGTGGTAGGCCAGCTTGTAGGTCGCCAGCACGGCCTGCGGGCAGTAGGGGCAGGTGGGGGTCACGAAGGCCTGCATACGTACTGGCGAGGCAACTTTTTGCAGATCGGCCTGCGACTTTTCACCCAACTTGCTCTCGCCGGTGCCCAGCATCAGCAAGGTTTCGATCAGGGTGCTGAACTCGTAACCAGCCGGCAGCCCCAAAAAGCGGATGTTGTTGCGACTCGAGCCTTTTTCCCGCAGCAGAATGGTAGGTGCATAGCTCAGGCCCAAGGCCTGGGCCTCGGGGTCGGAGTGGATGGAGCGCTGCTCCAGGCTCAGGTTGGGGTTCAGGGCCACCACTTCCTTGAGCAGGCCCAGGGTTTCGTCCTGCAGCCCTACCTCCTGGCCGGGCAGCTCGAGGCCCGAGGTGGTAAAGACCACCACTTCCACGGGGTTTTGGATGGGGGCCAGCATTTCGCGCACCTGGGCTTGAATTTTCTCGTCTAAAAACATGGTTTCTCCTTTGGCGAGGGGCCACATATACCCCCACCGGTATGTTTAGTATACCCCCAGGGGATATATTTCGCAAGGGTGGTTGACCTCTAGACTGAAAAGCATGTGGGGTTGGTTCAAAAATCTGCTGGGTCTGGGGGCCAGGGTGCCCCGGATTAGTGCGCTGGAAGCCCAGGAAAAGCTCAGGGCCGGGGCCCTTCTGATTGACGTGCGCACCCCCCTCGAGCGCAAACTAAGCAAAATACCGGGCTCCCAGGGCCTGCCGCTGGCCGAGCTGGCCAGGCGCTGGCAAAGCCTGCCCAAAGACCGGCCCATCATCTGCTTTTGCGAGAGCGGCAGCCGCAGCCAGCAGGCCGCCGAGTTTCTGGCCGAGAAGGGCCTCGAGGTCTACAACCTGGCCGGGGGAATTTCGGCCTGGCAGGCCGCGGGGTTGCCGGTGAAGAAGGGGGATTTGCAGCGCTAGTTTGCAGCGCTCAGACCCCCAGCTTTTCGGCCAGGGCGCGCACCGCCAGGGCAGTGGTGGGCGGCCCATGCCCCACGTAGATCTTCTGGGCCTCGAGGCGGGCGATCTTCCCCACCGTGCGCCGGGCCTGTTGGGTGTCGTGGTTGACCATGGCCGGGGGAACCCAGGGGCCTTTTGCACCCACCCGCAGCGCGTCGGCGGCCAGCAAAACCCCCTCGCGCAGCAGGCCAATCTGACCGGGGGTATGGCCGGGCAGGTGCACCACCTGCCAGCCCATCACTTCCGCGCCTTCTTCAACGGGCCTCAGGGCCTCTCTGGGTACCGGCCGGGGGCTGTTGGCAATCCAGTCACCCAGCCAGGGAATGGGCGGAAAAGGTGGGCGGCGCGCTTCCCCGCTAATGAAGGGGATGTCCAGCGGGTGGGCGTAGATGGGCAGCCCGTAGCGCTCCCAGAGCATCCGGGCCCCGCCCACGTGGTCGAGGTGGTGGTGGGTCAGCAGCAGGGCCACCGGCCTGCGCCCCCCCAGGTGCCGCAGCAGCCTTTGGTTCTCCTGCGGCATGCCGGAGTCCACCAGCAATAAACCCTCCGGGGTGTCCAGCAAGTACAGGTTGGCGGTCAGCGAAAAAACTTGCATCAAGGCTTCGTTGCTTCGCTAATCGTCTGAAGCGAAACCCCCATCCCGGCCAGGGCCGCCCGGATGGCCGCAGCGTCAATGCCGGCCTCGCGGTGCATGCGCGGAATGGAGCCGTGGTCGTAGAAGACATCCGGCAGGCCCAGCACACGGATATCGGGTTTCAGGCCCAGTTCATTGAGGGCTTCCAGCACCGCGCTGCCAAAGCCCCCCATCTTCTGGTGGTCTTCGGTGGTCACCAGCTTGTAGCCCTCGAGGGCCAGCGCCTCCAGCATCCCCTTGTCCAGCGGCTTGAGGAAGCGGGCGTTGATGACGCCAATCTCGGGGTGATCCTGGGCGGCCTCGAGGGCATACTTCAGGGTCTTGCCAAAGGCCAGGATATAGGCCCTGGAGCCTTCCTTCAGCACCTCCCAGCGGCCCCACTCGATCTCGGGCCAGACCCCCTCGGGGGCTTTCTCCACGTTGTCGCGGGCGTAGCGGATGGCGATGGGCCCGCCCAGCTCCAGGGCCTTCTTGAGCATGGCCCGAAGCTCCAAAGCATCCTTGGGGGCGGCAATCTGCACGTTGGGCACAGTGCGCAGGTAGGCGATGTCGAAAACCCCGTTGTGGGTAGCCCCGTCGCCCCCCACAATCCCGGCCCGATCCACCGCAAACACCACCGGCAGGTTTTCGATGGCGATGTCGTGGATGATCTGGTCGTAGGCCCGCTGCATAAAGGTCGAGTAAATAGCCAGCACCGGCTTGAGGCCCCGCAGGGCCATACCCGCCGCCACCGTGGCCGCCACATCCTCGCAGATGCCGGTGTCCAGGTAGCGCTCGGGGTGGGTCTGGGAGTACTTAACCAGCCCCGAACCCTCGCGCATGGCCGGGGTGATGACGAAAAGCCGGGGCTCCTTATAGGCCAGCTCGGTCACCGCGTCGCCAAAGGCCGCCGACCAGGAGTAGCCCTTGCTCACCTTCTCGGGTTTCTGGGGGTTGAAGCCGGGTGGCCCGTGCCAGTAGATGGGGTCTTCCTCGGCCACCCCGTAGCCCTTGCCCTTTCGGGTCACGATGTGCAGCAGGGTGGGGCCGTCGAGTTCTTTAATCTGCTCCAGAATGTGAATCAGGCCCGGCAGGTCGTGCCCGTCCACCGGCCCTACGTAGCGGATGCCCCAGGCGTAGAAGGGGTTCTCCTGGTGCAGCATCAACTTGGCGGCCTCCTTGGCCCGGTCTACCAGGTTGAAGAGCCGGGGCGAGATACCCTCCAGCACATGCTTGCCCCACTTCTGGGTGTCCTGCACCCATTTTTTGGTCTGGTACTCCCTGAAATAGCGGTTCAGAGCCCCCACGTTCTCGGAGATGGACATCTCGTTGTCGTTCAAAATCATCAGCAGCTTGGGCTTGCGCTCGCCGATCACGTTGAGCGCGGCCAGGGCCATCCCGCCGGTCAAGGCCCCGTCGCCGATGATGCCCACCACGTGGTAGTTTTCGCCCAGGGTATCGCGGGCAATGGCCATGCCCAGGGCATTGGCCAGCGAGGTGGAGGCGTGGCCCACCGTAATCGCGTCGTGCTCGCTCTCCGAGACCTTGGTAAAGCCCGAGATGCCCCCTTCCTGGCGGATGGTGTGGATGACTTCCTTGCGCCCGGTCAGAATCTTGTGGGCGTAGGCCTGGTGGCCCACATCGAACAAGAGGCGATCCCTGGGCGAGTCGAAGACCCGGTGCAGGGCCACAATCAGTTCCACCGCCCCCAGCGAAGAGGCCAGGTGGCCGCCGTTCTGGGCGCACACCCGGATAATCTCGCTGCGTATCTCTTCGGCCAGTTGCACCAGCTCTTCTTGCGATAAGGTTTTGAGGTCTTGCGGTTGGTTGACCTTTTGCAGAATCACGTATGCCTCCCAAAACGACCCGGTGATAACCCGACTGTCGCGCGTATCCTGTTCACAACTCTAGGGGTTTGTGGGCCGCTTGCAGTACCCCAGGGAACAAAGGGCCGTGCCCGTTGGTTGGCGATTGGTCTATTTGAAGTTGCGGTCGATCAGCGAAAGCCCGCCCTGGTCGCTGAAGTTCACCGAGCTGAAGATTTCGCCCACCCCTGGGTAAAACCAGATCTCGAAGCCCTCGCGTAGGTTGGGGTTTCGGGGGTCACGCACCTCCCAGGCGATGCGGAACACCTCGAAGCTGCCCGCCGGTACGGTCACGTTGGACTTGCCCAGCACCGTGTAGGTGTAGTCCAGCACCCGGTCGCTCACCCGGGTCACGTTGTTGCCGGTGCGCAGCTCGATGACCTCGCGGGTCTGGCCGCCCCAGCGCGCCCCTGCCACCAGGCTGGCCTGGGGCGGGTATTCCTGGATGGGAGGGGTGTAGCGGGTCACCTGGAGCCGGTCGAAGTCTTCCATACCCAGAAGCCGCACCCCGCTGGCGTCCACCTGGCGGTAGTAGGAGCGCTCGAGGCCCCGTCCGCTCAGGCGGTAGCGGATAGCCGGCTGGCCCTCAAAGGTGGTGGGGCCCAGCACCGATAAACGCACCGGCGGGTCGCCCAGGGAAGCCCGAGGCGGGAGATAGACCCAGTCCAGCCCCGGCTGGGAGGGGTAGAAGCCCACCGGGCCCTGAATGAGGGCGGTATTGCTCTGGGGTTCGGTGGCGCGGGGCGCGCAGGCCCCCAGCAGCAGCAGTAGCAGCAGCGCGATTCGTCGCATCGCCCCAATTTACCCTCGGGTGGGGCTTAGTGGATGTAAAATCTCGCGCAATTCGATTAAGAGCTGCGGCAGCTCGGCCAGGGCCGGGGGCTCTTCGGAACCCGAGACCAGCAACAGCTCGGCCCCCAGGCGCTCGAGGTACTCCACACCCCGCTCAAAGCCCTGCAAAAGCTCGTGGTGGCGCACCAGCAGGCGGTCGCGGGTGGGGCCTTCGGTGCTGGGCTTGGCTAAAAAGCGCTCGAGCTCGGCCAGTTGCGGCAGCAGCTTACGCAGGTCTCGCCCGTACTGCTGGGCCGGCTTGAGCGCATCGTGCAGATGGGGCAGCCGCCCCCCCAGCCGTCCAATCTCGGCCAGGGCCGCCTCCAGTCGGTGGGCCTGCTCTTCTTGCGCGGGTGGCAGGCTCCGGCTGGCCCCAAACACCCAGACCAAAAGCCCCACCGCCAGCAACAAGAGCATCAGCTCCAACAGGGCAATACCGGCCATGTTGCCTTAAGGATACGCTATAGGTATGCCCTGGCAGTACGTACCCCTGCTGCACCACCTGGAGGAGCTCTATCGGAAGCCTCGAGACCCCACGCGCTTCCGGGCCTATCTAGCCAAGGTATTGAACGCCCAGGGCGACGACGTGGAGCTGGTGCCCCTGATTGCCGCCAACCCCATGGCCAAAGAACACGCACTGGCCTATGTGCAGGAACTGCTGGCCTTGCAGGCCGAGGCCCTGGCCCAGTCTGCGATGGAGGAGGCCGCCCAGCAGCTACCCGCAGTTCAGGCCCAGCTCAAGGTTTCGCTCACGGTGCTGGACGATGCCAGGGGCGGCTGGACCCACCGCTACACCACCCAAAAAGGGTTATGGGGGCTGAGCGAGCGGGAGCTGGCCCTCGCCCACCGCTACGGCTGGGTCTCAATTCCTTGCTGGACTTCCGAGAAGCCCTCCCCCGAGTACATCCGCCAGCAGACCCGGCTGCACCTCTATCAAGCAGCTTGGTCGTACCACCAGGCGATACCGAAAACGCTACGAGAAATCCTGGTCTACGAGGGCCAGGCCCTGCGGTTTGCCGGTGCGGTGCAGTGGCTCGACGACGAGGAGCTGGCCTACACGCGGGCGGTGCTCGAGCCCCACCTCGACAGCACCCACTACCCCACCCTGCTGGTAGCCCTCGAGGGCGACCCCGCCGCTCAGGCCCTGGGCTACCCGCCGCTGGGACTCTCACCCAAAGCCGGTCTGGCTTTAGCTTTAGCCGAAGCCACCACCCACAACTCTAGCTAGTCCAAAAGCAATAACCCCCGATTTGCTCGGGGGTTCTGCCTGCTTTCAACTATCCGCAATCAATGCTGTAACGCGCCCTACGCCATCCCCAGCTCGCGCTTGAGGCGGGCCAGGTCGTCTTCAACGGCCTTGTTGCTGCCCAGGCTTTCCAGCTCCTTCTCCACGTCGCTTTTGTCCAGCTCCGAAAGGGCCGCGTGCTTGTCCTCCATGGCCTCGATGCGGCGCTCCATGTCCTCGAAGGCCTCCACCGCGCTGTGGGCGTCTACCTTGGACTCGAACCTGCGCACCGTCTCGGCGGCCTCCACGCCCTTCTTGCGGGCAATGAGCAGGGCTTTCTTGGCCTCGGACTCCTGAATTTTGCCTTCCAGGGCCTTGAGCTGGGTGGTGAGCTGATTGACCAGGGTCTGTTGCTGGGCCACCTGCTGGGCAAAGCCATCGGCCAGGGCCTGGGCCTGCTGTTTGCGCTTGAGGGCCTCGCGGGCCAGGTCTTCGCGCTCGCCCTTGAGGGCCTCGGCGGCTTTTTGCTCCCAGGCCCGCGCCTGCTCGGCGTAGCTTTGCTGCTCGCGCTCGAGCTTCTTCAGCTCGGCCATGGCCTCGGCCACCTCCATCCGGGCCTCGCGCAGCGTGGAGCGCATATCCTCCAGGGCCTGCTCGATGATTTTTTCCGGGTCTTCGGCCCGTTTAATCAGATCGTTGATATTGGCCCGAATCAGGCGGGAAAGGCGGTCGAGAATACCCATATTTGTTCCTCCTGCAACCCAGTGTAGCGCACCCCCACCCCCCTCACAACCTCCGCCGCGCACAAAGCCGGGTTTTGCTGGACAAACGCCCCAAACAGCACTTCACCACTCGGGGTCGTCCTTTTTTGTTGGCCGTATTTCAAACTCGCCCTCGAGCGGGTTGTACACCAGCTCCCAGTCCCTCTTGCCGGGAGAAAAGGTCTCCTGGTGCGGGTTGTATTTCGGCGGCGCAGGAATAGCCGAAAGCTCACCGTTGGTTGGCAGATACGAGAACCCGCTGCCCGCTGGGGCAAACTCGTGGCGGTTTTGGAAGGGGTTATACCGCAAAACCCAGTCTTCTGGAACCATCTCGAATTTATTTGTGTAGGGGTTGTACTTCTGAACCAATTTTCCCATTTTTAAAAGCGTACTTCATTTTTTAGAAGCTTTTTGGTAATAAAGCCAAACCCCCAAACAGCCACCGAGCTTTCCAGGGCAGCCATTTGGGGGCGACTCTAATCCCCTTACGGGGCTTTTACTATCGCCAAGCGCCAGTACCTCCAAGAGGGGGATGAGGATAGTTTCAATCCCCTTACGGGGCTTTTTGTTTGCAACTCGGGAACAAGAAGGGCCTCACCGTGCTCTTCAAGTTTCAATCCCCTTACGGGGCTTTTTGTTTGCAACGCGCATATGGGCTAGACGGCAACGAGAAGCGCGTTTGCCGGTTTCAATCCCCTTACGGGGCTTTTTGTTTGCAACAGTTCCTACTGGTACGCGGATCTGCCGAACACTTCATCCTGGTTTCAATCCCCTTACGGGGCTTTTTGTTTGCAACCTGAGCAGCAGGGCAAACCGTTCCTCGATTGGGATGTCGTTTCAATCCCCTTACGGGGCTTTTTGTTTGCAACCTGAGCAGCAGGGCAAACCGTTCCTCGATTGGGATGTCGTTTCAATCCCCTTACGGGGCTTTTTGTTTGCAACAAGGGTACGCGAGTTTTCATAAGCGGTAGCATTATCCGGGTGTTTCAATCCCCTTACGGGGCTTTTTGTTTGCAACCTTCACCGTCCGGCCTCCCGGATCTCCCGCAGCGCCGCGCGGTTTCAATCCCCTTACGGGGCTTTTTGTTTGCAACGACGGCATCTGGTACGTTCAGGAAGGGGATTCTTCCCCCTGTTTCAATCCCCTTACGGGGCTTTTTGTTTGCAACCCTCCGGCTCTTCGAGGGACCATCCGGCTGGCTGCCGGTAGGTTTCAATCCCCTTACGGGGCTTTTTGTTTGCAACAGCATACCCCGTTAAACACCGTGCTGTACAGGGGTGCTGGAAGGGGTATTTATGAGAAACTGGAGTTATCCACAGCCCCCCTGTGGATAACTGGGGTAAAAAGTGCGTTTTTTGCGATGAGGGCTTACTTTCCCACACTTTTAGATTTTTTGTGGCGTGGGTTTGCCTTATTCATCGCAAAACCTGGCTTTCAAAGTGCGCTGTCGAAATGCTCGACAAAGGCATTATAGCATTTTGCGCAAAACATAATGGGTTATTTGGTGAAAGTGTTTCCATACTGTGCTGGACTGGCTTCGGGTTGGGTTTTGTGTGGGGTGGGGTGCGATCGCGCAGGCATTTTTGGCGTGTGGGGGCAAGGTTACGGGAGGTGTAACGGCTAGAGAATCAGGAAGTCGGGGCTTTGGGTGAGGCGGCCCAGGCCCAGCACCTCCACCGTGCCGCCGATGGGGTAGATGCGGACGCTGTCTTGGGAGAGCTCGAGCTTCTTTTGCAAAAGCTGCTTGAGCTGCTGTAACTGCCCTGGGGCCAGCCAGCACTCGAACACCGAAAGCTGTACCCGCTCGCCAAAGCTCTTGAGCAAGTTGGCTACCTTGACCCGGCGGCCATCGTCGGGGATATCGTAGACAATGGTGTAGAAGCGTTCGTCGGGCATTTCACCTCCAAAGATAGAAGGGGGTGTAGGGTTCGCGACCCAGGATGGCCGCCTTGAGGCGGGCCGCCTGGGTTTCGATGAGTTCCTGGTAGGGCTTGCGGAAGCCCTTGGGGTGCTGGGCCTCCTGGCTAAAGCGCTCCTCGAGCCGCCTGAGCACCACCTTGCGCCCGGCTTCGTTCAGATAAACCCCGCCGTTGCGAGCCTCGCTGTGCTGCTGGGGGGTTAGCTCGCCGCGCAAAAAGGCCGCAATTACCACCGCGTCCACCACCGGAACCCTGAACTCCTCCATCAGGTCGAAGGCCAGGGCGGGGGCCCGGCGGCCCTCGGTGTGCAGCAGGCCCAGCTCGGGGTGCAGGCCAGCTATTCCAAGGGCCAGCAGCGCCCGGCCCAGCAACACCATGTAGCCATAGGAGAGCGCGGCATTCACGGCATCGGTGGGGGGGCGGCGGTTGCGCCCGGAAAAGCCGTAGGGCGCAAGTACCGCTTGCAGCCCGGCAAAGTAGGCGCGGGCGGCGTTGCCCTCGATGCCGCGCAGGGCCTCGAGGCTCCGGGCCTGGGGTAGGGCCTCGAGGGCGGCCTCTATCTCGGCCTGCTGGGGTGCGGTAGGGGCCTGGCGTGCGAGGCGCTCGAGCAGCATCTGCCCCGAACGCAGCTTGCCCAGCAAAAAGCCCCGCGCCAGCGGAAGGGGGTTTTGCTGGGCCAGAAGCTGGGCCCGCAGCACCTCGGGTGCGAGGCTTTGGGGCGCCTGGGCCTGCCCGTAAAGCTGGCCCTCCAAGGTGGCATACAGCACCGGAACCCCCTGCCGCAACAGGAAGGCCAGGGCCGGGGTGGTAAGCCGCACATTGCCCCAGACCACCACCCCCCGCACCTTGCGGGCGGGCAGTTCGGCCAGGGTTTGCTCGTCGAGCTCCACCCGCAGGCGGCCCTGGGAGAGGCGCAGGGTGGAGGATTGCTCGGTGAGGTGGAGGGTCACGATAGGGGAATGGGCTCGAACCTGACCTCTGGCAAGCCTCCACTTTGAACAAGAGCCACCAACACTTCAGACAGGTTTTTGGCGTTGTCCTCTGTGGGAAGCGTAAAGCCGTGGGCAAAAACCGAGGTGTTACGGGTTTTAGTGAGTCCGAGCACCTTGTTTACATTGACGGCTAAAGCCGGCCCATCCCCTAAGGCCCGGAGCAAAAAGAAGGCGGTGATAAAGTCTACCGCGCTTTTTTCTATCAGCTTGTCGTCTGATCCAGCCTTTGCAGCTTTACGCTCAGCTTGGTACTTCTTCTGGAAATCTTCGATAGAGGTATGGTTTGCAGCGCACAATCCCGGAAAGTCCGGCTTCTCTGTGTCAAAACCCCTGAGCGCAAGGCGGTGTTGCAAGAACAGCTCGAGGGCGCGGTAGCGCAAGAGCACGGCTTCGGCTATACGGCCCGTTTTTAGTCGCTTTTCGGTCATAAAACCGAGAGCTGCCAGCACGCAAGCCACTTTTTGAGGGTCTGCCAGAGGCGCTATGCTCTTGTCTTTGGCAGAAAGTGCCTCGGTAAGCTGAACAACGGCCTCGAGGGCTTCTTTTTGACGCCCGATGGTAGCGATGTGTTTAGTAAGGAAACTTTGCCTATGTGCGGGTTTTTGTAGTAGCTCGAGCAGATCATTAAGCCTGTCTTTGGCCTGCTTGAACTGGGCAGCATCCAAAGATTCGTAAGCCTCCGATAACACCGCCTCGAGGCTATGCGCCCGCCCTTCACGATCTTTAGCTTGGTCAAAAAGCTGCTTTGCAAGCGAAAAATCACCCCGTTTGTAGGCGTCTTTGGCGCGATGGTATATCCAGTCGGGTACGACCTCACGGGGGTTCTCGAGGCGCTTCAAAAACTCTGTTCCTGCTACAGGACGGCGTAATTCATCGTCGTATTCTTCGTTGTCTACGTAGTAAACATGCGCCGTGCGCCCCTCCTCGGCCAGCGAGAAGGCAAACATCGCCAACCCAGCCACCATCGCCTTGGTGCCTCCAGTCGGGTCAAAGGCAATGGCTGCACCCGGGGGAAGTTCGTCTACCTTTTGCCGCACCTGTTTATAAATGTCTTCTGGGTCGCTACGGCCAACCAGGAGGGTCTTGATGCGCTCCACCCCCCACCCCAATTCCCTCTCAATCCGCCCGCAGAGCTTTTCGGTGTCTTTGGTGTGCAACAAGTACACTCTGTCTGCATCCAGCGCCCGAACTGAAAGAATGACCGGCTCTGGCGTTGTTCCTACCGTGTGAAAGGAGGCCACATACTGCTGCTGTCCTCGATCTGCAAAGCCCTCTTTTGTGAGGGGCCAAATTTGCGTATCGTACAGCTCTTTGGCTTTTTGGCTCTGAGGAGAAGGTTCCGCTCGATTTACACTCTCTTGCTTTATAAGGGTTTTATACTCCGCCCACAGTTCCCTTAAGCGCTCCTTGTTCTGATTCATCGGGCCTCCTTTCTTGTTGCAAGGGGTCAAACATCCGCACCCGCCCAAACCCCAGGCTGGTCTTGGCCCCTACTCCGGCGTAAAAGGCAAAGCGCCCCAGGGCCTGGAGCCACTGGGCCTCGGTGGGGCTGGCTTTGGGTAGGTAGTAGACCACCCGGCCCACAAAGCCCACCCCCCGCTCGTCCTGGTTGGGGGCGATGTGGTGGGTGCGGCCCTGGAACTGGCCCACCAAAAGGCGCTCCCAGGCTTCCTGCACCTCCTGGGGCACCTTTACCGGAGCAAAGGCGTTCCAGCGCTGGGTGAGCGACTCGAAGACCAGCCGGGGCTCGGGCAGGGGGTAGCTGTGCCCCTTGCGGCGGAAAAAGGTGGGGCTGGCAAACTGAAGCCCCAGGCTGGCGGTGGCCTGGCCCTGGAAGAGCTTGGGATAGGTGCTCACGCCGGCCCAGGGGTGCTCTTCTTGCAGCACCGCGCGCACCCGGAAGGCCTCCTTGAGCCGCACGGTCTGGCCTGCCAGGCCAAACAGATGGGGCGAGAGCCGGGCATACAGGCCCTCCTCCAGAAAAGCAATCCGCACCCACCACTGCCCCAGGGCTCCGCCCAGCCCCAGGCTGAAGGGGTTGTGCTGGGCCGCGTGCAGCTCGGGGTCGAGGGTCTTGAGCAGGCTGTATATCAGACCGCGCCAGCCGTCGGGGTCGGGGCGGGCGGGGCCCTCGAGGGGGAGTATCAGCGCTGCGAGTATCATGCCAGGTCGGTCTGGGCGAAGTCGTCGCCTACGTAGGCCAGGGGCATCCCCGCCACCTTAGCCACCGCATAGCTCAGGCAGTCGCCAAAGTTAAGGGCCGCAGGGTGGCGGCCCTTGCCGTAGCGGCGGAAGGCCGAGAGGGCTTCGCGGTAGTGCTCTGCTTCAAACGGAACAATCTCCACGCGCAAGCGGCGCAACAGGTCTTCGAGCACAAACAATTGGGTTTCGCCCTCCCGGCGCACAAGCACCATTGCGGCTTCCACCAGCGTTGGAGCCCCCACGAGTAGCTGTTGGGCCTGGTTGAGCCGACGCGCCACCTCCGGATAACCGGGCTCGCGGAAGAGAATATGGAGCAGCACCGAGCTATCCAGAACCATCAGACCCCCTCCGGGCCAATGCCCAGGATTTCTTCCTCTTCCTCTTTGGTTGGGCGGCGGCCTTTGGGGAGTAGGTCGTGCATATCCCGCAGAAACTCCTCGATCACCTCGCTACGTGGGCGCTCGGGCCGAGCCAGCCGGGCCTTGCGTTCCAAAAGGGCCTTGCGGATGGCCTCAGTCTTGGTCTCGCCGGTCAGACGGGCTACTTCTTCGGCCAGGCGCTCGACTTCGGGGTTTTTGACGGTCAGGGCCATGGGTTCAGTGTAGCTTGAAAAAAGCCGGATTTCAGTAAGGCTCGAGCCTGGCAATAGCCCAGCCCATGGGGAAGCCGTCCTTGGGATTGGCCGAGCCGGCGGTCTTGCGAGTCAGGATTCGGATTTGGCAAGCCTCAGGATGAACCAGGTTGCCAATAAAAGTCTTACTTCCCGCACCAGAACCAAAACCGAAGCGCAACAAGAAGCTACCCTCATCCGACCCACCTTCACTTACCCGATCCAGCAGCTCATTGTAAAAACTCTCGGCTCTTTCCCAACCTACCCTCTCCGATTCTTCAAGCTCTCTTTCGGCCTCATTCCAAAAATAATCTGCTGCAGCTTCGACAATATCGTCTATCGAGTACCGGCAGTTTTCTCTGTACTGACCAAGCCCCGTGTGAAGCCGCACAGTAACAGAAAACCGCGTCCCTCTATCTGCAACCTCATACAGCAAAGGAATCCCACCCATTTTTTTATCTTTTAGGTGCAGAATGGCCAAACGCTCGAGGCGGGTTGCAACGGGTTGACTATCCCCCACCCGCAAGGCTTGTAAAGGGTCAAGTGTAGCCTCCATTTTACCTTCTGCATCCAGAGCATGAAGAAGCTGTGCTTCTGCTTGCTGCGCTTCCGATGGAGGTACATCAGGTAGAGGCCGAGGGGGTTTCTTTCGCAAGCTCTTTTCCCAAAACTCCCTTTTTACCTCAACCTTATTTCGGCGTATTACGCCATATTTGCCTTCGAAGACGTCCTCATTTTCATTCAAAGTCTTATGTAGCCAAGCGGTGCGTAAAGCCCCCTTTATTGAGGAGCCGGGAATATAAGGCCCAGCCAGACCACGAATGAAAGCTCTTAGCTCGAGCTGACGTGCATTCTCTGCATCTTCAATTTCCCTAAGAAAAGCGTCAGAAGCGGCCAAGGTTCGAACGGCTGCTGAAAGTAAATCTTTATTGAAGGCTGCAATACGTCTGAGTACTTGTTGCGCCTTGTTTGGACCATTCTCGATGGCCGACAGCAATTCTTGCCTTTCTTTTTCAGAGAGTAGCCCAAACACCCTAGCAACTTCTAGAAGGTGAACCTTCTTGCTCTTGGCGTCAGGAAGATATTCATAAGCCAAATAGCTTTCCTGGTTACCAATGTGGAGAGGACTAACTACTTCCAAACTCAGACGGCAACTCTCCAAGAAACTCATATCCGCACCCCCAAGCAGAAGGGATAGAGATACTCCCACACCCGCACGCCGGCTTCCGGGGCCGGCGCTGGGGTCACGTCCAGCAGGCTGCTCTTGGGCTTCTCCTTGAACACGCTTCCCTCCACCGCCCGCAGGTAGGGGCGCTTGAAGGGGGTCTCGGCCAGGGCGTAGTGCCCGCCCAGGCGGCCCCAGTAGGTCTCGAGGGCATAAAACCCCTCGCCCTGGGGCAAAGTGGGCGATAGGGTGACGTAGTGGGTGGGGTTCTCGGCCTCGGGCAGCTCGAGTTCCTGGGTATCCACCACCTCGAAGCGGCCCAGCCCCACGCTGGCCTTACCGCCGTAGCCAAAGGTGCCCACCTCCCGCAGGGCTTGCTCCAAATAGTCGGCCTGCTGCCGAACCTGGGCGTAGACCGTCCAGGTCTGCTGTTGCGCTTTGTCGTTCAGCCAGTACACCCGGTCGGTGAAGAGGATGCCCTCCTGCGCGGTGCCGGTGGTGCGGTTGATGCCCACGCGGGTCTGGGAGGCCAAGGTGACCTTGGGGGCTTTCCCCTCTTTGAGTTCAGGTGCATCGCGTAGCGCTTGTTCGCCTTCCTGGATGACCCTGGCGAAGGTCTTTAGGCTCAGGTAGCGGATCTTCTTGAGGGCTTTGCGCGCCTGGGTGTCCTCCACCTGAAGCTGAGGGAGGTAGGGGCGGGGCAGGTAACCGGTGGGGAAGGCCGAGGAGAGCAGGAAGGGCGGGTCGTGCTGGAAGGCCTCGAGCCACTCTTTCAGCTTTTCCTCTCCCTCGGTATAGCGCACCCACCAGGCCAGGTGGCCCCACAGGGTGGGAGCCCTGGGCGGGGCGGTGATGCTGGAGAGCTTGAGGTGAAAAGCCCGAACCCTCATTTTTCCTCGACTTCGTAACGCAGCTCCACCTGCCCGTACCCCCGGCTGATGTAGCCGCCCAGGCCGTCGAGTTGCAGCAGCTCGAGGGCCTTCTTTACATACTCGAAGTTG
>FWPV01002040.1_pt1 | contig 51271 bp, 53 predicted proteins | sample 2228371 | NCBI WGS metagenome assembly FWPV01 (sample SAMEA103939776, study PRJEB20133) | metagenome
CAGGTAGTGCCGGACATGGTCTCGACGATCTTCTTTTCCCGCATCCCTGCGATGCCGTAGGCGTAGGTGATGGTGGCATCGGCTGAGGTGAACACGACTCCTTGGTCTTGGAGTACTCGTCCGTGGCGTTCCAAGTGTCACGGGAGGTCGTCTTGGACCGGCTGAGCAGTAGCGAGGCGAGCTGGAACCCGCTCAGCCGTGTGCTGCACACGCGTCATGGAGCCTCGTCCGAGACGCTCTCGTCGCTGCTCGATCGGTAGCCCTTGAGCATCGCAACCGAGAATGCCGCGAACGAGAGTCCTCCAACTGCCACACCGAGCAGGACACTTCTGGTGATCGCCAGAGCCACCCAGCCGAGGATGAAACACAGCACGATGGAGGACCACATCGCGAGAAGCAGCAGTCTGGGCGGAATCGCGTGCGTCGGGCCTGCTCTGCGTGCTTCCAGCGCACGCGCAGCGTACCGTTCGGCGACCCTTGCCGTCCATCGGCTCGCTCGAGCCACCCACCAGTAGCCGACGAGAACGGCGATCGTGAGCCAGACACCGCTCACCATGCGATTCTCCACGGGCATGCGCCTGGAGCCCGCCATCGCGTAACCGCCAGCAAACGCTGACACGACCACGAGCCCCAACAGCCCGAGTGCTGCCATGCGCGAACGCAGTCCGCCGGAACTCCGTAACCGCCCGCGCAGCCAAAGGAGAGCGAAACCCACAGCAAGGGTCACCATGCAGAGAGCGAAATCCATGCAATCCCCCTTCGTGCATGCAGAAGCAGAGTCCTCTCACAGCCCGAGCACGTCTAGCCAAAGTGGGTCGTGCCCGCTGTAGACTGGGTCGATCAGCATGAACCGAGCCGTGCTGAACCCGAGGCCGGGACATCCCGTATCGAGGCCTTGAATGACGACGTCACCTAGGCTCGCCTCGCCCGTCAACAGAAACTTGTACCCCGTCCAAGCCAAGCCGCCCACATCACCGACTAGCTCGGCCTGGGTGGCGAATGCCGCAATCTTGGCACCGACCGGGATGCTCGTCCCTTCCGTAAACGGCGCAAGCGCAAGCCCTCCTGCTAATCCACCCACCTGCACCCCCTCCATCAGTGTCCCGTACGCATCAGAGACGAGGTCTCCGGCATCGCACGGCGTGGGCACCAGACTCCAGTTTCGTCCATTCCACCATGCGGGAATCGAGAACTGTGGCCTCCCCAGCAACGCCCCGTAGTCCCCACCGCCGACCCGCCCCATCGCCAGGCCCATCATCGCCCTGCGGTTGAGCTCGGCTGCCCTTTGCGCCTCCGCGCGCGCCTCGGCAGCGACCATCTCCGCCCGCCTGGCGGCCTTGTGCCTGCTCGATGCAGGCGTGCGGATGTAGCTCTCGCTCGCGCTGTCTTCTGAATCGAGGCGCCCGTCGCCGTTGAATGGCTGCGCTCCGAGCGCTACCGCGCGCTAGCTAGGCTCTCCGCCGGCATCGGATTGCTGGGGACGCTCCGCCGCAGCGGCCCGTTCGCGAGCGACCAGATACAGGTACACCCAGGACAGCATCTGGGCCTTCCCGACAGTCATCCCAAGGAGTATCAGCAGCGTGCCGCCGATCGCGATGCCAACCTCGCGTATCGTGAGGCCCGTTTCGGGTCGCGCCAGCAGGTCTGCCAACACAAGAAGGGCCCCTATACAGTCGATCCAGCCGGGAGCCAGCGCCCGCAGACCGGACCGCACTGTAAACGGCTTCCCCTTCCTCATCTCGCGAATGGAAACCCAGAAGGCATTTCCGGCCAGCACCACTACGCCCAGCATGAAGACCAGCATGGATCCTCCTAGCAACTGGAACACCTGTGCGCGCGTACGTCAGAATGCAAGCCTGCTTCAGCTCGATGTACAGGTCGTTCACGCCCCCCTGAAGAGACACCGGAGCTGCCATACGAGATAGACCAGCGCCGGAATCAGGAGGATCGCTAGCGCGCGCCTGTTTGCCCGGCTTTCTTCTGGCGGTCGCTGCGCCCACGCCCATTTCGGGATGTACCAGGCGAGGACAGACGCAAGGGCGATGACCGCTGCCATCACTGGGAGGTAGCGAACGGAAGCTGCTGATGGTTGCGAACTCGAGAAGGCCAATAGCGCCAACTCATACAGACCCGACGTGAGCACCCCCGCAGCCATCGATGCTGACCGCCTAGTCGGTGCTTGGAGCCGCCACGAAGCAAGCCAGCCAAGAACCACACCGACGACGAACGCGACAAGAGGACCCGCCACCAGGGATCCGAAAGTCGGTCGAGCCCACCAGGCGATGAAGTCCATCATGGCCCTCTCTCGCTTACGCGGTTACTACCGCCCGCCCATGACGTATTCCGACGCGGAGTACGCCGACCGCGCAGCAAGCGGAAAGCGGGCAACCCGGGCAGCAGTCCCTAGGCCGCCTCCGGCAAGGCCGACGCCGGATAGCATGCCCGACACCGCCGAGCAGCTTCCATCGGTCAGCGCCTGCTCCCTACTGTAGCGCGGATCCCCGTCCCCGCCATCGTAACGCATGATCGCGCATGCGACTCCGGCGACTCCTATGGCCACCCCCGCCGCAGCGAGAGTAGCGGTCACGCTCACTGGAGCAGCCGCCAGGTATGCTACACACCCCGCCACGAAGACGAGCGTGCCTAGCACCCTCAGGGTCTGTTGACCTGCCTCCCATGAGGCATCCTCAGCGGTTAGCGGCTCCGCAGGCTCTGGTCTACAACGACCAAAGAACGCGTCCATGGCCGCGTATCTGCGCCTCAGGGCTGCGCTCGCCCGCATCGCCTCCGCACGCGCCTCGGCAGCGACCATCTCCGCACGCCTGGCGGCCTTGAGCCTGCTCGATGCAGGCGTGCGGATGTAGTTCTCGCTCGCGCTGTCTTCCGCGTCGAGGCGCCCGTCGCCGTCGACGTCCACAACGGCGCCTGTAGGGTCTGTGCAGTCCACCGGGTCGCCCAGGCAGTACGCGTAGGCGTTGAGGGAAAGCGGGTCTGCTGCGCTCGGAGGCGCGGGGTCGGGCGAGAGGAAGCGGTACGTGGCCGGGTCGTAGTACCTCGCGGGCAGGTAGTACATGCCGGTCTCGGCGTCCAGGTAGTACGCCCGGTAGCGGAGCGGGTTCCTTCGCGCGATCGGGTCAGTCGCGCCAAGGACGGTGCAGCGCCCGTACGGGTCGTAGGCGTAGCGCGCCACGATCCGGCCGGACGAGTCCGTCATCGCCACCACGCTTCCGAACGCGTCCGTGTGGTACGCGTAGGTCTCGGTCGCGCCTTCGGAGCGCTCGACGAAGACCGAAAGCGGCGTGCGGTCGGGGCCCCAGAGGTAGGTGTAGCGCGTGCCGTCGGAGTCGAGCTCGGCTTTAAGCCTGCCGCCTGCCCACACCGACTTCGTCCAGGTGGTGCCGGAAGACGTCTCGACGGTCTTTGACTCCCGCATCCCCGTGATGCCGTAGGCGTAGGTGATGGTGGCATCGGCTGAGGTGATGCGGCTGAGATGAACACGACTCTTTCGTCTTGGAGTACTCGTTCGTGACGTTCCACGTGTTACCAGAGGCCGTTGCGGGCTTCGCGAGCGGTAGCCAGAGGACGTAGCTGAACGAGCGGCTCCGTCACCTGTTGAGCCGGACTCCGTGCGGGTTGGCCCGCTCTGCCTCCGATATGTGCTAGTCCACAGGAGCGTCGCCATCACCGGTCCAGAGGCCGAGCCAAAGACCGAGAAGCGCCAGTCCGAGGAGGCGATACGGGAGCCGATTCGAGAGAACCCTCAAGATCTCGCTCGCGATGGTGTCGGAGGCGACTGCCCCGCTCCCCAACCGCGTCCGCGTCAGCAGATTCAACACCGGAGGCAGAAGCGTCAACGGCGTGCATGTCACAAGCCAGATCAACCCGCGATACCGCCGTCTGGGTTGGTCCGCGCCCACAGCGATGCGCATCCCAAGCCACCAAGCCGTCATCCAGACAGCCAGCTCCGTTGCAAGCACCGCTCCCAATCTGGCATCGATTCCGCCCATCACTCCTCCTATCGCGGTTGGGCGAAGTCATATCCCAGCATTTCTCCCCACGCGTACATGTAGACCATGCCGATGCTCACCCCCGGTATGACTGCGGCATGTGACATGTCTCGATCGAGCTTCGTAACATAACCAGCTTCCCACGCTTCATCGACGGACTCGAATACGTACCCATCGTACGCGATTCCGATTGCGAGAAGACCCGCCGAGCGACTCTGCGCCATCAGCTGTTCACCGGGTTTGACTTTGATCAGGCCCGAGCCGATGTTCGCGAGGTCGAGCGCGCCTCCAACCACAGTTGACCAGAGAGCCTCCGGGGTCGGATATGAGTAGACGTTGATGTCGTTGCACTTCCCGTACGGCGAGGTGTCATGGCACGCTAACGCCGCCCACGAACGACGGAACGCTGCCACAGCTGCAGCAATCTCGGCAGCGCTCCTACCACTCTCCGCAGCGCCCGTTGCCATCCTTGCCGCCGCCCGGTTCTCGGGTGTCGGATTGTTGGTCGCGTTCTGCTGGACCGAATCCTCGACATCGAGTCGCCCGTCGCAGTCCACGTCCACGACCGCGCCAGAGGGGTCGGTCAAGCCCACCGGGTCGCCCAGGCAGTACGCGTAGGCGTTCAAGGAGAGCGGGTCTGCTGCGCTCGGGGGCGCGGGGTCGGGCGAGAGGAAGCGGTAGGTGGCCGGGTCGTAGTACCTCGCGGGCAGGCAGTGCATGCCGGTCTCGGCATCAAGGTAGTACGCCCGGTAGCGGAGCGGGTTCCTGTGCGCGATCGGGTCCGTCGCGCCAAGGACGGTGCAGCGCCCGTACGGGTCGTAGGCGTAGCGCGCGACTCGCACACAACATGGTCTTCCGACCCGGATGCATCGTACGTGAAGTCAGGTGCCATCCTCTAAGGCCAGAACCCGGCCGCGGACTCGACGTGTTCATTGTGCTGAGCGATTCATAGCTGCGCACAGTCACCCCAGTTGTCGCAACCGCCGAGCTACGAGCTCCCATGTGCTGCGACGATACCAAAGCATCAGCGCGACACATCCTGGACCAATCACAAGCACTGCAGCGAGTGCAAACACGAATTCGCCGTCGAGAATGGCCGCGACCGCAAGACCGAGCGCTCCAATCCCGACCCAGAGCACGTCGCTCCGTGTCACACGCACAATGCTGCTCCGTTTTGACTTCCAAGTCTCGCTGTTGAGACATGGGTCGCTGAGCCCCATCTGGCGAACAGCAGAGATGACTGCCGCCGTCATTGCAACCAGGAATGCGAGAATGGCAATCAGCCAGACTATCTGCATGACGCTCACTCCACTCGGCTGACAATCATAGGAAGTCACCCGGTCCGGTGTGGTTCCAGATGCCGTATGCGAAAAGACGCACGGTGCTCGCCGGTATCGGCACAGGCGATCCGCCCACTTCGAAATCCGCTAGAACCATCGCCACATCGCCAGCGGAGGCTTTGTGCAACACGAATTGCGTGGCCTTCCGCGAGAACATTACGAGGTCCAACGCCGTTTCGACCAGCATCAACCCCTTGGACGCCGCAAGCAGAGCCAGCCCTTCGGGAGCCCCAACCACTGTGGCGGTGTCCGCATTCCTCCGGCGTACAGGCAGAGCGCAGTCATCTCCAACGCTGCCCCGATTGCGTCAGCCCCAACATCCCATGAATCAGCGCCAGTAGGCCCCAGCTCCAGTCCAGCCCGGGCCTTCCGCTGCGAAGACCGCCGCCGACCCGTCCCATCGCCAGGCCCATCATCGCCCTGCGGTTGAGCTCGGCTGCCCTCTGCGCCTGAGCGCGCGCCTCGGCAGCGACCATCTCCGCACGCCTCGCGGCCTTGAGCCTGCTCGAAGCAGGCGCGCGGATGTAGTTCTCGCTCGCGCTGTCTTCTGGATCGAGTCGCCCGTCGCAGTCCACGTCCACGACCGCCGGGCTCATACGCCGTGGGGAATAACCTCCAGCGAATGCCCGTATCGCCCGACCAGGAGGCATGCATGCCTGAGACGCCCCTAGAGCTCCGCGTCCGCATCGGCGGCGAGGCCGGGTTCGGCATCAAGGCCGCTGGCCAGATGCTCGCCCGCACCTTCGCCCACGAGGGCTACGAGGTCTTCGACCTCACCGAGTACCCCTCGCTCATCCGCGGCGGCCACAACACCTACCTGCTGCGCGTGAGCAGCGAGCCCGTTTACTCGCACGTAGAGCCCGTCGACGTCCTCGCGTGCCTCAACCGCGAGACGCTCGACAGGCACGAGGGCGAGGTCGTCGACGGCGGCGCGGTCATCTTCGACCCCGACGACTTCGGAGCCGATGCCGTGCCCGGCCGCCTCCGCGCGGTGCCCGTGCCGCTCACAGCCATCGCCCGCGAGACCGGCGGTAAGATCATGCGCAACACCGTGGCGCTCGGAGCGGTGCTCGGCATCGTCGGCTTCCCGCTCGACCCGCTCGCAGACGCGCTGCGCCGGCAGTTCGCCAAGAAGGCCCCGGAGGTCGCCGAGGGCAACGTCGCCGCGGCGCAGGCCGGCTACGACGCGGCGCGCGCCGCATGCCCCGACTTCTTCGTCACGCTGGCGCCTCGTCCGGGCGCGCCGGAGCGCCTGCTGGTGGACGGCAACGAAGCGATCGGGTTCGGCGCGCTCGCCGCGGGCATCGGGTTCTACGCGGCCTACCCGATGACGCCGGCGTCCTCGCTCCTGCACTTCATGGCGGCGCACGAGCGAAGCGCGGGCGTCGTCGTGAAGCACACGGAAGACGAGATCGCCGCGATGAACATGGTCGTCGGCGCGGCGTTCGGCGGAACCCGAGCGATGTGCGCGACCTCAGGCGGCGGCTTCTCGCTCATGGTCGAGGCGTTCGGCATGGCCGGCGTGAGCGAAAGCGCGGTCGTCGTCGGCGTGTTCACGCGCCCAGGCCCAGCGACGGGCATGCCCACCTGGACGGAGCAGAGCGATCTGCGTTTCGTCATCCACGCGGCGCAAGGCGAGTTCCCGCGCGTGGTGCTGGCTCCGGGCGACCGCACCGACGCCTTCGAGCTCACCTGGCGCGCGTTCAACCTCGCCGACCAGCTCCAGACGCCCGTGGTGATCCTCGGCGACAGCTACCTCTCGGACAACCGCCAGACGGTGCCGCCATTCGACCTGGCGGGCGTCACGGTCGAGCGTGGGAAGCTGCTCGCGGAGGGAGACGCGAGCGCCATTCCGGAGGCGCTCAACGACGAAGGGCTCTACCTCAGGTACAAGGTCACAGGAGACGGCGTCTCCTGGCGCGTCCTGCCAGGCGTGCGGGGCGCGAACCAGCTGGGCAACTCCTACGAGCACGACGAGCGCGGCTTCGGCGCCCCGGGCGAAGACGCGGCCGTGCGCACGCAGCAAAACGAGAAGCGCATGCGCAAGCTCGACCTCGCCCGCACGCTCGTCCCGCCGCCCGCGTACTTCGGCGCCCCGCCCGGCGAAGCAGACCTCGGCATCGTGCTGTTCGGCACCACGAAGGGGCCTGCGCGCGAAGCGGCGCGCATGCTCGAGCGCGAGGGCGTCCGTATCGCGATCATGCAGGTCGTGACCGTGTGGCCCTTCCCCGCCGAGGAGGTCGCGGCGTTCATGGATGCCGCGCCGAAGACGGCCGTCGTCGAAGGCAACTACGCAGGTCAGCTGGAGTCGCTCGTCCGCGAGCACGCGCTGCGCGCGCCGGACGCGCGCCTGCACCGGTACGACGGCCGCCCGTTCTCGCCCGAGCAGATCGTCCGGTTCGTGAAGGAGGTGCTCTGATGCCGACCGCAGACGAGCTCAAGCAGCATGCGCTCAAACCCACGTGGTGCCCCGGCTGCGGCAACTACGGCATGTACCGCGCGCTCACCGAGGCGATCGAGGAGCTCGGCATCGAGCGCGAGCGGCTCGTGATGGTGTGGGGCATCGGATGCCACGGCAACGGCGCCGACTTCTACGACGTCCAGGGCTTCCACGGCCTGCACGGCCGCGCGCTTCCGCTCGCCACCGGCATCGCGCTCACCCGCCCCGACCTCACGGTGATCGTCGAGATGGGCGACGGCGACGGGTATGGCATCGGCGGCAACCACTTCATCCACTCGGTGCGCCGCAACATCGACATGACCGCTATCTTCCACAACAACCAGATCTACGGCCTGACGACCGGCCAAGCCTCCCCCACCTCGGACCAGTTCATGAGGACGCCATCGACGCCCGGAGGCGTCATCGAGGAGCCGGTCAACCCCGTCGGCGTGGCGGTGGCGCAGGGCGCTACCTTCGTGGCGCGCGGATTCGCGGGCGACATCCCGCACCTCAAGGAGCTCTACAAGCGCGCGATCTCGCACCGCGGCTTCTCGGTGGTCGACGTCTATCAGCCGTGCGTGACCTGGAACAAGGTCAACACGTTCTCGTGGTTCCGCGAGCGCGTGTACAAGATCGAGGACCTCCCCGACTACGACCCGACCGACCGCACCAAGGCGTTCGACCTGTCGATGTCGACCTTCCACGAGCTCACTTGCGCGCCGGACGAGTGCCGCGTCCCGATCGGCGTGTTCTTCGAGGATGAGGACTCGTTCACGTACCAGGACGGGCTCCCGCAGCTCGACCGCCCCATGTGGAAGCACGCCGAAGCGCCGCGGGACATCGCCGAGATGCTGGGGCCCTACCGCGTGTGACGAGTACGGCGGGCGCTTCGCTTCATTCGAGCGGGGCGCGTGTGCGACGCGTCAGCGCCTGCCGCGCCCTCGACCTCGCCTCGAGCTGAAGACCGTGCGCACCTGTTTGGTCGCGGCCCGCTCTGGGTTCGGGACGATGCGCCCGTCCGCGTACTCGAAGCCCTCGGCGTCGTGGCACGGAAGCACCGACCCGATCGCCACCTCGATCTCGCGGAACACGCCGTGCTCCTCCGGGGCGAGGAGCGACACCGCGGCGCCGCTCTTGCCCGCGCGGGCGGTCCTGCCGATGCGGTGCACGTAGTCTTCCGGCGTGTTCGGCAAGTCGTAGTTCACGACGTGGCTCACGTCGTCCACGTCGATGCCGCGCGCGACCACGTCCGTCGCCACGAGCACCTGCACGCGCCCGCGCTTGAGCCCGTCGAGCGCGCTTTGGCGCTGGCCCTGCGAGCGGTCGCCGTGGATGGCCGCGCTCGCGATGCCGCTGCGGCGGAGCGCGACGGCCACGCGGTCGGCGCGGTGCTTGGTGCGCGTGAACACGATGGCGCGGTCCGGGCGGTGCTGCTCGATCAGGTGCACGAGCAGCTGCGTCTTCTGCTGCGCGCTCACCGGGTAGACGCGCTGCTCGATGGCCTCGATGGGCGTCGTCGCTGGGGCGACGTCCACGCGCACCGGATCGTTGAGCGTCGAGCCGACGACCCGCATCACCGCGGGCGACATCGTGGCGGAGAACAGCAGGTTCTGCCGCTTGGCAGGCAGCACAGCCAGGACCTTGCGGACCTGCGGCCAGAACCCCATGTCGAGCATCCGGTCGGCCTCGTCGAGCACGAGCACTTCCACGCCGGAGAGGTCAGCGGCGCGGCGCTCCATCAAGTCGAGCAGACGGCCGGGGGTGGCCACGAGCACGTCCACGCCGCGCCTGAGCGCGGAAAGCTGCGGCTCGTATCCGACGCCGCCGTACACGACGGCGACGCGGTGACGCGTGTGGGCCGCGGTCTGCTCTGCGACGTCGGCGATCTGAAGCGCGAGCTCGCGCGTCGGCGTGAGCACGAGCGCGCGCGGCCCGCCCGGGGCCGCCTCGACGCGCTGCATGACCGGCAGCACGAACGCCGCGGTCTTGCCGGTGCCGGTCTGCGCGCACCCGACCACGTCGCGGCCGGCGAGCACGTGCGGGATGGCGTCACGCTGGATGGGGGTCGGGCGCGTGTAACCCATCGCGGCCACCGCCTGAAGCAGGCGTGGCGCAAGACCCAGGTTGTCGAAACTCAAAGAAGCTCCTTCCTCGTGCGCCGTATCAGGCCGCACTGCGGGCAGACGCAGTCGTCCTGGCACATCACGAGGAAAGCGGCGGACTACCGAGTCTTGGGTGGGCATCCGCGCTTCGCGGACGCTGTTCTACGCGACATCATACACGCTTTCGAGGCCGCACGCGAACCGCGGACCCGTCACTCCCCGAACGCCGCCTGATGCCACGAGCGCAACCGCTCGGCGTGGTGGCCGCGCACGAGCACGAGGTGGTTGCCAAGCGGCGCGCGCAGAAGCTCTCCCGCCTCCCCTGCCGACAGGCGCACGAGCGCCTGCGTCCGGCACAGGTCTTCATCGTCGCCGGTCGCGACGATCGCCCCCTCGGCCAGCCACAGCCGCTCCAGGCGCGCTCCGCCGATACGGACGAGCGTCACCGGGCCAAGCGGCAGCCGCCCTTGGATGCCGACGCCGAGCCCGGACTCGAAGTGCGAGCGGAGGCGGTGCTCCTCGACGATCGACAGGGGCACGGTGCAGTGCGCGAGCCAGATCTCGTTCTTCTCCTCGTCGATGCGGGCCGGGTTCGCCATCCACGGCGTCTCGCCCGTGAGCAGGCGAGCCCAAAGCATACCGATGGTGCTCGGCAGATCGCCCTCGCAGCCGGCGGTGACGCCTTCGTCGATGAGCGCAGCAAGCGCGAGGCAGCCCGACGTCCTCGACCTCAGCACGAGGTCGAAGCACCGCACCGTGAGCGCGTCGAGGCGCTCCTCGCGCACGATCGCGCGCAACGCCGCCACGACGCGCCCGGCGTCCGCCAAGTCGCGCTGGCTCGGCTCCACGCACGCCGAGGCGCTCGCGACGAACCGCTCCGCCTCGCGCACGCCCGTCGCGCCGTCGACGCGCGCCATCGCCTCGAACAGGCGCTCGATCGGCACCGGCACGACGGTCGGGCCCCACGACGACCGCACCGTCTCCCCGTCCGGGCTGCTCGCCACGAGCCAGTCGGACGGCTCGCCCACGACGCCGATTCGTGCGCGTGACAGCGCGTCCGCCACGCGCATGTCCTCCACGGCCGCGCTGAGCGCCTGACGGCCCGCCTCGTCCTCTGGGGACGGCAGGAACACGACCCGCCCTGACGTGCCCTCGGCCCGAAGCGCCGCGAGCGCCTCGAGCGCCGCCGGCAGCGAGTTGTTGCCAGGATGCGCGACGAGCAGCACCGGGCCCGAGGCGCCGGCTGCCGCCCGGCGGCACGCCACCGCGTCCAGCACCATGCGCTCGGTGCCGCCGGTCAGCACAAGGAACGCCAGGAGGCCGGGCTCCGCCACCCGCTCCGGCGCGATGCGCTCGCCGCCGGACGCCGCGAGCGCGGCGGCCCAGGGCGCGGCGAGCCCCTCGAAGACGGCAGGATCGTCGACCAGGACCGAAGCCACGGGAAGGAACACGAATCGCGCCATGTCGGCATCCTTTCTTCGGAAGACCCGTAACCCAATGCCTCACGGCATCGTTTACCCGTACGTGCCAGCTACCCCTCGGCTGGCACCCCTCGTGCCGGCCCTCCCCTCGGCCGGCACGCTTCTTTGTGCCGCTACATCGGGAGCCGCCGGCCCATCAGCACGATGAACGCCTCCGCGATCTCGGGATCGAACTGCGAGCCAATGCAGCAGTCGATCTCCTGAAGAGCCGCGATCGGCGACATCGCCGCCCGGTACGGGCGCTCGGAAGTCATCGCGTCGTAGGCATCGCACACGGCGAGCAGTCTGGCCTCGTAGGGGATGCGCTGGCCAGCAAGGCCGTCCGGGTACCCCGAGCCGTCGTACCGCTCGTGGTGGTGGCGCACCCACGACGCCACGTCGTCGAAGCCGCTCGACCGCATGATCCGCTCGCCGAGCAGCGCGTGCTCGCGCACGTGCATCACTTCGGCGGCGGTGAGCGGCGACCGCTTCCTGAGCACGCGGTCGGACACCCCGATCTTGCCGACGTCGTGCAGCAGCGCGGCGATCTCGAGCCGCCGGATGTGCTCGTGCGGCAACCCGAGCTGGTGGGCCAACTCGGTGACGAGCAGCGCCACATTCTTCGAGTGGTACTGGGTGGCCGGGTCCCGCGCATCCACGGCCACGGCAAGGGCCCGGATGGCCCGCACCTGCGTCTCGACTTCCAGCCGCTCGATCTCGTCCTTCGCGTCGAGCGACGTCACGACGCTGGGGTCGTACACGGCGAATCCGCCGCGGTCGTGCCGCTTCGCCCAGAAGAGCGCGCCGGCGGCGCACCGCATGAGCTCGGCGCGCGTCCCCGCGTGCAGGGGGTACACGGCGATGCCGGCCGTGGCCTGCAACGGGCTGCCAGAGACCGAGTCGCACACCGTGCGGACCTCGGCAAGCGCACGCATGGCGAACCGTTGCGCGTGCTCGGCGGAGGCGCCGCCCATCACCACCGCGAACTCGTCGCCACCGAGCCGTCCGATGTGGTCAGACGACCGCACGCAGCGGGCGATCGCCTCGGCGGCGCACCTGAGGAGCTCGTCGCCCTCCTTGTGCCCGCACGCGTCGTTCAAGCGCCTGAATCCGTCGATGTCGAACATGACGAGCGCCACGGATCCGTTCGCGCGATCGGCGATGTCAAGCTCGGTCTGGAGCGCGTCCTGGAACGGGCGGTACGCCTGCAAGCCGGTGACGGGGTCGGTGGTAAGCGCACGCGCGAGGCGCGCGTTCTCGACCCCGGCGAGCATCTGCCGCACCACGATCAGGGCTGCAAGCGCCGTCCCGGCGACCGCCATGGGCGGCCTGAGAACCTGCACCACCAGAGGCGCCGCACCCGCAGCGAACGCGTAGGCGCACGCGAGCACGAGCGCGACCGGGACCACCAGCGAGAAAAGCCCGTGCGCGGGCGGTGCCGTGCGCGGGACGGGAGTCGCTCTCTCCGATGCCCGACCGGCGTCCCTCAGCCTCCTCGCCATCCCTGCGAAGGCGAGCCACATGCCAGCCGCCCACATGGACTCGACAAGCGTGTCCCAGGCGCTCGCGGGGCGCACGACGGCCCCGTACAGCCACGCAGGCCAGATCGCGGTGGCTAAGGCGTAGATCCACAGCCCCGCAAGAACGCGTTGGAACCACGAGTCGTCGCTGATGATGTCCGTCGCCCCGTACGCAGCCGCTGTCAGCATGACCAGCAGTGCCCCGAAAGCGCTGTACACGGCGGCGGATACGCCTTGGACCGGATCGAGCGAGCTGGTGGCCGCCATCAGCGGGCTGACGAACAGGCCGAGCACTCCGACGGCAGCCGCAACCCCGACTGCGACGGCGTCCACTGCATGGCGGGCGACCGCAAGCCGGCTGTACGCACGCATGTCGACCGACCGCGCGAGAGCTGCGATCATGAGGACGGCAGCGCTTGCGGTCAGAACCTCCGGAAGGATCGGCCATCCGCTCTCGATGTTCCGCCCTGCGAGGACGTAAAGGCTCACGAACGTCTCGCTCGCGGCGACCAACGATATCGCAGCGGCGAGCGCCGCGAGCACCCGTCGTTCCACGCCGGACGATTTGCGGCTGGTGAGCACAGAGGTGACGGCCGCGCCCCAGAACGGGACGAGGAAGACGGCCTGACGCACCGCTTCAAGGATCCCGGAGTGCGGCGTCACGCTAAGGACGACGTAGGCGCTGACGAACACGATAGAAGCGACGACGAACGGAGCCGCCGGCCGCACCGCGAGCGCTGATCTGCTGGGCTCTTCAGCGGAGACGGCTGTCGCGTCCATCGAGTCCTCTCGTCTGGCCTCCGCACGTCACTCCGGTCGCATACTATAGTGGCACATGAAGGTGGGTCGTGGGAGGTGTCGATGACACAGGTCCTGATGGTCGTAGCCCCGCAGCAGTTCCGGGACGAGGAGTACGAGCATCCTCGGGAAGTGTTGCTGTCGCGGGGCGCGACGGTGACGACTGCGAGCGTCGAGCCCGGCGAGTGCATCGGCAGGTTCGGCGCGAAGGCGCACGCCGAGATGGCGGTGGCCGACGCCGACCCTGCCGACTACGACGCGGTGGTCTTCGTGGGAGGAGCCGGCTCCGCGGTGTACTTCGACGACGAACGCGCGCACGCGCTCGCCCGCGCTGTCGCCGAACGCGGCGGGGTCGTCGCGGCGATCTGCATCGCGCCGAGCACGCTTGCCCGGGCAGGCTTGCTTCGCGGCCGGAGGGCGACCGCCTACCCGACCCAGCGAGACGACCTCGTCGCGCACGGCGCCGCGTGGAGCGACGGGCCGGTGGAGATAGACGGCCGCATCATCACCGCGAACGGACCGGACGCGGCTCGAGCGTTCGGCGAAGCGATCGCCGACGCGCTCGGACTGTAGGGGGCGATCGACGGCCACACCGACGGAAGGAGCCGGCATGGAGCTGAAGATCTACCGGTGCCGCATCTGCGGCGAGACCTACCTGGGCTACGAGGCGCCTGAGAACTGCCCCTTCTGCGGGGCCCACAAGGAGTTCCTCCAGGCGCCTGAGCTCTACGACCGCTCGATCGACTCCGTGGCGATCACGGAAGTGGAGCGCGCCGACCTCGAGGCGTCCATCGAGCTGGAGCGCTCGAACACGCGCTTCTACCTCGGGATGGCCCAGCGGCGTGACAACGACACGCTGCGCTCGACGTACAAGCGCCTCGCGAAGATCGAGATGGAGCACTGCGAGCTCTTCTGCAGGCTGGCGGGCGTCTCCCTGCCCGAAGACTTGAGCGAGCCAGGCGAGACCACGGGCTCGTGGGCGACCGACATCGAGGAGTCGCTCCGGCGCGAGAACCGCGCGAGCGCGCTGTACGCGACGTTCGCCGAGCGCGCCACGAACGAGCGGCTCAAAGAGGTGTGGGCGGCGGTGAGCGCGGTCGAAGCCGACCACATCACGCTCGACGAGCTCGCGAAGCAGTACCTCTAGCCCGCGGACCGGCCGCCAGCCAGCGCGTCGGTCACAGCTCGCGGCGCGAGAAGACGAGCGTCGCTGCGGCCAGCGCGACGACCGCTGCGGCCGCCGTCGTCGCGAGCGGCCACGCGAGCGGCGGCCGCTCTCCTGCGAGCAGCGCTCCGGGCGCTCCGAGCAGGCCGGCCGGCGTGTGCTCCACCGCCCAGCCCCACAGCGCCAGGATCGTCATGGCCGCGTAGATGCCCACGCCGAGACCCGCGGCGCCGCTCGGGCTCGGCACGAGCACGGACGTGAGCGTCATCAGCGCCACCACGAGCGCGGCGAACGCAAGCCAGACGGCCGTGGGCTCAGCGAGCGGCCGAAGCGGCGCTTCGCCGAACACCGCGAGCGTCACGCCCCAGGTGCAGGCGGCGCCGATCAGCGTCGTGACTGCCACGAGCAGCGCATTCGCCGCTGCCTTAGCGAGCACGAACGCGGTCCGGGACACGGGCTTCGTGAGCACCATGACGGCGGTCCCCGACCGGACTTCGGACGCCACCGTCCCGCCGAGCATGATGAGCAGCGCGAAAGTCACGATCTGCGTGAGGTTCTTGACCCACTGCGCGTAGGCGTCGCGCCAGGTCGGCTCGGGGAGCTGGATCACGGCGCCGCCCAACTGCTCGCTCGACATCGAACGCAGGATCTCGGGCATCACCTTGGCGAGCAAGGGCCCCGACAGCGCGAAGAACAGCACGATCGACGGCAGCACCCAGATGCGCCAGGTGCGCGCGACCTCTCGGAGCTCCTTGACGAGGAATGGCCTGAACCCGCGCATCACGACGCCTTTCCCACGAGCTCGACGAACACCTCTTCGAGCGTCGGCTCCACGGTCTCGAAACGCACGAGCCCCGCGCCGGCGCCCGCCAGGATAGCGGGCACCTCGCGCTGCGCTGCGGCGAGGTCGCTCGCCTGGACCTCTATGCGAGCGCCGCTGCGCGTCGCAGTGCGGCACCACGGAGCGGCCGCGACGACCCGCTCGACCGCCTCCGCATCTCCGGCCACTTCGAGGGCCACCTTCGCTCCCGCGCGCGAGCGGAGCTCGTCGACCGCCGCCTGCGCGAGCACCCGGCCGCGGTCGAGGATCGCGACCTCGTCGCACACCCGCTCGGCGTCGGCGAGGATGTGGGTCGAGAAGAAGACCGTCGCCTTGCCTTTGAGCGCGACGATCATGTCGAGCACTTCCTTGCGCCCGATCGGGTCGAGCGCGGAGGTGGGCTCGTCCAGTATGAGCAGGTCCGGCGCGTTCATCAGCGCCTGCGCGATGCCGAGCCGCTGCTTCATGCCGCGCGAGTACCCGCCGATGCGCGTCCGCACGCCCGCAAGCCCAGCCGCTTCCAGCAGCACGGCCGCCCGCTCGCGCGCCGTGCGCTCGGGAAGCGCGAACAGCGAGGCCACGAACAGCAGGTACTCCTCCCCCGTCATCCAGTCGTAGAACGCCGGGACGTCCGGCAGGTAGCCCACGCGCGCGAGCGCGTCCGCAGCACCGTCGGGCACCTCACACCCGAGGACTTGCACCGTGCCGGAGGTCGGCCGCGCAAGGCCGGTGAGCAGCCGGATGGTCGTGGTCTTGCCGGCGCCGTTGGGGCCGAGGAAGCCGAAGATGCGGCCAGCGGGCACCTCGAGGTCGACCGCGTCGAGCGCGACGACGTCGCCGAAGCGCTTCGTCACCGAGCGAAGCTCGATGGCCGACTCACTCGCCACGCGGCTCCTCCTCGCGCCCGTAGAGCACGTCGACGGCACGAGCCATCGTCTCGCCTGAGGCGCCCTGCGAGCCGCTCTCCCCGCTCTCCTGCGCGGGCAGCCTGCCTGCAGCCAGGAACACGATCGCGCCCACCAGGTTCACGAACAGGATGATGAGCACCCACGGCCACTTCTTGCCGAGCCGCACGCGCTCGACGGGCGTTCGGGCGAGCACCACGAGCGCGGCGAGTTCGACCGCGATCTGCACGGCGCCGAGCGCGACGATCCCTGCCCGGAGCGTCGCCGGCAGCTCCGACCACCCGACCTGCTCCATCAGGTCCCCTTCCCTGCGACTTCCTCGAAGACGCGCGCGTACTCCGGCGCGAGCCGCTCGACCGTGAACGGCTCCGCGACGCCGCGCGCTACGCCCGGGGTCTGCCTGTCGAGCACGAGCGCGCGCAGCCGCGCGACGAGTTCCTCGTGCGTGCCGTAGCGGTGCTCGGCGGGATACAGCTCCGGATACGCGAGCCGGTCCGGCACGACCGGCCAGCACCCAGCGTAGCACGCCTCGACCATCGCGAGCCCGAAGAACTCGTTTCGCGCCGTGGACACGGCGACGTCCGCGCTGGCGAGGAGCGCGGCGTACGCGTCGCGCCCTTCGGGCTCACCCACCGCCGCGAGCCGCGATCCCAGCCGCTCGGCCATGCCGCGCACCGCGTCGGCGGTGTCGCGGAACGCCTGGCCGGCCACCACGACCTCGAACTCGAGCCCCTCGTCCGCGAGCGCGTGCACAGCGGCGAAGAACGCCTCAGGGTCTTTGTCGTGCTCCCAGCGGTGCGGCCACACGATGCGGACGCGCTCGCCTCGCACGGGCGGGTGCGCGTCGAACGGCGCGGGGTCGAACGGCGGCGGCAGCACCTGCGACTTCGCCACGATGCGCTTCGCCGCGTCCTTCGGCACGAAGTCCGGGAACTGCTTGAGGAACGGCCCGACGCGCTCGACGAACCCGTCGAGGTGCCACTGCGTGGTGAACAGGCACCGGTCGGCCACGAGCGCGCTCACGATGTTCGTGAGCGGGAACTGGAAGTCCCACTCCGCTTCGTGGCGGACCGGGTACATGAGCTGGTTCTCGTGGAAGTACACGATGGCAGGCACGCCGTCGAGCGCAGGGCGCGCCAGCGCGACGAGCTCCGCCAGGTTCACGAAGGTGCTCGCGTACACGAGGTCCCAGCGCACGCCGGCCGCGTGCAGGCGGCGCACCTGGTCCGCGAGCACGATCGCCGCACCGCGCATCCGCCACTTCCACTTGCGGGCGGGCATCGCAAGCAGGTCGTGCTCGAACGGAAGCGCCGGCAGCAGCGCGTCCAAGACGGCCTTGTGCGAGCCGCCGAAGTACGGCTCAACGACGAGGACGCGCATCGTCGGAAGAAGGCCAGGCGCGCGGGGCGCGGTAGACGGGGCTTAAGAAGTCGACCCACCGCATCTGGGCGATTGCGTCGGCGACCATCCGCTCGACGTCGAGCGCGGCCTCAGCGGCGTCGACCTCCTCTGTGCGGGCGTGCGTCTCGGGCGTGCGCGGCATGAACAGCGTGCAGCAGTCCGACTGCGGACGCGTCGAGATGTCGAAAGTGCCGATCCGGCGGGCCTCGGCCGCGATCTCCTGCTTGTCGTTGCCGATGAGCGGCCTGAACACCGGGCGGCGCGCCACGGCGTCGATGGCTGCGACGTTCTCGAGCGTCTGCGACGCGACTTGGCCAAGCGACTCGCCGGTGACGAGCGCTTTTGCGCGCTCCTCGTCGGCGACGCGCTCGGCGACCCGCACCATCAGCCGCCGGTAGAGCAGCACGCGCAGGTCGGGCGGCGCTGAAAGCGAGATCTCACGCTGAAGCGCGCCGAACGGGACGACGTAGATGCGGCCGAGCCCACCGGTGCGCTCGAGCACGCGGCCGATCTCGACCACGGACTCCTCCGAGCTCGCGTCCGTGTACGGCTGACCCGAGAAGTGCACCCCGACCACCACGGCGCCGCGCCGCATGATCCGCCACGCCGCCACCGGCGAGTCGATGCCTGAGGACAGCAGCGCGACGACGCGGCCGGCGCTGCCGGCCGGCAAGCCGCCCGGACCCGGAACCTTGCGGGCGTAGACGAACGCCTGGTCGTGCACGACGTCGACGTGGCAGGTGACGTCTGGGTCGTCGAGATCGACGCAAAGCCCGGTCGCGAGCCGGACGCGCTCCCCCACCCGGCGGTTGATCTCCGTGCTGGGCTCGGGGTGGTCGGTCGCAGAGCGGCGGGCCTTGATGGCGAAGGTGCGCGCGCCTTCAGCGGCCGCCGCCGCGACGACGCCCACGGCCGCCTCCTCCATCGCTCCGGGATCCCGAGGCACGACGAGCGCTTCGGCCACAAACGCCACGCCTGGGATCTGCGCGAGCCGCTCGATCGCCTCCGCCGCTTCCTGCGCCTCGAGCGGGACGACGAGCCGGTTCGCCATGATGCGGATGCGGCGCGCGTCAGACCACCCGAGCGCGAAGGCGAGGTTCTCCTGCAGCCTCCGCTCGAACGCCCGCTTGTTGTGGCCCTTGAGCCCGATCTCGTGATAGTGGACGAGCGCTGCGTGCGATGCCATGGCGCCCCCAGAAACGACGCGCCCCGCAGCTGACGGCGCGGGGCGCGGTGTGTCCCGACTGCCGTCGAGCGCTACTTGTAACTCTCCGTCGTGCGGACGTAGCCGATGTCGCCGCTCGCGATCTCCTCGAGCGCGATCGTCAGCGGCTTCGTCTTTGCAAGCTGCGCGATCTGCGGAGTCTGGATGGACTGCAGCGCAAGCGACGCCTGGTCGCGGATGCCGCGAACCATGTCGTTGATCTGGCGCGCGCGGCGGGCCGCGACGATGCACAGCGTGTACTTCGAGTCGACCTTCGAGAGCAACAGGTCGATGTCCGGTTCGATGACCATCTAAGATCGCCTTCCTAGCAGGGATTCCGCGATGCCCACGAGCTCGTCCGTGGCGCGGGCGACATCGTCGTTTTGTACCACATAGTCGTATGTGCCCACAAGCCGCAGCTCACGCTTGGCGGTCTCCAGACGCTTCGCGATCTCCTCGTCGCTCTCGGCCCCGCGCTTCCGGATGCGGCGCTCCAGCTCGTCGAACGAGGGGGCCACGACGAACACGCACACGGCATCGTCCACGAGCCGGCGCACCTGCTCGGCTCCCTGCGGGTCGATCTCGAGCACGACCAGGCGGCCTTCAGCGATCTTCTGCTCGACGTCCTGGCGCAGCGTGCCGTAGCGGTTGCCGTGCACCTCGGCCCACTCGAGGAAGTCGCCTGCGTCGACGTGCCGCTGGAACTCCGCGGCGGACATGAAGCGGTAGTCAACGCCGTCGACCTCGCCGGGCCGCGGGCGCCGCGTCGTCGCCGACACCGACACCCAAGCCTCAGGCACGCGCTCGACGAGGCGGTCGACGAGAGTGCCTTTGCCGGCTCCCGAGGGACCCGAGATGATGAGCAGCCGACCTTTCGGCACGGACGGGTCGTCGGACGCGATCAGCCCAGACGCTCCATCAGGCCTTCGCGCTGGCGAGCGCCCAGACCCTGCACGCGGCGGCTCTCGGAGATCTCCAGCTCCTCCATGATCTTCTGCGCCTTCGCGCGGCCGAAGCCGGGCAGGCTCTCCAGCAGCGCAGAGACCTTCATCCGGCCGATGACCGGGTCGTCGGTGCGCTTCATCACCTCAGCGAAGGAGATCTCGCCGCTCTTGATCTTCCGGCGCAGCTCGGCGCGCTCCTGGCGGGCCTTGGCCGCCTTCTCGAGCGCTGCTTTGCGGTCTGCCTCGGACAGCTTGGGCAGGGCCATCGTTCCTCCTCGTGACTCGATCCGACCAGTCCTGACGCCGCCTCAAGCGGCCGCACGAAACGGGTGCACGCCGAAGATACTACCCATGACCTGCGGATATGCCAAGCGGTTTCGTCACAGCCGCCGGCTGCCGGGCGAGTACAGCGGCACGCCCGAGGCGCAGAGCGCGCACGAATCCGGCTCCCAAGAGTCGACCTCGAGTCGAAGCAGAGGGTGCAGCGGCACGTCGAACGCCTTCGGGCCGCCGCGGTCGATGATCGACGTGACCGCCACTGGCTCGCCCCCCGCCTCGCGGACGAGCGCGATCACCTCGGCGACCGATCCGCCCGTCGTGACCACGTCTTCGACGACGAGGACCCGCGCGCCGGCCGGCACCGTGAAGCCGCGGCGGAACCGCATCACGCCCTGCTCGCGCTCGCTGAAGATGAACTTGACGCCGAGCGCCTGTGCGACGGCGAACCCGATGATGATGCCGCCGACCGCGGGAGCTGCCACGAGGTCGACGCCGTTCGCCGAAACGCGCTCGGCCATCGCCCGAGCGAGCCTCGTGGTGAGCGCCGGGGCCTCGAGCACGCGCGCGCACTGCACGTAGGTGTCCGAGTGACGCCCGCTCGTGAGCTGGAAGTGCCCAGAAAGCACCGCGTCGGCGCGCTTGAGCGCCTCGAGCACCTCTGCTTCGGACATCGCTTGCGTCATCGCTCGGTCTCCTCTCCTGCGACGATCCTCTCGAGCGCGGCGACCGGGTCGGGCACCGCAGTGATAGGCCTGCCGATCACCAGGTGCGACGCGCCGGCCGCAAGCGCGGCCTCAGGCGTCGCGATGCGCGCCTGGTCGTCCGCGGCCGCCCACGCGGGCCGCACGCCTGGCGTGACGACGAACGCAGTCGGCCCGAGCGCCTCACGCATGCGCGCCGCCTCCTGGGGCGAGCACACCACTCCGTCGCAGCCGGCCTCGCGGGCGAGCGCCGCCAGCAGCCCAGCCTGTTCCGCCGGAGGACGCGCGACGCCGGTGGCTGCCAGCGCGGCCGCATCGATGCTCGTCAGGACCGTGACCGCCACGATGGCCGGCCGATGACCGCCGCAACCGGCTTCATCCGCCGCCTCGACGGCCGCGCGAAGCATCGCCTCGCCGCCCGATGCGTGCACGGTGAGCATGTCTGCGCCCTGCGCCGCGAGCGCGCGCACCGCGCCACGCACCTGGTGCGGGATGTCGTGCAGCTTCAGGTCGACGAACACGCGGAACCCTGCGCCCTTGAGCGCTTCGACGACCGCCCTGCCGCCGGCCGCGTACAGCGTGAGCCCGACCTTCATCCATCCGACGCGGCCTTCGAGACGCCGCGCGAGCTCGAGCGCCTCGTCTGGGTCGTCGTAATCGAGCGCCACGATGATCTTGTCGCGCACCTGAACCGCCCTTCCATCCATCCGTGGTCGAAACGCGCGCTCCTCCGCCGTTTTCCGCTCCCCGGTCCTTTTCACCAGCCGAAGGGGCTCGGACGCTCCTCTGCGCCGGTCCAGAGCACGCGCGAATCGGCGCCGAACTCGTTTGCCCTGTACGCGATCACGCGCACTGTGCCGTCGTCATCGTACTTCGCCGTGGCCCAAGCGAGTCCGGCCTCAGGATGCCACGCAGGGACTCCGTCCGGGAGGTTCAGAGACGCTATCTCGAATACGCCGTCCTCGTCGACACGATGCACTGATGAGCCTGCGAAGAAGATCGGACCCTTCTCGGTCACGCCGCACGGCAGCCACGGGAACGGCGTCGTTTCATCGACGACATCGTGGGCTTCCACCTGTTCTGAGAGGTGCGAGAGCCGAGGCTCTCGTCCTTCCGCGACGCTGAGGGCGACCACGTCGAGGAACGCGGTCACGGAATCGGCGCCCGGTCGCATCTCGTCCGGCTCCAACCACACGAGCGTGTCCTCGTCGGGCATCCACACGGCCGAGGGCGCCATGCCGAGGGTCTGCACCCGCTGCCTCGAGACCACCGCGCCTTTCGCAGCGTCGATGACGTAGAGGTGCCGCTCGGGACGCTCCACAGCGGGAAGCTCAGAGACTGCCAGCGGATCCGACCCCAAGAGTCCTTCGACGGCGAAGTACCGGCCGGAGGGCGACCAACCGATGGGCACCAAGGTGCCTTTCGGCACGGGGCGAAGGTATGCTGGCTCAGCCGGAGGCTCGCCGCCTGAAGGACCGAACGCGATCTTCGCAGGCCCGACGCCAAGAGCGGGGTCCACCGCGAGGAATGCCGCCATGCCTCCTGGACCCGGTATCGGCTCCCATCGCAGCGACGCGGGCCGACGCGGCGAAGACTTGCCGTCCAGCCGCCAGACGAGCAGTTCGTCTGGAACGTGGTCGAACGTGTCGCCCAGCCCGTCGTCTGGCGGAAGGTCGGACGCGGGGATGCGCTCGAGCCACACGACCGGCGCCTCAGGCTCGACGAACAATGGGCGGTACCCCTCGATGACGCGCCCCGCACGGGTCTGCTTCTCGATCGCGATGATCGCCGGTCGTCCGCCGTCAGTCAGGTGCTGCACGACGAGGTACCGGCCGTCGCCGCTCCACTGCGCGACTTTGAGCCAGCCGCTGCCTGCAACACCCCAGTCGTCGGGCTCGAGAGGCCCCTGTTCGGTGACTCCGAACACGTCGCCGAGAAATCGCACGGCCGCACGGATGCCGACCGCGCATCCGGCCACGACTGCGAGCGTCAGCACCGCCGCCACGACGCGCCACCAGCGCACCGTCCGCTTGCGCGGCGGCTCGCCCACGGGGATCGGGATCGGGGCCGGAACCACGCCTGGGGTCTGCCCGCCGGCCGGCGCGGCCATGCCCTGCTCGTTTGCGGCGCGCGCCTCCTCGTCGCTCACCACGCCACTCCTCCGCCAGTCACTGTCCGCCGCCCGCGCCGCGGTGCGCGGCTCCGACGAGGTCCGCCACGCGCGCTACGCCGCGCTCCCGACAGTACGCCTCCACGCCGTCCAGGATGCGCGTCATGGCGGCCGGGTCGACGAAGTTCGCCGTGCCGACTGCGACCGCCGTCGCCCCCGCGAGCATGAACTCGACCGCGTCGTGCGCGCTGGCGATGCCGCCCATGCCGATCACGGGCACGCGCACCGCTTCGTACACGTCCCACACCATGCGCAGGGCCACCGGCTTGATCGCGGGGCCGGACAGCCCGCCCACGCGACGGGCGAGCACGGGGCGCTGCGTCTCGACGTCGATCGCCATGCCGAGCAGCGTGTTGATGAGGCTCACGGCGTCCGCGCCGGCCCCCTCCACCGAGCGCGCGATCGCCGCGATGTCGCCGACGTTCGGGCTGAGCTTGACGATGAGGGGCTTGGACGTCGTTGCGCGCACCGCCGCCGTCACCGACGCCGCAGCCTCGCACGACGTCCCGAACTGCATGCCGCCGGCGTCCACGTTCGGGCACGACACGTTCAGCTCGAGCGCCGAGACCGCCGGTTCGCGGTCGAGCCGCTTGGCGACGGCGACGTACTCGTCGACCGAGTGCCCGCTGACGTTGACGATGACGGCGAGGCCCTGCGCTGCCAGCCACGGCAGGTCGTTCGCGCAGAACGCTTCGACGCCGGGGTTCTGCAGACCGATGGAGTTGAGCATGCCGCTCGCGGTCTCCACGATGCGCGGCTGGGGATTGCCCGGCCACGGCTCGAGCGACACGCCCTTCGTGACGATCGCGCCGAGACGCGAGAGGTCGACGAGGTCGGCGTACTCCCGGCCGCTGCCGAACGTGCCCGATGCAGGCATCACCGGCGAGCGGAGCTCGAGGCTCCCGATGCTCACCCTCAGGTCGACGTCGCGCCCGCTCATCGCTTCAGCCCCTCGACCTCGTCTTGAGCCCACACGACGTCGACGGCGTCGAAGACGGGCCCGTCGGCGCACGCGCGCTTCAGGCCGGACCGCGTCGAGACCGTGCACGACAGGCACGCGCCGACGCCGCACGCCATCAGGCGCTCCAGCGAGACCTGGCACGGCACGCCGGCCTCTGCCGCCATGCGCGCCACCGCGCACATCATCGGCTCTGGGCCGCAGGCATACACCACGTCAGGACGGTCTTGCTCGAGCAGCGCAGGCACCAGCGCCGTCACGAACCCGCGCACTCCGGCCGACCCGTCGTCGGTCGCCGTCTCGACCCGGCGCGCGACGTCCTCGAACAGCCCGGCCGCTACCAGCCGCTCGGCCGTCGGCGCTCCTTGTGCCACGCTCACCGCCACACCACGCTCCGCCAGCGCCTCGGCGAGCATGCCGAGCGGCGCGGCGCCAAGCCCTCCCGCCACCAGCAGCGCGTGCGCAGCGCCCTGCGGGATCCGCCACCCCGACCCGAGCGGCCCGATGGCGTCCATCGCATCACCCGGCTCGCGCTCCGCGAGCCACCGCGTGCCGACGCCCACAACCTGGTACAGCACCTCGATCGTCTCGCCCCGCGCCCGGTGCACCGAGAACGGCCGGCGCAAGATGAACGCCGTCCCCTCGGCGATGCGCAGGTGCACGAACTGCCCGGGGCGCACGCTCGCCGCCATGCGCGGCGCGCGGAGCGCAAGAAGCCCCACGCCCGTGGCGACGCGCTCGTTCGCTTCGACGACGACCTGCTCCAGCAGCTTCCGCTGCCCCCCGTCGCCAGCGCCGTGCTCCGCCGCCTCGCCGCAGCAGCTCATCGAACCGCCCCCGTGCCGTACATGTCCTGCAGCGCGATCACCGAAAGCCGCCCCGCCTTCATGGCCTCGATCGCCTGCACGACGGCCTGCGCCGCCTGCAGCGTCGTGATATTCGTGACGCCGTGCTGCACCGCAGCGGTCCGGATGTGGTAGCCGTCGGAGCGCGTCTCGCGCCCGAACGGCGTGTTGATGACGAGCGAGACCTCGCCGTTCTTGATGGCGTCCACGACGTTGGGGCGCCCCTCGTGCACCTTGAGCACCACCTCGACCGGGACGCCCGCCGCCTTGAGCGTCTTGGCCGTCCCGCTCGTCGAGAGGATGCGGAACCCGAGCTGGTTGAGGTGGCGCGCCACTGGCACGATCGCGCGCTTGTCGCGATCGCACACCGAGACGAACGCCGTCCCGCCGTCGGGAAGCGAGTAGTCGATCGCCAGCTGCGACTTGGCGTACGCGCTCGGGAAGTCCTCGGCGACGCCCATCACCTCGCCCGTCGACTTCATCTCGGGCCCGAGCACGCTGTCCGTGCCGGGGAACCGTCCGAACGGCATCACGGCCTCTTTCACGCAGAACCGCCCCAGCTCGCGGTCCTCCGGCGGCAGCCCCATCTCGGCGAGCCGCTGACCCGCCATCACGCGGGCTGCGACTTTCGCGAGCGGCACGCCCGTGGCCTTGCTCACGAACGGCACCGTGCGCGAGGCGCGCGGGTTCACTTCGAGCACGTAGACCTGCTCGTCTTTGACGGCGAACTGCACGTTCATGAGTCCCACGACGCCGAGCCGAAGCGCGAGCGCGCGCGTGTGCGCCTTGATGCGCTCGACCGTCTCGGTCCCGAGCGAGAACGGCGGGATGCAGCACGCCGAGTCGCCGGAGTGGATGCCAGCCTCCTCGATGTGCTCCATCACGCCGCCGATGTAGACGCTCTCGCCGTCGCACACCGCGTCCACGTCCACCTCGATCGCGCCTTCCAAGAAGCGGTCGAGCAGCACCGGGTGGTCGGGGCTGACGGCGGTCGCCTCCTCGATGTAGCGCTTGAGGTACTCGTCCGAGTACGCGATGACCATGCCGCGCCCGCCGAGCACGTACGACGGCCGTACGAGAAGCGGGTACCCGATGCGGTGCGCGACCTCGAGCGCCTCGTCGAGCGTCGTGGCAGTGCCCGCGGGCGGGTACGCGATGCCGAGCTCGTCGAGCACCGCCGCGAACCGCTTGCGGTCCTCCGCGAGATCGATGGCCTCCGGCTTCGTGCCGAGGATCGGCACGCCGGCGTCTTCAAGCGCGTGCGCCAGTTTCAGCGGCGTCTGGCCGCCGAAGGTCACAAGCACGCCTTCGGGCCGCTCGCGCTCGCAGATGTCCATGACGTCCTCGAATGTCAGCGGCTCGAAGTAGAGCTTGTCCGAGGTGTCGTAGTCGGTCGAGACCGTCTCCGGGTTGCAGTTGACCATGATGGTCTCGAAGCCCATCTCCGAGAGCGCGTACGCGGCGTGCACGCAGCAGTAGTCGAACTCGATGCCCTGCCCGATGCGGTTCGGGCCGGCGCCCAGGATGACGATCTTGCGGCGGTCTGACGGCTGCGACTCGTCCTCGTCCTCGTAGGTCTTGTAGTAGTACGGCGTCTCGGCGGCGAACTCCGCCGCGCAGGTGTCGACCGCCTTGAACGTCGGCTGCACGCCGAGCGCCTTCCGCCTCGCGCGCACGTCTGCCTCGCTCGCGCCCGTGAGGTGAGCGATCTGGACGTCCGAAAGCCCGTGCCGCTTCGCCTCGCGCAGCGCCTCCCCGTCGAGCTCCTCCAGCGGCCGTCCGCGCAGCGACGCTTCGACGCGCACCGCCTCGGCCATCTGCTCGACGAACCACGGGTCCACGTGCGTGAGCGCCGCGACCTCCTCGACCGAACGGCCGCGCCGGAGCGCCTCTGCCATGTACAGCGGCCGCTTCTCGTTCGGCGCCACCAGGTAACGGTCGAAGTGCTCCTCGTCGAACGCGTCCTTGCCGTCCGCGCCGAGCCCTGCCCGCCCGTTCTCGAGCGACCGGAACGCTTTGCCGAGCGCCTCCGGGAACGTCCGCCCGATGGCCATGACCTCGCCCACCGACTTCATCCGCGTCGTGAGCGTCGTGTCGGTGCCCGGGAACTTCTCGAACGCGAACCGGGGCACCTTGACCACCGTGTAGTCGATGCTCGGCTCGAAGCACGCGGGCGTCTTCTTCGTGATGTCGTTGGGGATCTCGTCGAGCGTGTAGCCCACCGCCAGCTTCGCCGCGAACTTCGCGATCGGGAAGCCCGTGGCCTTCGACGCGAGCGCGCTCGAGCGGCTCACGCGCGGGTTCATCTCGATGACGACCATGCGTCCGTCGGCCGGGTTGATGGCGAACTGCACGTTGCTGCCGCCGGTCTCCACCCCGATCTCTCGCATGATCGCGATCGAGGCGTCGCGCATCTGCTGGTACTCGCGGTCCGTGAGCGTCTGCGCGGGCGCGACCGTGATCGAGTCGCCGGTGTGCACGCCCATCGCGTCGAAGTTCTCGATGGAGCACACGATCACGCAGTTGTCGTTGCGGTCGCGCATGACCTCCATCTCGAACTCTTTCCAGCCGAGGATGCTCTCCTCGATGAGCACCTCGCCGATGGGCGAGAGCGCGATCCCGTGGGTCACGATGTCGCGGAGCTCGTCGACGTTGTACGCGATGCCGCCGCCAGCGCCGCCCAAGGTGAAGCTCGGACGCACGACGACCGGGAAGCCGATGCCCGCCACGATCTCCTCTGCGTCCGCAAGCGAGTACGCATAGCCGCTCCTCGGCGTCTCCAGGCCGATCCTGGCCATCGCCTCGGCGAACAGGCGCCGGTCCTCGCCCTTCTTGATGACCTCGACCTTCGCGCCGATCAGCTCGACGCCGTAGCGGTCGAGCACGCCCGCTTCGGCGAGCGCCACCGCGCAGTTGAGGCCGGTCTGCCCGCCGAGCGTCGGGAGCAGCGCGTCAGGCCGCTCCTTCGCGATGACCTGCTCGACGAACGCCGGCGTGATGGGCTCGACGTAGGTGCGGTCGGCGAACTCGGGGTCGGTCATGATCGTCGCCGGGTTGCTGTTGACGAGCACGACCTCGTAGCCGTCCTCGCGCAGCACCTTGCACGCCTGCGCGCCCGAGTAGTCGAACTCGCACGCCTGGCCGATGACGATCGGCCCTGAGCCGATCAGCAGGATGCGGTGGATGTCGTCTCTGCGGGGCATGTCGCTCCTTAGGGCACGATCAGGACGGGGCACGACGCCTGCCGAAGCAGCGTCATCGAGACGCTGCCCATCAGCGCCTCCTGCACGGCGTTGCGGCCGCGGGTGCCGGTGATCACACCGGTCGCGCGCCGCTCGTCGAGCTCGGCGAGCACTTCGCGCTGCGGATCGCCGCGGCGGATCACCACGCTCGTCGGGATGCCCTGCTGCTCAGCCATCGCTTCGAGCGCCTTGAGGTGGAACTCCGCGCCCTCTTCGTGGCGCCGCAGCTGCTCGCCGGAAAGCCCAGGGTCGATGACGTGCAGCAGGTAGAGCATCTTGATGCTGCCCTTCGGCATCTCCAGCACGCGCATGAGCGCGCGCGAGGCCGAAAGCGAGAAGTCCGTGGGGAGCACGACGACGTCGCCGAAGCGGCGCAAGAGCGCCGCGGGATCCTGCGCGGCGCACAGCAGGTCGAAGCGCGCCATCAGCAGCGGCACCGACGCGTCGCGGATCAGCCGCTCGGAGACCGAGCCCTCGACAAGCTGCGAGACGATGCCTTTGGCGTGCGAGCCGGCGAGGATCGCGTCCACGCCGCGCTCGGCTGCAAGCGCTGTGAGCGCGTCGAACGTGTCGCCCGTCGGCACGCGCAGCTCGACGTCGTAGCCGTCAGCGGCGAGCGGCGCCGCAAGCTCCTGCAGCTTCGCGCGCGCCTCGTCCACCTTCTGCGCGATGATCGGACCCTCCATGCCCGAGGCCTCGACCACGTGCGTGAGCACGACGGAGCGTACGCCGAGCGCGGAGGCGCCGCGCGCGAACGCGAGCACGTCGAAGCACTCGTCAGAGAAGTCGACCGGTACGAGGACCGTGGTGAGCATCATGCCTCCTTCGCATCGTCGCCGGGTTGCCGGACGCCGGCGTGCGAAGCGCCGCTCGCGTGCAGGCCGCCCGCGCTTCCCTCGGCGAACACGTCGTCGTGGCCGTCCATCAGGCGCGTGAACGCGCCGAACAGGTACTGCGCGTCGTGCGGCCCAGGCGCCGCCTCGGGGTGGTACTGCACCGAGAACGCCTGCACGTCGAGCGCGCGCACGCCCTCGACCGTCATGTCGTTGAGGTTCACGTGCGTCAACTGGACGCGGCCGAAGCGTTCGGAAGCCACCACGGGGGCGACGCCTGCCCGCACCCACGCGCCGAGGTCGTTCGGGTCGAGGTCGAGGCCGCCGCTTTCTTCGGGAAGCAGCCGCCCGATGCTTCCGAAGTCCACGCAGAAGCCGTGGTTCTGGCTCGTGATCTCCACGCGGCCCGTGAGCAGGTTCTTGACCGGCTGGTTGCCGCCGCGGTGCCCGTACTTCAGCTTGTAGGTCGAGCACCCGAGCGCGAGCGAGAGCATCTGGTGGCCGAGGCAGATGCCGAAGACCGGCACCCTGCCCAGAATCTCGCGGAGCGTGCCGTAGAGGTACGTCACGGCGGCCGGGTCGCCGGGCCCGTTGGCGAAGAACACGCCGTCGGGCTCGAGCGCAAGCGCCTCCTCGGCGCTCGTCGTCGGCGGCACGACGATGACCTCGCAGCCCGCTTCGGTCAGGCGGCGCAGGATGTTCCACTTGATGCCGGAGTCGAACGCCACCACCCGGTGCTTCGGCCGCACGGGCACGACGCCGGTATCCACCGGCAGCTCGCAGTCGGGCGGCACCTCCGCGCCCCACGTGAAGCGCTCGCGCACTGCGACTTCCGCCACGAGGTCGCGGCCGACCAAGCCGGGCGAGCTCCGCGCCTTCTCGACGAGCGAGGCGGGGTCGAGGTCGACCGTCGAGAGCACGGAGCGCATCGCGCCCGCCTCGCGCACGTGCTTCGTGAGCCTGCGCGTGTCGATGCCTTCGGCCGCCACCACCGAGAAGCGCTCGAAGAACTCCCGGAGCGTCATCTCCGCCCGCCAGTTCGAGGCGGTCTCGGAGCACCGCCGCATGACGAACCCGGCCGCGAACACGCCGCGCGACTCCATGTCTGCCGCGTTCACGCCGTAGTTGCCGATGTGCGGCATCGTCATCGTCACGATCTGGCCCGCGTACGACGGGTCGGTGAAGACCTCCTGGTAGCCGGCCATCGAGGTGTTGAAGACGATCTCGCCCGTGACCTCGCCGTCGACGCCGCACGCGACGCCCTCGAACACGGTCCCGTCCTCGAGCGCGAGCAACGCTGGCCGTCTCGCGTTCACAGCGGCACCACCTCCCCGCCCTTGAGCGCCCAGCGCCCGCCTACGAGCACCTCCGTCGGTTGCCCGAAGAGCGTCTGCCCAGCGAAAGGCGTGTTCTTCGACTTGCTCTTCAGATGCGACGGCTCGACCTTCACTTCAGCGTCAGGGTCTACCACCGTGATGTCGGCGGGCATCCCCGCCTCCAGCCGCACCTCCGGCAGCCGGAACGCAGCGCGCGGGCCGTGGCAGAGCAGCCGCACGACGTCGCCCCACCCGATGACGCCCTCGCGCACCAGGCGCGTGACCACAAGCGGCACCGCGGTCTCCAGGCCGATGATGCCGAACGGCGCCAACTCGAACTCCAGCTCCTTCTCGTGTGCCGCGTGCGGCGCGTGGTCCGTCGCGATGCAGTCCACTGTGCCGTCGACAAGCCCCGCGACGAGCGCCTCGCGATCCTCGCGCGTCCTGAGCGGCGGGTTCATCTTGAACGACGTGTCGTACGAGACGATCGCGTCTTCGTCCAGGAACAGGTGGTGCGGCGTCACCTCGCAGGTCACGCGCACGCCGCGCCGCTTGGCCTCGCGCACGATCTCGAGCGACCGGGCCGTCGAGACGTGCGCGACGTGCACCCGGCACCCGGTGAGCTCGGCGAGCATCACCTCGCGGGCCACCATGACCTCCTCGGCGGCAGCCGGCTGGCCGGGAAGCCCCATCCGCGTCGAGACGACGCCCTCGTTCACGGCGCCGCCGCGCGAGAGCGACTCGTCCTCGCAGTGCCCGACGTAGAGCGCGTCGAACCCCGCAAGATACTCCATCGCGGTGCGCGCCATGCCCGCCGACTGGATCCCGCGCCCGTCGTCGCTGAACGCGACCGCGCCTTCCGCGAGCATGTCGCCGATCTCCGCGAGCTGCTCGCCTTTCTGCCCGCGCGTGAGCGCCCCGATCGGGTGCACGCGCACGATGCCCTGCTCCTGCGCGCGTTCCACCACGAACCGCACGGCGGCACCGGTGTCGCACACGGGCGTCGTGTTCGGCATCGGGCACACGGCGGTGAACCCGCCGCACGCAGCGGCTGCGGTGCCTGTCGCGATCGTCTCCTCGTCCTCGCGCCCGGGCTCGCGCAGGTGCGTGTGCACGTCGACGAAGCCCGGCATCACCACCTTGCCCGCGCAGTCGATCGTCTCGCCCTTCGGGATCGAGAGCCCCTCGCCGACCTCGACGATGACCCCGTCGCGCACGACGACGTCGGCGACGGCGTCCAGGCCGGCGGCCGGGTCGACGACGCGGCCTCCTTTAAGCAGCAGCGCCACTGCTGTCACCTCCGAGGAGCAGGTACATCACGGCCATCCGCACCGCCACGCCCGCGTTCACCTGGTCGAGCACCACCGAGCGCGGCGAGTCGGCGACCTCGGACGAGATCTCCACGCCGCGGTTCATCGGGCCTGGGTGCATGACGATCATCTCCGGTTTCGCACGCTCAAGCCGCGCCCCGTTCATCCCGTACAGCCGCGCGTACTCGCGCACGCTCGGGATCGGCATCGCCGCCTCCCGCTCGAACTGCACCCTCAACATGTACGCGACGTCGAGCTCAGGCAGCACCTCGTCGAGCGAGTACGACACCTCGGCGCCAAGCACGTCCGGACGCGGCGGCATGAGCGTCTTCGGTCCGATGAGGATCGGCCGCGCGCCTACCTTGTTCAACGCCGGCACGAGCGATCCGGCGACCCGCGAGTGCGCCACGTCGCCGACGATGCCCACCGTGAGGCCCTCGAGCCGCCCGAGCGCGCGGCGCATCGTGAACAGGTCCAGCAGCGCCTGCGTCGGGTGCTGGTGGATGCCGTCGCCGCCGTTGACGATGTGGGCGTCCATGCACTCCGCGAGCACCTGCGGCGCGCCCGCGTACTTGTGACGCACCACCACGAGGTCGCACGCCATCGCCGAGAGCGTCTTGGCGGTGTCGCGCAGGCTCTCGCCTTTGGCGGTGGCCGACGCCGAGGCCGAGAAATTCACGCCGTCGGCCGACAAGCGCTTGGCGGCGATCTCGAACGACGTCCGCGTGCGCGTGCTCGGCTCGAAGAAGAGGTTGACGACGGTGCGGCCTCGAAGCGTCGGCAGCTTCTTGATGCGGCGCTCGTTCACCTCCGCGAACGAGTCCGCGGTGTCCAGCACGAGCACGATGTCCTCCGGCGTCAGGTCGTCCATCGTCAGGATGTGCGTGCAGGAGAGCATCACGCCTCCCCTCCCTCGGGCACGAGCTCGAGGATGTCCACCGCGTCGACGCCGTCCGTCTCCACGAACGACACCTTCACGCGCTCCTTGCGCGAGGTCGGGACGTTCTTGCCGACGAAGTCCGCGCGGATCGGAAGCTCACGGTGGCCGCGGTCGACGAGCACGGCGAGCTGGATGGCCGCCGGCCGGCCGTAGTCCATCACCGCGTCCATCGCCGCGCGGATGGTGCGCCCCGTGAACAGCACGTCGTCGACGAGCACGATCGTGCGGCCCTCGACGTCGAACGGGATGTCGGTGCGGTGCACCTCGGGCGACATCCGCGTCCCGACGTCGTCGCGGTAGAAGGAGATGTCGACGGTGCCGACCGGCACCCGGGCGCCTTCGATGCGCTCGATGCGCTCGGCGAGCCGCTGAGCCATCACGGCGCCTCGCGTGACGATCCCGGCGAGCGCGAGCCCCTCGACGCCCTTGTTCGCCTCGAGGATCTCATGCGCGATCCTGACGAGCGCCCGGTCGATCGCCGTGGCGTCCATGACGTGCGCTTTCACGCGGTACTGCATGGACCCGCCTCCCTCGGCTCGGTGTACGAAAACGCCTCCTCGCCAGGCGGCAAGAAGGCGTCGCGACGTCGTCTGAGCTGCAACGTGGTGCTGGCTCTGGTCCGTATGCGGTTGCATCCTTGCCGGCCTCGCTGGACCGGTTTTAAAGGTCGTGCAGACGATACTACAGCCGCAAGCCGCGGGCAAGCAGACACGCGGCGGCGATCACCGCATCCGGGCGATGCGAGACGCAACGGTTCGCGCGCCGCGAGCCCGGCCGTCTCCGGCAGCGGCTTCAAGCGCCTGCACGATACGGTCGCGCAACTCACGCCGGGAGGCGGTCGCTGCTGCTACCTCGAAGAGCTCGCTTGCGAGCGCTCGATACGTCTCTTCCATCTCTTCATAAGACGTGAGCACAAGAGGATCGACGTCCAGCAAGACGTCGTAGATGGCCTCGATGCTCCGTTGGGCGGGGCGTCGCATGACCAGGTCGACCGCGCCGTGCAGGAGTTCGACCACGAGCACCCAGACTACGTCGGCCAACCAACCCCACACGCTTCGACGTCCTCCTCAGCCTTCACGCATGTCACGCACGACGACCGCGGGCGCTCGAGCCGAACCTGGCAGCAGCATGGCTGTGGGCCTAAGGGCGATCAATGCCGCTCGTCGCGACGCCCTCCCCGTCCCACCACCGCCCCGCCGACGACGGCGCCGAGAAGGCACGACGCCCACGCGGCATGACGACCAACCACGTCGACCACGACCAGCCAGTCCGGGATCTGCGGCGGATTCGCAGCGTATGCCGCCGCGCCGCTGCTAGGTAGACCCAGCAGACCGCTTGCGGCAGCTGCCACGGCAGCGACGGGTAGCCAAACCCATCGGGGGTTTCTGCCGCCGGCGATGCCGGCTGCGAGGCCTGCACCGAGCAACACGGCCGCTTCGGCCCCGCGGACTGCCAGGACCGCGGCCACGACGCCGGCTTGCCGAGAGAGCGTATCCGCGAGCACGAACCCGGCGACGTCGAGCATCTGGTCTAAGACGACGCGCGCGATCACGCCGCCAGCGATCGCGCCGAGCGCGACGGCAAGGCCGGCCGACTCGCTCGCCTTGACCACGAGCCTTACCGCGAAGGACAGCAGCGCCGCAGCGGCGATCAGCCCTGCGGCGAGCAGCGCTCCTGCCGGCGCCGGAGGAAAAACGATATCCACGCTGCCTACTCCCCCGCCTCCCCCAGCGGCAGCCGCACCGTGAAGGTGCTCCCGCGCCCCACCTCGCTCGCGACCTCGATGCGGCCGCCGTGCGCGCGCACGATCTCGTCGGCGACGAAGAGCCCCACGCCCAGCCCGCCGAACCGCCGCGTCGAGGACATGTCGGCCTGCGTGAAGCGGTCGAAGAGCTTCGGAGCGTCCTCGCTGCGGATGCCGACGCCTTGGTCGGACACGGCGATGAACGCCTCGCCGCCCTCGACGCCCACCCGAACCGTGACGGTCCCGCCCTCGGGCGAGAACTTCACGGCGTTGCTCACGAGGTTCTCCACGACGCGGCCGATGCGTTCCGGGTCGCACACCACGAGCGGCATGTCCGGCTGCGCGTCGATGACGAGCACGTGCTCGGCGCTGCGCGGGACGGCCTCGGCTCGCAGCCGCACGACTTGCTCGAGATCCGTCGGCCGCTTCAGGAGCTTGAGGCCGCCTTCGGCTTGGATCGTCGTCGCCTCCAGAAGCTCCTCGACGAGCTCTCGCATCCGGATCGCGCTCGCCTCGATCTTGCGGGCCACGTCGGCCGCCTTGTCGGCGAGCTCGCCCGGATGCATGCTCGCCAGCAGCTCCGCGTACCCGAGGATGCTCGTGAGCGGCGTCCTCAGTTCATGCGAGACGTTAGCGACGAACCCGCTCCGGAGCTGGTCGAGCATCCGCTCGTCGGTGACGTCCCGTTTGACGACCACGAACCGCGGTCTGCTCACGCCTTCCACCGGCGCCACCGACATGCGCTCGTAGTAGCGGCTGCCGTCCTTGCGAAGCCCGATGGTGTCCCCGGACCACGACTCCGCGACGCCCCCCAGCACGAACAGCCACCCGTCAGACTCGGCGGCCGCATGGAGGTCGGCGATGTCCCGGCCGAGCAGCTCGGCCTCCGAGTAGCCGGTGAGCCGTGCGAGCGCCCGGTTGCACGACATGATCGTCCCACGCTCGTCGACGATCGCGATGCCGTCGGCAGCCGATGCTAAGGCCGCCGATTCCATCGCCTGCTCCTCGCGACTCCGGGCGAGCGCGATCGCTGTCGCCACGGACCCGGTCAGCCGTTCGAGCATCCGAAGCGTCGCCTCGTCGATGCCGTGCGGCAACCCGGAAAAGTAGCCGGCAGCCCCCGCGACCCCTCCATCGATCCGTATCGGCACGAGCGCGACGCCGCGCACGCCCGCGTTCCACAGGCGGCTCCCAGCCTCCACGCCGGCGTCTCCGGCGGCCAGCACCACCGTCTCGCCATCGAGGACCCGATCCCCTCCCGGGACGACATCCCAGAATGCCGAGCGGGAGCGGATGACTTCGATCGCGTCGTGGACGCCTTCGGCCTCGAACACCGTCACGCTTTCATCCTGTCCGGTCAACGCCATCGCGACCGTGCAACGCGGAAGGCCAGACCCGGCCACGGCACACGCGTGCCGGACGATCTCAGCGGCAGACTCGCCTGACGCCACGCACGCGTTGACCTCCGCCACGATGCGGTCGACCGACTGAGCCCGTTGGGACTCCGTGACGTCTTGGCCGAACAGGTACACCCTGCCCTCTGACGCCGACACCGTCCACGCGACGACCCGCGGCACGCCCCAGCGAGAGACGATCTCCTCCCGCAGACGGACGCTCGCTCCCGCACGCACTGCGGCGACGAGGTTGGAGTCTTCCGAGAGGCCAAGGGCTTCCTCGAGGGTATGCCCTGAGGCTTCCCCAGCAGGGACTCCAGTCAACGCCTCAGCACCCTTGGAGAACAGCTCGATCCGTCCGTCCGAGTCGAGCGCGAGCACGGCGACGTCAGGCACGTCGACGACGCTGCGGGTGAAGTCGCGCTCGGCGCGAAGCTCCGCCTCGAGCGCCTTGCGCTTCGCAACGTCCGCGTTGAGCTCGGCGATGAGGTTGGCCTTGACCTCGACTTCCTCGGCGAGCATCTGCATCGCCTTGCGCAGCTCGTCGTTCGCCCGCTGCAGCTCCTCGGCCTTCTGTTGGATCTTGTGCACCAAGCGCGCGTTGTACTCGACGAGCACCTCGTGCTCGTCCTCGATCTCGGGCGCACGCACCTCCTCCGGCGAGCCCGCGAGCCGGGCCACCTCGCCCAGCTTCTCCAGAAGCGTCATCGGCTCCAGAGGCTTGCGCCAGAACGCGTCGGCCCCGAGGCCGAGCGCGAACCGCTCGTCTTCGGGGTCGGTGTATGAAGCGGTGTAGAAGACGAGCGGCCTCGTCTTCAGCGTCTCGTCAGCCTTCCATGCGCGGCACAGTTGGTAGCCGTCCATGCGCGGCATGAGGATGTCCGTGATGACGACGTCCGGCGGATCGTTGCGGGCGATGTCGAGCGCCTCCTCGCCGTCGGCTGCCGCCACCACCTCATGGCCGCCGGACCGCACGATGGACTCGAGCAGATACCTGTTCGACGCGTCGTCATCGACGACGAGGACCCGCACGGACGACCCCCTTCTTCAGCCGGTTCAAACCATCCATATCTTGCAAGTATCGGCTTCAGGTCCCCCCGACTGAACCCCGACAGTCCTTGCATACCCGAACGAAGCGGTCCGTCCAGCATCACCCGGGCCGTCAACGCAGCCCGAGCGCCTCTAGCGCCCGCTCGCCCTCTGCCGTGACGCCCATCGATCGGTCGGCGATGCTCCGGTACGCGGCCTTCAGGTCCTCGGGCAGCGGATCGACGAACTCTAGGGTCTCGCCCGTGGCCGGGTGCGTGAAGCTCAACCGGTAGGCGTGCAAGAACTGCCGGGTCAACCCCAGGTCGGCCTTCGGGTGCCGCTTGCCGTACAGCGGGTCTCCGACGCACGGATGGTGGATGTACTGCATGTGCACGCGTATCTGGTGTGTGCGCCCCGTGTACAGCTTGCACTCGATGAGGGTGTAGCCGTCGTCGTGCGTCCCCGCCTCGAACCGCTCGAGAACCGTGAAGGTCGTCACCGCCTGCTTGGAGCCTTCTGTGTCCACCACGGCCATGCGCAGCCGGTCCTTCGGGTGCCGCCCGATCGGCGCGTCGATGATGCCGGTGTCTGGCGCGATGTAGCCGTGCACGAGCGCAGCGTACCGCCGCTCCACCGAGCGGATCTTGAGCGCCTCCGCCAGCGCTGCGTGCGCCTCGTCGCGCTTGGCGACCATCATCAGCCCAGAGGTGTCCTTGTCGAGCCGATGGACGATGCCGGGCCGGTCCTCGCCCGCAAGCGTCCCGAGCTCGTCTGCGTGCGCGAGCAGTGCGTGCACGAGCGTGCCCGTCTTGTGACCGCGCGCAGGGTGCACCACGAGCCCCGCCGGCTTCGACAGCACGATGACGTGCTCGTCCTCGTAGCGGACGTCGAGCGGGATCTTCTCGGGCTCGAGCTCCGTAGGTTCCGCATCGGGCAGGAAAACCTCGACGCGCTCGCCAGCACGGACCACGTGGTTCTTCGCGGCCACCCGGCCGTTGACGAGCACGTTGCCGCCGCCGATCAGGCGCTGCGCGAACGACCGGCTGACGATGGCTTCTTCGGCCGCCAAGAACCGGTCGAGCCGCTCGCCCGCGTCGTCCGCGCGCACCGTCAAGACGAGCCGCTCACCCATCGCTCGCCTCACCGGCCTCGGAACCCGCCGCGTCTTCGCCGCGCGCGCCTGCACCCTCGCCCTGGCCGCTGAACAGCAGGCGGACGACCACGATCGCGACGCCGACGTCGAGCGCGATGTCGGCGACGTTGAAGACTGGCCAGACCCGCAGATCGAAGAAGTCGGTGACACCCCCGAGGAACGCACGGTCGATGAGGTTGCCTGCCGCACCACCCGCGATAAGGCCCAACGCCACCACGGTCCACGGATCGCTCGGAGCGTGCCGCCACCACACGAAGGCGATCCCCGCGAGCACGATGACCGCGGACAGCATGAACCACGCCATCGCTCCCGGGAAGAGGCCGAACGCAGCGCCCGTGTTGCGGACGTGGGTGAGGTCGAGCACGCCGTCGAGGAGCGGCCGCGACGCTCCGAGCGGCAGCCAATGCCGGACTGCCGCCTTGCTCGCCTGGTCGACCACAAGCACGGTCCCCGCGGTGATCGCAAGCCGCAGGGCGGGACGCGAGGGCACTACAGAGACTCCTCCTGCGCCTTGCACGTCACGCAGAGCTCCGCCTCGGGCACGGCACGGAGACGCTCGACAGGGATCTCGGCGCCGCACCGGCGGCACGTGCCGTACTCGCCTGCCTCGATCCGCGCGAGCGCCGCCTCGACCCGGGCCAGAGACTCGCGGGCGTTCTCCTCGAGCGTCTTGTCGAGCTCCCGCGCGAAGGTCGCCGACCCCTGGTCCGCCATGTGGTCGCGGTAGTTGTTCTCGCCCGAGACGTCCGAGAGCGTCTCCCGGCCGTCCCGCTCGTACTCGGCGATCTCCTTCGCCAGGCGCTCGCGTTCTGCCTCGAGCGTCGCCTTGAGCGCTTCCAGGTCCTTCGCTGCCAGCATCCAGGTCCTCCGTCATCGGGTCCTATCGAAAGACGCCCCGTCCGGGGCGCCGTGTGCTCTGCGCCAAGTATACCACCTCGCCTCGAGCAGCCCTACCGCACGCGAGGCCACGTCCTCGCAACGCGGCGGCCGCCAGAAACCACGACGGCCGCCGCAGGAGCGCGGTCACCCGACCTGCGCGAGCACCTCCGCGCACCGCCCGCAGACGTCCGGGTGCTCGGCCGACGCGCCGAGCGTCCGGTAGTTCCAGCACCGCGGGCACTTCTCGCCCTCGGCAGGCAGCACCTCGACGGCCGTCTCTGCGCCCTCACGCACCTCGACGGCAGAGACGATGAAGAGCTCGGCGAGCGCCTCCTCTCCCCGCTCGCGCAGGACGGCGGCCTCCTCGGCCGGCGCCGTCACGACGAGCCGCGACTCCTGGCTCTTGCCGATCGACCCCGCGGCGCGAGCGTCCTCGAGCGCCTTCGTGACGGCCTCGCGCACCTCGAGCACCGCGCCGTACGCCTCACGCAGGGCGGCGGCCTCCTCGGCCGGCACCTCGATGCGCGGCCACCCAGCCAGCTGCACGCTCACGACGCCGTCTTTGAGGTGCTCGGGCATGAACGACCACACCTCTTCGGTCGTGAAGGTGAGCACGGGCGCGAGCAGCCGCACCAGCGCGCGCAGGATCTCCGCCAGCGCCGTCTGGGCGCTCCGGCGCGAGACCGAATCAGGCGCATCCGCGTACAGACGGTCCTTGAGCACGTCGAGGTACACCGCCGACAGGTCCGTGACGCAGTAGGTGTACACCGCGTGGAAGACCTGGTGGAACCGCCACTCGTCGTAGGCCTGCGTCACCCGCTCGACCAAAGCGGCGAGCTGCACGAGCGCGAAGCGGTCGAGCTCGCGCATCTCGCTCCACGGCACGGCGTCACCGGGCTCGAAGTCGTACAGGTTCGACAGCAGGAAGCGGAAGGTGTTCCGGATGCGGCGGTAGGCCTCGCTCGTCCGCTGCAGGATCTCGTCCGAGACCGACACGTCTTGCGAGTAGTCGGCAGACGCGACCCACAGCCGCACGATGTCGGCGCCGGACTCCTTGATGACGTCGAGCGGCGAGATGACGTTGCCGAGCGACTTGGACATCTTGCGGCCCTCGCCGTCCACGATGAACCCGTGCGTGAGCACGCGCCGGTACGGCGCTGCGTCGTACGCGCCGACGCTCGTGAGCAGCGCGGAGTGGAACCAGCCGCGGTGCTGGTCGGTGCCCTCGAGGTACAGGTCGGCCGGGCGCCGCAGCTCCTCGCGCGCGTCGAGCACGCTCGTGTGCGAGACGCCGGACTCCCACCACACGTCGAGGATGTCGTCTTCCGGAGCAAGGTCGGCCACGCCGGCACCGCAGCGCGGGCAGGCGGTGTCGGCAGGCAGGTACTCGGCGGGTTTGCGCGTGAACCACGCGTCTGCGCCCTCGCGCTCGAACAGGTCGATGACCGCGTCGAAGGTGGCTTCTGTCGCCACCGTCTCGCCGCACTTCGTGCAGGAGAACACCGGGATCGGCACGCCCCACGCGCGCTGGCGCGAGATGCACCAGTCGGGGCGGTCGGCGAGCATCGACCGGATGCGGTTGACGCTCCACCCCGGGATCCACTCCACCGTGTCGATGGCGTCGAGCGCCCGCTTCCGCAGCCCCGTCTTGTCCATCGAGACGAACCACTGCTCGGTAGCCCGGAAGATGACGGGCTGCTTGCACCGCCAGCAGTGCGGGTAGCTGTGGTCGATGCTGCCGGATGCCACGAGCGAACCGCGCTCGCGCAGCCACTCGACGATGACCGGATCGGCCTCCTTCACGTTCAGCCCCGCGAACGGGCCGCCGCCCGCATCGAACGTGCCGTCGTCCTGCACCGGCATCGGCATCGGCAGACCGTGCCGCACGCCCATCAGGTAGTCCTCCTCGCCGTGGCCGGGGGCAGTGTGCACCGCGCCCGTGCCCGTCGAGAGGTCGACGTGCTCGCCGGTGACGACGACGCCCTCGACGCCGTCGTGGATCGGGTGCGCGTAGCGGGCGCCGGCGAGGTCGCGGCCGGCCACCGCGGGACCGACGGTCTCGGCGCGCTCCCAGCCGGCGGCCGCAGCGACTGAGGCCGCGAGGTCCTCGGCGACCACGAGCACGCGCCCGTCAGGCGCCTTCAGCCCGACGTAGCGCGCATCTTCAGCGAGCGTCACGGCGACGTTGGCCGGAAGCGTCCACGGCGTGGTCGTCCAGATGAGCAGCCACGCCTCGCCCTCGGCGTCCCACGGCGTGGCGCCCAGCATCTTGAACGCCACGTAGATCGACGGCGAGCGCTCGTCCGAGTACTCGATCTCTGCCTCTGCGAGCGCGGTGTGGCAGCGGATGCACCAGTGGATCGGCTTCGCGCCCTTGTAGACGGCGCCGTCCAGGTACATCTTCTTGAAGATCCGCACGTTGCCCGCCTCGTACGCGGGGTCGAGCGTCAGGTACGGGTCGTCCCAGTCGCCCCGCACGCCGAGGCGTTTGAACTCCTCGCGCTGCGTGTCGACGAACTTGAGCGCGTACTCGCGGCAGAGCGCGCGCAGCTCCGCCTGTGAGATCTCGGCCATGCGCTCGGGCCCGAGGTTCTTCTCGACCTGGTGCTCGATCGGCTGGCCGTGGCAGTCCCAGCCCGGGACGTACGGGGCGAGGTATCCCCGCATCGACTTGTACTTGACGACGAGGTCTTTGAGCACCTTGTTGTACGCCGTGCCCATGTGGATGTGGCCGTTGGCATACGGCGGCCCGTCGTGCAGCACGAAGAGCTCCCCATCGGCGTTCTGTTCGAGCGAGCGGCGGTACACGTCGATGTCCCGCCAGAACTCCAGCCACTGCGGCTCCCGCTGCGCGAGGCTCGCCCGCATCGGGAACTCCGTCTGCGGCAGGTTCATCGTGTCCTTGTAGTCGTTCGCCACCTCATCCGCCTTTCGATCGCTCGAAATGAAAACGCGCTCCGCCCCGGCCGGGACGAAGCGCGCGACTCGCTCCGCGGTACCACCCAGCTTGCGCAAGGACCGTGCCCGCGCGCCACTCGGCTGCCTGGTAACGGAGGCTTCCGTCGGCGCCTACTGCGCGTGAAGCGGTTCGGGCCGAGGCTCGGAGGTGATCTTCGCTGCGGGCTTCCCTGCGGGCTTGCACTGTCCCCGCTCGCTGGAAGGCTCGCGCACGCAGCTACTCGTCCTCGTCGCCGCCTGTCTCGGTGTGAGCGGCGCCTGCGCGCCGCGTGGTGCCGATGCTAGCGCAGCGACGCTCGGGCGGTCAACGCAAGCGAGCCGGCGGCGCAGCGTCAGGCGCGCTCACAGCAACGGCGTCTCGCGCGGCCCGAACGCGCGCTCGAGCGCCGCGTCGTCCACACCCTCGACCTCCATCAGCTTGTGCCGGGAGGCGTGGCCGCGGACGACGCGGACGGCAGACTTGGGAACGCCGAGCGCATCGGCGATGGCGGCGCACACGGCCGCGTTGGCCTGGCCTTTGTCGGGAGCCGCAGCGACGCGCACCGCGAGCTCGGTGCCCGCCCACCCGACGACCTCGTCTTTGCCGGCCTTCGGCGTGACCTTCACGCCGAGCACGACGCTCACGGGCTAGTCGATCTCCTCGATGTCGAGGTCGTCGTCAGCCTCGCCAGCAGCGCGGAAGTCGAGCTTGAACTCCGGCACCTCGAACTTCGGCGCGTCGTCGACGACCTCCGGGGGCGCCACCTCGCCGAGCTGGATGCCCTGCACGAAGCCCGGCGTCGGCGGCTCGACCACCGGCATCGCAGGCGGTTCGGGCGCGGCGGCTGCGGCAGGCACGCTGGACGTGGCTCCGCCGGCGCGCTCTTCGAGAGCCTCGCGGTACGACCGCTGCGCGCTCGTCTCCCGCGGACCCTCCTCAGGCGCAGCGACCGGCGGCGCGTCGGCTGGTGTCGCAGGCGCGGTCGAAGCGCCGGAGCCCACCTCGACCTCGCCCACGAGCTCACCGCCCGCCTCTGCGGCCAGCACCTTCACGTCCTCAGGAAGCGGCACCTCTGCGATGCCGCGCAGGTGCGACTCGAGAAGCGCGCGGAACTGCGCGCGGAACTGCTCCTCGGCCTGCTTGATGCGCACGAGGTCGGCTTGCGCCTTCTGCTTCTGCTGAAGCGCGTTGTGGATGATCTCCTTGGCCTTGACCTCCGCGTCCTTGAGCACGACCTCGGCCTCGTGCTTGGCCTTGGCGATGATGTCGTCTGCGGATTTCTGCGCCGCGAGCAGCGTGTTGTTGAGCGTGCGCTCCATCTCCTGGTAGGAACGCACCTTCTCCTCGGCAGCCTCGATGCGCTCAGAAAGCTCGATGTTCTCTTTGAACAGGCGCTCCAGCTCGTCGGCGACCTGGTCGAGGAACTCGTCGACCTCGACCTCGTTGTATCCGCGCAGCGACTTGCTGAACTCCTTGTGGTGGATGTCGAGCGGGGTGAGTTTCATCGGTCCGGTCCTCCCTGACCGTCGCTACATGACCATCGCAAGCAGTCTAAACAATATCGGCCGGATGAGGTACTCCAGCACGAGCAACGCGACGAACGGCGAGAAGTCGATCGCGCCCACGAGCGGCACGATGCGGCGGAAGATGCCGATGTACGGCTCGCACAGCTGTCCGAGCACGCGGTAGATGTCGTAGAACACGCCGGTCGGCCGGAACCACGACATCAGCACGTACACGAGGATGAGCGTCGAGTAGAAGCTCAACAGCCGGTCGACGATGCCAAGCAGCGTCACGGTGCCTCAGAGCTCCCGCGCCCGGCGCACCGCCGCAGCGACCGCCTCCATGAACGCCGCGCGGACCGCGCGCTCCTCCAAGGCCGCGAGCGCGGCGATCGTTGTGCCGCCCGGGCTCGAGACCGCGTCGATCAGCGCTTCCGGATGCGTGCCGGTGCGCGCGATGAGCTCGGCGGTGCCGCGGATCGTCTGGAGCGCGAGCGAAAGCGCCGTGTCCTTCGAAAGCCCGTGCGCCACGCCCGCCCGCGCGAGCGCGTCGGCCACGAGCGCGACGTACGCGGGCCCTGAGCCGGAGATGGCGGTCGCCACGTCGAAGTAGCGCTCATCGAGGACGATCGCCTCTCCGAGCGCCTCGAACATCGAGCGGACCATCTCGACGGCTTCGTCTGACGCCGCCGAGCCGCCGCACACCACGCTCATCCCCGCGCCGACCATCGCCGGCGTGTTCGGCATCACGCGCACGACCGCCGCTCCCGCAGGAAGCAGCGCCTCCAGACGACGGGTCGTGACGCCTGCCGCGATCGAGACGACGACGGCGTTAGGAGCGATCTCGTCCGCGATGTGCGCGAGAACCGCGTCGATGACTTGCGGCTTGACGGCCAGCACGACCACGTCGGCCTCGCTCACGATCTCGTGGCCGTCGACCACTGTGGCCACGCCGTGCGCCTCGAAGACCGCGCGCCGCTCCTCGTTCGGCTCGGCGACGGAGAGCTCCTCTGCGCGCACCGCGCCCGACGCAAGCAAGCCGGCGATGATGGCCTCGCCCATCCTGCCGCCGCCGATGATCGCGATGCGCCCGAAGCCCACCGTTACACCTCCGGGCCGAACAGACCGCGCTCGCGCAGCTCTTTGCGCTGCGCGGCAGACACGTCGACGTTGGCGGGCGTCAGCATGAAGACCTTCTCCGAGACCTTCTGCAGGCCGCCGTTCAAGCCGTAGGTCAACCCGCTCGCGAAGTCGATCAGCCGGCGCGCGAGCTCTGGCTCGGTCATCGTCAGATTCATGATTACCGGCATGCCGCTCTTGAACTTGTCCGCGATCGACTGGGCCTCCGAGAACGCCCGCGGCTCGACGATCTGCATCTTGACCGTCGGCACCGGACGGACGCTCGTCGTGGGCAGCGGCTCGACGGTGGGAGTCCGGGCGGCGTAGCCGGTGCGCGCCCGATCGAGGTCGGGCTCGCGCTGCAAGCGCCGCACGCCCGTGCGCGACTCGGCCTCGTACGGGCTCCTCACCGTCGGCACGTCGAGGCCGTCAGGCTCCTCGGCCTCGTCCTCGCCGTAGTAGTCGTCCTCGTAGTACTCGTCCTCGTCACCGAGGCCGAGCCGGGCCTTTATCGCATCCCACAGTCCCACGGCCGCATCCCTTCCACGCGGGCCTCACTTGCCGAAGATGGCCCTGCCGACCCTGATGATCGTCGCGCCTTCCTCGATCGCCACGCGGTAGTCGTTGGTCATGCCCATCGACAGCTCGCGCATCTCCACGCCATTGAACCGCAACGACGACAGCGAGGCAAAGAGTTCGGCGAGCCCTCGGAACACCCAGCGTACCTGCTCGGGCTTCGCGAGCGGCGCGATCGTCATCAGACCCTCCACTCGCACCGCGGGCATGCCTGACGCCGCCCGGAGCGCGTCTTCGATGTCCTCGGGCCGGAAGCCGTGCTTCGTCGCCTCGCCGGAGACGTTGACCTGCAGCAGCACCGGCTGCACCACGTCGCGCTCGGCAGCGATCCTGTCGATGCGCGCGAGCAGTTCCACGGAATCCACCGAGTGGATGAGCGCGGCACGACCCACCACGTCTTTCACCTTGTTCGACTGGAGCGTGCCGATGAAGTGCCAGCGCACCTCGGGGAACAGGCCGTGCTTGCCGAGGAACTCCTGGACGCGGTTCTCGCCGAAGTCGCGGACACCTGCCGCGTAGGCCTGCTTGATCTCCGCGACGCCGACGTTCTTCGTCACCGCGACGATGGTGATGTCCTCGGGATCCCGGCCGGCCGCGTCAGCGGCATCGGCCACGGCCCTCCGGACCGCGCGGTATCGCTCGGCTATCGCGCTCACGGCGCATCAGGCCTCTTCGTCGTCGCACGTCGCGAACTGGCCGGTCACCATGTAGGTGATCCGCTCGCCGATGTCCACCGCGTGGTCGGCGATGCGCTCCAGGTAGCGCGATGCCAGCACCATGGAGGAGCCCCACTCGATGTCCTCTTCGTCTTGCAGGCGCGCCAGCTCGCGGAAGAACTGCTTGAACAGGTGGTCGATCGGCTCGTCCAATTCCTGGAGCTTGCGCGACATCTCGAGGTCGTTCTTCTCGAGCGCCTCGAGCATGGCCTGAAGCACCCGCTGGACGAGGTTGCCCTGCGCCTGGATGAGGTCGTACAGAGTCTGCGGGCCCTGCCGGCCGGCGGTGCGCCGAGCCGCCTTCGCGATGTTGACGGCGAGGTCTGCCATCCGCTCGAAGTGCATCGCGATGTACGACAGCGAATGCAGCAGCCGCAGATCGCGCGCCACCGGGAACTGCGTCGCTATGATCTCGAGCGAGCGCTCCTCGATGCCGAGGCACCGGACGTCGATGTCCGCGTCTCCTTCGATGACGCGCTCTGCGAGCTCGACGTCGCCTTCGACCAGCGAGCGCACCGCGTCACGCGTCACGTCCACGATGTCGCGGCCGATGCCAAGGACGGCTGCCTTGAGGTCTTTGAGCTCCTTGCGGAATCCTTCGCGCATCATCGGCCTTTCGTCGGACGCGGACCAGACGCCCTGATTATACCGCCTGCTGCGCTGCCGCTGCGCACGATCCGGCAGACCGGCCGGACGCCGCGCCGCTCCGGCTCGCAGGGCCCTGCGCCAACCGGCTCTAGCCGAAGCGGCCGGTGATGTAGTCCTCGGTCCGCTTGTCCTTCGGGCTCGTGAAGATGTCGGCGGTCCGCCCGAACTCGACGAGCACCGCTGGCTCGCCCGAGCGCTCCTGCAAGAAGAACGCGGTCTCGTCGCTCGTCCGCGCGGCCTGCTGCATGTTGTGCGTGACGATGATGATCGTGACCGACGACTTGAGCTCCGCCATAAGGTCCTCGACCTTCTGGACGCTCGTCGGGTCGATGGCCGAGCACGGCTCGTCCATCAAGAGCACGTCCGGCTGCACCGCGAGCACGCGCGCGATGCACAGACGCTGCTGCTGGCCGCCAGAAAGCGTGAGCCCGCCGCGATCGAGGATGTCTTTGACCTCTTTCCACAGGTTGGCCCGCTCGAGCGAGTCCCGCACGATGTCGTCGAGCTCCGACTTTTTCTTCACGCCGTGCAGGCGCGGCCCGTACGCGACGTTGTCGTAGATGCTCATCGGGAACGGGTTCGGCTGCTGGAAGATCATCCCCACGCGTCTGCGAAGGTCCACCGGATCGACACCCGGGCCGTAGACGTCCTGCCCGTCGAGCAGCACCGTGCCGTCGACGCGCGTGCCCGGGATGAGGTCGTTCATGCGGTTCAGGCAGCGCAGGAAGGTGGACTTGCCACACCCGGAAGGACCGATGAACGCCGTCACGGCGCGAGCCTTGATGTCGCACGAGATTCCCGTGAGGGCGTGGAAGTCTCCGTAGTAGAAGTCGAGGTCGCGGACTGTGATCTTGACCTCGGGGGCCCCGTCGGCCCCCGTTGCCGGAGCCGGGCATGCGAGCGTCTCGCTCATCCTTGCATCCTCCTGTTCCTGCGCAGCAGCCAGCGCGCGGAGAGATTGAACGCGAGCACCATCGCCATCAGCAGCAACGCCGTGCCGAACGCGGCCGGCATGTTGATGCCCTCCATGGCGAGCTGGTAGAGGTGGACCGTCATCGACCTGCCGGGGTCGGTCGGCAGCACGGGGAGGTTGATCATCGTCCCCATGGTGAAGATCACGACCGCGGTCTCGCCGACCGCACGGCCTGCGGCGAGGATGATCCCTGTGATGATGCGCGGCGCAGCTGCTGGCAGCACGACCCGGCTCACGGTCTGCCACTTGCTCGCGCCGAGACCATACGAGCCCCACCGGATGTACTTGGGGACGGCACGGATCGCCTCCTCGGTCGTGCGCATGACGATCGGCAGCATCAAGAACGAGAGCGCGAGCGCGCCCGATATGACCGAGAACCCGAATCCCATCGACTCGACGAACAGCGCGAGGCCGAAGAGGCCCATGACGATGGACGGCACGCTCGCCAACGTGTCCGCCGCGAACCTGATCGTGCGTACGAGCCGCCCTTGCACCGCGTACTCCGCGAGGTACACCGCCGCAAGCACGGCCACGGGCGTGACGATCAGCATCGCCAACCCCGTGACGTAGAGCGTCGCGACGATCGTCGGCCAGATGCCGCCCTCGGCGTTGACGCCGTGCGGGTTCGTGAAGATGAACTCGAGGCTGATCCGCCCGATGCCGTTGACGAACACGTACCCGATCACCGCGCCGAGCACGACGACCGTCGTCAAGCCGGCGATCCAGAAGACGGTCAGCGCGACCGCGTTGGTCACGTTCTTTGCGTCGCGCTTCACCGGGACTCCTCACGCAAGCGGGAAAGCCCACGGACCAGAGCCACGAGGCCCATCGAGATCAGGAACAAGATGATCGCAAGCCCGAACAGAGCCGTCCGGTGCGTGCCCGAGGCATACGGCATGTCCATGACGATCTGGCTCGTGAGCGTGGAGATCGGCTTGCCCAACCCCCGGAAGAACACCGGCGCGTTGCCGACGACCATCAGCACCGCCATCGTCTCGCCGATGGCGCGTCCCATGCCGAGGATGACGGCGTCGATGATGCCGATCTTCGCCGCAGGAAGCAGCACCCGCCAGATGGTCTGCCACGTCGTGGCGCCCATCGCGTAGCTGGCCTCGCGGATGCCGTCCGGCACAGAGCCCAGGGCGTCTTCCGTGAGCGTGGCGATGGTCGGGACGATCATGATCGCGAGGATGAGCCACGCCGTGAGCGGGCCGAACCCGAGCCCGCCGGTGAGGTCTGCGACGACCGGCCGGATCACGAGCAGCCCGAAGAAGCCGTACACGACCGATGGTACCCCGGCCAGGAGCTCGACCGCAGGCCGCACGACCGCGCGCACGCGAGGCGGCGCGATCTCGGACAAGAACACCGCCGCTCCGATGGCAAGCGGCGCTCCGAGCGCGAGCGCGCCCAAGGTCACGACGAGCGAGCCCACGAGCAGAGGCAGGATGCCGAACAGCCCTTCCGTAGGAAGCCACTCCCGTCCCCCGAGGAAGCGTCCGAGACCGACCTCGGCGAACACCGGCCATCCCCGCCAGCCGACGAACAAGAAGATGAGCACCACGCCGGCAACCGCCATGGTGGCGCAGAGCAAGAACAGGTTCTTGAGAGCCGCTTCCTTGAGGTACGTAGACCTCGACATGAGCTTGAGCTGCTGCCGAGGCTGTTCGCTTGCCGTCTCGCTCACCGCTCGATGCCTTTCACCGTCACCGGTATGAATCCGGCGTCGCGGACGACCTTCTCCTGAACCTCCGGAGAGAGCACGTGATCGATGAACTCCTTGACCAGCCCCTTCGGCTCGCCCTTCGTGAAGAAGTGCAGCACGCGGCTGACGGGATACCGCCCCTCGACGACGGCCTCTTCCGAAGGCTCGACGCCGTCGATCGCAAGCGCTTTGACCTCCGGAGTGACGAATCCGAGCGAGATGTAGCCGATGGCGCTGGGCGCTTGCGCGACGACCGAGCGGACCTGCCCCGTCCCAGGCAGGATGACCGCGGTCGGGTCGAATCGTTCCTTGTCGAGCACGATCTTCGAGAAGGCCTCACGGGTGCCCGAGGCCTCGTCACGGTTCACGACGCCGATCTCCAGGTCGGGACCGCCGACCTCTTTCCAGTTCGTGATGCGGCCCTCGAAGATCGCCTTCACCTGCTCTTTCGTCAAACCGTCGACGGGATTGGACGGGTTGACGATGACCGCGATCGCGTCGTACGCGATCGGCGTGTCCACGAGCCCGTACTCGAGCTCGTCGCCCTTCAAGTCCCGTGAGGAGGTGCCGATGTCGCTCGTGCCTGCCACGACGTTCTCGATCCCGGCCGAAGAGCCCACGCCGCTCACCAAGACGTGGACGCCGGCGTGCGTGCGCTCGAACCCCTCTTTCGCCACCTCGGCGATCGGCTGGACGGTGGTCGAACCAGTCACGATGACCTGGTCGGCAGCGTGCTGCCCGTTGCCGTTGCACCCGGCGAGCAAGAGGAGCAGTGCGGCGCCGATGACGGCCGCTACGCCACGATGCACGCGAGTGCGGCGTGGCGCCCGGTGCGCCCCTCGGCCCGGTAGGAGAAGAATCGCTCGGTGTTGTGCGCGGTGCAGATGCCGAGGTGACACTGGCGCTCTCTCGGGACTCCTGAAGACTCGAGCTCCTCGGCTGCCGCCGCTCCCAAGTCGAGGACGGCGGAAGCCCGGCGTATCGTAACAAACTTGTTAGCGAATTGCGACACGACTTCCGGCCCGACCTCGTAGCAGCACGGCCCGATGTGAGGGCCGACGTACGCGACGAGGTCCTCGTCAGGAGACGTCGCGGAGCGGAGCGCGGCGACTGCGTTCCGGACGACGCCTGCTGCCAGCCCCCTCCACCCCGCGTGGGCGACCGCCACGGCGCGCGCCCGCTCAGCCACGACGACGACAGGCACGCAGTCCGCGTACAGGAGCATGAGCGGAATGCCGGCCTGCGTCGTGACGAGCGCGTCAGTCTCCGGCACCGGAGAGACGCCTCCTGCGGCATGGGCGCCTCGACCGGCGTCGCGCGGCTGCACGATCCGCACGGCTGCCCCGTGCACCTGCTGGGCGCAGGTCAGACGGTCGCGACGGTCGGCCAGGTCGAGGGCGTCCAAAAAGCGTCGCCGGTTCTCGTCCACCGCGTCCGGCTCGTCACCGACGTGCGCGGCGAGGTTGAGCGACGCGTACGGAGGCCCGCTGAGACCGCCCGTCCGCTCGCTGAACGCCACGACGATGCCGGCCCGCTCGCGAAGCGACCGGTCCTCGTGCCACGCGAGGCCATCGCGGACCACCCGGACGAGAGATGGCTCCCCGCCGGGGCTCGACGTAAGACCCTGTGGCTTGCTGCCTGAGACGTCCATAGCGACACAGTAGCGGACATGGCCCGAGTCGTGCACAATGGAAGTGCAAGCAGGCGCACGTCCCGCCATGCTCGCGACTGCTGATGAAAGGGGGTGATCGCATGAAGCAGTCACTCAAGCGCGTCGCCCCGTCGCCGTCGGCATCGCGACCCTCCTGCCCGCTACCCAGGCGTTTGCGCAGTACGAAGGCGACGACGGAGCCGCTCTCGGAGCGGTGTGCGGCATCTACGCGTGCCTCGGCATCTTTGGGCTGTTGTCATTGGTCTTCTGGATCTGGATGCTCGTCGACTTGATCCAGCGCCAGGAGTACGAGTTCCCGAACTCTCGGGGAAACAGCAAGACCACGTGGCTCATCATCATGGCAGTCTCGTGGTTCGTGGGAGCGGCGCTCATCGCTGCCGTCGTCTACTACTTCATGGTGTACAAGAAGGTGAAGCGCGGCAGCGTCACTGCCCCGGCTCAAAGCGCCGCGTACGCGCCTCCGCCTCCGGCGCCGCCAGCGCCGCCGGCACCCCCGGCCCCGCCGGCCCCGCCGGCTGCTCCCCCG
>FWPV01000559.1_pt1 | contig 51270 bp, 41 predicted proteins | sample 2228371 | NCBI WGS metagenome assembly FWPV01 (sample SAMEA103939776, study PRJEB20133) | metagenome
CTATGCTTATGTCAATTCAATTATGAGACTGTTAATAAATTCACTGAGTTTTTTAATTTTTTATTGGTTTTTGTATATTTTGCAAATTTAATGTTTTTATGATAAATTAAACCACCAGGAGTCAAGGGGATTCTTATTTATTAACTCTAATTTCTTAATTTTATTATGAAATTTATCCTGAAAGAGAGATTCATTAAACTTTTCATTTCCATTGTCATGATTTTTTCTACCTCATGCATTGTTTTTGGGGTTGCCTCTTATTACTATTTTAGTCATGATTTACCGAGTGTTGAAAACCTGAAAAACTTCAAACCACCCACCATCACCACTTTCTTTTCGGAAGAAGGCGAAATCATAGGCGAATTTTTTATTGAAAAAAGAAGGGTCGTTCCCCTTCATCAGATGCCGAAGCATCTTATTCAGGCTTTTGTAGCAGGTGAGGACGCCAGATTTTTCCAGCATAAGGGCCTGGATTATCTCGCTATTACAAGGGCTCTGATCAAAAATATCTTCTCGGGCGATATCGTTCAAGGTGGGAGCACGATCACACAACAGGTGGTCAAATCGCTCCTCCTGACGCCAGAAAAGAGCCTTTCAAGAAAGATCAGGGAAGCCATTCTTGCTTTTAAAATCGAGAATTATTTAACGAAAGAAGAGATTCTTCACCTTTATTTAAATCAAATATATCTTGGTCATGGAGCTTATGGAGTAGAGGCTGCTGCTGAAAATTATTTCGGCAAATCGGTCAATGAGTTGACGCTCGCCGAGTCTGCCCTGTTGGCAGGCCTTCCCCAGGCCCCTTCTAAATATTCCCCCCATCAACATCCAGAGCAAGCAAAAAAGAGGCAAATTTACATACTCAACCGCATGGTTGAAGAGGGATACATCTCTCAAAATGAGTTTCACAAGGCTCTCCAGACACCATTAAAATTCAAAATGAAGAAGATTCCATCCATGGAAAAAGCCCCTCATTTCGTAGAACATGTGAGAAAATACATTGAAGAAAAATATGGGAAAGAACTTCTTTATAAAGGTGGCTTGCGAGTCTATACCACCCTTGACCTGAAAGCCCAAGAGATTGCTCAGGAAGCAATCGAGTGGGGCCTGAAGGAGATCGAAAAAAGACAGAAATATCCTTCCGGAGAGACGCTACCTTCTGTAGAGGGAGCACTGGTCTGTTTCGATCTGGAGACAGGATACGTCAGGGCCATGGTGGGAGGAAGAGATTTTAAAAAAAGTCAATTAAACCGCGTCACCCAAGCCTTCAGGCAGACGGGTTCTGCTTTTAAACCTATCATTTATGCATCTGCCCTGGATAAAGGATACACTCCTGCTTCTATAGTTGTGGATTCACCGGTTGTCTTCGAATTTGGCAATCAAAAATGGAAACCCAAGAATTTTAGTGAAACATTTTCAGGACCGACCACACTTCGAAACGCCCTCGCCCATTCCATCAATGTGGTCACCGTTAAAATTGCCCGTGACATAGGGGTTGACTACATCCGAGACTATGCACGAACCCTTGGAATCTCATCCTCCCTTCATGACAATCTTGCCATGGCTTTGGGTTCCTCGAGCCTCTCCCTTTATGAATTGACAAAGGCTTATGCTGTATTTGCCAATCAAGGAAGATTATTTAAACCCATCTTCATTCAGAAGATTCTCGACCGTGACGGCAATCTACTTGAATTAAACCCTCCTCTTGATATACCGAAGGCATCGAATCCTCCAAAACAAGTCATCAGCCCTCAGACTGCCTATCTCATGACTCATCTCCTTGAAAGTGTGGTTCAGAATGGAACGGGGTGGAGGGCAAAGTCCCTCGGAAGGCCTGTGGCGGCAAAAACAGGAACAACAGACCGTTTCTTCGACGCCTGGTTTATTGGCTATACCCCCGAACTCATCACAGGGGTTTGGGTGGGTTTCGATGGAGAAAAACCATTGGGTGAAAATGAGACAGGTGCCCGAGCAGCCTCCCCAATATGGGTTTCCTTTATGTCAAAAGTATTAAAGGATAGGGAGGTAAAAAACTTTCCAATCCCAGAAGGGATTGAGTTTATGAAGATCGATCCCAAAACAGGTCAATTGAGTCTTAGCAAAGAAGCCATTTTGGAATGCTTCAGGGAAGGAACAGGACCGCTTCAACAGATATCTCTTGGAACCACCAAACCGACGACCGACTTTTTCAAATATGATCTGAACTCTCTTTCAAAACCAAGATAGGACGTGACGTTTCATATATAAAATGCAAAATGAGGCAGGTTTTTTGACGAGGATTTGTGGTGCCGAAGGGGGGACTTGAACCCCCACGAGCCCAATTGCTCACTAGACCCTGAATCTAGCGCGTCTACCAAATTCCGCCACTTCGGCTTCTCCCGCCATTTCATAGGATTGAAAAGAAATTATTACTATTTTATATTTTTTTTAGTTAAAGTCAAGTAACAAAAAATAGGCAACGGACAGGGTTATGAAGCCCGTTTTGTCATTCGGTAAAGGTTACGTGAAAAAATTATAAGTCGATAAACGTAGCCTTCTATTTTCGATACGGGCCTCTTTACCATTACCCTTAAACGTAGCCTGTTCTAAATCTATGGAAATCATCGAAGGAATCGAAAATATTCAGAAACCATTCAGGAACCCGGTGATTACACTTGGAAATTTTGATGGAATCCATATCGGTCATCAAAGGATATTCCAAAAGGTGATCGACACTGCCAAAAGGATGGGGGGCGAATCGGTTGCCATCACTTTTGAGCCTCACCCTCTGAAAGTCCTCTCGCCTGAGCGATGTCCCCCCTTGATCACTCCCTTCCGGAAGAAGATGATGTTCATGGAACAGACCGGGATTGAGAAGGTCCTCTGCCTTCGATTTACGAAAACTTTCTCTGAAATCTCCCCACCGGATTTCATCAAAACGATCTTGCTGGAAAGGGTTGGAGCCAAGAAGATTATCATCGGATACAATTACCGATTCGGAAAGGGGAAAGCGGGAACGGTCGATTCCCTTAAAAAGATCTGCGCCTCCTTTGGAATTGATGTGGAAGTGGTTGAGGCATTCATTATTGATGATATTCCGGTGAGCAGTTCTAAAATCAGGGAACTCATTCGAGAAGGAGAGGTTGAAAAGGCTACTAAATTATTGGGGAGGGAATATCTCATTATTGGAAAAGTCATCCCTGGTACTCAAAGGGGCCGCCATTTGGGGTTTCCCACAGCCAATCTTGAAATGACTGAAGAACTCTACCCTAAAACAGGGGTTTATGCGGTTAGAGTGGAATGGAATCACCAATGCTTTAATGGCTTAGCCAATCTCGGATTCAATCCGACCTTCCAGACTCAAATCCTTTCCCTGGAGGTCCATCTTCTCAATTTCAACCAGGAGATTTATGGAGAAGAAATTCAGGTCTCTTTTATCAGGAGAATCCGGAATGAGGTTCGTTTTTCATCCCTTCAGGGGCTGATCGATCAAATCAAAAGAGATATCGAGTGGGCCAATCAGAACGTTTTTTCGAAGTCAGTAGATTAATTTTAGAAACCTCTTCCACCTCACCTTTTCCAGAAGGTTTTGTGCTGATTGATCCCACGAGAAATAGATAATAAAAGCCTTCCCTTTGACTTCGTTTATATTGACGAATCCCCAGAAGCGACTATCCTGGCTGTTATCCCGGTTATCTCCGAGGACAAAAAGATGGTCTTTGGGAACCACCACATGTTCAAAAGGACCCACGGGACCTAAGTTTCGTCGCCATTCATTCTTGACATCATAATATCCCCAAGGATCTTCCAACTGTTGCCCATTAATAAAGACTTTATTCCCCTCGATATCGACTCGATCTCCACCAACCCCGATCACCCTCTTAATGAAATCCTTCGAAGGATCTTTAGGGTAGATAAAAACGATGGTATCTCCTCGTTGTGGCGTCTTCCACGAAAAAATTTTCTTCTGAGTGAATGGGATCTTGACGCCATAAATAAATTTACTAACCAGGATATGATCCCCTACCTGCAGGGTGGGCTCCATAGAACTCGAGGGAATTTTGAAAGCTTGAACGATAAAGGTACGAATGAAGAGAGCGATCAGGATCGCAATGACAATAGGTTCAACATACTCTTTATAAATTTTGCGCTTATTCATGGGCTTCGCCTTTTTACTGATTGGAATCGGTTGCATCTATCGTGGACGGTGACTTGATGATCTCCTGATACTTTTCAGGTTTTCGATCTTTTAAGAAGGGCCATTCTCTTCGGACCCGCTCAATAGCTTTAAGATCGATATCCATCAGGACAATTCCTTCCTTCATGCCACTTGGCTTGTCGATTAACTCCCCTTCAGGTGAAACACAGAAAGATTTTCCATAGAAATCCTGCTTCTCTTCACTTCCAACTCGATTCACTCTGAGAATGAAAACACCATTCGCCATCGCATTACTTGAAATAGCGGTCCGCCATCTCTCTTGTGAGGCAAATGCTGCTGCTGTCGGAGAGAAAATGATCTGGGCTCCCTTCAGAGCCAATATTCTTGAGCCTTCCGGGAAAAAATTGTCCCAGCAAATCTGGACACCCACCACAGCATATCTCGCCCTGAATACCAGGAACCCGAGATTCCCAGGTGAAAAATAGAATCGCTCCTCCCAGAGGGGAATCTGGGGAACATGGACCTTGCGGTAGGTTCCTAAAATCTCACCTCCGGCATCGATCACAACCGCCGAATTATAAAATGCATGCCCCCCATTTTCAAAAAAGGGACAGATAAAAACCACTTCATACTCCCTGGCTAACTGTTGTATTCGAGTGATGGTAGGCCCCTGGATTGTCTCAGCCAACGAAAAATAGTCCTGGTTCATTTCCTTAGGAAACCAATGGGTTGTAAAAAGTTCCTGAAAGCAGATGAAATGGGCTCCATGTTCAATAGCGATCTTTGCGAATTTGATAGCCTTTTCAAGATTCCTTTCTTTGTCCTCACTGCATGAAATCTGAACGCCAGCCAATTTTACCAATGGGAATTTTCTCCCTTCCTGAAAATTTCCAAAATGCTAACAAAGTTAGAGGTAATGTGTCAACCCTTCTGGGGGCCTGAGCAATTTTTCGGTTAGCGGTCAATAAAGCGGTTGATATCAACTTCCATTCGACCCTGTCAAAATGGACTGGCTATCTCAAATGCTGACTCAAAAAGAAACGTGAAATATCCAATATTGCTTTTTTTTTCAATCAATTTATAATGGGGGATGAAGGGATCATTGAATATTTTTATGGGATAAAAGAGATGAGAATCCTTGTGATCGAGGATGAGATCAAAGTTGCCAATTTTATTAAGAAAGGGCTCGAAGAGGAGCATTATGCAGTCGACACAGCATTTGACGGAGAAACCGGGCTCTACCTTTCTGAAGTGAATCAATATGATTTGATCGTCCTCGATCTGATGATTCCCAAGATCAACGGGATGGAGGTCTTAAAAAGAATCCGTGAGAATAAGAATCCTGTTCCCATTCTAATCGTAACAGCCAAAGACACTGCCGATGATATTGTAAGGGGACTTGATTCAGGATGCGATGATTATCTAACCAAACCCTTTGAATTTAAAGTCTTTCTGGCTCGAGTCCGCGCCCTTTTGCGCCGGGAAAGAGTCGAGGCAGAACCTCTTCTTAGAGTGGCAGATTTGACCTTATCTCCGGTGACTCATCGAGTGGTCCGAGGGGGGAAAGAGATTGAACTGACCAGCAAGGAGTATGCACTGTTAGAATATTTTATGAGAAATCCGAACAGGGTGCTGACACGGACGATGATCTCAGAACATGTCTGGGATTACCATTTTGACTCGATGACCAATGTGATTGATGTCTATGTCAATTATCTCAGAAAAAAGATTGACAAAGATTTTGAGCCCAAATTGATCCATACCATTCGAGGAGTGGGATATATCCTATCGCCCAACCGGCAATAGAAATTTCAGGAGTGAACCAACATGTTTGATTTTCGGAGCCTTCGCTTTAAGCTTACCCTCTGGTATGTCTTCATTCTGGGAATCCTGCTCGTCTCTTTTAGCAGTTTTTTATACTTATCCCTCTCAAGAAGCCTTCATCGCGACGTGGATGATAAATTGAAATCTCTTGCAGAGATGATCGCTTCAGAAGTATCCGCACCGCTTTCACATTTCGGCTTTGATCCGGCCTTTGAAGCCACAATGAATTTAAAACCGGTCGGAAAATTCATTCAGGTTCTGGATGAGTCAGGAAGAATTGGCCGGAAATCCGACAATTTAAAGAACGTCCAACTTCCCATCAGCCTTCATGCCCTCCGGAATGCCTCTATGGGCGTGATCACCTATGAGACCAACCGTTCTGTAGGAAATGCTCCTCTTCGAATTATTACCTACCCCGTCACAGAACAGAACCAAGTCACAAAAATTATCCAGGTCGCTTCATCCCTTGAAGTGGTGGAAGATGCCCTCAATACACTAATGATCCTTCTCTTGATTACCGTCCCCTCTGTCCTTGTGATTGCAAGTTTGGGAGGGCAATTTTTAGCCAACAAGGCCTTGAAACCGGTGGATCGAGTGACCCAGGCGGCTCGCATGATCACCTCCCAAAATTTAAATCAAAGAATCCAGACCCTGAAAGTGAAAGATGAAATATCGAGGTTGATCGACACCTTCAATGACATGATCAGCAGGCTCGACCAATCCTTTCGACAGATTAAGCAGTTCACGACCGATGCGTCTCATGAATTGAAAACACCACTGACCATCCTGAAGGGGGAGGTTGAAGTTGCCCTTCGCAAAAGGAGAGAACCTCACGAATATGAACAAATCCTGGAAAGCAATCTCGAAGAGATCAATCGTATGTCGAAGATCGTGGAAGACCTCTTGCTCCTTTCAAAAGTGGATATTGGCGAAATCCGTTTAAAGAGGGAGGATATACCTTTAAACCGACTCCTTTGGGGAATCGCTGAGCAGATGAAAATATTGGCTCAGCCCAAAAATATCCGGATCGAAATCGTTGATCGCCCTCCTGAAACCAACGGGGATATCCATATTCACGGTGATCCTCTCCGAATCAGAGAACTCTTCATCAATTTGATTGAAAATGGTATTAAATATACCGAGGAGGGTGGACATATTCTCATCACCCTCACCCAAGAGGTGAATGAACCGTCAGATTCCCTTCATCCATCGGAAATAAAAACGAATGGATTTGCCAAAATAACCATTCAGGATACAGGGATAGGTATTGCGAAAGAGGATCAGGAAAGAATTTTTAATCGGTTTTTCAGAGTTGACAAAGCCCGTTCAAGAGAACAGGGCGGAAGTGGTCTTGGGTTAAGTATCTGTAAGTGGATTGTTGAAGCCCATGAAGGTAAGATCTCTGTCGAAAGCGAACCCGGAAAGGGAAGTGCCTTCACGGTCAGATTACCCCTATACTCCTCCCAGCAGCTTTCATTGGTTAATAATTAACCAATGAAAGCCTTTGATTTAATCAATTTTGGACACCCATTGACACTTCATTTTAATTATTCTATTTATTTCAAGAAATTAGAAAAATGTCAATTTTTGGCACTTATCTTGCTTTATTCGGATTCGGACTTCAATTATTTTGTGTGATCATCATCAATCGAAGTGGTAACGTATGCCTCATGTTCCGCGGGGCTACTTGCGAACCATGAAAATGCTGCGGCGCATTGGTTAGGGTTACGGCTACGAAGCCCGTTTCGTTTTTAGCCTTTAAGGGTTCCGTCAAATTCTTTAGCCCTGACACGTTACCGAATAACGATACGGACCTCCTGAGCGTGACCGTTAGACGTTATCTAAAAGACACAAAGCTCAACGGAGGATATTGGAGTTTCAGGTTTCGAAAGACGAGCTTCGATACGAGCTTCAACAACGTTAAAGAAGATTCTATTTTCTATTTAATATCAATAAATTTAAGGAGTTAAGACTTGTCAGAAAGATTAGGCGAACTTCTTATAAAAAGAAATTTTATTACCGCAGAACAACTCAAAAAGGCTCAGGAGGAACAAAAGTTAAGGGGGGGGCGATTAGAATCAAACCTAGTGAAGTTGGGCTATATCAAAGAAGACGAACTTCTCTCATTTTTAAGCGCCCAGTATCGTGTTCCTTCTGTCAAACTTTCGAAGATCGAGATTAATCCAAATGTCGTTAAGTTAATCCCTTCCAGCGTAGCCAAGAAATATTTCATCATGCCTATCAATCGGGTCGGTCCGAAATTGACCTTAGCGATGGCAGATCCCAGCAACATCGTGGTCATCGATGAAGTTAAATTTATGACCGGCTTTAATGTCGAACCGGTCGTGGCTTCGGAAACTGAAATTATCGATGCCATCAAAAAATATTATGGTGGCGGAGGCAATGTTGCTGGCCTGGGAACCGTGACTTTTCAAGCTCAGGATTTCTCACTCGAAGATGATAAACCTCACGATTCTGATTTTGATCTGATCGACAACAATTTAGTCGATGTGGATGAATTTGACAAATTAGTGCATGGAGCGGTTGACAATGTCGAAGTTATAGAAAACCAGACCCAGGATGAAATGGATGAAATCGGAGGCCCCATCATCAAGATCGTGAATGGGATATTGATCAAAGCGATCAAATTGGGTGCCAGCGACATCCATTTTGAACCCTATGAAAGAAGCTTCAGGGTCCGTTATCGGGTGGATGGGGTTTTGAGGCGGGAGATGACGCTTCCCATCCAGATCAAGAATGCCATCGTCTCTCGTTTAAAAATCATGGCGAAGCTCGATATTGCTGAGCGGCGCCTTCCTCAGGACGGAAGGATCAAATTGCGACTTGGAAAAAACAGGGAAATGGACTTTCGAGTTTCTACGGTTCCAGTCCTCTTTGGGGAAAAAGTCGTTTTACGGCTTCTCGACAAATCTGCCCTCCAATTGGACATGACCAAATTAGGTTTTGAAGAATCGTCCCTTGAGGATTTTAAGAGTGCTCTTCGCAAACCGGTTGGGATGATTCTGGTGACAGGACCGACAGGGAGCGGGAAAACAACAACCCTCTACTCCGCGCTCGCGGAATTGAACAAAGAGACGGAAAACATCACGACAGCAGAGGATCCCGTGGAATACAATTTTATGGGGATCAACCAGGTTCAGATGCATGAGGAGATTGGACTCACTTTCGCTTCTGCTCTACGAGCTTTTTTGCGTCAGGACCCGGATATCATCATGGTTGGAGAGATCCGGGATTTTGAGACCGCCCAGATTGCTGTCCAAGCAGCCCTCACCGGACACCTCGTGTTAAGCACAGTCCACACCAATGATGCCCCTGGCACCATCACTCGATTGATTGATATGGGGATTGAACCCTTTCTCATCTCCTCTGCCGTCATTCTCATTCTGGCTCAACGGCTGATTCGAAAAATCTGTTCAGAATGCCGTGAGCCTATCAAGGTGCATCCCCAGCTCTTGATCGATCTGGGAGTCTCTCCGGATGAGGTGAAAACCTTTCAAGTTTATAAGGGCAAAGGTTGTCCCATCTGTAATCAAACGGGATATAAGGGCCGAATTGGACTCTATGAGGTTATGCCCATTAAGGATGAGATCAAGGAGCTCATCCTCTCCAGAGCATCCACTTCAGAGATCAAAAAAGAGGCGATGCGTTTGGGAATGAAAACGCTTCGACAAAGCGGTATTATCAAAATTCGAGAAGGACTGACAACCATTGAAGAAGTCCTCCGGTCTACAATGGATGACCGATGAAGATGAAAAAAGGAGAATCCCGACCATGATTGAATTACAAAAATTGCTCGAACTCATGATTGAGAAAAAGGCTTCTGACCTTCATATCACCACAGGCTCGCCTCCTCAGTTCAGGGTTGATGGCCGCTTGATGAGTTTTGACTCCAATGTGCTGACAGCGCCGGATACGAAACGGCTCTGTTACAGTGTGCTGACGGATGCCCAGCGCCATAAGTTTGAGGAGGAGTCAGAACTCGACTTCTCCTTTGGCATCAAAGGATTGAGCCGGTTTAGAGGAAACATTTATATGCAGCGGGGCGCTGTGGCAGGAGCCTTTCGTGCCATCTCTTTCGACATCCTCAATTTCTCAGAACTGGGAATTCCGCCTATTGTGAACGAACTGATTAAGAAACCAAAAGGCCTTGTCCTGGTCACCGGTCCTACCGGAACCGGAAAATCGACAACCCTTGCTGCCATGATCGACAAGATCAATAATGAGCGGAATGCCCACATCATCACTGTTGAAGACCCGATCGAATACCTCCATCGCCATAAGAATTGTATTGTGAATCAAAGAGAGGTCAATTCTGACACAAAGAGTTTCGGACATGCCCTCCGGCATATCCTCCGGCAGGACCCTGATATTATTCTCATCGGTGAGATGAGAGATTTGGAAACGATTCAGGCAGCTCTCTTGACGGCAGAAACCGGCCATCTGACCTTTGCCACCCTCCATACCAATTCTTGTGTGGAGACGATAAACCGGATTATTGATGTCTTTCCCCCTCATCAACAGCAGCAGGTCCGGACGCAGCTCTCCTTTGTGCTCGAAGGGATTCTCGCCCAGCAACTTCTTCCCAGATTGGGCGGAAAAGGAAGGGTTTTAGCCATGGAGGTGCTGATCCCAAACCCCGCGATTCGGAACCTGATCCGGGAAGATAAAATTCAACAGATTTACTCACTGATGCAAGTGGGTCAGGCAAGATTTGGCATGCAGACGATGAACCAAGCCCTCCTTGCGTTGGTTGAACGGCACCTGATCTCAGTAGAAGAGGCTATGGAACGAAGCCACAACCTCGATGAATTTCGACAGATGCTATCCAATGCAGGCATCTTAGGTGGAAGGCGGGATAAACAGGGAAAAGCAAGTTAATCCAAATCTCTTTCCTCCCCCGATCGAGGGATGTTGAGGAAGGAAGAAGACCATGAGGGTGAGATTATGCCAGTCTACAAATGGGAAGGAAAAACACTGAAGGGAGCAATGAAGAAGGGGGAAATGGAAGCCCCAAGCGAAGCGGCCATCCGTATTTACCTGCGCCAGCAGAGCATTATTCCGACCAAAATCGCTACCAAAGGGAGAGATATGACCATCTCTTTGCCAATCAAAAGGAAAGTGCCCCAGCGCAGTATTGCCATTTTCACACGCCAGTTAGCCACGATGATTGATGCCGGACTACCTCTCGTTCAATCCCTCGATATCCTCGCTTCCCAGCAGGAGAACAAGACTTTTAAAAATATCATCCGTGAAATCAGAGAGGATGTGGAAGGGGGATCCACCTTTGCAGGGGCTTTAAAAAAACACCCCTCCGTCTTTGATGACCTATATACGAATTTGGTTGTAGCAGGGGAAGAAGGAGGCATTCTCGATAATATCCTGACCCGATTGTCTAACTATATTGAAAAGGCTGAAGCCCTGAAGAAAAAAGTAAAATCCGCTATGATCTATCCTGGCATCATCGTGACGGTCGCCGTGCTGGTTGTAATCATTCTGATGGTCTTCGTCATCCCTGTCTTCGAAACGATGTTCAAATCCGCCGGGCAGTCCCTCCCGCTTCCTACGTTAATTGTACTCGCCATCAGCAAAATGATAAAAAAATATATTTTGGTGATGATTCCTCTGGCCATTCTTTTCGTCTTTCTCTTCAGAAGATTCTATAAAACGGAAAAGGGGAAGACGGTGGTTGATCGCCTTCTCCTTAAATTGCCGGTGTTCGGGATGCTTCTCAAAAAAGTCTCTGTCGCCCGATTTGCCAGGACGTTAGGGACGCTGGTCAGCAGTGGCGTGCCGATCCTCGACGGTTTGATGATCGTCTCGAAAACGGCTGGTAACAAGACGATCGAAACAGCCATCCTGGATGCAAGATCGAGCATCCGGGAAGGGGAGACCATTGCCGAGCCCCTCGGCCGGAGTGGCATCTTTCCTCCCATGGTCATTCAGATGATCTCCGTGGGAGAATCCACCGGTGCTCTCGATTCCATGCTCACAAAAATTGCCGATTTTTACGATGATGAGGTCGATGTGGCTGTCAGCAATTTGACCTCTCTCCTTGAGCCCTTTTTGATGGTCTTTCTCGGCGTGGTGATTGGAGGGGTCGTCATTGCAATGTATTTACCAATCTTCCAGATGGCTTCTGCCATCCATTAATCGTTATGAGAGCGTTGCGTTAAGGGTAGAAACGGATGAATGTCACTCAACCTTCTCGCTCAGATCCTGCATCAAAGAGCCTCAACCAGGTCAAAGGGGTGATGCTTTCTCGGATCATCATCCTGACTCTCTTATTGGCCATTGCCTATCTCTTTCAACTTTCTGAGAAGCGAATCTTTATTATTTCGACGACCAATCGGTTCTACTACTTTATCGGTCTTTTCTATTTCGTCACAATTCTTTACGCCTTTCTGCTGAAACGGGTGAAGGACCTCCGCCGTTTTGTCATCGTCCAGATGGTCATTGACCACCTCTTTATTGCAGGCCTCATTTATTACACAGGAGGAAAGGGAAGCATCTTTTCCATTACGTATATATTTACCATCATTGGAAGTAGCCTCCTCTTCTATAAACGGGGGGCTTTCTACTCAGCCTCTCTCGCCACCTTTCTTCTTGGACTCCTTCTCATCTTACAGCTCTATGGTTGGATTCTTCCTCCGGGGCAGACGGTTCCCCCTGAACCGAGCCAGACCTTCTATTCCCTGATCACCTATCTCACCGCCTACTATATCGTTGCCTTTTTGAGTGGAACCCTCTCCGAAGAATTGAAAAAGAAGAAGAACGAACTGATCCAGAAACAGGTTGATTATGAACAACTTGAAGCCTTTAACCAGAATATCATTCAGAGTCTTGACAGTGGTCTGCTCACTGTTGACCTCCAGGGAAGGATTAATTTCCTCAACCCTACGGCGGAAAAGATCCTCCACCGAAAAGAAAAGGAGTTGAAAGACCGCCTGATCTCCGATCTCTTTCCGGAGATTGGTCAAGGGATCGAAGGACTGAAGAAGAAAATGTCGAGCCCTTTGCCCGCTTATCAGCGCTATGAAACCCTTCTCCCCAGCGAAAAGGGACGAAAGACCTACCTTGGATTCTCCATCTCTCCCCTGACCAATCCTGAGGGCTCCCTGATTGGGTACACCCTCATTTTTCAAGACATCACCCGATATAAAGAGATGGAAGAACAGATGAAGCGGTTTGACCGGATGGCCGCCATTGGATCCCTCGCTGCCGGCATGGCCCATGAGATCCGAAACCCTCTCGCTTCTTTGAGTGGATCGATCCAGATGCTGAAATCGGAACTTGACCTGGATCCACAGCAGGAGCATCTGATGGAGATTATACTCAGGGAGTCAGAGAGGCTAAATGCCCTCATCACCGACTTTCTCCTCTTTGCCCAGCCCCCTCAAACGAACCAATCCTCGTGGGAGATTGGAACCATCCTGGACGAGACCATTGAACTGTTCAAGCACTCTCCGGTTTTTCGTCAAGAACTCCAGATCACTCGATCCTACGAGAATGGGAACATTCACGCCTGGGTCGATCCAGACCAGATGCGCCAGGTCTTCTGGAATCTCTTGATCAATGCCGCCCAAGCCATTCCAGAAAAGGGTGAGATCCGAATTGGCCTGATGAAAGTGAATGGGATCCCCATCAAAAATCCTACTTTTCCTTCCAACCAACCGGAGCGGGAGTGGGTTCAGATCGCCATCACAGACTCTGGGGTAGGTATCTCCCCCCAGGAAAAGGAGATGATTTTTGAGCCCTTCTATACGAACAAAGAAGGAGGGACCGGGTTGGGCCTCTCCATCGTCCATAAGATCATTGAAAACCACCACGGGCTGATCAAGGTGGAAAGCGAACTCGGCAAAGGGACAACTTTTTCGGTCTTTTTACCGACTCGCCCTCTCCAGGTTGACTCAACCCAGATTGAATGAAACGAGGTTCAGGAATGACGAAGGATAAAATTCTGGTTGCCGACGATGAAAAAAGCATGAGAGAGTTTCTAGAGATCATGCTCAAAAAAGAAGGTTATAGAGTGACCCTGGCCTCCAATGGCGAAGAAGTGATCAAGCTGCTCGAAAAGGATATTTTTGATTTGGCTTTAGTTGACCTTCGCATGCCCAAACAGGATGGCCTTTCGGTATTGAAACGAATTAAGACCGTATCGCCCGAGACGATCGTGATTGTCATCACTGCCTATGCTTCTGCCGACACAGCCATTAAAGCCATGAAAGAAGGGGCTTATGATTACATCACCAAACCATTTAAGATCGATGAGATGAAGTTGATCATACAAAATGCCCTGGAGAAGAGGCGTCTTCAGAAGGAAAATCTCATCCTCAAGCAGGTGGTCAGAGACCGTTACCAATTCGACAATATTATCGGTCAGAGCCCCAAAATGCTCGAACTCTATGATCTCCTGGAGAAAGTCGCCCCCACCAAGACCAACATCCTCATCACCGGTGAAAGCGGAACGGGAAAGGAGCTGGTGGCAAAGGCCATTCACTATAACAGCCCGCGAAGAGAGAAACCCTTCGTCACCCTGAACTGCGGGGCCATCCCTGAGTCTCTCATCGAAAGTGAACTCTTCGGCCATATGAAAGGAGCCTTCACGGATGCCATCGCCACCAAGAAGGGACTCTTTGAAGTCGCAGACGAGGGAACGATCTTCCTCGATGAGATCAGTGAACTTCCTCTGATGATGCAGGTGAAGTTGCTCCGGGTTCTACAGGATCGAGAATTTAAACGAGTGGGAGGAACCGAGGACATTCGGGTAGATGTCCGGATCATCTCCGCCACCAATAAAGATTTGGAAGAAGCGGTTCGGGAAAAACAGTTTCGGGAAGATCTCTTCTACCGCCTCAACGTCATTCAGATTAGACTGCCTTCCCTGAGGGAGCGAAAAGAAGATATCCCGCTTCTGGTCAACCATTTTATCAAACGCTATTCGGAGGAACTGGGAAAACAGATTACAGGAGTCTCTCCAGAAGCCCTTCGCATCCTCATGCAATATGACTACCCAGGCAACGTAAGAGAACTCCAGAATATCATCGAACGGTCCGTGGCGTTAGAGTCTTCCCAGGAATTGACGGCACAGAATCTTAAATCTTATTTAGATGAGCAGTTTCCGATGAAGCGGAAAGCTCTCGATCTTGAGATTCCCAGCGAGGGCATTGACCTCGAAAAGATTGTGGAAGATGTGGAAAGGACCCTTCTGCTGAAAGCCCTTGACCGGAGCAAAGGCATTAAAAAGAAGGCTGCTGAATTACTCCACATCAATTTTCGGTCCATGCGCTATCGTCTTGAAAAATATGGACTGAATCATAGCGAGGAGACCTGATCGGATCATGTTCTTTTAAACTTCCGCTGCATCTCTTCAAGGGAGAGGAAAAAGAAGACAGGGCGTCCATGAGGACAAGTGAGAGAGGGATTGAAAGGGAAAAGGGCTGCAATCAGGGCTTCTATCTCTTCCTTCTGAAGCGTATGATGGGCTCGAATGGCTGAATGGCACGCCAGAGAAATGAGAAGGGACGGAAGGGCAGCCGAACCCTCCCCTTCTTTTTTGAAGAGCGAAAGATCCTCCAGCATCTCCTTCACAAGCCTCTCCGCTTCCCCCTGATCCACAAAGCAGGGGATGGAACGGAGTGTGTAGAGTCTCTCCCCCACCGATTCCATTTCGAAACCGATCGATTCAAAGACCTCCTGGTTGGAGTCGAAAACGAGTGCTTCTTCAAGGGACAACTCCAACAGGAGGGGAACGAGTAAGGTTTGAGGAGGAAAGGATTTCTCTTCATAATCTTTTTTATACTTTTCAAACAGGAGCCTTTCATGAGCTGCATGCTGATCAATAAAGACAAGCGTTCCTCCAGACTCACAGAGAATGTAGGTCCCCCAGAGCTGTCCCACCACCCGGCAGGGTTCCTTCTTGATGGACTCCCATTCCACCCCTCTGCCATCCCTGACCTCGAGAGCAGGGCCTCTTTCTCCCCAAGGATCAAGCGCCAGGGGTGAGGGGAGTTGGAAGGAAAATGTCTCCTGATACTCCTTTACAGAAGGAGGCCTTGCTGTGGGTTCGGGGAGAATCCTCTGGATGGAAGAAGGGGATTCCTCCAGAGTGCGTCGAATGGCAGAACGGACGGCCTGATAGAGCTTTTCAGGCTCTCTAAATTTAACCTCCGCCTTAGTGGGATGAACATTCACATCCACAGAGGAAGGAGGAAGCTGGATCAACAAGATAACAATCGGAAATTGATTGGCGGGAAGAAGGTGCTGATAGGCATCCAGAACGGCCTTAGAGAGGATGCGATCCCGCACATACCTTCGGTTGATATAGAGGGAAATCCCCTCTCTGTTTCTTCTGGCCAGAGTGGGAGGACTGATAAACCCTTCGATCATCACATCCCCTTCCTGAGACTGGAAGGGTTTGAGATGACTGGAAAGCTCTTTCCCCAAAATGGCTTCGATGCGGACCCTCGGGGATTCCGATTTGAGTAATTCTTCTATTTTCCTTCCATCGTGGAAAAAACGAAACGTGATGGAGGGATAGGCGAGACTGATTCGATGGAACAGCAGGAGCCCATAACGGAGTTCGGTGCGAATCGATCTTAAGAATTTTCTCCGGACGGGGAAATTGTAGAAGAGTTGGTGGACCTCCACCTCTGTGCCCACAGGACCACCGAATTCTGAAAGACTGACGATCTGGCCTCCTTCACAGACCACTTTGGTCCCGGTCATTGATGAAGAGTGGCGTGTTTTGAGAATCATTTTGGACACGGAGGCAATGCTGGGTAACGCCTCTCCCCTGAATCCCATTGTCTCGATGGTATAGAGATCTTCTACCTTACGAATTTTACTGGTGGCAAATCTCTGAAGAGCCAGGGGAACATCCTCCGGCACCATCCCCTCTCCATTATCAGCGACACGGATCAGCTGGAGCCCTCCTGATTTCAGCTCGACAACGATTTCGGTCGATTCGGCATCGATTGCATTCTCGATCAACTCCTTCACCACAGAGGCAGGGCGCTCCACAACTTCTCCCGCAGCGATCTTTTGCGCGATCGCTTCGGGTAACACTTCTATTTTCCCTCTCCGCACCCCCTCTTCCATCTCGCTCCCTTAGGCTTCCGCAAAGACACCCATTCTCCTAAACTTTTCGTAACGCTCGATGAGTAGCGAATCGATATGAGCCTTTTCAAGATCCTTTAAATGGCGTATCAGAGCCTCTTTTAAGCGATGGGCCATCTCTTTGGGGTTTCGATGGGCCCCTCCTGAAGGTTCCTCAACGACCTCATCGATCACTCCCAGCCGCAAAAGATCGCGGGCAGTCAATTTTAGATAATCGGCAGCCATGGCTTTCCCTTTTTCCCCATCTTTCCAGAGAATAGCCGCACATCCTTCCGGAGAAATCACCGAATAGATGGAATATTCCAGCATCAAAATGCGATCGCCCACGCCAATGGCCAGTGCCCCTCCGCTCCCCCCTTCCCCGATGACGAGGGTGACAATGGGTGTGCGCAGCAATGCCATGGCTCTCAGATTCTGTGCAATGGCTTCGGCCTGTCCACGTTCTTCTGCGCCCACTCCAGGAAAAGCTCCTGGTGTATCGATCATCGTCACAATGGGTTTCTGAAATGTTTCTGCCATCTTCATCAACCTTAAAGCTTTCCGGTATCCTTCAGGGTGAGGCATCCCAAAATTGCGGCTCGCCATCTCTTTTAAATCGGTCCCTTTCTGATGGCCGATGACGAAGACGGGCTTGCCATTGATCTTTGCCATGCCTCCAATAATGGCAGGATCATCCCCATAATGTCGGTCTCCGTGAAGTTCGATAAAATCCGTGAAGAGCTCCTCAATATAAAAGGAGGCTTTGGGTCGGTCAATATGTCGAGCCATCTGGGTGATCTGCCAACCCGTTAAATTTGAAAAAATCTCTTTCCGTAATCGTTGGAGCTTCTCCTCAAGATGCCGGAGATGCTCTTCAACATGAGCGGCCTTCCCCCTGGAAAATCTTTTCAAATGTTCGATCTCATTTTCCAATTCTACCAGGGGCTTCTCAAAATCGAGATAATGCTTGACCATTCTCTACCTCCATTCAATAGAAAGGTGTGGAGATGGGAAGAGAGTTCGAACACGTTCTTGAAATTGCGGAGAGGGATCCACACGATAGGCTTCGGAAAAGGCGATGACCGTCTCGTCCTGTTCACCGTTCAGGATATGGAAATAGATCTGGTAGGCTCCTCGATGGGTCTCAACCACCTCTTTCAATTTGAGGAGGCCGGATGTCGTCAACAGAGGGAGAGGAATTTTAAGGTGGAGGATTTGATTGTTCGAAGTGGCCTCCTTGGAAAGGGAGCGAATTTCGGTAGCTTTGATCTTGAGTCGTTCTTCCGAGAGGTCGAGGATTCCCCGGACGAGAAGAGGACCGCCTCCCCGCAGGGATTGGGAAGCGTTTTTAAAAACTTCCGGGAAAAGGATGACCTCTACCACCCCTTTCATATCTTCAAGGGTTAAAAAGGCCATTCGTTCCCCTTTCTTGGTGACAATCTCCTTCAAGCTGTTCACCAAGCCACAAACTTTCACTTCCTGACCGTTTGGCAATTGAGGGAGGGTAGAAGTGTCTTCAACCGTATACTGCTTGATCGTTTCCTGAAAGGGAGTCAGAGGATGCCGGGAGATATAAAACCCGATCGTCTCCTTTTCAAAAAGGATCAACTGGGATTCAGGAAATTCTTCAATGGCAGGATAAGGGAGGTCCTCCTTTTGCGGTGAGGTCTCCCACATGCTCATCTGCAGAGTCTCCTTCTTCTTCTGCGCCTCCTGGGAACGTTCCAAAAGGTCCTCCAAAACGCTTAACATCTGTGAACGGTATGCTCCTGAAAAGTCGAAGGCGCCACATTTGATCAGGCTCTCGATCACCCGCCGGTTCACTTTTCTCAAATCGACTCTCCGGCAAAAATCGGAAAGGGACTCAAACCGTCCTCTCCCTTCTCGCTCCTTGAGGATGGCTTCAATGGCTGCTTCTCCCACGTTTTTAACGGCCGCCAGCCCGAATCGGATCTGTTGACCGACGACCGTGAAATCCCTGTGGCTCTCATTGATGTCCGGAGGAAGAACGGCAATCGACATCTCCCGACACTCAGCGATATATTTCATAATTTTATCTGCATTTTGAACTTCACTGGTCAGCAGGGCGGCCATAAATTCGATGGGATAATGGGTCTTTAAATAGGCCGTCTGGTAGGCGATCAGGGCATAAGCTGCACTATGGGATTTGTTAAATCCATATCGACCGAAGGTCTCCATCTGCTCGAAGATCTTCTCCGCCTTTCTGGGTGTGATCCGGTTTTTCTTGGCCCCTTCGATGAATTTCTCTTTCTGTTTCTCCATCTCTGAGGCGTCCTTCTTCGCCATGGCCCTTCTAAGGTTATCCGCATCTTCAAGGGTAAAGTGAGCCAGGGCACTCGCGATGCGCATCACCTGTTCCTGATAAACGATGACGCCATAGGTATCTTTGAGGATGTTTTCGAGGGCAGGAACCTCATAGGTAATCGCCACTTTTCCATGTCTTCGCTTCACAAACTCATCCACCATCCCGCTGTCGAGCGGGCCAGGCCGATAGAGGGCGACCAGAGCAATAATATCTTTAAAGCTTTCAGGCTTTAGTTTTGTCAACAGGTCCTTCATTCCGGAACTCTCCAACTGAAAAAGTCCCAGATTCGATCCTGCTCCCAGGGTAGCAAACACGTCCGGATCATCAAGAGGGATCTCGGATAATTCAACAGAGACTCCCCGATTCTCCTGAATGAGTCGGACGGCATGGTTTAACATGGTCAATGTCTTCAGCCCTAAAAAATCAAATTTGACCAATCCAATGGCTTCCACCTCTTTCATCGCATATTGCGTCATGATCTCACCCTCTTGTCCCCGATAGAGAGGAAGATAGTCCATGAGCGGGCGATTGGCGATGACCACCCCTGCCGCATGGGTGGAAGCATGGCGGGTTAATCCTTCAAGGGATTGAGCAATCTTAAAGAGAGAAGCAATGATGGGATCCTTCTGGATCATGTCTTTCAGTTGTGGTTCTTTCTCCAGAGCCTCCTCGAGGGTGATATTGGGGGTATTGGGGATGAGCTTGGCAATCCGGTCAACCTCTGCATAAGGAATACCCATCACCCGGCCGACATCTCTGATGACTGCCCTCGCCTGCATCTTCCCAAACGTGATGATTTGCGCCACGTTCTCTTTTCCATATTTATCCATCACATACTGGATCACTTCGTCCCTTCGCTCCATACAGAAGTCAACGTCCACATCTGGCATGGAGCTCTTTCGTCCGGGATTTAAAAATCGTTCAAAGAGGAGGTCATATTCGATGGGATCCAGTTCGGTGATGCGAAGGGCATAGGCAACCAAACTTCCCGCCACCGACCCTCTTCCCGGTCCGACGGGAATTTTCTTCTGTTTGGCATATTGGATGAAATCGGCAACAATTAAAAAATACCCTGCATAGCCCATGGAAGTGATGACTTTTAACTCTTCATCTAGGCGCTCCTGATACCGCGACAGACGCTGGTGATAATTCGGCTCACCCTGGTAACGTTGAAGTCTTTGTTTAAGGCCCTCTCGCGCCAACCGTTCAAGATGGCTGTCCGGAGATTCTCCAGAAGGAATGAGGATACGGGGGATATGTTTCTCGTCAAATCTCAGCTCTAAGTTACACGCCTCTGAGATCTCCAGGGTGTTGGCAATGGCTTCCGGGATCTCCCGGAAGAGCTCCATCATTTCCTGAGAAGACCTGAAATAGAATTCGTCCGATGAAAACTTCATCCGTTCCCTATCGTTCAGCGTTTTCCCCGTCTGGATACAGAGCAACACCTCGTGGGCTTTCGCATCGTCGCGATGGAGGTAATGACAATCATTGGTGGCCACAATGGGAAGGAACAGCTCTCGGCTGATTTCGAGCAGTCGTTCATTCACCAGAGATTGGTTTTCCACGCCATTCTTCATCAACTCAATATAGAATCGACGGTCATCAAAGATCCTTCGGTATTCCTCGGCGGTTTGGATCGCCTTCTTCATCTCTCCCCGAGCGGCCCACGAGGCAACCTCTCCCTTGAGACACCCGCTCAGGCAGATCAACCCTTCGTGGTATTTGCTCAACAGTTCTTTGTCCACCCGTGGCTTATAATAAAATCCTTCAAGGTAAGCCAGGCTGATCAATCGAATGAGATTGAAATAGCCTGTTTTATTCTTCACCAGAAGGGTGATATGGTAGGCTCCTTCTTTCCCATCTGCTGTAGTCCTCTTCTCAAATCGGCTTTGAGGAGCCACATACATCTCACATCCAAGAATGGGTTTAATACCATATTTAATGGCCATCTGATAAAATTCAATGGCTCCGAACATATTCCCATGATCGGTCAGAGCCATCGCCTCCATGCGGTATTGCTTGGCTAACTCGAGGACTTCCTCGAATCGAATGGCTCCATCCAAAAGGCTATACATGCTATGGAGATGAAGATGAACAAATTCGCTATGTAACATAAGAATTACCTGATGCGATCATGGACGAATCGCATGACAAGAGGGAGCGTTGAAAACGAACCGGAGTCTTCGGTTGAACTCAGTGGACTCCGCTCTTGCCATTTGATGATCATTCCCATTCAATGGTGCTGGGTGGTTTTGAACTGATATCATACACCACCCGATTGACTCCCTTCACCTCGTTGATAATTCGGTTTGCCATCTGTTCCAATAAGCGGTGAGGCATTTTCACCCAATCGGCAGTCATCCCATCCAAGCTTTCCACAATCCGGAGGGCAACCACGTGTTCATAGGTTCGAAAGTCTCCCATCACTCCAACCGTCTTTACGGGCAACAGGACGGCGAAGGATTGCCAGACCCGATGCAAGAAACCGCTCTTCTTCATCTCTTCCATCACGATCTCATCGGCATCCCTCAGGATCTCCAGCCGCTGGCGATTGACCTCACCGATCACGCGAATGGCAAGGCCAGGACCTGGAAAGGGTTGACGATGAATGACCTCTGAAGGAAGTCCTAATTCCTTTCCAAGCTGGCGCACCTCATCTTTAAATAGTTCTTTAAGGGGTTCGACAAGCTTCAAGTTCATCTTCTCGGGTAACCCTCCCACATTGTGATGGCTCTTGATCGTTGCAGAAGGCCCTTTCCATGAGGTGCTTTCAATCACATCGGGGTAAAGCGTGCCCTGAGCCAGGTAGGCCACTCCTCCCATCTTTTTGGCTTCTCGCTCAAAAACGGCGATGAACTCTTTCCCAATCCGTTTTCGTTTCTCTTCGGGATCAGTGACTCCTTCTAACTGTTTCAGGAAGCGTTCTTCTGCATCCACATAGATGAGAGGGATATGGAAATGGTGTCTGAAGAGGTCAAGAACCTGCTCGGGTTCATTTCGCCTTAACAGGCCATTGTTCACAAAGATGCAGGTGAGGCGATCCCCTATCACCCGGTGTAAGAGAATGGCGACAACGGTTGAATCGATCCCACCGCTCAAACCGCAAACCACCTTCCCGGTACGGAGGGTCTTCGAGAGCTCTGCCTCTGTGGCTTCGATAAAAGACCCCATGTTCCAGGAAGGCTTACAGTGACAGATAGAAAAGAGAAAATTGCGGATGAGGTCAATCCCTCTGGGGGTGTGAACCACTTCCGGATGAAACTGAAGTCCATAAATCTTTCTTCGTGGATCCTCAATGGCAGCAAAAGGGGTATGGTGGGAATGGGCCAGGGCATGAAAACCAGCAGGTAATCTTCGAATGTGATCCCCGTGACTCATCCAGACTTGCAGGGCTTCCCCCTTTTTACCCACTCCCTTAAAAAGGCTTCCCAAATGGTCAATGATTAAACGAACCCTTCCATATTCTCTCTTCTCTGAAGGGGAAACCTCCCCCCCTAATATTTGGGCGATCAACTGCATCCCGTAACAGATCCCCAAAATGGGAATTCCTGAAAGAAGCAGTTGTCGGGCAATACGAGGGGCCTCTGGGTCATACACACTGGAGGGACCGCCAGAGAGAATAATACCCTTTGGCGAGAGGGAGTTGATCTGCTTAGACGAGACATGGAAAGGAAGAATCTCACTGTAAACGTTGCATTCTCTTACCCGTCGAGCAATCAGCTGAGTGTATTGAGAGCCAAAATCGAGTATGAGGATCTTATCAAAAGGAGACCATCTTCTCATGAATTTTATGGACCTCGAAATAAAAAAGAGAGGAAAACGGATTTTTTTGGATTTTGTCAAACAAAATGTCTATGGGTTTTTCGACAGGTCGGTACCAGGTAGCCTTTTCACCCGGATCGTGCCGAAGGGTGTTCATCACACGTTTCCAAAAATCCTCAATGTTTCAAAACATAGGTGCCATCCTTGACTTCGTATTGATATGAAAGCCCTTTCCGGTAGAAGAGGTCTTGCTTCTGAAGAAGCCGAGCAGACACCAGCTCCTCCAATTTTGGGGGGTATGTTCCCCGTTCCAGGTGGTAGATCTCAAGGGCATTTTTGATCCGCTCGAGTTGAGCGCGATGAATCAACAGAGCAGGAGCTTCGATTTGAACTCGCTCAATCTTGGAATCCCAGAAGAGGCGGAGGAAATTGGGCTTAAAATAGACGAGCAGGAGAAAAAGAAAAATTAAAAAAACGCCATAATAGACGAAGGCCAATGCTTCCCGGAAATTGATCATCCGCACCTTTTTGACCAAGCTGGGGGTGCGGATCCCAACCACCTCGATCAACCCCATCTCCATGAGGTTGGCCAGTATTTCGCTGGTGTTGAACTTTCCCAAGAGGGACCGGTCGATGATCTCTTGGACGGTTCGATTTCCGTCGACCAGGGTAAAAATAAGCTCCTGTTCGGAAGTCAATTTTTCTCTCATCAGGCTCTGAGGGGAAAGGACGTTTTCGGTCTGTTCTTCCGTTCCGGCACTCTTCCGAAAGACGAGATGAGGGGAGAAGATCTTCTTTTCAATTTCAGACCATTCATCCACCATGCGGAGAATATTGAGTAGGACCTGCTCGGTGCTGAGGGCAAAGGGGACTTTTCGATAACTCTCCACCAACTTCAGATCAAAGTTGAACACCCCATCTTCCCACCAGAACAGGTCATAGATCGTCTCATAAATCTGGGTGGTGATCACCTTCAGGATGTCCTCTTTCGTCAATAACCCGAGCTCAACCAGAATCTCCCCAATATATTTCAGGGTCTCTTTTTGAATCTTTAAAACCCTCTCAAGCTGTTCTTCTGTAATCAGTTGGGCCTTCACAAGAATCTCACCGATGAGGTCTTTCTTTCCCCGGTAGTTGGAGTAAACATGAACAATCATTCCGTCAACGAAGGAGATTTCCACCAGATTTTTTCCTCTCCGAATTCTCAAGATGCCTGTCTTGAGTTGCTGCCCGATCAGCTGGATGATTTCGGTAATGCTAAAATCCTTCAGGGTTCCTTGAAGCGCCATTCCTTCCTCCGTTTAGGTAGGAATCTCGAACTCTTGTTTGGGATGACGGATCTGACGACAAGAAAGAATATAAAAAAGGAGAAAGAGAACTCCCCAGAAGAAGAGCCCCCACCAGGAAAAAGAAGAAGGAGGCCCATAAGGAGGGAGAACGCCATTCCAGAATATAAATCTGAGAATAAAGATGAAAAAAAGGAAAAGCAGGATGAGCCCCTTAAGGGATTCTCCCCGCCATAATGGACCAAACCCGATGAAGAGGTAGGAGAGCATCTTCCCCGTATGCTGTTCTTGTTGCTGAAAGGTCTTCACCTGTTTTGATTTTTTCTCTGTGATTCTGGGATGAAGTTTCTCCTTCTGCACAAAAAGCCGGTAGCAATTAAAACAGACAAATTTTTGATCCAGGAGATCAGCGGTACCGAGATAAAATCGATGAGTGGCGGTACCACACAGCGGACAACGGGTCAGGAAACGTTTTGTTCGGGTATAACGAGACATCCCGGTCAGAAAAGCCAGAAAGATGATAGGGGCCAGAAAGGGAAGGGCTGAGGGAATGGCCTCAAACCAGGCTTTAAATAGGATAAAGAGAACCCCTTCCCTCCCAATATACTGACTCAGAAAGCGATCCCAGAGGGAAGAAGTGGCGAGGGGAGCATCAACAACGAGGCGGTTGAGGTTCGGGGAGTCAATAGCGTGATAGTATTCAACCAACTTGGGATCGAGCTGTCTGGCTTTTTGAAAAGCCCGATCTGATTGCCCGGAGAGAAAGGTTTCTTGGGAGTAGGCTCGGTAGAGATTGTAATAATAAGATCCACGATTGGGATTGAGTTCGATGGCCCGATGATAGGAGGCAATGGCCAAGGAGATCTGTTTCTGCGCCAGATAGACATTGCCCAAATTGGAATGGGCATCACTCATATTAGGAGCGCGGTCGATCGCTTTTCGGTAAAAATCTTCTGCCTGGTAGTAACGCCCCTTCTTCTTTTCGATGAGACCTAATGTAAAGAAGACCTCTGCATCATTAGAATAAGAGGAAGACCAGGTTTTTAATCTCTCCTCTGTTCCACGATCCCAGTTTTCGTGGTTGGCCTCATGGATTTCGAGAAGGGTGGCAAAAAACGGGCTATTGAGAAAATGGGTGGAGGTGCGGAGGAAAAAAGGAAAATAGACCAGAATGATCAGAAAAAGAATGACAAACTGTCTCTCTTTCTGCGTGATATATCCCCAGAAGAGGATGCTCCAGAAGAGAAGAGACCACAAGAGATCGAATCGAAGGAAGAAGGGGATGAAAAGGATGAAGACTTTCAGGCCATTGACCACGAGGCTCGGAAGTTCTTGAGTCAAATTTTTCCGAATATCGTATAAATAGAGAGTCAGATACCTCCAGAGAAGGATCATTCCAAAGATGATAAAAGCCATTAAAACGGCATTCGAAAGAAAATAGAAGATGTGATAGAAGAGATTGAGGGAGGAGGGAAAGTGACGGAAAATCGCCCTGATTCCCTCAAAAAACTTGGGAAGCACTTCGTCCAGTCGAAAGGGTTTCTGTCGCCAATGATCCAGGGCCAATGCAAAATAAGGTTGCGGGAGATCCGGAGAAAGTTGGTGGGCGTAGGTCAGCAGTTGGGTGGCTCGCTTGATGTCCCCCTTCTCCCGGCTCCTCTTCGCCTCCCTGATTAATAGAAAAGAGAAGGTGGGCAGGTTTCGAACCCCTCTATCCAGTTTGAGTTGATAGATCTGATTCAATTCTTTTTCATCAAGGGAGGAAGAACCTTTCTCGGTCGTTTTCGATTTCGTGAGGAGGAGCCCCCTGAGATCAAGAGCGGTTTCAATCGAAGAGGAGCTTTCAGTTGAAAAGAATTCCTTGGAAAGGGGAAGCGTCTCTTTTCGCGTCAGAAAGCCCAGATAGTATAACAGGGCAAGAACAATGATTAGAAAGAGGAAGACCGTCTTTTTCAAAGCTCTCCCTTCTCCTTCCTATTCACCTGAAAACACACCATTTCCATACCCGATCTTCCTGTGCCCCTCTCTGACCTAGACCTGCCTGACCAGGACTCATCCACGTCCCTTCTCATGAGAGGCATTACTCCAGGCGATAGTTAGGAGCTTCTTTCGTGATGATGACATCATGGACATGACTCTCTTTTAATCCAGAGGAGGTGATCCGAATGAATCGAGCATTCCTCCTTAACTCCTCAAGGGTCCGCGCCCCCATATAGCCCATGCCCGCTCTTAACCCTCCAACAAGCTGATGGATGCAGAAGGAGAGGGCTCCTCGGTAAGGGACCCTTCCTTCAATCCCTTCGGGGACGAGTTTCGTTTCACTCTCCACCTCCGCCTGCATATATCGATCCTTGCTTCCCTCCTTCATCGCCTCAAGGGATCCCATCCCTCGATAGACTTTATAACTTCGTCCCTGATAGAGCACGATCTCTCCAGGACTTTCATCGGTCCCTGCAAAAAGGTTGCCAATCATCACCGAATGGGCCCCTGCCGCGAGGGCTTTTGTAATATCCCCTGAAAACTTAATCCCTCCATCCGCGATGATCGGAATATCATATTTCTTTGACACCTCTGCCACCTCTAAGATGGCTGAAAGCTGGGGAACTCCGACACCGGCTACAATTCGGGTGGTACAGATAGAACCTGGTCCCACCCCCACTTTCACGCCGTCCGCTCCTGCCTTGATCAAATCGATCATCCCCTCCCGCGTTGCAATATTACCAGCAATGAGCTGGCAGTGGGGAAAGTTCTTTTTAGTGTCACGGACCGCTTCCAGAACATCTTTCGTATGCCCATGGGCTGTATCGATCACCAATACATCAAGCCCCGCTTCTAAGAGCGCCTCTGTTCTCTGTTCCCGATCCTTTCCCGGTCCAATTGCAGCCCCAACACGAAGACGACCATGCCCATCCTTACAAGAGTTGGGATACTTTCTCATCTTTTCGATATCTTTGATGGTGATCAAACCTTTCAAGTGGTTATGTTCATCCACCACTAACAATTTTTCAATCCTGTGCTTATGAAGAATCTCCTTTGCCTGCTCGAGTGTTGTTCCCACGGGGGCTGTCACAAGATGATCCTTGGTCATCACGGTCGAAATTTTCTCATCCAATCTCTTCTCAAATCGAAGATCCCGATTTGTCAAAATGCCAACCAGCTTGCCTTCCTTGGTGACGGGCACCCCTGAGATTCGATATTTTCTCATGATCTCGAGGGCTTCGTGTATTTTTTGATCGGGATGCATGGTGATGGGATGAAGGATCATGCCACTTTCAGACTTCTTCACTTTATCCACTTCAAGAACTTGGTCTTCGATGGAAAGGTTCCGATGAATAATGCCAATTCCCCCCTCTTGAGCCATGGCAATGGCTGTCCTCGCCTCGGTCACCGTATCCATCGCCGCACTGACCAAAGGAATATTTAACCGAATTTCTCTGGTCAATTGAGTACTAATGTCGGTTGCCTTTGGAAGGACATCGGAATAGTTGGGAACTAATAAAACGTCATCAAATGTAAGATATTCAGATATATGATTAAAATGGTTCTCCATCCTCCATCCTTTCCAAACTCAAAGAGATATTTTAATTTCTATATCTATCAGACCAGAATCGGTTTGTCAACCGATGTAAACATTTCATCAGGTTATCAATCAGTTCTGTCGATTGGGTTGGAAGGAGTTCAGAAAAATTTTGGACGGATGGGGTCATTCTTCAATGGACTCAAGGTTAGTCCCTTCCAATGGGTTTTGACGGTTTTCTGGTGGCTCTTTTCGTTTAAGAATCTCCCTGAGTTTATCAGAGAGAGCTTCTAAGAAAGGGCCTATGCTTTCGGGGTGTAACGCTGAGAGCGATACCGCTCTGTATCTTCGGCAGAGCGTCTTCACCTCTTCTGGGTCCAGTTTGTCTTCTTTGTTAAAGGCGAGGAGTCTCGGGATGTTTTCTAATCCTAAATCGTTAAGGACCCTTTCGACCGCCTGCATATGGTCTTCCCTTCGAGGATTGCTGACATCCACTAAATGGATCAACAAGTCTGACTCTTTAAGTTCATCAAAGGTCGGTCGGAACGCGCCCATCAAATCTTTCGGTAAATCTTTGATCATCCCAACCGTATCTGTCAAAACAAACCCTTCCCGATTTTCGAAGGGGGAAAGCAAATTTGAGAACCTGAATCTTCTGGTCGCTGTGTCCAGGGTCGCAAAAAGTTTATCTTCCACCGGTAGGCCACTACGGGTCAGGAGGTTAAAAAGAGTGGACTTCCCTGCATTGGTATATCCAATGATGGACAGAATAGGAATCCCAGCTTTTTGACGAAGCGCCCGACGCTGTTCCCTTCTCCTGCTCAATCGCTCCATCTCTCTCTCGAGGAGATAGATTCTTTCCCTTACCCTTCGGCGATCAATTTCGAGTTTCGTTTCTCCGGGTCCTCTCCCCCCGATCCCTCCTGTCAATCTTGAAAGAGCTAAGGTCTTTCTTGAGAGACGAGGAAGAAGATATTTCAGCTGGGCAAGCTCCACCTGGGTTTTGCCTTCCCGTGTATGAGCCCTCTGGGCAAAGATGTCTAAAATGAGCTGCGTTCGATCGATGACCCTTAACTCGGTCAAGTCCGATATGTTTGCCATCTGACTCGGAGTTAAATTTTGGTCAAAAATGATCAAATCTACTCCCAATTGCATGCATTTTATGAGGAGATCCTTGATCTTGCCGGTTCCAATCAGAGTGGATTGAGAAAAGGTTTGAGGTCTCTGAATGATGGTTTCAACCACCTGAACCCCACTCGACTCGGCAAGGTCTTTCAACTCCTCCATCGAGTTTTCCAATACGTCCCGACGCTCTCGACTCACCGAAATGAGAATAGCTTTTTCACGAAAACTCTTCGTCTGAAGCGTTCTCTGGCCCTTTTGGAATTGATCTTCAAGTGATTGAATCCATTTAAGAAAATCAATATTGAGCTGTCCTATCGGAGAGGGACGATTCACCTCCCATATCTTCTTTTCAGGATTATCGGGAAGAAGGTAGGCATAATGGACCATCTCCCCGCTCTCTCTTCCATTTGCCGTGAGAGCAACCATCATGTCCAACCTTAAAAGGGCAAGGTCGGTCAAGTCTTCTTCATTCAGGGGTTCCCCTTTGAGATGGGTGTGGATCAGCCGAAGTCCTCGCAGGCGGGGGATGCCTATACGGTATCGTGTCAGTTCCGGTATGGTAATCCCTTTCAGATCGCCAACAATGACCATTTCAATGGTTCCTCTTCGGTCAACCAAAATGCCAATTTGGCGTCGAATCTCCCAGGAGAGTTCCATTAAAAGATGTGCCATTTCAGGGGTGATGATCTTCTGAGGAAGGATCCTTTTGCGGTAGATATGCTCGATCCTGCGCAATTGACTTGCTTTTAAACCGATGGTGTTGCCAAAAATTCTGTTAATTCATACCTCCTTATCTTCTTATTTAATATTAATAGGATATGCCAACCAAGTCAATCTTTCCTTTCTCACCTCTGCCTCCTGATTTGGTTAGCGAGATGTTTAAAAAGTGCTGGATAACCCAGAGATTGGTCAGAAGGTGTTCGGTCACCCGTGTGGTCGTAAAAGACGATTGCCCGTGAGCAATAGCCAAAAAGGGAACGAGTTGATCCGGTAGATGAGCATCCAAGCAAGCATCAGACACGATATAATCTTTTAAGGCATCAACCACTTCATCCCCTACGCTTTCTGCCCGTTTCCCTCTTCTTCCCAACGAAGAGAACCCTGCTTTGCCTCCTTCTGATTCCACGACAATAAAGAGGAAGGACCCCTGATCCTTTGAAGGAATATCGGGCAATACCTCGATCTCTGCCTCAAAATGACATTCCCTTTCGATTCTTCTCAGGGCTTGCTCTCTCTGTCTTTCAGCAACGTGTTTCGGAAGGTTGGAGATTGCTGAAAGACCATAGATTCTCTTTATAGCGCCGCGTTGGTTGAACAGGATAGGAGTCAACCGTCGCGCAGGTTCGATTTTCAGATCAATCTGACCTCCCCCTCTGGGATACCAACCCCATCTCTGGAGCTCCACCTCGACCTGAACACCCATGCGGGCAAGGGTTGGCAAAAGAATTTCAGTAAGATAGTGAAATGGAGGACTCCATTCCACGTGGGTTCCTCCTTTGAGGATGAGTCTTGATTCCCCCTGAGACAGGGAGAGGGGTAACAGGATAGCTTGAAGAAGAAGGGTGACCGACCCAGCGGTTCCAATGTCGAATTCATAACGCCCTGGCACAATCTCTCCAGGGAAAAAGGTAATCGTCTTTGAACCAATCTGATTCCCCTCTGCATAGCTGTTCGAAAGGGTCGTCAATGCTTCGATGCTCTTCAAATGTTGGGGTTGAAGACCTGGATGCTTTCTGCCGGCTCGAATACGGGTTATCCGTATAGGCTGTTTCAAAATGGTAGAAAAGGCAAGAGCGGTTCTTAAGATCTGTCCGCCCCCTTCTCCATAGGATCCATCGATCTCAATGACGCTTTGAATTGCTCCCATATTGGTTTCTATTTAGAGACTATTTCAAACCCTCTGTCTTGTCAACCAAGTTTCGGAGGTCCTCTGTTTTGGAGTTACCTGAGATCCGAAGAACCGAGAAAGTATTCCCTCCAAATCTTTATTGATCCGTTTGATCGCAGTCACTCATTCGGGGTTTCCCTTTGTTCTTTTTTGTGTTATTCATTCCTTAAAACTGGATTTCGAAGTTGGATCGCCGTCATGCCTCAATTGGTCATTCTTGGCTCTGGAACAGGAATTCCTTCCTTAAAAAGGGCTTCGCCCGGCATCCTTTTTCTTTCAGAAAACTTCCGAATCCTCATCGATAGCGGTCCAGGAACCTTGAGAAGAATGCTCAAAGCAGGGGTAACCTATAGAGAGGTCAACCTTCTTCTTTACACACATTTGCATCCTGACCATATTGCAGACTTCGTGCCCTTTCTCTTTGCCTGTAAATATGGAGACCTTCCGCGCGAAAAGGAGTTGACCTGTATTGGGGGACCTGGCTTCAGGGACCATGTGGATCAGTTGAAAGAGCTCTATGGCAACTGGATTGTCCCTCAAACTTACTCTCTCATCATCAAGGAGGTCTCATCTCAACCTTTGCTCTTTGGCAATGTGAAAATTCTTGCCGCACCCATGGCACACCTACCCAACAGCATGGGGTACCGGATCGAAGGGCTTAATCAGAAATCGGTGGTCATCTCCGGGGACACAGATTATTGTGAAAATATTGTGAACCTCGCCTCAGGAACAGACCTCCTCGTTCTGGAGTGTTCCTTCCCGGATGAAAAGAAGGTGGAAGGGCATCTGACGCCATCCCTTGCAGGAAGAATTGCTCAAGAGTCCCGATGCAAAAAACTTCTGCTTACCCACTTCTATCCTGTTTGCGACCAGTATGACCTCCTGGGACAGTGCAGGAAGATTTACCAGGGGGAAGTGATATTGGCAGAAGATCTCATGCAGATAGACCTCTAAAACCATATCATTTGACATTCCAGCCGTTTTGGGATAATTTTCTTTTAAAGGAGAACGATTTGAAAAGACGACTCATTTTGATCCCATTCATTTTAGTGAACCTCTTCATCTGTCAGGGGGAAGCTCCACAGGCGCAGGAAAAACCTCCGATCTATTTGATTGAAGTGGATGGAATTATCAATCCTGCCACAGCCAAATTTATCACCGAATCGATCGATCGAGCAACCGAGCAGGGAGCGCAATGTCTCATCATCCAGCTGGATACCCCAGGAGGGTTGATGGAGTCGATGAGAACAATCGTGAAAAAGATCTTCTCATCGTCCATCCCTATCGTCGTCTATGTTTCCCCGAGCGGTGCGAGAGCAGCGTCTGCAGGCGTTTTTATTACCATGGCTGCCCATGTGGCGGTCATGGCTCCTGGAACCCATATCGGAGCCGCCCACCCCGTCTCTTTGGGTGAAGGAAAAGAGAGTAAAACGATGTCTGAAAAGATCGTGAACGATACGGTCTCCTATATCAAAACCATTGCCAAGAATAGAGGGAAAAATGCCGATTGGGGGGAAAAGGCGGTTCGGAAAAGCGTTTCGATCACAGAGGAGGAGGCCGTTAAGCTCAATGTGGTTGACTTCGTCAGTCCGGATATCCAGGACCTGCTCAGCAAAATAGATGGCAAGGTCATTAAGTTCGACGGTATCACACGAACCCTTCTCACAAAGGGCGTCCAGCCTCGATCTTTGAAGATGAGTTGGCGGTATCGATTATTGGATATCATCTCCAATCCCAGTATAGCCTATATCCTCCTGATGCTCGGCATTTATGGGATCTTTTTTGAATTATCCAATCCCGGGTCCATCCTTCCAGGCGTGGTCGGCGGCATTTTTCTGATCCTTGCCTTCTATGCCCTGCAAATGTTACCTATCAACTTTGCCGGTTTGGCGTTGATTCTCTTTGCCATCATCCTCTTTATTGCAGAGATCAAGGTAGTGAGTCACGGTCTTCTCTCCGTAGGAGGAGTCATCTCCCTTTTCTTAGGATCGATGATGCTGATCGAAAGTCCAACCGATTATATGCGAATCTCCCTGAGTGTCATCATCCCTGCTGTGCTGGTCAGTGCTGCTTTCTTCATCTTTGCCGTCACCATGGCTATCAAGGCACGTCTTGCCAAACCCACGACAGGCATGGAGGGGCTGATGGGTGAGGTGGGCACTGCTGTCACGCCGATCGCCCCTGAGGGGAAAGCCTCCATCCATGGCGAGTTCTGGAATGTTTTCAGCGACCAACCCATCGCACAAGGGGATAAAGTTCAGGTCATCGCGGTGATCAATCTAAAGTTGAAAGTCAAAAAAATAGATTAAGGAGGGATTACAATGCAACTACCAGGTCTTCCATCGGGTTTATTCTTTCTCATCGTCTTCTTATTCATCTTAGCCGCCTCGGCCATCAAGATCCTGAGAGAATATGAAAGAGGGGTTGTTTTCCGGCTTGGGCGCCTCATCGGAGCCAAGGGTCCAGGTTTGATTTTCATCATTCCCGGTATCGATAAATTGATTCGGATCAGCCTTCGAACCGTCACCCTGGACATTCCTCCTCAAGATGTCATCACCCGCGACAATGTCTCCATCAAAGTGAATGCCGTTGTCTACTTTCGTGTCATCGATCCAAACAAGGCAGTGGTGGAAGTGGAAAATTACCTCTATGCCACGTCCCAGCTCGCCCAGACGACCCTTCGGAGCGTGGTCGGACAGGCAGAACTTGACGAGCTGCTCTCCCAGAGGGAAAAGATCAATATGCATATCCAAGATATCCTCGATAAAGATACCGAGCCATGGGGCATCAAAGTCTCTAAAGTCGAGACGAAACAGGTAGATCTCCCTGAAGAAATGCGAAGGGCCATCGCCAAACAGGCAGAAGCAGAAAGAGAGAGAAGAGCCAAAGTGATCCATGCGGACGGAGAGTTTCAAGCTGCCGAGAAATTGGCTCAGGCTGCCAGTGTCATCGGAGCCAATCCAGCCGCCCTCCAACTGAGGTTCCTTCAGACTCTGACCGAAGTGGCAACAGAGAAGAACTCGACGACGATCTTTCCTGTCCCGATCGATCTTTTGAAACCGTTTTTAGAGAAGAAATGATCGTTAAAAGTCGGAAGGAGAAGGGTTAAGGTGGGAAAGACAATAACGCATGGCCTCCCATCTTAACCCTTTTTTTTATGGATCCAATCCACACGACTCCAAATCCCTTCGAGAATCCTGACATCCCGTTCCTCCAGAAGACTTCTTCCGAAGAGCCGCCTGAGTGTTCTCATCATTCTCTTTGGATTGTTCGGCTCTAAAAATCCGATGTCAAGCAGGGTTCGCTCCATATGGGAGTACAGATGCTCCAACTGCTCAGAAGAAGCCATTCGAGGGCAGGAGGGGAAGGGTTTGGCCGCAACTTGAAAGAGCTCGTAACAGAAGATCATCACAGCCTGGGCAAGATTGAGGGAAGGAAAGGAAAGGGAAGCAGGAATCCTTGCAAAGAGATGGCAGAGGGAAAGCTCTTCGTTGGTCAGTCCTTCCTTCTCCGAACCAAAAACCAACCCAATTAAATTCTTCCGGGATAGCATCGCCACCTTTTCAGCCAACTCCCTTGGGGTCAGCACGGGAATTCTCTCCCTGCCCCCTCGTGAGGTCGTCCCTACCACACAACTCATATCGGAAATGGCTTCTCCCAGTTCTGTAAACTCCTCAGCTCTTTCCAGAATATCTTCTGCTCCAGAAGCCAATCGATAAGCATTCAGATGAAAAGGAGAACAACCCTTGACGATACTCAATCTTTGAAGCCCCATGTTCTTCATCGCTCTTGCGACCGCCCCAAGATTTTCTGGAAATCTGGGGCTAACCAAAATGATGGTGATATGGTCAAGGAAAATTTTCTGATCTGTCATAACCAAACAATACTCCTGTCTCTTGACTATCCCTCTTTTTTATCTTATTTTCAAGTTCAACTTTCTCGGAAAAAGTCTCCTTCGGGAAAGGAGGAAGAAGGGGGCAGAAGGTGTTGAAGTGAAGATTTACCGCCCCTTCTGCGAGCTCCTGCGATCCCTGAACTGAGGATTGATTCGAAGGAACCGTTGCTCTATTCATGATGAAAGTCCCTTTTTTCGACCTGAAGCCACAATCCCTCTCTCTTCGCGAAGAGATCTGGGGTGCCCTGGAGGAAGTTTTTCAAACCCAGCAATTCATTCTGGGAACACAGGTGCAAACTCTTGAGCAAGTGATTGCTCATTATTGCCATACCCCTTTTGCGATCGGTGTGGCTTCGGGTTCGGACGCCCTCTTTCTCTCATTAATGGCTCTGGGAATCGGACCCGGAGACGAAGTCATCCTTCCTCCCTTTACCTTCTTCGCCACGGCGGGCTCGGTCTCACGGATCGGAGCTCTTCCAGTCTTTGTGGATATCGATCCTTTCACCTACAACCTCGATCCTGCCAAAATTGAGGAGAAGATCACGAACAAAACAAAGGCCATTATGGCCGTCCATCTCTTTGGTCAGTGTGCGGATATGGATCCTATCCTCCAAATAGCAAGAAGGAGAAATCTTTATGTGATCGAAGATGCTGCCCAAGCTTTGGGGGCGGAGTATAAACCCTCTTCTCTTTCAGAAGGTCGAAGGGCTGGGCAGATGGGTGATTTGGGCTGCTTCTCTTTTTACCCCACCAAGAATTTAGGCGCCTTTGGTGATGCCGGAATGGTCGTGACCAAAGACCCCTCGCTTGCTGAAAAGGTTCGCCTTCTGAGAGTGCACGGAAGTCAACCCAAGTATTATCATAAGTGGATCGGCATCAACAGTCGTCTTGACACCATGCAAGCTGCCATCCTTCTGGTCAAATTTAAATATCTTGAGAAATGGACCGAGACCAGGCAGGCCCTTGCCCAAAGATATGGCGAACTATTCCGAGAGCTCTGTGCATCCATTGAGGAGATCAGGCTTCCGTCGATCCAGTATGACAATCGCCATATTTTCAATCAATATGTGATCCGTGTTCCGAAGAGAGATCTCCTCAGGAAATTCTTGAACGACGAAGGGATCGGAACAGACATCTACTACCCCCTCCCCCTTCACCTTCAAGAATGTTTTTCGTTCCTGAATCATCGGGCTGGAGATTTCCCCGTCTCTGAAAAGGCAGCCCAAGAGACATTGGCTCTGCCTATCTTTCCAGAATTGGCAGAAGCGCAACAGGAAAGGGTTGTGGATCGGATCAGGGCTTTTTATGGCAAGTGAACCGAAGGCTCTGGTAAAGCCCCTTCGCCCACTGACCTCCAATCTCTGGCGCAGGGCCATCAGCAAGAGCGGATAGAATGATGAGAGTCCCTCAAACGGTCAATGATCTCCTGAATCGAATTGATCAAAAAGAGGCAAATATCGGGGTGATCGGCTTAGGATATGTCGGGCTTCCTCTCATGTTGCGGTTTTGTGAGGTGGGTTACCCGGTTTTAGGCTTTGATGTCGACTCGAAAAAGGTGGCTCTGCTTCGAAAAGGAAAAAGTTATATCCAATCGATCTCTGGTTCTCTCATTACACAATATCTTCGGAATGGAACCTTGGAGGTGACAGACCAATTCTCTCGTCTCAACGAGCCTGATTGCATTCTGATCTGTGTTCCCACTCCCTTGACTGAAAAGAAAGAACCCGATCTCCAGTATATTGAAAAGACAACCCATTCCATTCGGTCCCATCTGAGAAAAGGCCAACTCATTGTCCTGGAGAGCACCACCTATCCGGGCACCACAGAGGAACTGATCCTGCCCGAACTCCAATCCACTGGCTTCGAGGTTGGAGAGGACTTTTTTCTCGGCTACTCTCCTGAAAGGGAGGATCCGGGAAATAAAAAGTTTACTACCTCTCAAATCCCTAAAATCGTTTCGGGCATCACCCCCGCCTGTAAAAAGATCACCGCTGCACTTTATCGCCAGGCAATAGAAAAAGTGATACCTGTCTCCTCACCCCGTGTGGCAGAACTGACCAAACTTCTTGAAAATATCTATCGGAGTGTCAACATTGCCCTGGTCAATGAATTAAAGATGCTTGCCGACCGGATGGGAATCGATATCTGGGAAGTGATTGAGGCGGCCAGTACCAAACCCTTTGGTTTTACCCCTTTCTATCCAGGCCCTGGGATGGGTGGACATTGTATTCCGATCGATCCCTACTACCTCTCCTGGAAAGCACAAGAGTACGATTTTGCCACAAGGTTTATTCTCCTGGCAGGGGAAGTCAATGTCCATATTCCTTACTATGTGGTCAATAAGATTCAAGATGCGCTCAACAATCGAGGGAAGAGTTTGAAAGGATCAAAAATTCTAATTCTCGGAGTGGCTTACAAAAAGGATGTGGACGATGCCCGGGAATCCCCTGCCCTCGCCATTATGAACCTCTTGCAGAGAAAAGGAGCCACGCTTCTTTATCATGACCCACATATTCCAGTTCTCCCTCCCTTTAGAAAATACTCGTTTAACCTCAAATCAACGCCTTTGACCCGTCTCCTGCTTCGCCGGATTGACGCAGCCGTGATCGTCACCGACCATAGTGCCGTCGATTACGAATGGGTCGTCAGGAACGCTCCACTGGTGATTGACACTCGAAATGCAACAAAAAATTTGAAGGGATGGAAAAAGAAGATCGTCAAGGCGTGATCCGCGAATGGGCTCGAATCGCCAGAAAGATCCTATTCGCCCAACTTTAATCCTTTCTAACAGTTGATAAACTAATGGCGAGGCTTTCCTTTTCCCTTATGGGCAGGCTTGGACCGATCCTCCAAATGCCATTCCTTACCACCATGTTTTTCCCAGTATTTCTCTCTTTCCCATGACTTCCAATGCTTCATCACGTGGCCAGGTGGCATTCGTTTGTGGCGAAGGGTCATTTGGCGGACATCAGGGGGTAATTTTACTAAGATCACTGGCACTTTCTCCGGAACCAGATGAACCCAGGGCCCTTTATGACTTTTCGACCGATACCAATATCCTTCAAAAGGTCGATACCAATAACCGCGGTAGAAGTAGAGGTCGACCTCTATCTCTGGAGCGAAATAGACATATGTTCTGGGGACAACGACCAGAGGGGGTGGTTCAGGAAGGAGAAGAGGCGGAGGAGGAGGAACCTTAATGCCAGCCTGAATATGAACCTGACTAAGACCCCTGCTCAAAAAGCCGATGTTCATGAAAACTACAAACCCTATGAGAACAAATCTCCATCTCCATCCTTTCATCAGTCCACCTCCTTAGGTAACGATAAGGGCCTTTTGAAATGGCCATCATCTACTCCAATCGACCCCATATGATATTTAAGCCCACTTCGATGGGAATATAAGATCCTTCTGATTCAATCTTTTTAGTTCTTTCTTCAAGATTAAGGGTGTTTTGGAAACTTTTTTAGAAAAGTGTCAAAAGATTCTTCGTTCTTCTTCACTTTGAAGAGGGCTTCAATCTCAAGCAGGTCAAATCCTGAATAGTTTTTAGGATCCAGGGCAATGCCGAATCGTTGATGAATTCGGTTTGCTATATACTCCCTTAAGGCCATCTCATAATTTTGATAAGAAGGATCTTGAACCGTTGGGTAAGATTCCCCTGCATGTTTTAAAAGTTGAGCCTTTAGTCCTCCTTCTTTTGCCAAGGCCGAAGAAGTGTGGACGCTAACAATAAAAACCATCACCAAGATCGGAAGACACCTGGAAATGCCTCTCTTAAACATATTTCTCTCCTCCTCTCTTTTTCGTTCAAAGCCGTAGGGCTATCCAAACATGAACAGAAATAACCAATTTGGAACCCCTTATAAAACCAATATCCTTAACGGTCATCCATTATAACTTATTGATTTTAGTTATAAAATTCCCTACTTCTCTTTAAAAGAATGCTTGGTATTCATAAAACTTTTATATAGGAATGATTCAGCAATTTCAATGCCAAAAATTTGAATTGCTCTCTTGGTATTAAAAGCGATGATGAGTCCTCCAGTAATGGTAAAGATAGAGCTGGGCATAGCCAGCATAGGGACCGAAATGATTTCGAACAAACTCCTCCATTCTCCGGTCTCCAACTTTTTCGCCAGAAAAGTAAAACCGTTCCATCCCTTTTCGGATCCAGGTATCTATTGGAAATGCTTCTAAAAAATCGAGCGAGTAGAGAAGCACACAGTCTGCAATTTTCTTTCCCACACCCGCCAGTTTCATCAATCTCTCTCTGGCTTCCCTATAAGGAAAACGCCTCAGATAAAAAAGTTGATTTCGATCAATAGATTGGCTGATTTTGACGAGATACTCGGTTCGAAAGCCTGCCCTCAACCCTTCCAATGGATAAGAAGCTTGAATGCATTGGGGATCAGGAAAGGGATAACCGATATATCTTCCCCTCCTCACCTTCTTTTTCGAAAATGTACACAATGTCTCGATCAGGCATCGGATGTGTGGAATGGCTTTGGCTGATGAGAAGAGAAACGAAACCAGACATTCCCAGGGATCCTGTCGAATCAGTCTCATCCCCCAACCATATTGAAGGGCCTGATGGATCACCGCATCCTGATCGATCTGGTTCAGGATCGGCTCCAAGTTCTCTTCAAGTCTCAAAAACTGGTAAAGAAAGGACTCCTCTACACCATCATAAAAGAGATCCTTTCCCTTTTGAACAAGAGAGAAGATTCTCCCTGATGCCTGGACCACATAAGTATCCTTGACCTTGGTGTATCTAAAAAACTGCCCACATTCCAGAGTCTTTTGAAGGGAAAAGGGTTCGATCCGTATCCGTGAAAGCACGGTCATTTACCTTTCGGGGGACGGATGATGGCAAGGGCATAAGCATCTAAATGGAAATAGGTCTTAGCTACCCGATGAACATCCTCTGGGGTAACTTTCTCAATTTCATCCGCATATCTCTTCAGATGATCAAATCCTATCCCCATGAGCTCATCGAGCGACATTTGATTGGCATGGGCTCCATTGGTCTGAAGACCAATCTCAAAATTCCCGATCAGGTATCGCTTTGCCCTCTCCACTTCCTCTCTGCTCAGTCCCTCTTCTTTGACTTTTTTCAGTTCCCCAAGGACATCCCCAATCGCTGTCTCAACCTTATCAGGGTGGGTCCCCATATAGACACCGATATACCCTGGATCAAGTTGGACACTACTGATAAAGGCGAGGGAGTAAGCCAGACTCTTTCTATCCCGCAGCTCATAAAAGAGTCGTCCCCCCATGCCTGACAGAGCCGCATCAAGAACATCAAGAGCATATCGATCTTTGCTCAGAATGGTGCCCCCAAGAAACCCAAGCACAAAGTGTGCCTGCTCCTTCTCCTTGTAAATCTCTAATCTCCTTGTCTTTTTGAAAGGCGGCTCTTTGGGCAACTCAGGAGGAAGGAATCCAGATCTTTTCATCTTTCCAAATTCCTTTTCGATGGCTGAAGTAGCCTGAGGGATGTCAATATCTCCTACCACCGTGATCACCATATTTTCAGGGACCATGATACGGCGATAATAATCCTTTAAATCCTTTTGCGTCAGTCTCTGGATCGTATCCACAGTTCCAAGCATATCCATGCGATAGGGGTGATGCTCATAGAGGGCCTTTCGGAAAAGTTTAAAAACCATCCGGCTCAAATCATCCTCCTGTTGCCGAATGGAGGCAAGGAGGGATCGTCGTCTTCTCTCCATCTCTTCCGCATCAAAGGTGGGGGATTTGATCACCTCTCCCAGCAAGGAGATCGCCTCTTCAAAGTGCTGACTCAGGAAGGTAAAATTGAGGCCAAAGCTGTTATATCCAGAGAAACCATTGAGAGAGCCTGCCATCCTTTCCACCTTTTTAGCAATTTCGAGGCTGGTCTGTCTTTCAGTTCCTTTGGTGATCATCACCGCCATAAAATGGTTGATGCCATTCTGGGACTCCTCCTCAAAGCGGACCCCCCCTAAACAGGAGATCTGAATCGAAACGAGAGGATTGGTACGGTTCTCTTTCAGGATGAGGCGGATCCCATTTTCCAGAACTCTTTTAGTGGGCTGACGAATCTTTTTCTTTTCCTGAGAAACGGCTAAAGAACCTCTTTTCTCAATCATTTCCTTTAAAGGAACTCTTTTGAGGAGGTCTGCTTGATCGTCAGGTCCTAAGAGACTGATCGTCCACCGGCTGGGTTTAAAATACCTTTCTCCTATTCTCTGGAGATCCTCACTACGGAGGAGGCTAACTCTTTTGATGTATTCTCTCTCAAACTGATCATCTCCAGTGGTCGTGATATAATAACCAAGTTTTCTCGCCTGCCCTTGAACGGTTTGCCGATCATAGATGAGACTGCTTTCCACATTGACCCTAACGCGATGGAGCTCTTCCGCGGTCACCCCCTCTTGAATCAGGCGATCCACCTCATTCAACACCTCTTCAATGGCTTTTCCCAAATGTTCTGCAGAGAGGGTCGCTCCGATGATGAAGAGTCCTGGATCCTTTGGCGTATAGGAAGATGCCGAGATCGAATGGACGAAGCCTTTTTCCAGTTTTACCTTTTGCACCAGGCGGGAGGTCTCTCCTCCGCCAAGAAGTTGTTCCAAGACATCAAGGCCTGGAGCATCTTCATGGATGACAGAAGGAATAGGAACAGCCATCTGAAGATAGGTCTCCTTAAATTTTCCGAAGGTCATATCCACCCGAATTTCATTCTGCTCAGGTTCTTTCACCCTCTCCGGAAGAGGCGCTGGGAGCCGCCTAAAATCCTTCAATAACGTGTTAATCTTCCCTTCCATCTCTTGGATGTCAAAGTCGCCAACAACAACAAAAACCATCCGGTCGGGGGTATACCATTGTTTGAAAAAATGGATCATTTGATCTCTGGTAATGGACCGAATCGTTTTTTCATACCCGATGATAGGTCTTCCATAGGGATGATGTTTAAAAGCGGTCGCCATGGTCTGTCGGAAGAGTCTTCTCGAAGGACTATCTTCCCCCATCCGGATCTCTTCAAGGATGACCTCTCGCTCTTTTTCAAGCTCGATAGGATCGAAGAGAGAATGTTGGATAGCATCCGACAGAATTTGGAGGGCAATGTCTGCATAACGGCTGGCAATGGTAATATGATAAACGGTGTGATCATAGGAAGTGTAGGCATTGATCGAACCTCCGAGAGCTTCAATCTCCCTAGCCATCTCCCCGACCTTTCTTTGATCGGTTCCTTTGAAGATCATATGTTCAATAAAGTGGCACATGCCTGCTTCCTCATCCTTCTCATCGGCACTGCCTGTTTTGACCCAGATCTGAAGAGCGACGACTGGAGAAGATCGATCTTCCTGGAGAACCACCCTCAAACCGTTCTCCATGGAAAATTGGTGGAGCCGTTCCCCGGATTGGACATGAGGGATAATCAGAAACAGGATTGTAAAGAAGATGAAAAATCGGTAATGAAATCGGAAAAAGGCCATGACCAATTCCTCCTTTTTAATCATTATAAAAGGGGAGGCTTAAAAAACAAAGGGGGGCGAAGAGAAGACCCTCTCTTCGCCCCCCACATACAAATGTTCTTCAATCCATCTTAACCGTCAAATCGCCTTCTTGCCTTCACGAAAAGCATTGAGGTTAAGTTGATGGACTTTCTGAGGGAGGTGTTCAAGAAGATTTTTTTCCCAGATCTCTTCCTGAATATCGAAAAAGTTTGAAAAAGCTCCAAGGGTGACAATATTAACAGCCCTTGCATCTCCGCATCGGATGGCAATATCTAAGGCGTTGATGACATAGGCATTTCCATTAAAAAATTTTCTAAAGGTCCCCACAATGTCTTCCGGATATTTCATCTTTCCCAAATTGACTGCCGGAGGATATAAGACCTGATCGTTGAGCAGCACCTTCCCTCCTTTCTTGACCCAGTTGATATATCGCAATCCTTCCAGTAATTCAAAAGAGATCAGAAAATCCACATCGCCATATTTAATCAGGGGTGAATAGACCTTTTTCCCGAACCGGAAATGGGTGGTCACATCCCCTCCTCTCTGAGCCATTCCATGCACTTCGCTCTTCTTCACGTCATAGCCGACTTCATGAAAGACCGAGCAGAGGATATCGCTGGCTAAAATCGTCCCCTGACCTCCGACGCCTGATAACAGTACGTTCGTCACTTTTTCTTCCATCTTATCCTCCTATGCCATTGGCGGAACAATAGCTTCAAACTTACAGATCTGATGACATACCCCACAGCCAGGGCACTGCAACCGATTGATCTGGACAATCCCTTTTCGCTTATGGCCATCTTTCGTCATAGCTTGGTCGCCTGTCACTTCTTGCCAGCTGATTGCCGGACACCCAATATCCAAACACATCATGCATCCTCTGCACTTATCTGTATCGATCGTGTAGTAGGGATGTTCAAATTTTCTCTTCTCCCTCCGATGGAGCATGCAGGGTCCATTGGTCGTAATGATGACAGAGGGGGCATCCCTTTCGATCTCCTCTTTGATAATCTCCATGGTCTCCTGGATGTTATACGGGTCTACTTTTCGGACATGTTGGACCCCTAATGCCCGGACCAATGTCTCTAAATCCACCTGGTGGGTCGGCTCACCCGTGATGGTAAAGCCGGTTGAAGGATGTTCCTGCAGCCCGGTCATTCCTGTGGTCCGATTATCGAGGATGATGGTGGTCGCATTTCCTTTATTATAGACGATATCCATCTGGGGAGTGATCCCAGCATGAAGAAAGGTAGAATCTCCTATAACAGAACAGACTTTACCCAGACCCTCTTTGCCCAGGGCTTTCATGGCTCCAAAAGCGCCGCCAATCCCTGCACCCATACAGATCGTCGAATGAACAGCATTGAGAGGAGGACCAGCAGCGAGGGTATAACAACCAATATCACCAAAAACAAAAACACCCAGCTTCTTCAACGCATAGAAAAGAGGACGATGGGAACAGCCTGAGCAAAGGTTGGGTGGCCTTTTGGGCAATTCTTCGGTCGATATCCTCTCTTTTGGAGGTTTAAAGCGTTTGCCTTTAAGTGACTTTTCAATAATTTCGGGGTTGAACTCATAAAGACTTGGTAAAACATCCTTTCCGTGGAAGATCTTGAAACCCATCGCTTTGATTTCCGTTTCCAGGAAAGGATCGAGTTCTTCCACGATGATGACCTTTTTCACTTTTTTGAAAAATTCAGAAATCAACTTCTTCGGCAAGGGCCAAACCATTCCGAGTTTAAGATAGGAATACTCTGGAAATACTTCTTTGGTATATTGGTAGCAGACGCCACTTGTAATGACGCCGACTTTGGGGTCATTGATCTCCATCACATTGTGTGGAAACTGATCTGCAAATTCTTCCAGCTTCTTCATCCTTTCTTCAACAACAACCCTTCTCATTCGGACATAGATAGGCACCATTGTATATTTAGGCGCTTCCTTTCGATCCAGACCGATCGGAACCACAGACTCCCGCCTCTCTTCGAGTTTGACCGGAGAGAAGGAATGAGAAATGCGGGTTTCTGTCCTCAACAAAACAGGAGTGTCAAACTGTTCACTCAGATCGAAGGCAAGTTTCGTAAAATCCTTGCATTCTTGCGAGTCAGAAGGTTCTAACATGGGAACCTTTCCAAATCTTGCCCAGTGCCGGCTGTCCTGCTCATTTTGAGAACTATGGGAATAAGGATCGTCCGCCACTACGATGACCAGTCCTCCTTTGACACCCGTATAGGAAAGCGTCATAAAAGGATCTGAAGCCACATTTAAACCGACATGTTTCATACAGGCCATAGCCCTTGCGCCAGCAAAGGATGCTCCAATGGCGACTTCAAGAGCCACTTTTTCATTAGGTGACCATTCAGCCTGAATATCTTTTTGATATTGCGATGAGATGGCAAAGAGAATCTCACTGCTTGGTGTGCCCGGGTAGGCACAGGCGACTTTTAGACCTGCCTCCCATGCTCCCCTTGCAACCGCATAATTCCCCTGTAAAATCTTTTCCATAAAGAGCCTCCTGAATTTGTCAGTTGAAAACAAAACACATTGTAACTTTTATCACAAATTTACTGATATTATAGAAAATGTCAAGTGAAATGTTTAACATGAAGTAATGCCTCACTGAAGCGGGGGAAAATCCGGCAATCGGGCAGGCCTGTTTCCGAAAATCTTATAAAGCGGTTCATTGATAACGAAGTGTGGTGAGGGTTACCCTCCTCAATTGCTTTCCTCTTCTTTGAAAGGGCAGGAACGCCTGTGGTCAGCAGACCGTTAGAGGTTTTCCGCTATAAGATTTTCTACAACATCCCTACCCAATCGCCGTTGAATGACCACGGGAGAGTGAGGCATTACAGAAGAGAGAAAAATTTTCTTGACAAAACATGAATATCTGTTAGACTTTCGACGTCTAAAGGATCGGGCCGTCAAATATGTTAAAAAGAAAGGGGGTGAAAAAGGATGAAGAAAGGCTTTATCAGTATAGGGATTCTAACAAGTTTTTTGCTCTCCCTGCTGATGGTCAGTGGCGTTTTTGCAAAGGATGTGGTTGAATATAATCCAGCTTATGGTAAAGTGACATTCACCCACAAAAAACATGCAGAAACGTTGAAGATCGACTGTTTAAAGTGCCACCACACCTGGAAGAAAGGAGAGACCTCAGGCAAACTTTGCAAAGATTGTCATAAGGCTAAAGCAGAAGGAAAAGCAATGTCTGCAAAGGATGCCTACCACAAAAGCTGCAAAGGATGTCATGACGATCTCAAAAAGGCCAATAAACCCACTGGCCCAGCTGGATGCACCCAGTGCCATGTGAAAGCAAAGAAATAGGCTTAAAAGGGTTCAGGGATAAAAAGGGTAGTTCCAAATAAGGAATTACCCTTTTTTTTCGATCTCCCTTCACTTGACATCAAATAAAAATATATGTTAAAAATTTCAAATACTTGCCTGATTTAAGCGGTGTTGATAATCATCTCAAACACTAAAATGAAGGAAAGTTGTAAGAAGTTGAATTTACTGCTAAAGGTTTGACACCAAGGAAGGGCGAGGCAGAATCTATATTGATAGAGGTAAATGTGGACCCAAAAAAGAAAGGGCATTGGGATATCGTTTTCGATTTTTTCCGTTCCGTTAAACTTACGATTTTTCTCCTCATTTTGCTCGCCATCATCTCCATTGCTGGCACATTGATCAAACAGAATGCAACCAGCGAAGAATATATTCAGCGATATGGGTTGGCGCTCTATAATATTCTTGACTTCTTTATCCTTTTCGATATGTATCATTCCTGGTGGTTCAGCGCCATCCTTCTCCTTCTGGTCATCAACCTGATCGCCTGCTCACTCCAAAGGTTGCCAGTGGTGTGGAGACAGGTCTTTCGCGAATCCACAGGAAAGCCATTAGAACCATCCTTCCTCAAAACCCTTCCCTATGTTGAGCGGATTCGTCTCAGCTCGTCAGAAAAAGTCGATCTGGATGAAATCTATTCCCGGCTGGAAAAGAAAGGATTTAATAAAACTCAACGGATCGATACCGAATCTTCCGTGACCCTTTATTCCGAAAAGGGAAGGTTTTCAAGAATGGGCGTTTACATCACCCATTTCAGTATTCTCATCATCCTGATTGGTGGCATGATCGGCTCACTCTTCGGTTACAGGGGGTTTGTCAATATCCTCGAGGGAGAGACCGTCGATTCTATTATACTCCGAGTCAAAGATGAACAGGTCTTCAAACCCCTGGGTTTTTCGATCCGATGTGACGCCTTCAGGGTGACTTTTTATGACCTTCAAAGGCCAGAAAAAATCGCTAAAGAGTATCTCAGTGACCTCACCATTCTTGAAAATGGAAAAGAGGTATTAAAAAAGACGATCAAAGTCAATCATCCCCTTCATTACAGGGGGTTAGCCTTTTATCAATCCAGTTACGGAACCCTTCACGATCTTGCTGTTCGTGTTCGATGGAAGGATGGAAAAGAGGATGCTCTGGTAAAGGTTATGGAAGGAGAGACCGTCCCCATTCCGAATACCAATGCCCTCTTACGAGTCTTGAGATATGCTCATGAAGTGCACAATTTCGGTGAAGGAGCTCAGGTTGCTCTTTTCAAACCCAATCAAGAGCCACGGGCCTTCTGGTTATTGAAAGATTTTCCTAAATTGGATGATCAGAGAAGAGATGAGTTCACCCTCATCCTCGAAGAGGTTGTGGAAAGGGACTACACTGGCCTCCAGGTAACGAAGGATCCTGGTGTCTGGGTCGTCTGGATTGGATGCAGCCTCATGATCATTGGACTTATTGTTGCTTTTTTCTTCTCTCATCAGCGAATCTGGGTTAGCATTCCGCAGAGGGGTGGAGATGAGATCATTCTGGCCGGATCCACGAATAAGAACAAAGTGGGGTTCGAAAAGAAATTTACCCAGATAGTCGAGGAGATTCGGCAACAACATTCAAAGTGAAAGTTGCTAACATGGTGAAGGATCGATCTTGATAAACCCTGAAAGGGGGAAGGGAGGAGGTATGAATAAGGCCGAACTGATCAACAAAGTCTCGGAGCAGACCAATGTGACTCAGAAGGTGGCGAAAGTGATTGTGGATACCCTTTTTGAGGGAATGAAGGAGAGCCTTAAGAAAGGGGAACGAATTGAGATCAGAGGCTTCGGTAGTTTTATGGTGCGGAGTTATGGAGGTTACAAGGGCCGAAACCCCAAAACCGGGGAGATCGTGGAAGTCCCTCCTAAAAAACTTCCCTTCTTCAAAGTTGGTAAAGAACTGAAAGAGATGGTCAATACCGTCAGGAAAGTTTAAAGGCTTTTCCAGTACGACCGCTGAATCTGCTTGATTTGAAGGATGAGATTCTCGATCCGAGAAAAATGGGCTTCCTCCTGGGAAAGCAACTCTTTTTTGTCAAGAGGGGAGACCTGAGCCAATGCTTTTAAAACTGCCTTGACAGAGCGTCCCTGGGCAGATACATCATATCCACCCTCAAGGGTGATCACCAATCTTTTTTGTGCCGTCGTTTCAGCGACCTCCATGAGAATCTGGGTCATCCTCGCAAACCCTGTTTCGGTCACCTCCATGCCGCCCAGAGGGTCGTCTGAATGTGTGTCAAATCCTGCAGAAATCAGGACCAGCTGAGGGCTATACTCAAGGGCAATGGGTTTAATGATCTTTTCAAAGATATTTCCATATTCAGCATCTCCTGCCCTTGTTGAAAGCGGAATGTTGACAGTAAATCCCAACCCTTTTCCTGTCCCTACTTCTCTGGCTGATCCAGTACCGGGATAAAAGTATCCATATCGATGGGTCGAGATATAGAGAACCCTTGGATCTTCATAGAAAGTGTTCTGCGTCCCATTTCCATGATGGACGTCCCAATCCACAATCAGAATCCGATCCAGTGAAAACTCCTCAATGGCGTAAAAGGCTCCAATGGCAACATTATTAAAAAGGCAAAAACCCATGGCTCGGTCTTTTTCGGCATGATGGCCTGGGGGTCTGACCAGGGCAAATCCATTCTGGAGTTTTCCTTCCATCACCGCTTTCACTAACTCCAATAGACCACCCGCTGCCAGAAGGGCCGTCTCGTAAGATTTGGCACAGGTCGAGGTATCCATATCCAGTCTGTAGTAGGGTTTACCGGCTGTTTTGGCTACCTGGTCAATATAAGCCGAAGTATGCACCCATTCCAGCTCCTTTCGGATGGCTGGACGGGGTTGAATCTGTTGAAGCCAGTTTTTCATCTCTGGTTCCTCAAGCATTTTGTAGATCACCCTTAAACGCTCTGGACTCTCTGGATGGCCTGGATCCATCACATGGTCCAGGTATCGCTCATCTTTTACAATGCCTGTTCGGTTCATCTTTGGACTCCTTTCGTCTTGCCTAAGCCCACTCAGCGTATCCAGTTTAACGTCTTTTGTCAAGAAAAGTCTTGACTTTCTTGATAGAATAGATATAGAGTTAAGACAATTCCATCATTGCAATATAGGGTTTAGTATGACGAAAAAAAGAGCATATTCAATAGGAACGGTTTTTCTCATTCTCCTTGTGCTATGGACTATTCCTCTCAGGGCTGGAGAAGTGGTCACTCCAGACATCAAATTATGGGCTAAAAAGGCTCTGGAGGAGGAGAAGGCGCTGCGTCCTGCAGAAGCTCGAAATACTGTGGCGGTGCTCTATTTTGAGAACAAGACAGGCAGGCCAGAGTTCAATCCACTCCAGAAAGGTCTGGCTTTGATGCTCATCACGGATCTTTTTTCCGTTCAAGGACTTCAAGTGGTGGAGCGAATCAAACTTCAAGCATTGGTGGAGGAGATGGGATTCGGTGCCTCTGGTCTGGTGCATCCAGGCAGTGCGCCGAGAGTTGGAAGGCTTCTCGGTGCCCGCTGGCTCATCGGCGGAGAGATCTCAGCAGGTTCCATTAAGATCCAGTCAAATGTCCTCGATGTGGTGGAGAATAAAATACTTGGGCAGCCCATAAGCACAGGAGATATGAACGACCTGTTACGTCTTGAAAAAGAGCTCCTCTTGGAGATCATCAAGCTATTAAAGATCGACCTCACCCCACAAGAGCGGACAGAACTGAGACGATACTGTTCAGCAAATATCCGCGCTCTCATGCTTCTATTTCAGGGAATTGAGGCGAGTGATCGGGGAAACTACGAAAAAGCGGCTCAATTTTATGAATCGGCCCTTAAAGAGGACCCCAAGATCTGTGTCGCCCGTGGAGCCTTACAAGAGCTGATTCAGCTGAAACTGATTAAGCCTCAAAAGAAAACTCGAGAGTTACTCAACTCTCTAAGGGATCAAAGCTCCTTAACCGATCAGCTCAGTCCGGAAGATGCAACGAAGAGAACAACCACACCAGCACGACAACCATCGAGGCAGGTTGGAGAAACTCCTTAAGGGATCAGGAAAATAATTATGAAAAGATGGACGATACCTCTCATCATTCTGATGATCCTTTTCTGCGGGAGCCAAAAGAGCGCATCCCTTGATCTGAATGTCAGCTCAGGAGTGCACTTCGATTGGTGGGGGGATACAAAAGAGAATAAGGCAAAGCAATCCCACGTTCCACTTTCCATCGAAGTCCGTTATCAAAACTTCTCTTTCAGTTTACTTACGGGATATGGCTATACCTATAAAGATCCTGATTCAGGACCTACCCGTTCGTTGGGACATCTCCTCGATTCCAAATTAAAATTCTCTTATGAGATGTTGGATCAACTTCCCTTTGATCTTTTGATCGGCCTTGATTTAAATCTTCCCACAGGAAAGACGGACCTGAAATTCAAAGAACTGGACCTTCTCATGGATCCCTATCTTGTATCCATTTCTCCTCTGGGAGAGGGATTCAATGTCAATCCTACCCTTTCCCTGGCAAAGGAATTTGGGAAGTGGGTGATGGGTATAGGCACCGGCTATCTCTGGAGGGGAAAATATGACTTTGGAAATATTTATGAGGATGCTTTTTCAAGAACCAAGGTCAAAAAGTATGAACCTGGCGATATCTTCAGCCTCACCGGAGAAGTGCGTTATGATTTGACCCCAAACTTTCAAGGTCGCCTTTTTGGCAATTATTTTTGGTATGAAAAGAGTAGGTGGAAAGAATCGGCTCATAATATTTTTGGTTTTTTCGAGACCCACCGACGCTCTCTACAAGAGGGAGAACTCTGGCTTTTGGGAATGGGAATCCATTACCGCCAGAAGAAGTGGGATTGCGATTTAACCTTTAAAGGCATTTTTAGGGAAAAGAATAAGTATGATTATATGGAGAGATGGTTTGTGTTTGATTCCACCGGATTTGCTTTTCTGGTCGATACACCCTCTCTGGTCAAAGAACGACGCAATAGCCATGGGGATGAATGGGTGGGAGATCTCTCTTTCAAATATTCGATCAATGATCAAACGACCTTCAAATCTTTCTTCCAGGCTCTCTTTATTACCAAGAATGACTACCCTTCATTTTCCCTCCACTATCAGGGAAGGAGGGAAAAGTATACCCTCGGTTTTGGGTTGAAACGAATCTTCCTTCCCCGACTCGAGGCGGAGGTCTATGTTAAAGGCTTTCTCATGCATGATGGGGAAAGGAGATTCCCCAATTTTTTCGGAGGGAGTCAAACCTTTAGCGAACGCCACTATAAGGGATTTTCAGGCGGGGTGATGGTGACCGGAAGATTTTAACCCTTACAGTTCTTCTGCCGCTCTTTCCGCAGCCACTACCCAGCTCTCTATACGGGACGAGGACGATATTTTTCGGATGGCTTTCTTCACTTTCCCCGTCTCCACCTCCACCAGTCTCAGATCGAGGCGCATCTGATCCCCAATGATCTGATAGCCTCCAAAGACCATCCACTTCACGCCCAGCATCTTTCCGAGCTTCAAACGAGTTGCCTCATCAACGAG
>FWPV01001806.1_pt1 | contig 51187 bp, 50 predicted proteins | sample 2228371 | NCBI WGS metagenome assembly FWPV01 (sample SAMEA103939776, study PRJEB20133) | metagenome
ACCGTCTTGGGAGTTGTGCCAAATTCTCTTGCCGTTTTTAGAAGGCTCAGCGGTGCCCATATGAACTACTTTTTAGGAGATTATAGGGTTTCAAGAACTTTTTCAAGTTGGGTACCAAAAAGATCTCTCCTGGAGAGATCTTTTTAGAGTAGGTACCATGTCCTGATACTGGACACAAATTGATTGACAGAGGAAAGAAATTTATTAGAATTCTGGTTGCGGAGGCGGGTGAGTGCTGGTGCGCTTGCCGGACTTCAAATCCGGGTCTTCCTCCAAAAGGGGAAGGGTAGGTTCGATTCCTATCCGCCTCCGCCAAAATTTTTGGAGGGGAAAATGAAAAATTTTATCTTTTCTATCCTCATCTTCTCTTTTCTCTCCGCCCAATCCTGCCTCTTCGCCGAGGAAGGGCTAAGGATTGACGCCTGTATCTGGACGCTCTTTCAGTATAGGAAGAAGACCGATACTATCACAAATACCTTTTCCCTCCGCAACGCCTTCTTGGGCTTCCGCCAGGAGATTAATAAGAACCTCTACGCCCGAATCTATTTGGATGTCGGCGATATCTTCGGTAAACCAGGCTATGACCTCTACGCCGGTCTAAAAATCAAGAGGTGGGAAATAAGGGTTGGTCAGTTCAAGCAGTTTTTGGGGATGGAGATGCTTCTCCCACCACCGAAGTTGGACTTCATTGAATACTCCCTAATCGGTCAGCGGCGAGCACCAAAGAATCCAAGGGATGTTGGTCTTTTATTCATCGTTAAGGATAAGAAAGGGGAGTTTGCCTTCGCCTGCGTTAACGGCACCGGTAAGAATTGCCTTTCCGATGATAACCGCTGGAAGGACCTATCCGGTAGGCTTGCCCTCCAACAGGAGAGTTTTCTCCTCGGCGGTAATTTCTATTACGGCAAGACCGGTCCAAACGACAGCCTAAAACCTTATGAGCGACTCGGCTTGGAGTTGGGGATAAGAAGTCCCTTGGAGTTATCTTCGGAGTTTCTCTTTATGAAGGATGATTCCTTAAAGGGGGAGGGTTTCTATCTCTCTCTCGTCTATCGGCAAAGGCGCTATCAACCCCTCTTCCGGTATGAGCGGTTGGAATACGGTGGGGGTGAGAAGCATCTCTATACCTTTGGGGTCAACTTCACACCCCTTAAGGACGACTTAAAACTCGCTCTCAACTTTGTCTATGAAGAGAAGGGCGTCTTTCGGTTTTTGAGTCAACTCCAAGTCGCCTTTTAGAGGGTTCCTAAAATCTCTTCCGCAATTTTCTTTGTTGGTTCCTTTCCTTTCAATCTCGCTCTCACTTCTTGACCAGCCTTCTCATAGAACTCTCTATTTTCTAAAATTTCCGAAACCTTCTCTTTCACCTCTTTAATCTTCGGTCGGACGAACTCCGGAAAGACCTTTCTCTCTAAGATGATATTGGGTAGGGAGAAGATTTTTCTTTTCACCAAAAACTTACCGATAAGAAGGGTTGGGAGGCTTGGGAAATAGATGCCGATATAGGGCTTACCCAATAAGACGCTCTCCAAGAGGACGGTGCCAAACTTACCAACTAGTAAATCCGATTGGGCGATTATCTCGTATCTTCTCTCTGGTGACAGGAATCTTTTAATATATCGATCACCCATCGCGGCGGACAATTTTAAAAAGAAGGGTTTGTGTCTCCGGCTCTCATCCCCTCTTGAGCCCAAAGCAAATGAGATAATCCTCTCCTTTCCCCTCTTTTCAATTGGCTGGAGGATCTCAATCAGTGGATTACCAAAATAGAGTGGTCTAATCCCATAACGCTCGTAGAATTTCACCTCAAAAGGGAAGAAGAGAATTATCTTATCAACCTTCTTTAAATATCTAATTCGCCACCTCCCCCAAGCCCAAGTTTGAGGTGGTGAGAGATAGATTGTCTTTATCCCCTCTCTCTTTAACTGGCAAGCCAATGGTAGGGCAAGACCGCCAAAGGAGATTGGGAGAAAGAGGTCGGGCTTTAATGAGATTATCTCTCTCTTCAACTCCTCTTTTATTCGCCGGAGAGAGAAACTCTTCAAAAACCCCTCAAAGAAACCGACAACGGAGAGGTCTCTATTATCCCTTATCCGAATCGCATCCAGCTCTTTTAACTCTTCTCCACCGACGAAGAATATCTCAACCGCTGGTTCTAGCTCCTTTATCTTTTTGATGATTAAATGGGCGTAGAGGTCACCAGAAGGCTCGCCCGAAAAGAAGAAGAGGCGCACTATCCCTTCACCGCCTTTTTTGCCTTTTCAATAATTCGGAAGATCCCGGCCTTGGCGACCTCAAACATCCTTTGGGCGGTCTCAAGGCGAAAAGGCATCTTCTCTGCGCTCGCCTGGATTTCCAAAATCTTACCGGATTCGGTCAAGACCAGATTCATATCCACTTCTGCCTGGGAGTCCTCCTCATAGTCTAAATCTAAGAGGATTCGGGAGTTGACCACCCCAACGCTTATCGCCCCGGCGAATTCAATTATCGGGTCTTTATTGATTATCCTCTTCTCCAATAAAGAGCGGGTCGCCAGATAGAGGGCTAAAAACCCACCATTAAATGAAGCGGTCCTGGTTCCGCCATCCGCCTGCAGACAATCGCAGTCAATGATAATCTGGTATTCATTTAAGGCGGTCAGGTCAACAACCGCCCTCAAACTCCGACCCAAAAATCTTCTGATCTCCAAAGAGCGGGCATTGGGACGACCGAGTGTCCCTTCCCTCACTGTCCTCTCCTTAGTTGAGCCAGGGAGAAGTCCATACTCCGCAGTTACCCAACCTTGACCCGTGCCTAATAAGAAAGGCGGAAGTCTCTTATCCAAAGTGGCGGTGCAGAGGACCTGGGTATTGCCCATCTTGATCAAACAAGAACCTTCCGGATATTTTAAGTAGTTAAATTGGAATTCAATCTTTCTCTCTTCGTCCCAGCTCCTCCCGTCTCTCCGCAACTTACTTCTTCTCCTTTTCCGGGATATTGAGAAGACCGGGGTTATCCTTCTCCTGAATTATTAAGTTGAAATACTTCTCACACCAAGACCTTGAGCCGCGAGTTAGAATACCGCCCTTGCTATCAACCGTATCTGCCCAAAGGAGGCAGTCTTCCCCTCCGGTATTTTTCACCTGAAGGCGGACGATATTTAACGAGTTGAGAGAAAATCTACTCTCCCCCTTTTCATCAATCACGACCAGCCACATACTAATATTATACCCTAAATTTTCAATCGGTCAAGTTCTCGCTTTTCACCAAACTAACAAACTCCTCAATTAAGTTTTTCTCGCTCATCTTCTTCAACACATTTCCCTTCTTAAAGATTAGACCGCTTCCTCTTCCGCAGGCAATCCCGTAGTCTGCCTGTTGCGCCTCACCTGGTCCATTCACCTCGCAACCCATCACCGCAATTTTTAAGAATCGCTTCATCCCTTCTAACTCCCTCTTCACCATTTGGGCGATCCTTACCAAATCCACCTGGCAACGACCACAAGTTGGGCAGGAGATAAAGACCGGTCTCTCTCGCCTCAGACCCAGGCCCTGAAGAATTTCGTAGCCGGCCGCCACCTCTAAGACCGCATCGCCGGTTAAAGAGACCCGAATCGTATCACCAATCCCTTGGCGGAGAAGGGGGGAAAGGGTGAGGGCGGTCCTTATCCCACCCTCAAAGGGAAGACCCGCCTCAGTTAGACCCAAGTGAAGGGGATAGGGATAATCACCCGCTATCTTCTGATAGACCTCAATCGTCAACAAAGGGTCGGGGGTCTTAGCGGAGAGGACAAGGGAGAAAAATCCCTTCTTCTCAAATAATTCCACCGTCCTTTTGAGCCCGGAGAAAAGTTTTGAGACTTTGGTTAAATTTCGGAAGGAGCCGGTATTCAAACCGATGCGAATGGGAATTTCTTTATCCTTTGCCAAATTGGCGATCTCTTCCAGTTGCCACCTCTCTTTAATATTTCCCGGATTTATCCGGATCTTATCCAAACCCGCCTCAATCCCCTTTAATGCCAGTTGGTATTGGAAATGGATATCCCCGACCAAGGGAATTTTTGTCCGCTCCTTGATCTTCGGGATAAATTTAATGTCATCTTCATCTCTTATCGCCAGCCGGACGATTTCGCAACCCGCCAATTCCAATCTCTTAATCTCTCTCACGACCCTTTGCCAATTGGCGGTCTTCACCTTAACCATTGACTGAACCGCGATTGGGTATTTCCCACCAATCCAAAGATGACCAATTTTTACTCTTCTCTTCTCTTCTCTTTTAATCTTCAATCCCTTACCCTTTTAATATCCGCCCCCACCGCCTTCAACTTCTCCTCCAACCGCTCATAACCCCGGTCTAAGTGATAGATGCGGGAGACCAATGTCTCTCCCTTTGCCGCCAAACCAGCCAGGACTAAACAGGCGGAAGCCCTCAAGTCCGAAGCCATCACCGGTGCCCCACTCAGCTCTCTAACTCCATCAATTATCGCCACATTTTCCCTCACTAAGATTTTGGCGCCAAACCTCTGGAGTTCAACCCCGTGGGTCAAGCGGTCTTCAAATATATTTTCGGTCACGATACTCCTTCCCCAAGCCAAAGTTAAGACCGCCATCATCTGCGCCTGCATATCGGTCGGAAAACCGGGATAGGGTGCGGTGGAGATGGTCGTTGGACGAATCTCACCCGTCATCCGGACCCGAATCTTATTCTCTCCCGCCTCAACCTCCGCTCCGCACTCCCTCAACTTCTCAATCACCGCCGTTAGATGCTCGGGTAGACAATTCTCAATGAGCAAATCCCCTTTCGTTAAAACCGCGGCACTGGCAAAGGTCCCCGCCTCAATCCGGTCGGGAATCGGCTTGTATTCCACCCCTTTTAAACTCTCAACCCCCTCAATCTCAATTCTTGGCGTACCCGCACCCTTTATCTTTGCCCCCATCTCATTTAAGAAGTTCGCCAAGTCTAAGATCTCCGGTTCGCAAGCCGCACCTTCAATCAGTGTCTTCCCCTTGGCCAAGACCGCCGCCATCAAGACATTGGCGGTCGCCCCAACCGAAGGTCCCCTCACTCCGGAAAGTAAAATCTCGTTCCCCTCTAACCCGTTTGTCTTCGCCAAGACATAGCCACCCTCCACCTTGATCTTTGCACCTAAAAGGCTCAACCCTTTGAGGTGTAAGTCAACTGGTCGGGGACCAATTGCACAACCACCGGGTAAAGAGACCTTCGCCTCTCGGTATTTGGTTAAAAGTGGACCTAAGACATAGAAACTGGCGCGCATCTTGCGAACGATTTCATAATCGGCGGTGAGATCTTTGATGCCCGTTGGGTCAATGAATAAATCGCTCCCCCTCCACTCAACTCGGCAACCAAAGGAGACGAGGAGTTCGCTCATCGTCTTCACATCAACCAATCCCGGCACAGCCTTTAGTAAAGAAGGACTCTCTCCCAATATCGCCCCCGCCATTATCGGTAAGACCGCATTCTTGGCGGTAGCGCAAGAGACAATTCCCGTTAAAGCCTTACCCCCTTTGATGAGAAACTTATCCATCTTTAAGCCCCAAACTTTTTCAGCCGTAAGGTATGGGCGAAAAGGAGGGGCATAACCTTAACCGCCGGGAAAATCCCTAAACTGCCTCGGGCACAACCTTTCTCCGTAAATTCCCCGATCCCATCCGCGCGGGCATAAGGAGAAAATAAAAGGAAGGGGCAGGGATGCCAAGAATGGGACTTCAAGAGGGCGGGTGTTGAGTGGTCAGAGGTTATCGCCAAACAGTCAAAATCCATCTTTAAGATGGTCGGCAGGAGGTCGTCAAACTTCTCAATCAGCTCCACCTTCCCATCAAAATCGCCGTCTTCCCCCTTACTATCAATCTCTTTAAAGTGGAGATAGAAGAAGTCAAAGTCTCTCTTCCTGGCCAAGAGGGTCTTAATCTCACCCTCCCAGTTCTCCTCACACGGCAAGACCTCCATCCCCACGAGTTGGGCAATCCCTTTATACATCGGATAGAGAGCGATACCAGCTGCTTTCAAATTGTAGGTTGAAGGAAAAGGCGGAAGGAGAGGTCTTTTCGCATAACCCCGAAGCAGAATCCAGTTTGCCTTATCTTCTCCTTTTAAGACCTCCTCCGCCTTATTCACCAAGAGATTTAATATATAAGCGGTGAACTTACCCCCTTCCTCCTTCGCCCCAATCTCTGGAATCGAAAGGTTATCTCTTCCCGGGTCGTTTTCCGTCACATTGGGTGAGAGATTTTCTCCCCGGAGCCGAATGACAAATCGGTGCTCCTTTCCGGACTTAAAGGTCACCTCAACCCCTTCCAGTTCCTTTATCGCCAACTGGAGACGGCGACAGAGTTGAAAATTCTTCTCATCCGGACTAATCTCATAACCTTTCAAGCGGTCCGCTCGCCGATCAAGCACGATTCCTTCTCTAACCGTAGCGAAATTGGCTCGGATACAGAGGTCATCTTCTTTTACTTCTAAACCAACGCCCAAGGCCTCCATCACCCCTCGGCCAATTTGATAAACGAGCGGGTCATAACCAAAGAGCGCCAGATGGGCACTCCCCGAACCAGGGGTAATCCCATAGTCAATCGGGATAGAAAGACCTAAGGAACTTTTTCTCGCCAAAGAGGATAGATTCGGGATGTGAGCGGACTCCAATTCCGTCTTCCCGTTTATGGGCAAACCCCCAAGCCCATCCAAGACAATTAAGAGTATCTTCTTCTCACTCTTGGTCAAAATCTCTTCAATCATCAAAACTTGACAATCTTTCTAAATTTCTTCTCACCTTTCTTTATCCAAAAGTATATCCCCGGAACGGAAGGGTCTTTATTCAACCTCTGACCGAAGACATTGTAGAAGAGAAAATTTGATTTGAAATCCGGTTGCGGGAAATTCCGAAAAGAGACCTCCTTAATGGGGGTAGTTATTGGTTGGGCTAAAGAGGCGACAGTCGCCAGACTCGCCTTAATCACCTCGGTGACAAAGTTTAAGTCATTAAAGCCACCACCAATCGTATCCCCGGGGGTGTGATAATAAGGGTTATTGAGGTTGAGGTTCTCCCGGATGTGAATCGCCAAGTAACCGAACCGGTTAAAAGAGGCGTGGTCGGACCTCGGTCGATCCATCACCCGCCTCTGGCACTTTAAGTTGGTATAGAGGTTGGCACATTCTATAAAGTAGTCAACCAGAGGTTCGCAGTTGGGATTGGAGGGCTTGCCGATGATTGAGGCGGAGTCCCGATTTTGCAAGGTATAAGCGACCATATCAATATTGATTGCGCCGATGATACTGTCTCCAGTCACATACTTCGCCAAAGAGCAATAATAGAAACTGCCCAAAAGACCTTCCTCCTCTCCGGAGAAGAGGATAAACCTTAGATTGCGATTGAAATTGTAATCTCTCAAAATCCTTACCGCCTCTAAGACCCCAACACTACCACTCGCATTGTCATCCGCCCCCGGAGCAAATTCCAATGGGTTATAATTAGAATAAGAATCAAAGTGACCGCAGATGACGAGATAGACACTATCTGGTTCGTTTCCCCTCTTTATCCCAACCACATTTGGGGCAAAGTCCGGTCTAAATCTCTGGAAAAAGACCGAATCTAAGCGGCTGGCCAAAAGCCTCTCTTTGAGAAAGTTGGCACAGGCCCGAGCCGAATCGGTTGAGGAATACCTCGTCCGGAAGTTCTGGAGGCGCTGGACGAGATTGAAGATTGTATCCGAAGAGACCTTATTCACCATCTCTTGGATTAGAGTGTCAAAAATCGGCTTTTGGTATTTAATCTCCGCCGAAGGAGATATTGGCGTTAAGGGAATCCGATAAACCCCTTCCGCTCGGAAAGAGAAGGAGGGCAAATCCCCTTCTCTTAACTTTATTAAGGAAAAAGAAGGGTTCGCAAAGAGAACCTCTCCCCGCTCAATCTCGGCTGGCTCCCAAATGAGATAGTATTCATAACCAGGTTCAATCTCATCTAAGACTTGATAACTAACCCCTTTCTCCTGGAGGAGGGAGCTAATTTCCTCTCCGCCTTTAATTAAGACCAACTCCGGAAGGTCTAAGAGAAGAGAAACCCCTTCTCTTTGGAGTTTAAACAAATCCCTTTCTTCTGATTTCACCGCCAGGAGAAATTGGGCCGAGAAGGAGAGAAGAAAGGTCAAAATCGGAAACATAACTAATTTTAACAATAAGAAGCGGGATGTCAATGAGAAGGGTTGACTTTTGATTTTTTAGGCAGATAATACCTTATGAGCGCCGGGGTTTGGTATAAAATATACCAGAAAAACTTTCGGGCGCGGCTCCAAGAGAAGACCGAGACCCCCATTCATTTAACTCTCTTTGACCACCCTTTAGTCAAGGGAAGGCGGGCGGTCTATTTTGGGCCGAGAGAAAAAAAATACCGAGGCGGTGCTGAGGATACTCCGAATTATCTGGTGGAAGACGAGATCAGAGAGCTCACTCCCGGATATTTTACCGGAATCGTCTGTGGCTTAAAAGAAATGGAAAAGATATCGTTTTTCAGTTTCGCTTCCAATTTAGAACTTTAGGATAGATGATTCGCCTTTGCCTTCTTCTCTTTTGGCTCTCCTTCGCTTCGGGAAAGGACTTTCTCAAAAATTTAGACTCTCTGCGCTGGGTCGCCTTTTCCCCGGCGGGTAATTGGCAACCGGGACAGAACGCCTCAATTGAAAGTCTTCGGGTCGACTTGGAAAGCCTCTATTCCGCTCAATTCCGAGGGATTGTCACCTACGGGACACTATTCAACTTAGATTCTATCCCCAACTTGGCGAAAAGAATTGGCTTCTCTTCGGTAATCGTTGGTGTCTGGTTAGATAACGATACCTTTCACAATCGGCTCAGTCTCAATAAGGCGATTGCCCTAAGGGATTGGGCGGATGGCTATTGTGTCGGCAACGAGGTCCTCTTCCGCCGGTATTATTTAGGTCTTGATCCCTTAATTGATAGTATTTACTTGAGAGAGGCGATAAGGCTGGTGAGGGAGTCAACCGGTAAGCCAACGACCACCTCCGAGCCCTTCTTCCTCTATCTCAACGATACCTTTAAATTATTCCTCTGCCAAAATAGCGACTTCCTCTTTCCCATCGCCAATCCAACGGACAACGGCTTGCGCCAGCCAGAAGCGGGTGCCTTTTGGGTGAAAGGGATATTTGAAGCGATTCGCCGGGTGCGCGATAGTCTAATACCCCAAAGACCCCTCCTCTTGAAAGAGTCCGGTTGGCCAACTCATAGTGAAATCCCTTCGGAGACAACCTGGGCAAATGAGCGAAATCAGATGCGCTACTTCCGAACCTTAGAATCTCTAAGGGATACATCTCTTCTCCGCTTCGTCTGGTTTGAGGGCTTTGACCAATTCTGGAAGAGAGATGCCCCAACCCAACCCTATTGGGGTCTATTTGATAAAAGGCGGCGAAGGAAGTTATTCTTGGGCGGAACTGGTCTGAAAGAAGGGAAGAGAGAGGAAAGGAAGAAAAAGACCCTCGGGGGAATTTTCTATTGGCCCTACTCCCAACTTTATGACTTAATTGGTCGTCTCCTTTTCCCAAAAAAAATTTCTAATGGGGTCTATTTTCAATTGGGAAAGAGAAAGAAGGTCTTCCTCAAAACCTTTTAATATAAGTCCGCTCCGCCACCCTTTGGAGATACTCCTCCAACCGCTCGGAAATCTTCTTCTCCATTAGGTAATTTCTAATCTCCGCCTGCATCTCCTCAAAGGAGAGGACTTTCCCCTCTTCTTTCTCTAGGACCTTTATGAGATGGAAGCCGCCGATTTGGTTTCCCGTCGGGTCGGTGCTTACGGCAAAGACTGGTTCGGAGAGATCCCCGGCCTTTAATCTCTCCGCCACCTCTTTGAAGGGCGAGAAGAGTTGGGGGATGAAAAACTCACCGATATAACCGCCCTTGGACCTCGTCTGGGGGTCTTGGGAGTATTCTTTGGCCAGGGAGTCAAAACTCTCACCGGCCAGGATTCGCCTCCGGAGCCGAGAAGCCAAATTCTTCTGGGCCAAGGTATCCTCCCTTCTTACCTCTACTCGGATTAGGATATGGCGCGCCTCAACCATATCCCCTCTCTTCCTCTCGCACTTTAAGACCTGATAGCCCAAAGGCGTGCGGAAGGGTTGAGAGATTTCCCCTTCCTTCAGAGAGAAGAGCCTCTCTTCAATCTCGGGCAGAAGGGTTCCCCTTTTTACCCAGCCGAGATAACCACCTCTCTTCTTTGCCTTGAGCGGCCCTCGCCCCGGCTTCGCCTCATCTTCCGAGAAGGAATTGGCCACCTCTTCAAAATCCCCACCCCGAATTAAGATATCGTAGACTTCTAATATCTTTCGCTGCGCCGCCTTTTCGCTCTCCTCCCCAGGCAAAATTGGTAAAAAGATATGGGCTAAGGAGACCTTTCCCGGTCGGAAGGCGATAGAATCTTTATTCTCCTCGTAGAACCTCCTCACCTCCAAGGGTGAGAGAAATACCTGGAATAACCCCTTCTTCTGTAATAACTTCTGCCCTAAGAGCTTTTTCTTTATCTCCTCATAATAACGATTCCGCAGTTCCCTTTCGGTCAATCCCTCTTTCCTTAGCGCCGCTAAAAACTCCTCCTCGCTGGGAAAGCGGGAAGTGATATTTGACCAGACCATCTCCAACTCCGACTCAATCTCCGAGCGCGAGACACTGACTGTCTCTCTCTCGGCCTCGGCTAAGATGAGTTTCTCTTGAATCATCCTCTTCTCCACCTCTTTTCGGATGAGACTCTCCGCCTCTTCGGCCACCCCCGGGACCGCCTTTAAGAATTCAACCGCCTTATCCAATTCGGAATGAAAGATTATCTCCTCCCCAACCAGAATCGCCATCTTCTCCGCAACCGAGAAGGCCTTTACGGAAAATGGATAGAAAAGGAGAAAGAGAATGGGTATTATTCTATCCCAAGGCATCAGAACGATTGCTCACTTTTGAAAATAGGCGTCCGGGCGGATCTCAACCTTACTCCTCGCCCGAAGGGAAGCGAGTAAACGGTCAAGGATTTCTCGGCTCTTTCGGTATCTTAAAATATTATTGATATATTCGGAGACCTCCTTGAAGGAAATATCCTTCTTCACCTTCTTCTTATCCACCAGTCTGATAATCTGATAACCCTCCTGGGTCTTAACCACATCCGAGATCTGACCCTTCTCTAAGGCAAAGATGACCTCCTCTAAGGTTGGGTCGTTTAAGCTCATCCGAGGTATAAAACCCGACTCCTCCCCTTCTTTCAAAATCAGATCCTGAGAGAACTCCTTAGCCAGAGACTTGAAATCCTTACCCGAGCGAAGCGCCGCCTGGATTGAGTTGGCTAAATTCTCGTCCGAAACTAAAATCCGAGAGAACTTCACCTCGTAGAGAAACTCCTCCTTATGCCGGTTGAAATAATCTAAGGCCTCCGCTTGGCTCACTGTCGCCTTAGCGACTTCCTCTTCCACCAACTCGTTAACTAAATAATCCTTCATTAGTTGCTCCAAACGGTATTTCACCTCCTCCCTCTTATCTAATCCCCGTCGTTTCGCCTCCTGATAAAGAAGTTCCGAAGAGACCCACTTATCTAAGATAACTGGGAGATTCTCTTTATTTAACTCCAGCCCCTCGGGGAGCTGGGCGTCTAATGCCTTGCGGGTGAGACAGGAATTGCCAACCCGAGCGAGATAATCGCCTTTTTGACAAAAGATGGTAAGAAAAGAGAGCAAAAGAAAAAGGGTAACCTTTTTCATCTTTTCACCCCGGGCTTGTGCCCACGACCATTTTGCAAATCTCTTCATCCCCTAAGATACCGAATCTTAAAAGTTTGTCAACTAAATTTGACTTCCTCCATTTTCCCCCTATAATTAATCTGAGGTGAAAAATGAAAAGACTTACGACCGCTTTTTTAATCGTCTCCTTTTCGTTTCTTAATGCCGGCGTGCGGCTGCTAACCGAGTATGAGAGTTATCCGGAAAAAGAGAAGTTGACCCACACCGCCTATCTGGAGAAAGACCGCCTGCGGGTGGACATAAAAGGGGAAAAGACCGATATGAGCGTAATCTTCAAAAGCGATAAGGAGAGATTCTTTTTCCTAAACCATAAGAATAAGTCCTACACCGAGATCACCAAAGAGGAGATAAAAAGAATAAAAGAGAAGATGGAAGAGGGAATAAAAGAGATGGAGAAGAGTCTCAAGAATCTACCACCCGAACAGAGGAAGATGGTTGAAGAGATGATGAAAAACAAGATGAAACCAGAGGTGCCCAAGATTACTTATAAGAAAGTCGCCAGCGAGAAAATAAACCAATGGGTCTGTGATAAATACGAAGGTTGGGAAAAGAAGGAGAAGAGAGAAGACCTCTGGGTGACCGACTGGTCAAAAATCGGGTTAAAGGCCGAAGACGCCAAGGCCTTTGCCGAGATGGCGGAATTCTTCGCCGAAATGATGAAAGGGTCCTCCCTGCCATTTTACCAATCGGGCAAAGAAGAGAAGAAAGGGGAAAGTTTCTCTGGTCTTCCGGTACGGACGATTGGCTATGAGAAAGGGGAGAAGAGATTTTGGACCGAATTGAAGGAAGTGAAAAGGGAGACCTTCAAACCCGAAATTTTTGAAATCCCAAAAGGCTATAAAAAGGAGAAGTTGGGTAGAAAAGAATAGGGTTTCTCGTTCGGAAACCTTTTGCTAACCTCTTCTTTTAATTAAATATAATCATTTTTAAATACTTATTGGATTTTTCCTTATTTTTCGGGTATAGTCCCCTCTACCCCTTAAATCGCGTCTCTTTTCTGGGCAGAAACCGCCTATTTCCCCTCCTCTTTTCCCTTCTCTTCGCCTCTCTATCTCTTAATCAATCTCTTTTTCCCATCCCTTAACTCTTTTTTCATCTCTTATCTTTTCCTTCCCTTTATCTCCTTTCCCCTCCCGCCCAATATCCTTTCTTTAACCTGAGAATCATTCTCTTTCTTTCATTCCAACCAAAAATACTCACTGATTGACAATTGCCTTTTTTCCGTTAGGCTTTCTTTATGAAAGTCTTCTATCTTCTCGTTTTATTTACGGTGGGGATTACCTCAGCCAGTCTGGAAGTGGAAACCCTTCCCCCACCAGTCTTTAATAGACATTCCTTCTCTCTCCTCTCTAATAGTCGGTATTCGGTCCACTCGGGTTTTACCGGTTCCCTCCCCACCAATGTCTTAGCCAATATCCTTTGGGGGATGGCAAGGGTGCCAAGGGTTAGCAATCAGTTTGAAATCTATGTCGCCACGCCGACCAATCTCTATCGCTATGACCCAGAGAACCACACCCTAATCCTCCACCTCACCGGTAATCGCCGGTCAAACTCAAACTCCGCCTTTGAGATTGGTATCGCCAGTGACCGGTATGAGGATGCTGGTTTTGCCATCCAGGTTGGGCAACTGGCGGGTGTTGCCTTTTGGGACTCCGCCGGCAGTAATGTCGTCTCCTGCCCAATGCAGAGTGCCACCAATTATGCCAATAATAATTGGCAACCAAATTACCCAATCCGGATGGTGAATGTCTACGGTCGGGCATCAGTCCGCGGTTTAGATACGACCTGTCTGGCTCGCTCCTCGGACTCCACCCTACCCCTACCTCAGACAATTGGCTCTGACACCTTTGAAGTCCTCCTCCTCCATCTCCGCCAAGATTCAATTTTTAGTCCCATTGAGTTGCCGATTGACAAGATCTCCCAACTCCTCTGGTCCGCTTATGGCGTCACTCCCCACACGACCGCCAATGGTCGGCGAGGCTTGACTGTGCCCAGTGCGGTCGCCAACTACTACATCACCGGTAAGATCTATCTCGTGAAAGAGACCGGTGTCTACCGTTATCGCAACCGCCTCCCTTCTGGTAGTTTAACCACCGCTGACCACCGCTTAGAACTTCACCTCAGTGGTGACCGAAGAGAACAACTCCGCTCCGCCTCTCGCCGCATCCCCGCCACCGCCCCGGTCTACATCGTCATCGGTGTTGGTGATACGACATCCAACTATCACCTCTTAGAAGCCGGCTTTGCTGGTATCCAACTCCTCCTCCAAGCCAACTCCTTAAATCTCTCGGGCTTCTTAACTGTTCCCCTCACCCCAAGCGAGCGGAGTGCCATCCGAACCGCCTTAGAACTACCTCCTTCTGACTTTCCGGCTCTCGTCTTCTCCGGTGGCGAATACGCCACTTTTGTCAAAGAACCGGAGGCGAAGATTGCTTCTCTCCAAATCCCTTCCTTAAACCGAACCGGTTTTTCCTTTGATCTCTTCATCGCCAGCCCCGGAGTTGCCCATTTCACCATCTACGACCTAACCGGTCAAACGGTCCGCTCCTTTAAGAAGACCTTCTCCTCTTTTGGTCATCATCCGGTCTTTTGGGATGGGAAGGATGAGACGGGGCGTTTGGTTCGCCCTGGTATCTATTTCCTCTGTCTGAAAATCGGGGAGAGGAAGGTGGTAAGGAAGTTGGTCAAGACTAATTAAAATCTTGGGTTGACAGGTAATACCTTAACATTAAAATATCTCTATGATTTTGGCTTCCGAACTGAAGGAAGGGAATGTCTTAAAATTGGAGGGGGAACTCTTCCGGGTGATTTCGGCCGAGCATAAAGCCGGGACCGCCAAGTTCGGTAGTTTGGTCTACGTGAAGTTGAAGAACTTAAAGACCCACACCTTCACCGAAAGGCGATTCTCTCCGGATGAAAAGTTAGAAGACTGCCACTTGGAGGAAGAGACCTTAACCTTCCTCTATGCGGACCGAGATAACTTCTATTTCCTCCATCCCACAACCTATGAGGAATACCCAATTCCCAAAGAGATAATCGGCGATTTTTCCCAATTCCTTTCCGAAGAGACAAAACTGAGATTTCAGTTCTACGAAACTCGTCCAGTGAATGCCATAATCCCCAAGACCGTTGACCTGAAGGTAATCGCCACCGGGGAGGGAATTAAAGGTTCTTCGGATGCCGCGTATAAGGAGGCGACCCTGGAAAACGGGATGACAATTATGGTCCCCCAATTCATTAAGGTTGGCGACATCGTCCGCCTCTCCACGGAGACAAAACGCTACTTAGAACGAGTAAAAGGGTAGCCTCTTGAAGAGACTTTCGCCCTTTTTTCTTCTTCTCTTTATCTTGCTCAATTCCTTAATCAAGATTACCAACTTCGGGGAAGGCGACCTGTATTACTCGGATGCCGCCTTCCGCTTCCGCTACGCCTCCCTTTACCGCCAAGGGAAAGAAGTCCCAAGGGTTGACCAAAAGGTCCACCATCCGGAAGGTCTAATCGTCCGCAGGCTAATCCATTTGACGATGGACTGGGTGGTGGGTAAGAGCCATCTCTTTTTCAGTAAGATCGGGTTTAAGCTCCCCTTCCCAATCTATGTGAAGTATTTCTTATCCATCTTCTCCTCCCTCTCAATTATACCCCTCTTCTTCTTAGGAAGGTTCTTTTGGCAGAGTGAGATGGCTGGACTCATCTCTTGTCTATTTTATACCTTAGGCATTCCCAGTTTCTGGCGGATTACCGGAAACTACCTCCGGGAGGCATTCACCCTCCCTTTCCTCTTCACCTTCCTCTTCTTCTTCTTTCTCTCATTAGAGAGAGAGAGAAGATGGGAAAGAAGGCTATTTTTCACCCTTTCCGGTCTCTTTTTGACCATCGGTCTCATCTCTTGGCACTTGAGCCAATTCTTCTTCTCCGTCTTTTCTTTCTTTCTCTTCCCTTTATTCATCTTCAAATGGAAAGGGCAAAAGGAGATGCTCTTCTTCCTCATCTTCCCCGCGGTCGCTGGTCTTGTTTGGGAGCCACTGGCCAGTAAATACTTCCTCCTCTCCTTTCCCTTCCTCGCCTCTTTGTGGCTCTCTCTCCTCTCCTATCTCCCTTCCCCTTCCCGAAAGAAGAGGCTTCTCTTCTCTCTCCTATTTATCCCCTCCTTCCTTTTTTTCAGCCGGCTCCTTCCCCAATATTTTAAAGAGTATGGTCATGTCTTCGCCATCATCTCCCAAAAGATAATAAACCTGGGGCGAAAGCCCGATGACCCATCCCGACTCTCTTTTGATGCCCGGGCGATTTGGACCGGACCTTTCGTCTCACCCGGTCCTTTATCCTTCTTCTTTTCCCTCTCAATCCCTTTTCTCTTCGGTCTCTTTGGCTGGCTCGCTTCCTTTCGGTTAAACCGATACCGGCTCTTCTTCCTCTCCTTCTTTCTCTTCGCCTTCGGCCTCCTCTATCTCTTAGTCATCCGTTTAGAGGTCTTCTTCTTTTTCTTCCTCTCTCTGGGAGCTGGTGGGGTTTGGCTCTTCCTTCAAAAAAGGCGATGGGTCATAATCCTTCTCCTCCTTGGTCTTCTCTTTGAGACTTATAAACTAGTCGCCTACCCCAAACTCTTTAGCCGCCTTTACTTAAAGTTAGCCAACGAGTGGTCAATTCACCCAACCGCCTTCGGCCAGGATTGGAATTCCCTCAAGGATTGGATTGAGAAAAATACGAAAGAAAACGAGGCGTTCCTGGCGGATGTGGACATCAGCGCCATGCTTTGCGCCTATACCGGTCGCCCAATCGTCATCCAGCCGATTTATGAGATTGAAGAAGCCCGCCGGCGGGTTGAAGAATGCCTCTCTTTTCTCTATTTAACCGAAGCGGAGTTCTTCTCCCTCATCAAAAGGTATCAGGTGAGATACTTCATCTACCAAAAAGATTTTCTCTTAGATAACTCAAAGGCGGGAACCCGTTACCTCACCACCCATCGGAAAGTGAGAAAGAATTCAACCGCCTATTTGATGCATTTCCAACCCGAGAGTTTAAAGAAATTTCTCTTGGTTCATCAGACAAATACCTTTCGTATCTATCGGGTCTTAGAGGAAGGGGAAGAGAGAAAATTGGGGAGTTTTTCTTATTCCCCCTATTTTGACCTAACTCTCTTCCCCCAAGGAGATTCCCAATTCTTTGATGATTCACGAACGAAGGAATTGGAAGACAAAGTCTTAAAAAGCCTCGCCCATTACAACTCCGCCATCCAATTGATGAAAAAGAAGGAATACCATAAGGCGATTGGACATTTCCTTAAGGTCTTATCTAACTTTCCCGAATTGGAGGAGACGAACTACCTCCTTGCCCTCTGTTACGAAGCCATTGGGGAAAAAAAGAAGGCGTTGACCCATTTAGAGAAGGCAATCTCTTATAACCCAAATAAGAAAGAACTCTATTCCACCTTAGGTTTTCTCTATCTCCGAGAGAATAAAATTAACGAGGGGCTTCTAATCTTCCAAAGACTATCTTCCCTCATCCCCGAAAATCCCCTCCTCCACCTCTATACCGGTTATCTCTATGCCTATAAGAATGACTTAGCCAATGCGGAAAAAGAGTTTCTAACCGCAAAGGGTTTAGATTCAACCAATCCCGAGGTTTACGAGGCACTCGGCTCCCTCTATCTCCAGAGAGGAGAGAAGGAGAGGGCAAAGGGGGAGTTTAGAAGGTCTCTCCAACTCAACCCAAACCAAGAAGAATTAAAGGTGAGATTAAAAGACCTGGAGGGGAGGTAAAAATTGAGTTGGCAAAGAGTTAAGGGGAATTGTCACTAGACCGCTTTTAGGTTAAATCGCTCAACTTCACCGTTACCACCTTAGAGACCCCAGGCTCTTCGGAGGTAACCCCTAAGAGGACATCAACCTTCTCTAAGGTCAAGCGATTGTGGGTGATGATGACCACCTGGGTCTTCTTACCTATCTCTTGTAAAAAGTTGGCGAACCGCTCAACATTGGCATCATCTAAAGGGGCATCAACTTCATCTAAGAAAGAGAAGGGGGCCGGCCTCACCTGATAGAAGGCGAAGAGGAGGGAGAGGGCTAAAAGTGCCTTCTCGCCATCGGAGAGTTGCTCCAACCGCTTCGGGTTCTTCCCTTGGGGACGGGCGATGATGGTAATCTCTGACGCCAATGGGTTCTCTGGGTCTTGAAGGACTAAATCCCCCTCGCCGCCACTCATCAGTTTGGCGAAAATCTCCCGAAACGCCTCCCGCACCTTTTCAAAAGTGGTCAAAAAACTATCTTTCACTTTTCGGTCAATCTCTTTGATTATTGTCAAAAGGTCTTCTCTTGCCGCTAAACAGTCTTGCCTCTCCTTTAAGAACTCCTTCAACTCGTCTCTCTCCCGTTCGTATTCCTCTTTCGCCAATGGGTTCACTTCACCCAGAGCCACTAACCTTTGGGTAATCTCTCTTCTCTTCTCGCCGACGTCTTCAATAAGAGGCACTTCCTCTCTTTCTAGGTCAACCCCAAAGCGCAACTCCGCCTCCTTTTTGATATCCGCCATCTCCTTAAAGAGGCCATAAACCACCATCTGCTTTTCCACCCTCAATCTCTGTAGCTCTGCCAAATTAGAAAATCTCTCTCTTATCTCTCCCTCCAACTCCGTTAGGTCTTTTTTCCCTTCGGTCAAATTGAGTGATTGCAAAAGTTCCTCTCTCTCCGCCATCGCTCTCGCCAACTTCTCTCGCTTCTCAGAAAGCCCCCTTTCTTCCTCTTCTAAGGCTCGGATTTGTCGGTCAATCTCCGCCATCTCACCCACCCCCTTCTCCCGCTCGGTCTCTTCCCTCTCCTTTTCAATCAGACGGATTTCTGCTTCTAACCCCTTCTTCTCCTCCCGGATCTTTCCTAATTCCAAAAGGAGTTCGGACAAACGCCGCAACTTCTCTTTGCTCTTCTCCTTTAACTCTTTCAACGATTTCTCTAACTCTGCCAGGGCGCTCTCTATCACCTGGGTCTCTTTCTCCAATTCCGCCCGCTCTCGTTCCTTCTTGGCGATCTCTTCTCTCTCGACGACCAACCGGCTCTCCGCCGAACCGCTGACGATGAGAACCTCCCCGGAACGGAGAGAGATGCCATCTTTGGTGACAAAGGCAAAGGCCGGATATCTTAAAGAGAAAGAGAGTGCGGAATTATAATCCGGGGCGAGAAAGGTCTCGTTTAAGAGCGAGAGGATAAATCCTGGGAGTTCCCCTTTCGCCTTCACGAAATTGGTTAAGGGCGGAAGAGGAACTTCTCGGTTAATCAAAGGCCTTAGGCCTCGCTTGCTCATAGCGATGAAACCCGTCTCCCTCTCCCCGGGTTCGGGACAAAGATTCAAGTCGAAAATCAAATAAAAAGAATAATAAGGGAAGAGGGCGCAAGCGACCGCCTTCTCATAACCCGGCTGGGGAGAGAGAAGATCTCTCACCATCCCTAAGATATTCTCCCCATTGGGCGCTCCAACCCTTTTCTCCCCAAACAACTCCTTCTCCAGCCGGAGCAAACTCGCCCTCTTTCCCGAAAGGGCGGTAGCCAAATTTACCATCGCCTCAAAAAACTCCCTTCGCCTCACCTCATACCTCTCCCTCTCCTCTTCCCTTCGGGTGAGGTTCTCTTCAATCGCCCTCACCTCCTGGCGGAGCGATTCAATCTCTTTATCAAATTCCTCTTCTCTCCTTTTCAACTCTTGTAAGCGTGGTCTTTCTCTCTCCAGGAAGGAGGTCTGTTCTTCGCTCTTTTGTCTCAGAGACAAATTCCTCTCTCTCTGTCTCTCCCGACTCTCCTTGAGATAGGCGAGCCGTTCCTGAAATTTAATCCTCTCTTCGTTCAAGCGGGAGAGGTCCTCCTTTAATTTGGTCAGTTCTCTTAATACCGCTTCTCGTCGCTCTTCTCTTCCGCTAAGGTCCGCCTTTTTCTCTCTCACCTTCTCTTCTCTCTCCGCTATCTCCTGACGGAGGGCATTCTCTCTCTCCGTCAGACTCTCTTCCTCTTTCTTGGCCGCTTCCCACTCCCTCTTCACTTTCTGGTATCGCTCCGCCAATTCGGAAAGGATTAACTTCTTCTCCTCTTCCCGCAGGGCAAAACTAATCTCCCACTTCCTCTTCTGGCGAGCCAGGATTCGGACAATTCTCTTCCGCTCCCGCAAGATATCCTCAATTCGCTCTAAATCCCTTTCCGTCAGTTCAAGTTTCTGCAAGGTCTCCTTCTTATTCTCCTGGTATTTCTTCAAGGCGGCGGCCTCTTCAAAAAACTTTCCGACCTCCCCTAAGATTATCTTCCGCATATCGGAGAGGGAAAAGAGGGAATAAGCTCGGGAACCGGTGTGGAGGAAGAGTTCTTCAATGTCTTTCAATCGGCAGGGTTGACGGTTAAAAAAATACTCCATCTCCCCGGTCCGAAAATAACGCCTCTTAATCTCAATTTCGCCTCCGTAGGGGAGGTCGGAACTCTCGTTTTCTAAAATTAGGGTCACCTCACAAAAGTTCATGGGTGGTCGGGTCTTCGTCCCGGCAAAAATTAACTCCTCGTTCTTTGTGCAACGGATTAAAGAGAGGCTCTGCTCGCCCAAGACCCACCGGAGGGCATCCAAGATGTTTGTCTTCCCACAACCGTTTGGACCCAAAATGGCGGTTATCCCGTCCGAGAAGCGAATCACGGTCTTTTCGGGAAAAGACTTAAAACCCAAGAGATGCAGTTCCTTTAAGGCGAGCCTTTTCACCTCACCCACAAAACCCTTCCTTTCTCCTTAAATACCCTCTTCACCCGGGGGCTTATCCGACAGAGAATCTCATAGGGAATGGTATTCGCCCAAAAGGCGAGGTCCTTAACCGTGATCTCTTCCTTCCCCTCTTGACCGATGAGTGTCACCCGGTCGCCAATCTTGACCCCTTTAAGCGAAGAGAGATCAACCATCATCAAATCCATACAGACCTGACCGACAATCCTTGCCCTTTTCCCTTTCACCAAGACTTCACCCCGATTGGTCAAATTATACGGGACCCCATCGCCATAGCCACAAGCCACAACTCCAATTAGGGAATCTCTCTCCGTCTTAAAGCGACGGTTATAACTAACACTGGCGCCCTTGGGCAAATGCCTTAGATTGACAATTCGGGAGTAGAGGGATAAAACTGGTCTTACCTTACTTGCCAAATTTTCTCTCCCTTCTCTTTTGCCCGAATTTAAAGATTCGGGGGCGATTCCGTAAGCCAAGAGTCCGGGTCTGGTCATCTGGAGATGGGAGGAGGGGAAGTTGATAATCCCAGCGGAGTTAGCCAGAGAAAAGAAGACCGGGGGCTTTAACTTCTCTCTCACCTCACCAATGAATTTCCTAAAGGAGGAGATCTGCCCCAAAGTAAAATCCCGTTCCGAATCCGCCGAAGGGAAATGACTAAAAATCCCGACCAGGCGGATAAGGGGAGAATCAAGAATTAGATCTATCGCCTTCCTCGCCGCTTCGGGCAAAAGACCAGTCCGGCCCATACCCGTGTCCACTTCCAGATAAACCGAAATCACTTTCCTTAATCTCTTCGCCTCCTTCGCTAAAAGGCGGAGGAAGTCCTCTTCGGTCACCGTCGGCATCAGAGCATACTCAAAGAGCAAAGGAATTCGGGAGTAAGGGAGGGGGCTCAAAACCAAAATCTCCCCCTTCGTCCCCTTCTCGCGGAGGGAGATACCCTCTTCAACACTGGCCACCCCAAAACAACTAACCTCACCCTTTAAATATTGCGCAATCTCAACCGCGCCGTGACCGTAGGCATCCGCCTTCACCGCCAACAATAGTCTCGGAGCGGAAGTTTCCCTTTTGATTAAGCGGATGTTCTCCTTCAAGTTTTCCAAGGCGATTTCCGCCCAAATCCTTTCGCCTTCCATCATTTAATGATAGAGAGAATTTCTCGTTTGTCAAATCAACTTGATTTTTCTCTTTTTTCTGATAGGATAGAGAAAATGTCTTAGGGTCTTAAAAAAGTTAAGAAAGGGAGGGTCTATGAATGAAGAAGAGCGAAAAGAGACACCCATCCCGATTGAGATTGGGGAGAAGGAATCCGAAGGCGTTTATACCAACTTCTTTTTAATCGCCCACTCCTCCTCGGAATTTATAATTGACTGCGCCCGCATCCTACCCGGTCTCCCTAAGGCCAAGGTCTTCAGCCGCATCGTCACCACCCCCCAACACGCCCGCCTCCTCCTCAGCGCCCTAGAGGAAAATATTAGAAAGTATGAGGAACGATTTGGCAAAATCAGGCTCCCCGGCAAAGAGGAGAGTAAAACTTTTGGCTTTTAAGGGTCAGACCAAAGAACTGAACTGGCTGGTCGCCCAAGCAAAAAGAATTGCCGAGAGGCTAAATTTGAATATCTATCTCGTTGGCGGACCACTAAGGGATATCCTCCTCAAGAAGGAGGTAAAGGATATCGATCTAATGGTTGATTCCCCAATCGGGCCATTCGTCAAGGAGTTTGCCCAGACCCTCAAAGGGAAAGTCCTCCACTATCCCCAATTCCTAACCGCGCGAATTGAATATGAAAATAAGAACCATTCTCTCTCCATAATTGATATCGCCCAGACCCGGAAAGAGGTCTACGAGAGACCAGCCAACTTACCCAAAGTATCTCCGGCCACCATAGAAGAAGATTTGAGAAGGCGGGATTTCACCATCAACGCCATCGCCTACGATCTACGAAGAGAAGAAGTCTTTGACCCCTTGGGCGGGAAGAGAGACTTGGAAAAGGGGGTAATCCGGGTTCTTCACAAGAAGAGTTTTATTGATGACCCAACCCGAATTCTCCGCGCCGTTCGTTTTGCCCAACGATTTAACTTCTCAATTGAGAAAAACACTTTGCGGTTGATAAAAGAGGCGCTTGAAAGAGGTTATCTCTCCCTCTTGTCGGGCGAACGTTTCCTCCAAGAATTACGGCTCATCGCCCAGGAAACCAATTGGTTTTTGATGGTGAAAGAGATGCAAAGATGGAAAGTCTTTAACTCCTACTTCGGCAAAGACCTACCGCCGAGCGCAATCAAAAAGTTACAAATCTTTGCCCAAAAGAGAAAACCCCTGCCTCTTTTCTTCCTCCTTTCCCATTTCCCGACCGCCTGCCTCCCCCTCCGCCGAGAAGAAAAGAAGGAGATCGAGTCTTTCCAAAGGTCTTCGTTATTAACGAGATTAAAGAGAATAAAGAGACCATCCACGGTCTACCGCCTCCTCCAAAATTTCACCCCCACTTCCTTAACTGTCCTCAAAGAACTAATTGAGCCCGAGAGGAGAAGAAAGATTGAAGATTATCTCAACTCTTATCCGAAGGTGAAGATTAATCTGACCGGGAAAGACCTGAAAAGGTTGGGGATTAAACCCGAGGTTAGATATGGTGAGTTCTTGCGAAAAATCCTCTACCGCACCATAGATGGTCAGATTAAAACAAAAGAGGAAGAACTGGCTTATCTCCAAAAGTTGGTTTTCGGCAAACAACGGAGAAAGCGTGGATAGGGATCTCCTTTTGAGTATACCCGCCATCCTCTTTGGATTGACCGTTCACGAATACGCCCACGCCTATGTCGCCAATAAACTTGGTGACCCAACCGCTAAGTTCTTTGGTCGCCTCACCTTCAACCCCCTAAAACACTTAGACCCAATCGGTCTCTTCTCCGCTTTCCTCTTCCGAATTGGCTGGGCGAAACCGGTGCCGATTGACCCGGCCAATTTCCGCAATCCAAAGAGGGATACCCTTTTCGTCAGCTTAGCCGGGCCGCTGAGTAATCTGCTCGTCGCCTTCCTCTCGGGAATTTTAGCCCGGATCATTTCATCTCCTCCCTTCTTCTTTCAACTCCTCTCTTTCTTTCTCTTCTACAATCTCATCTTCGCCTTTTTCAATCTAATCCCAATCCCCCCCCTTGACGGGTCTAAAATTTTGAGTTATATTCTGCCGATAAAACTGCGGTTTTTGTATATGGAATTGGAGCGCTACGGTTTCTTTCTCCTTTTGGGGATAATTGTGATTGGTAACTTAATCGGCTTCCCAATTCTCTTCTGGTTAATCAGTCCTCTCCTCAACTTTTTCTCTCGGTTATTTCTTGGCTAATATGGGACAGAAGCGCGCACCAAAAGGGAGTAGACCGGGTGGGGAGATTTCCGGCTTTATTCTCCTCCTCTTCGCCCTCTTCCTCCTCATAAGTCTCTTCTCTTATCACCGCCAGAAGAATTATTGTGGGAAGGTTGGTTCTTTTTTGAGTCTCAATTTTATTAGGGCATTTGGCATCTTCGCCTATCTCTTCGTCTTTTTCTTTTTCCTCTTTGGTCTCACTTATCTTTTGCGCCGTCCAAAAAAACCATCCCTTCTCTTGGCGATTAAGGTCTTCCTTATCGCCTTCTTCCTCAACTCCTTATTTGGCTATTTGGGATTACCCCTTGAACTGTCCGGACTTTCCGGTCAATTTTTCGGCTCAATCTTCGCTCGCCTCTTCGGCTCGGTTGGTGGTCTCATCATCCTCCCCGGGTTACTAATCCTCCTTTTGCTCATCTTCACCGGGATAAAAATCCCAGTTGAAGCCTCTTTCCAATTCCTCGGGCGATTTATCAACTTTGGCGCCAAATCGCTCTCTCGTCTCTTAAAGAAGAGAAAGAAAAAAAGCGAGCGCCTCCCAAAAAATGAGACGGCCTCCACCGCGACGCCAACCGAAATTCTTACCCCAACCCCTGCCTTGCCCAAGAGCGAAGGGGAAAAAATCCCTCCCGGAGAGGAAATTGGGGAGGAGAGAGAAGATAATTTCTCCCAAGAGTTCATCTCTTCTCTCGTTAAAGATAAGGAAGAAGAGGTCTTAAAGAACGAGGAGGAGTTAAAGGAAGAGGCAAGACTTCTTCTGGCAAAGCTTGGGGAGTTTGAAATCACCGGTGAAATTACTGGGGTTTTGACCGGCCCGGTCATCACCCGATTTGAGTTTGAGCCAAGCCCGGGGATAAAAATTCAAAAGATTGAGAGCCTGGCGGACGATTTAGCCCTCTCCCTAAAAGCGGAGAAGATAAGAGTCTTAGCCCCGATTCCGGGAAAGGCCGCGGTCGGGATTGAAATTCCCAATAAGAGACGCCAAATTGTCCGTTTGCGACCAATCTTAGAGACCGGTATCCTTGACTCCTCACCTTCCCCGATCACCTTTGTCTTAGGAAAGACGATAACTGGTGAGCCTTACATCGCTGATTTAAGAGAGATGCTCCATATCTTAATCGCCGGCACGACCGGCTCTGGGAAATCGGCCTGCATCAATTGTATCCTCTCTTCTATTATCTATCGCTCCTCTTATCGGGATGTCCGATTTTTAACCATTGACCCAAAACGATTGGAACTCCCAATTTATGACCCAATCCCCCATCTCTTGGGTCCAACCACCACTGAGCCACAAGCGGCCCTGAAGGAGTTGGACCGGATAATTCAAGTGATGGAGATGCGCTATTCTGACTTTGCCCGGCTTGGGGTGCGGGATATTGAGAGTTACAATGAGAAGTGCCTTGAGTTGGGGCGAGAGAAGAAACCCTACATTGTCGTCATCGTTGACGAACTGGCTGACCTGATGAAGACGGTAAAGGACCCGAAGGAGATGGAGAGGCGGATAACCCGTTTAGCCCAAATGTCCCGAGCGGTTGGCATCCATCTCATCCTGGCCACCCAGAGACCATCGGTTGATGCGATCGCCGGACTAATCAAAGCCAACTTCCCTTGTCGGATTGCCTTCCAAGTCGCCTCCAAGACCGACTCCCGAACTATCTTAGATATGAATGGCGCCGAGAGCCTCTTGGGCAAGGGCGATATGCTCTTTTTGCCTCCGGGAAAAGGTGAGCCGATAAGATTGCACGGTGCCTTTATCTCCGTAGAGGAGACAAAGCGCCTGGTCGGGCTCTGGGCGAAGCGCTATTTAAGAGAAATCCTCTCCGGACTTACCCGGGGGGCAGAGCGCAAAGCAAGAGAGCTGGTCGAAAGCGGTGTCTTTGATATCCTCATCAATAAAGAGAAGGCGAGCATTGAAGAAGAGAGGAAGAGATTAGATGAAATCTTAACTGAAGAGATAGCGGAAAAAATCCTCTCCTTAGAATACCATCTCCCCTTAGAAGAGGAGTTGGCCTTAGAAAAGTTAAAAAAGAAAGAGGTCTCTCTTTCCGAAGGGATTGATGAATACTTTGCGGAAGCGGCCCGCTTCGTCTTCCAAAATAAAGAGGCGTCGGTCTCTATGCTCCAGAGGAAATTGGATGTTGGTTGGGCACGAGCCGGAAGGATAATTGACCAATTGGAAAGGGCAGGCATCGTTGGTCCTTATGCCGGCCCAAAATCAAGAATGGTCCTAATTGAGACCGAGGAAGAGTTAGAATCTCTCTTAGCCAAGGTCTTAAAGAGGCGATGACTGGGGATTTAGAAAAGAGGATTGTGGAAGAGGTCGTCCGCTTGGTGCCAGCGGAGAGCGAGGAGGAACTCACCAACTTCATTTCCGCCCGCCCCCAGGCGAAAAGCCAAGGAGAGACTATCTCCTTTAGAATTGAGGGATATAAAGTCGCCATCTATAAGTATGAGGATTTAATCACTAAGGAGCGCCTCTTAGAAATCTGGCTCTATGACGGAGAAGAGCCGATTGGCTATGTCCGGATTGACCCGAATTGGGAAGGTCCAATTGATGACGGGAAAAAGAGGTGGGAATTAACCCGGGCCTATATCCGCCCCAAATACCGAATGAGGAACCTCTCCCACCTTCTCATTAAAATAACCCTAGCCTTAGCCAAGAAAGCGAAGGCCTTCTCGGTCACCGCTTATCCGAGACATGTGGCGATGCTCGTCGCCCTAATTGAAGAAGGCTTTCTCACCCAAGAAGGCAACTATGACTATACCCTAAGAAGGATTTTTCGTCAGGGTCGTCGCTGGTATCATAAAGACCAAAATGCCCGAAGGCTCTACTACGCCCAAGAGTTTAGACCATTCATCCAAGAGGGAGGCTTCATAATGGAGAGGAGGTTAAAAAAGAAAACACTTTGGGACTACCTCCTTGAAAGGATGTGAATCTTGTCTCAATCAACTCACCCAACTGAGAAGTATCCCAAAATATTTGGGATGAGGTGACTGGTTACGATCTTCAAGAATTGCTCCTCTGGAGGGGAGAGAAGGAGCAAGAATTAAGGATAAGATAAGGGAAAAGAGAAGAATTAAAGAATTAGAAACGAGAATAGAGAAGGGTAGAGAAAGAAAAGAAGGAGAGAAAAGAAGAGAAGAGCGAGACGAGTTTTAAGACGGAGGAAAAGGCGATTTAAGGGGTAGAGGGGGCTATACCCGAAAATTAGAGAAAAAGCAAATAAGTCTTGTAAAATGATATGCTTAAATAAAAAGAGGGTTTAACCGAAGGTTTCCTGCCGGGAAACCAGAAAGGGATTGGTCTCAAAAATTATTAATCCTTAAAGTTAGATCACCTTCGCCTCTTCCCTTAATAACCGAACCAATTCCTTAACGCAAAAATCAATTTCGCCCTCAATCAATCTCCCTGGTTTTCTTGGGGGCGGGAGAGAGGTCTTGACAATTTCAATGGGAAGACTAATCTCTTCTTCTCCTCCCAATTCCTCCGCCTTATAGGTCGGAACTTCTTTTTTCTGAGCTAGCATCAAGAGGCGGAGGCTGGGATAGCGTGGCTCATTGAGACCCTTTTCACAGGTAAAGATTGCCGGCAGGCTCGTGAGAACGACCTCTTTGCCACCTTCTACTTCTCTTTGGGCAACCGCCTCACGATTTCTAATCTCTAACTTCGTAATCCCCGAGACACAAGGTATATCTAACATTTGGGCAAGGGCTAAGGGAAAAGAGGAGAGATAGTAGTCAATCCCCATCTTCCCGCAGAGAATTAGGTCAAAAGTGGTTTTCTTTAAGAAGCGAGAGGCGAGAAAGGCATTTTGTAAGACAGAATAACCCGAATCCGCTGCCGCGCGCGGGAGCGAAGCGACCGAGGAGAGGATATGATAGGCCTCTTCCACCCCCATCCCTAAGGCATTTTTCAGGTGAGCCTTTATCTTTTCCGGACCAATAGTAATTGCGGTCACACTCCCGCCCAGTCGTTCTTTAATCCGCAAAGCCTCCTCCAAGGCGTATTCGTCGTATGGGTTTATAACCCATTCCGCCACTTGACTAAAATCAACACCCTTCCCTTCCGGCAAGACCCCAATCTTACTTTCGGTGTGAGGAACTATCTTAACGAAGACAAAGATATTCATCGGTTCAAGCATTAGGCATTCGCGTTACTCTTCCCATCGCTTCACCGCCAAACAGGTGTTGTGCCCGCCAAAACCCAGGGAATTAGAGAGGGCATAGCGAATCGCGATCTCCCGGCTCCCCTCGGGCACATAGTCTAAATCCAATTCTGGCTCTGGATTCTCTAAGTTAATCGTTGGGTGAACCTTCTGGTGGTAGACCGAGAGGGTGAGGACAACGAACTCAATCGCACCCGCCGCCCCTAAGGAGTGGCCAATCATTGATTTGGTTGAGTTCACCGCCATCCTCCCCGAATGTCTACCGAATAATCTCTTTATCGCCTTTGTCTCGGTTAAGTCATTAAGTTTGGTTGATGTGCCGTGGGCGTTGATATAGTCAACCTCCTCTGGTTCAATTCCGCCGTCGGCCAGTGCCCGCCTCATCACCTCATAAGTCCCATCTCCTTCGGGGTCGGGTGCGGTGATGTGGTAGGCATCAGCGGTCGCACCGTAGCCAACCAACTCACAATAAATCCGAGCATTTCTCTTTTGGGCATGCCCTAATTCTTCCAAGACGACAATCCCAGCCCCCTCGCTAATTACAAACCCGTCCCGGTCTCGGTCAAAAGGACGGGATGCCTTTTCCGGGGCGTCGTTTCTCTTAGAGAGAGCACCCATATTGGCGAAGGCGGCAATGGTGAAGGCGGTGAGCGGTGCCTCCGTGCCACCGGTGACCATTAAGTCCGCATCCCCATAAGTGATGAGACGGAAACTCTCACCGATGGCATGAGCCCCAGAGGCACAAGCCGAGACGGTTGCGAAGTTTGGACCTTTTAAGTCATAAAGGATAGCCACTTGCCCAGAGGCGATATCCGGAATCATCATCGGAATGAGCAGAGGCGAGACCCTCTTTGCTCCCCCAGTTAAAAACCTTTCGTGCTCCCGCTCCCAAGTCTCAATCCCACCCATGCCGCTCCCGATCAGGACCCCACACCTCTTTCTATCAATTTTCTCAAAGTCAAGTCCGGCATCCCTAACCGCCTCCGCAGTCGCCCAGAGGGCATACTGGGTGAAGAGGTCAGTCCGTTTGAGGAGCTTTGGGTCAAATCTCTCGCTTGGATTAAAATCGGTAATCTCGCCCGCAATCTGCACCGGAAGGGAGGAGAGATCAAAACGAGTTATCCTCTTTATCCCGCTCTTCCCCGCTAACAGGTTAGAAAAGAAAGAGCTCACCTCAAGACCGAGGGGGGTGATGACGCCTAATCCGGTAACGACACAGCGCCTTCTGTGCTGACGCACCAGTTCACCCATTTTATTTACCCTTTAGCTTCTCCTCTAAGTATTTGACCGCCTTGCCGACCGTGTCCAACTTCTGGGAATCCTCATCCGGGATATCAATTCCGAATTTCTCCTCAAAAGCCATTACCAACTCAACGATGTCTAAGGAATCGGCATTTAAGTCCTCAACGAAATTCGCCTCTTCGGTCACCTTTTCTGGGGCAACATTCAATTTCTCCACAATAATACTTTTCACTTCATCAAAAAGAGCCATTTTCCCTCCCTACGCTTTCCAATCTTTTAATATCCCTAATGATATTGACAAGAACGGGTTTTGTCAATATATTTAATTATGCCAAAAAGAACTTATCAACCTTCAAGGATTAAAAGAAAACGCACCCACGGCTTTCGCCGTCGGATCTCCTCCCCGGGCGGGAGAAATGTCCTTTGGCGCCGGCGCCAGAAAGGGAGGAAAAGACTGACAGTCTGATGAGGAGGGAAGTTTTCAAAAAGAGCGAGATCCTCCAAAAGAGGAAGGATATTCATTTGGTCCGAGAAAAAGGGGAAAGGGTTGAGAACGAATTTTTTCTCCTCAACTACCTTAAAAAACAAGAAAATGGCTCCCCTCAAAAACCGAGGCGGGTCGGTTTTGCCGTATTGGGCCATGAGGTACGGGGGTCAACCAAAAGAAATTACTTAAAGAGAAGAATGCGTGAGGTCTACCGGCGGAATAAGGAAATTTTTCCACCTGGATTATACCTCATCCGAGCCAAATCTCTTGCCCTTAAATTGTCCTTTAATACCTTTAAGGATAAGCTCCTAAGTCTCGTCCCTTTGGCAAACCAGGGCGATGCCGAAGGCGTGGCCCAGCCACCGAACCCTTACGCAAAGATATGAAGGAGCTCTTAATTCTTCTCATCGGTCTTTATCAAAACCTGATCTCACCTCTCTTGCCCAAAGCCTGCCGGTTCTATCCCTCTTGCTCAGAATATTCCCTGCTCAGTCTAAAAAAGTATGGAATAAAAAACGGGTTACTCCTCACCATCTGGCGCCTCCTTCGCTGCCACCCATTCTCCATTGGTGGTCTAGATTTCCCGGAGGCGAATGCTTGGCGAAAGCCACTGAGGATGGCGGAAAGGATATGGAAGAGATAAAACGTCTAATCATCGCCTTCTTAATCATAATCGGGATTATCTTCCTCTGGCAGGTCATCTTTTCGCCCCCACCGGTCAAAGAGACTATTCCGGAAACGACCAAACAAGACCTCCCCTCTCCTCTCCCCCCAACCCCTCTTCCACCAATCCAAGCCACCCCCAAAGGTGAGTTCTTCACCCTGGAGAACGAGAAGCTTTTCGTCCGGCTTTCAAACCAAGGGGCGACAGTTAGGTCGGTCTATCTAAAAGAGCACGAATGCGAAATCTTGAGCGACTCCCCAAATCTTACCCTTATCGCCTTTGGGGAGGGCAAGACCTTCAATCTTGATACACTCCTTTGGGAAGCGGTTGCCGAGACAAACAAAATCACCTTTTGGGTAAAAGAGGGGGAACTTGTCTTTTCTCGTTCCTACTGGTTAGAGGCTGGTTATCGATTAATCTCTGAGACAAAAGTGAAAGACGGGAAAGAATCTATCCCTTTGGCGTTCATCTCCACCATCCCCTTTGGTCTTGCCTTTACGGAAAGAGATACCCAAGACGAGTATAACCACTTTCGGATTCTCTCCTCTCGGAATAACGAGATTCAGGGGAAGTCGGTGAAGAGACTCCGCTTGCCAGTAAAGGAAGGCAAGGATTTAAGTTGGCTCGGTTTCACCACGAAGTACTTTTTAATGGTCGTAAAAACTAGTTCTGACTCTTTGCTCCTCTCTCCAAACGGAACCGGGAAGGTCCGGACTGACCTCTTCTTTTCTCGTCCGCCCGAGATCTCCCTTGCCTTTTATCCTCTGAAATACAACCTTTTGGTCAAAGAAGGTGAAGGGTTAGAGAAGGCGGTGCCTCTGGGTTGGCCGAAGTTTTTGAGTATCGCCATCCTCCATCTTTTACTCTTTCTCCACTCCCTCTTCAAAAATTACGGCTTGGTCATTATTGTCTTCTCAATATTGATGAAAGGGGCCCTCTTCCCCCTCACTCGCGTCCAGACGCAACAGATGAAGCGCCTCTCGCTCCTCCAACCGAAATTAGAAGAGCTGAAACGTCGCTACAAAGATGACCCGAAGAGACTAAACCAAGAGATGATGCGGTTATACAGTGTCCATAAGATGAACCCCTTAGCCGGTTGCCTGCCGCTTTTAGCCCAACTCCCAATCTTCTGGGCGCTCTATTCGGTGCTCCGCTCAACCGTAGAATTGCGCCGCGCCCAATTTATCTTTTGGATTAAGGATTTGAGTCTTAAAGACCCCTTCTATATCCTCCCGATTTTAATGGGGATCTCATTCCTTTTTCAGAACCTCTTAACCGCCCAAGATAAGAAGAATCTATTTATGACCTTATTTTTCCCCATATTTTTAACTGTAATCTTTCTTAACTTCCCTTCCGGATTACAGTTATATTGGCTCACTTTTAATCTGCTCTCATTAGGCGAGAGCTTTATTTTCCATAGAGGAGGAAAGATATGGAAGAAGTAAGAGGCGATAGCGTGGCGAAAGCCACGGAAGAGAAGATGCCGGAAACGAAATCGGCACCCGCCACTCCGTCGGCTCCAACTTATAACCCCGAGGAGCTGAAGGAGGAGATAACGAGGGTGGTGAGAGAACTCTTCTTTTATCTGGGGGTTAAGCCGAAATTAGAAATCCAGGAGCAAGGGGAGAGTTTTTATGTCAACGCCCGACTCCGCGCCCGGGCTGGTTTTTTAATCGGCAAAAAGGGGCAGACCCTGTTAGCCCTCCAATACTTAGCCACCGAGATCTTAAGGAAGAAATATCCTTATCTCCCCCCAATTGTCCTTGATATCTCTGGTTACCGAATGCGTCGGATCAATTTCTTAAAAAAGAAGGCGTTGGCCATCGCCCGGGTCGTTATGGAGACGAAGCGGGAGATGGCTTTTGACTTCCTCACCCCTCGGGAGTTAAAGATTGTCGCCGATGCCCTCGCCGAGATTAAAGAGGTGAAGATTTACACCATCGGCACGGGGACAAAGCGGAATGTGATAATTGCGCCCAAGTCCTGATGATTTCCGATCCAATCTGCGCCCTGGCCACACCCAAGGGAATTGGCGCCATCGCGGTCATTCGGGTCTCCGGCAAAGAGGTCTTCCCAATCGTTGAGAAGATATTCTCCCGCCAACTGGCCCCGGCCACCTTCCCGGCTTTAATTAAGGGGAAGATCATTGACCCGGAGAAAAAGGAGTTGGTGGATGAAGTGGTCTTAGCGGTCTATCGCTCCCCAAATAGTTATACGGGTGAGGATATGGTGGAAATCTTTGCCCACGGTGGTCTCTACTGTCCGGAGAAGATAATCTCCCTTCTGGTCCGTTATGGTTGCCGACCGAGTTATCCCGGTGAGTTTACCAAGAGGCGATTTTTAGCCGGCAAGATTGACCTTACCCAAGCGGAAGCCCTCCTCTCTCTAATCTCGGCCCAAACCGAACTCCAAGCCAAGACCGCGATGAGTCAAATGCAAGGCAACCTCCACCGCCGGATTAGAGAGATTGCCGAAGACCTAAAAGACCTCTTGGCGGAAGTGGAACACACGATAGAATTTGACGAAGAGAATAAAAACTTCACCCCTTCTCTCCAAGAGATGGAAGCGAAAGTAAAGAACTTGATTGAAAACGGGGAAAAGGGGGTGCTCCTCTCAAAAGGAATCACCTGCCCCATCGTCGGCCGGGTAAATGTCGGAAAATCAAGTCTCTTTAACCGCCTTTTGGGAAAGGAGAGGGCTTTGGTTACCAAGATACCGGGAACCACCCGGGATGCGATTGAAGAGACCACTGACATCGGTAGCCTCCCCTTCCGGCTCATTGATACCTGTGGCTGGCGGGTTCGCAAGGGGAAATTGGAGGCATTGGGTTGGGAGAAGACAAAGGACTATCTCTCCTTAGCCGATTTGGTAATTGTCGTCCTTGACCACTCCCGACCGCTGACCGAAGAGGATAGGGAAATCTTAAAGACCACCGCCGATAAGAAAAGGATCGTGGTGAAGAATAAATGCGACCGAAGGGGTCGGTGGCAAAAAGATGACCACCGGTTAAAAGAAGTTAGTGGTCAAATTTTAGAAATCTCCTGCCGAGAAGGGACTGGGATTGAAGAGTTAAAGGAAGAGATGAAAAAACAGTTCCTCAACGGCGAGACCGATTTCTGCCTCTCAGAAATCCGCCACTTAGAACTCCTAAAAAAAGTTCAAACCGCCTTAGAGAAAGCCCGAGCCACCAAATACCTGGAAGGGATTGCCTATGAGTTGAAATCGGCGATCAACGCCTTAGGGGAAATTACCGGTGCCGGCGTCAACGAGGAGATATTAGAACGTATCTTTTCCCGCTTTTGCGTCGGCAAATGAAGCCAAACTTAGATAAACTCCTCCTCTATACCAATGACCTCACTCCCGAGGCCACCGAGAAGGTCTTCACCTTGACCACTGCCCTCAAGGCCAAAATCTTCGCCCTTTATGTGATTGACGAGGGGATTATCCGAAAGGTGATGAAAGAAGAAAAGAAGGAAAGGGAGGTGATAAAAGACGAGATTGAAGAATCCGCTTGGGAAAAACTCTACGAATTGGAGGAGACCGCCTTTCACCAAGGGGTGAAGATATCGCTACTCTTATTAGTTGGGCAGGCAAGCCGGGTGATAAGAGAGGTGATGAGGAGTTATGAAATTGACCTCCTCCTAATCCCCCGGACCGCCCAACTAAATATTAGGAAACTAATTAGGGAGGATAGAGAAAGCGTTTTGATAATTTTATAGGAGGTCCGACGATGAAGTTAATTGAATTGATTGAAAAAGGGGGCGTCACCTTAAAGCTTAAAGCCAAAGAGAAGGTGGCAGTGATCAGAGAGATGGCGCAAATCCTCATTGAGAAAAACCTAATCACCGACACCGAGGAGTTTTTCCAAGAGATCTTGGAGAGAGAAAAGTTAGAAAGCACCGGCATCGGTATGGGAGTAGCCATCCCTCACGCCCAGACCCAGGCGACCAAAGAATTGGCTTTGGTCTTCGGCCGGTCTGAGGAGGGGGTTGATTTCTCCAGTTTAGATAAAAAACCTTCCCACCTCATCTTCCTCGTCAGTGGACCAAAGGATAAGAAAGAAGAATATATCCGCACCTTAGCGAAGATATCAAGGCTGGTGAAGAAGGATGAGGTCCGCATCGCCCTCAATAAGGCAAAGACCGAGGAAGAAATATTAGCAATAATCGAAAAATACGATTTGTAATCAAACGATGTATCTCACCTTCCCTCGCTTGATTCTCTATCCCTTAGCCATCCTTCTCTTCACTTCATCTTGCCCGCCGAGAGAAGAGGATTTAGCCCTGAAGGTCTATTTCTTGGATGTTGGTCACGGGGACTGTATCTTAATTCAGACGCCAGACGACAGATTAAAAGGAAATGAGTTCGCGGAAGGTTTAGTTATCCTGATTGATGGGGGAGAGGAAAAGATGGGGAGAGAGATTGTCCTCCCATTCCTTAAGAATTTAGGGATTGATACCATCCACCAGCTGATCGCTACCCACTTCCATTCCGACCACATCGGAGGTCTACTGCCGGTCTTAGAGAGTTATCCGGTAAAGAGGATTTTGACCTACACCAAAGAAAGAGAGGGGAAATTAAATCAGAGATTTTTCGAGATGGCATTGACCGAAGGTTGCCCGTGGCACTCAATCAGAAGTGGCGACACTTTATTCTGGGGAAAAGAGATGTCGGTCTCGGTCTTAAACCCAACCCGAATTGATAAAGAAGAGAATAAGAATAGTGTCGTCTTAAAGATTGAATATCAAGGTAAAAGCCTTCTTCTCACCGGGGATATTGAAGAGAAGAGAAGAAAGTCAAAAGGGGAAATTGAATGTTCGGAGCTGGTAAATAGATACCGCCACCTCTTACCCGCCACCGTCTTAAAGGTCCCGCACCACGGGAGCGAGACCTCCAGTAGCGAAGAATTTCTTTTGGCGGTTTCCCCAGAGATTGCGGTCATCACCGCCGGTCGGAAAAAATTTGGTCCGGTTGTCCTCCCCGAGACCTCGGTCGTCCTCCGGTTAAAAAGATTTGCTACCGAGATCTACCGAACCGACCTAAATGATACCAATCCCCGCTCCGCCCCGGGTGATGACCACATTTTAATCAAGATAGACTCTTCCGGAAAAATTAGTGCCCAATACCTACCTCAACCTTTAATATAAGCGGTTTGACTCCCTTTCCTCCTTTAAGAAGGAAAGGAGTCTTTCAATCAATTCCCAGTTAGAAAAATTTTTGCTTCGTTCATTCACGATAATTGAGAAGGAATAATCACCACTATGGGTCAAGAGATAACCGGAAAGGGCATTCACTCCCCGCAGATAGCCGGTCTTCGCATAAACCATCCCTTTCAAAGATAAGAGGCGGTTTTTCAAAGTCCCCCTTTTCCCCGCCACCGCCAAACTGCCAATGAAATCTCTTTTCTGAGATGAAAAATAGATTGAATTTAAGAGTCGCACAAAGGTCAATGGGGTCACCCGGTTCTTCCTTGACCTCCCGGAACCGTCAACTAAGACAAGACCAGCAGTGGGGACCCCTTGCCTTTTCAGATAATTTCTAATTGCTACCTGGGGTGTGGTCTTCTGATATTCGCCAATTGCCCGAAAGGTCGCCTCCGCCAAAGGGTTACTACTTTTACTGTTCAGTTCAAAAAAGAGACGTCTCTTTTGCCAAAGGCGCCGCTTCTTTACCTTCTTCGCCAATACCCGCTTAAAAGGCTCTCCCCAAATCTCTAAGGCCAAGGCTGAGACGAATATCTTTTGATTAGACGCCGGGATGAAAAAAGATCTTTCATTATGGTTAAGGATAAACTCTTTTTCTTTCAGGGAATAGATAAGGACCCCAATCCTCTTTGGATTTAGGCCCGAGGCTTTAAGTAAATTTTCAAATTCAACCCTTATTTCCTTTGCTAAATTATTGGTGAGGAAGATTAAAGAGAGAAGGAGAGAGAAATTGATTTTCGTTCTAAACTACGCTCCTTTTAATCGGCAAAGAGCCAATCCCAATCGGTTGGCATCCAAAAACCGAGCGTTGCGCCAATCCCGGTTGCCTTCTTATTAAAGATGCCCTCTTTTGACTCATCAAAGAAACCGAGAATCGCTTCCAATTCAAAAATCCCCCGGAGGTCGTTAATCCAAGAGATTTTATTTGTCCAGCCGGCAAATTTGACATTGAGCGCTGGCCCGAACTGGAAACCATCCCCTTCGGTCTTCGCCACCGCAAATCCCCCCAGACCAAAACCTAAGATCAAGGCATCGTGGTCAAAGGGGAGTTTCTCATCGGTCGTCAAATGCCAACGGTGGAGGAAAAAGGCATGGGCCCGGAGCCATTTATCTCCCTTATCAATTGCATAGCCGGGACGGAGGGAGAAGGAGAAGGTGTTTCGCCGACCGCAAAAGCCCCCAAACTCAATGTTGGCAAATGGCACAATCGTCTTCTCATCTTCTAAGAGGGTGTAGTAGGCGCCGAACTGGGTCGGAATAGGAACGGGATAGAGAAGTGACCAGAAGAGGGGTTCGCCAAAATTTCGAACCGACCCCTTTCCCAAGAGTGGACTAAAAAGGATTAGCCCACTTAAAATAAGAATGGCAAGTTTGCCTCTCATAATTTCCTCCTGTGATTCAATCGGTAAACCAAAAACCCCCTTCTTAAAATCTTACCGGCAATCGCTCTTCTCATCTTCAACCACCAATTATACTCACATTCTTTAATTTGTCAAGTTTTCAACTGCCTTATTCAAAAGAGAAACTTAATCTCGGGGATTGACAAGAGAGAGAAAATCAATTATCTTAAATTGGGGCGAATAGCTCAGTTGGCGAGAGCGCCTCCCTTACAAGGAGGAGGTCACCCGTTCAAGTCGGGTTTCGCCCATACCCCTAAGGTGTGTCTTGAAAAGTTTAGAGAATCCTTTTGGGAAAGAAAAGGGTCTAATAGAAGAAGTTAAATAATCTTCGGTTGTCAGGAACCGTTGAGGTGTTGGATGATAAAAATAAGAACGATTTTAGATTAAAAAGGAGGAAATATGAAGATAAAACCACTCGCTGACCGTATCTTAGTAGAAAGGATTGAAGAAGAAGAGACAAAGAAAGGGGGGATTATTCTCCCGGATACCGCGAAGGAGAAGCCACAGCAAGGGAAGGTGATTGCGGTTGGTCCCGGACGGGTTGACGAGAAGGGAAACCGAATTCCCCTGGAAGTGAAGAAAGGCGACTACATCCTCTTCGGTAAGTATTCCGGACAAGAGGTGAAGATGGAAGATAAGGAATACCTCATTATGAGGGAAGACGATGTCTTAGCCATAATTGAGAAGGAAAAGGGAGGGTAAGATGGCGGCAAAGGAATTGAAATTTAATGAAGAGGCAAGGAGAGCAATTCTGAGAGGGATAGAGACCTTAGCCAAGGCGGTGAAGGCAACCCTCGGACCAAAAGGAAGAAATGTCGCCATTGAGAAGAAATGGGGTGCCCCGACGATTACGAAAGACGGCGTAACGGTGGCAAAGGAGATTGAGTTAGAGGATAAGTTTGAGAATATGGGTGCGCAGATGGTGAAGGAGGTCGCCTCTAAGACATCCGATGTCGCCGGTGATGGAACGACAACCGCCACCATCTTAGCCGAGGCGATTTATCGGGAAGGGTTAAAGGTTGTCACCGCGGGCGCCAATGCCATGGCGGTCCAAAGAGGAATTGAGAAGGCAGTTTCCGCAACGGTTGAGGAGCTTAAAAATCTCTCTAAGAAGACGACGACGAAGCAAGAGATTGCCCAGGTGGCCACGATTGCCGCCAACAACAACCCCGAGATTGGCAATCTAATTTCCGATGCGATGGAGAAAGTCGGTAAGGAAGGCGTTATCACCGTAGAAGAGGCGAAGAGTTTGGAGACGACTTTAGAGGTTGTGGAAGGGATGCAATTTGACCGCGGTTACCTCTCGCCCTATTTCATCACCAATCCGGATAAGATGGAGTGCGAATTAGAGGATTGTTATATCCTCCTCTATGAGAAGAAAATCTCTTCCGCTCGTGACCTTCTCCCCCTCTTAGAAAAGGTTGCCCAAAGAGGAAAACCAATCCTAATTATTGCCGAGGAGGTAGAAGGTGAAGCCTTAGCCACCCTTGTCCTCAATAAAATCCGCGGAACCATTTCCGGCTGTGCGGTGAAGGCGCCGGGTTATGGGGAGAGGCGAAGGGCAATGTTAGAGGACATCGCCATCCTCACTGGTGGCCGGCTCATCTCCGAAGACTTAGGCATAAAATTGGAAAATGTCCAGATGTCCGATTTAGGCCGGGCGAAGAAGGTGGTCGTTGATAAAGACAATACGACAATCGTTGAGGGCCAGGGTTCCAAGAAAGAGATTCAAGGAAGGATTGATTCAATAAGAAAGCAGATCGAGGAGACAAAATCCGACTACGACCGAGAGAAGTTGCAGGAGAGGTTAGCGAAACTGGCTGGTGGCGTGGCCGTCATCAATGTTGGTGCCGCCACCGAAGTGGAAATGAAACAGAAGAAGGCCTTAGTGGAAGACGCCCTCCATGCGACCCGCGCCGCCGTAGAAGAAGGAATTGTCCCGGGTGGTGGGGTGGCTCTCCTCCGAGCCGGTCTTGCCTTAGACAAACTAAAACTCGAAGGTGATGAAAAATTAGGACTAGAGATTGTGAAAAAGGCATTAGTGGAACCAATGAAACAACTGGCGGAAAATGCCGGTGAGAATGGCTCAATCGTCGTGGAAAGGGTTAAGGCGGAGAAAGACCCGAATCTCGGCTTCAATGTTGAGACCCTAAAATACGAGGATATGTTCAAAGCTGGGATCATTGACCCAACGAAAGTGACCAGGAGTGCTTTGCAAAATGCCGCAAGCGTTGCTGCCCTTTTAGTGACCACCGAAGCCTGTATTACCGAAAAACCAGAAAAGGAGAAGGTGCCACCGGCGCCACCTGGTGGTTACGGTGAATACTGATACCCACCTATCGCTACCACACCTTGACCTGCGGCAAGGTCTTTGAGGAATGCCAAAAGATTACCGACCTGCCCATCAAAAAATCCCCCTCCTGCCAGAATACCGTGGAGCGGTTAATTCTGGCGGGAGGGGGGCTCATCTTTAAGGGCAAGGGTTTTTACATTACGGATTATAAGAAAAGTGGAGGGACAAAGCCCTCCCAATCCGAAAAGAGCCAAAAAGAAAATAAAAAGGAAGAGCTGAGCTAATCCCAAAGTCTTAAATTAATCCTTCATTGAGAAAACTGAAACAATTCTCTTCGTTGCGCCCAATTATGATATGGTCCAACAATTTTATCCCAACTATCTCTAATGCCTTAAGAATCTCCTTTGTGATTGTAATATCCTCTTTTGAAGGGTATGCCTCGCCGGAGGGGTGGTTGTGAACGATAATCACCGCCCTGGCGCTGGCGAGGCTTGCCTCTCGGACAATCTCCGCCTTATCCACGACACTTGAATCTATTCCCCCCTTAGAGACCTCTAAGGTTTCTAAAACCTTATTCCGACTGTCTAAGAAGATGACGCAGAAGGACTCCTTTTTGGCATCCCTGAGATAAGGTCCAAAATAGTCCTTCACGTATCTAATTGCCGAAGCGGCGTCTCTTATCCTCTCCCCTAAGGGAGCGCTCTCGCGCAAAAGGCGCTTCCCCAATTCCAATGCCGCCTTTAGTCCCGCACACTTCGCTATCCCCATCCCACTAATCTCCTGAAGGGAAGAGATCGGCGCGGTATCAATTCCCCGCAGGGAGCGAAACCGATTCAGTAATTCTCTCGCCAAATCTTCCGCGCTCTTCCCTTCGCTTCCGGTCCGTAAAATTATCGCCAAAAGCTTTGCCAAGGGCAACCTTTCCGCTCCTTCGGCAAGGAGTAATTCTCGGGGTCTTTCCTCTTTAACCCACTCCTTGATCGGTCGATGCCTCTCTTCTTTCCCAACCTTTTCTTTAATCGCCCTTCGGATCTTTTGGCAATCTTCTTCACCATTCAACCCTAACTTCTCCACTATTTCTTTCTTAATTAGGTCCGGGAGAGAGGGGCGGAAGAAGACCTTCCCTTTCCGAGAGAAAGGGTAAGCTTTCCTCTCGGTCAAAAAAGAGAGAATCTCTCTCTTATTTTGAAAAAACATCCTCTAAGTTTACCGCCCTTTATCTTTAAGTCAACTCCAATCTAAGTTATTGACTTCTCCCCCTTTTCTTTTATAATCACTCCACAATGATTGAAAAGGACTGGTCAATAAACCATATTCTTAGCCACTTAGATTTCCAGGAGGGGTTATGAAGATTTTGGAAGAAGGAGAAGGTCTCTTATTTTCGCCACCCGACCCAAATGGTTTTCGGGAGTTTGTCCATAAAAATAAAGACCTGAAGATGAAGGAGAAGGTGATGGATGAGAAAGAGGCGATCTCATCTTTCGTCAAGGATGGCGACTATATCGGCACCGAACTCTACGGCACCGTCCGCGCGCCCATGTCTTTAATCCGAGAAGTGATTAGACAGAGAAAGAAGAACTTGGGGGTTGCCGGACAAGGGATAATTGAGATTGACCTCCTCTTAGCTGCCGGCTTGGTGCAAACCCTTGATATCACCTATGTCGCCTATGAGGTCTACGGCATCTCTCATATCTTACGCCGGGCGGTTGAGTCGGGCAAGGTGAAGACGACCGATTGGTCAAATGCGGCAATCGCCTGGCGTTTTAAGGCCGCTTCCATGGGGATTCCCTTTATCCCAACCCGCTCGATGCTCGGCACCGATACCTTTAAGCATAGTGCGGCAAAGGTCGGCGAGTGTCCATTCACGAAGATGAAGGTCGTTTTACTCCCGGCCCTCTTCTTAGATTGCGGCTTTATCCACTGCCACCGGGCGGATAAGTTTGGCAACTGTCAGATTGATGGTATCACGGGCTTTGCCTTTGAATTCGCTCGGGCCTGTAAGAGGCTAATCGTCTCAACCGAGAAGATTATACCCCACGAAGAGATAAGGCGCTATCCGGAACAGACGATTATCCCTTACTACTTAGTGGATGCGGTCGTTGAGGCACCTTGGGGGAGTCATCCGGGGGAGATGTGTTACCTCTACTGGCGGGATGAGGAGCATTTAAAAAAGTTCTTAGAGGACTCCAAAGACGAGGAGAAGACAAAAGCCTATCTTGATAAGTATGTCTACGGAGTAAGAAACCATTGGGAGTATATCTCCCTAATTGGGATTGAGAGGCTAAAGAGATTAGAGAGAATGATTGGAGGTAGATGATGAGATACTCTGAGACTGAACTTTTAATCTGTGTTGCCGCCCGTCTGATGGAGGATGGCAAGACCGCCTTCATCGGCACCGGCATCCCGATGCTGGCCGCGGCTTTGGCCAAGAAGATTTACGCCCCAAACTTGGTTGCGGTCTTTGAATTCGGTGGTGTTGGACCGAGTTTAGAGAAACTACCCCTCGGTGTCGGTGATTCAAGGACCTTTCATAGAGGGATTGCCGCCGCCGGCATCTGTGACATTATGGAGACGGCCCAGCGCGGATTTATTGAATACGGTTTCTTAGGTGGTGCCCAGATTGATATGTACGGCAACTTAAACTCCACGGTCATCGGCCCTTACTTCCCACCGAAGGTTCGGCTTCCCGGAAGTGGTGGGGCGGCGGATGTCGGCTCTTTCTGCTGGAAGACGATTGCCATAATGAGGGAGCATAATAAGAAGAGATTTGTGAAGAAAATTGACTTCATCACCACCCCCGGTTATCTCACTGGTCCGGGGGCAAGGGAAGAAGCCGGTCTCCCACCAAATACCGGACCCTATCGGGTGGTAACGAACTTGGCGCTCTTGGGCTACGATGAGAAGAGAAAGAGGATGATGCTTTTGGCGGTCAACCCGAATGTGACCGTTGAACAAGTCTTGGAAAATACCGACTTTGAGTTACTAATTCCCGAGAAAATCGGTGAGAACGAGCCGCCAACCGAAGAGGAGTTGAAGGTCCTGCGGGAAGAGGTTGACCCAGACAAGCTTTACATCTAAGAGAGATGCTTGAAGGTAAATTAAGAGAGGAAGTTAGAAACTTCTTGGAGAGAGAGATCCGACCGGTCGGTGATTCCCTATTCTCTCTCAAAGAGAACCTAAAAAAACTTGCCGCCAAGGGCTATCTGGGAATAACCTATCCGAAAGAGTATGGTGGTTTAGGCGAAACCTATCTCACCTATTCAATTATCACCGAAGAGGTCTCCCGGATCTGCGCCTCAACTGGGCTCACCCTTTGTGCCCACAACTCCTTAGGGACATATCCCCTATTTAAGTTTGGGAGCGAAGAGCAGAAGAAGAGATATCTTCCCTCTCTCTGTCGGGGAGAGAAGATTTCAGCCTTCGGTTTAACCGAGCCGAATGCCGGCTCCGATGCCGCCTCAATTGAAACGAAAGCCGAGAAGGTCTCTGGCGGTTATCGGTTGAACGGGACGAAGAGATTTATCACCTCCGGTGGTCTCGCCGAAGTCTTTTTGGTTGCCGCCACCAAAGATAAGAGTCTAGGCGCCAAGGGGATATCCATCTTCATCGTTGAGAAAGGGATGAAGGGGTTCTCAATCGGTAAAGAGGAGGATAAGTTAGGGGTGCGGGGCTCAAACACCGTTGAGTTAATCTTTGAAGACACCTTCGTCCCCGAGGAGAACCTATTGGGGAGAGAGGGTGAAGGGTATAAATACTTTATGGAGACCTTGGATGGCGGAAGAATTTCAATCGCCTCCTTCTCCTTAGGGATTGCCCAAGCCGCCTTTGAGAAGATATTAGAGTATGAGAAGAGAAATAAGACCCGCTCCCAACTTGTTTACAAGATGCTCTCTGATGTCTCAACCCCTCTAACCGCCGCTCGGCTTTTGACCCAGAAGGCTTGTGAACTGAAAGATAAAGGCGAGCGAGCGGATTTACTTGCCTGCCAGGCGAAACTCTTTTCCTCCGAAGTCGCCTGGCGGGCAACGAGTGAGGCCTTACGCCTCTACTCTTATTTTGGTCTTCTCACCTCCCTCCCCTTAGAAAAACTTTATCGGGATGTGAAAATTGCCGAGATTGGAGAAGGGACATCAGAGATTATGAGAATAATCATCGCCCGGGAACTCTTGAAGTCCGGGCCATAAGGAGGAGAAATGAACTTTGATTTGACCGAAAACCAAAAGATGATTCAAGAGACCGTCCGGCGTTTTGCCAAAGAGAAGTTAGAGCCACGCGCTGCGGAATACGATAAGACTGGCGAGTTTCCGAAAGAGAATGTGCGCGAACTGGCGGAATTGGGTCTAATGGGGATGATTGTCCCGGAGGCTTATGGTGGGAGTGGAATGGACTTCGTCAGTTTAGCCATCGCCATTGAGGAAATCTCAAAGGCCTGCGCCTCAACCGGGGTCATCGTGGCGGTCAATAACTCCTTAGTCTCCTACCCAATCTTAACCTTCGGGACCGAGGAGCAGAAGAAGAGATACCTGCCCCTTTTAGCCACTGGTAAGAGTTTGGGCGCCTTTGCCTTAACCGAGCCGAATGTCGGAAGTGACCCAGCTAGTTTAGAGATGACCGCCCGAAAAGAAGGAGACCACTACATCCTCAACGGGACGAAGCGCTTCATCACCAACGGCGGGGCGGCTGATATCTTCTTGGTCTTCGCCACCATTGACAAGACAAAGGGTCATAAAGGAATCTGTGCCTTCATCACCGAAAAGAATTACAAAGGATTCTCTTTGGGCAAACACGAAGACCTGATGGGGATAAGGGCGACCGCCAACTGCGAACTCATCTTTGAAGACTGCCCGGTGCCGAAAGAGAATCTATTGGGTGAAGAAGGGCAAGGGTTTAAGATCGCCTTACATACCCTTGATGTGTCCCGGATTGATATCGGCGCCCAGGCGGTTGGCATCTCCCAGGCGGCATTTGAGAAAGCCCTCCAATACTCAAAGGAGAGGAAGCAGTTTGGACGCCACCTCTGCGAATTTGAGATGATTCAGGAGATGCTGGCGGATATGGCGACAAAAATCCAGGCGGCGCGCTTTCTGGTCTATTATGCCGCCTTCTGCAAAGATAAAGGACTTCCCCGTTTCTCTAAGGAGTCGGCGATGGCAAAACTCTTTGCCGCCCAGGTGGCGGTTGAGGTGACAAAGAATGCGGTCCAGATTCACGGTGGTTACGGCTACACCAAAGAATACGCGGTTGAGCGGTATTATCGGGATGCGAAGTGTATGGAGATATATGAGGGGACATCGGAAATCCAAAAGATTGTCATCGCCCGAAGTGTCCTTGGATAAATATGAAGTTATACTTAGTCCGCCACGGTGAGGCGGTCGGAGAAGAGATTGACCAAAGACGCCCCCTTTCGCCCAAAGGGAGAGAAGATGTCTCAAAGATCGCCCAATTTCTAAAACGCTTAGGGATTAAAATTGACGCCATCTGGCATAGTGGAAAATTGCGTGCCCAAGAGACCGCAGAGATAATCGCCCAATACCTCCCACCAAAAGAAGGAATTTTAGAGAGAGAAGGTCTCTCCCCCCTTGACCCAGTTGCTGAGATTAAAAACTTATTAAGAAGAGAAGAGAAAGACATCTTAATCGTCGGGCACCTACCTTTCCTCAATCACCTCATCTCCTCCCTCCTCTTTGGAAAAGAGAATCCGGAGTTCTTCCAGTTCCCCTCCGCTGGTGTTGTCGGCTTAGAGAGAAGGGATGAGACTTACTCATTAGTTTGGGCGATAAGCCCTGATTTAATCTGAGATTAGCCTTTTATTAATCTTTTCTTTCCTCTTCACCCAAATCTCTTGGGTGAAGGTTGCGGATTCGGTTGCTTGGTCAAAAAGGTGGGGGCATAGCGTTGTCGTCGCCCAGAATAAAATCTGGGTCTTAGGAGGTGGTGATGAGAGGGTTTGGAAAAGTGATGTCTGGTATTCGCAAAACGGCTCGGATTGGTCTTTAGCCACCCCTTCCGCTCCTTGGGGAGAGAGGCACGGCGCCTGCGTCCTATCCCGCAATGATACCCTCTGGCTCTTCGGTGGCTCCGAAGGCGGGGTCTTAAGAAATGATGTCTGGTATTCCGAAGATGGCAGAATTTGGCAAAAAGTAACCGACTCCACACCTTGGTCGGCGCGTTGGGGGCACCGGGCGGTCCTCTTTAATAACAAATTTTTTATCTTCGGGGGTGAGGATAAAGAGTTAAACCTAAAAAACGATGTCTGGTATTCCGAAAATGGGAGAAACTGGTCTCTGGCAACAGAGAGTGCCAATTGGTCACCAAGGTGCCGACACGCAATTGCGGTCTTAAATGATAAAATTTATCTTTTGGGTGGCGAGGAAGTGAGGCTAAAAAATGATGTCTGGTATTCCGAAGACGGAAGGGAATGGCAATTAGCCAACCCTTCTTCCCCTTGGGCAGCGCGCGCCTGCTTCTCCTCTGTCTCCTTCCAAGATAGAATTTGGCTCTTTGGCGGAAGGGATAGTCTTGGTCTAAGAAACGATGTCTGGTATTCCGAAGACGGAAGGGTCTGGTTTGAAACCCCTTCTCCTCCCTGGGAGAGGCGAAGGTGTTATGGAAGTATCGTGTTTGAAAATAAAATCTGGCTCTTGGGCGGAAACGCCTATATCCCAAAGAACGATATCTGGTTCACAACCGGTCTCGGAGTGAATGAAGAGAATAAACCCTCTTTTGCGATTGAGATTTTTCCTAACCCATTCAAAGACAGGGTCTCAATTAGATGGGAGAAAGAAGATTATGAGATAACCGTCTACAACACCTTGGGAAAGAAGATAAAAAGATTAAAGAAAGGAGAGAGGTCTTGGGATGGGAGGGACGGCTTCGGAAGAAACACCTCAAAAGGTATATATCTTCTCTTCTTCCAATCCGAAAATAGGTATTCAGTGAAAAAGATTTTAAAGATTGAATAAACAAAATTTTAAAATGAGCTCTCACTCTTCCCAAAATTTGGGGTAATTGAACTGAGATACATTCTTAAAGATATGTAATAAGAAAAGGGGGTTAAGATTTAGATAAAATGTCTGGTATTGGCATCTTGACAATTAAATGGTTATATTAAAGAAAATTGAAAAAATTTCTACTGGACAAAGAAGGAGGAGTTGATTATTTTTTGCCATAAAATGACGAGAGGGTAATTTTATGACGCCCTTGACAAGAAGAGATTTTGGGGTTCCATTAAATTATGAGAATGGGATTTTTAATTCTTTTCTTATCCTTATTCTCTTCCCTCTATCCCTGGGAGACCTACAATCTGGAGATAATCTTTGAGGATGCAGAACAGGAACTGATTATTTTGGCTCGTCGCTTTCCGCTGGCGATTTAAATGGAGATTCTTATTCTGATGTGGCGGCGTGCGGCGCTGGGTTTGATTCCGCCTTCTTTGCAATTGCCAATATCTATTTTGGTGGTAATCCAATGGATACGATTTGCGATTTGGTCTTTAGTGGTCCGCCTTACGCATATACTTTCGGTTCGGTGATTGCCCGGGGTGGGGATATAAATGGGGATGGTTATGATGACTTTATCGTTGGCCCTTATCGGGCTTTTACCCGACCCGGTTTTGACCCAGGCAGGGTTTTATCTATTTTGGTGGATCGGATTTGGATACAATGTTTTGATGCCTGGGAAGGTAGAATCTATATCTATTATGGCGGCAATCCGATGGATACAATTGCCGATGTTGCGATGAGGGGAGAGCATAGCGGTCAGTTTTTGGGGTGGAATGGTGGTGGCTTCATTAGGAACCATTCCTACTTTGACCACACGATATTCGGTGACCCTGAGGAAAGCCACATCAATCCATTTGACGGAAAGGTTTATATCCTTTATGGTGGCAATCCAATGGATAGTATTCCTGATGTTATCTGGTATGGGATAGAAGATACATCATATTTTGGTTTTTCTACAGGAAGCGTTGGTAAGATTGATAGTGATTTAGATGAAGATTTTAGCTGTGGAGCACCTCGTGAGGGAAGAGATAGGGATTGTGCTTATATCTATTTAGGAGGGAGGGAAATTGATACGATTCCGATGCTTGGATAAAAGGGGAAAGAATTTATGATGATATTGGTGGAATTGTCACAACCGCTGGTGATGTTGACGGTGATGGCAGGGATGAAATTCTGATTTCCAATTATACAAGTTGGAATGTAAAGAAAGTCTTTATTTGCAAATATACTGGTTCAGGAATCCAAGAAAAAAGAGAGGTTGGTTATCAAGGGTTAGAGATCACTTTAAAAGTCCAGCCCAATTTTGTGAGAAGGGAGGCGGTAATTCGTCTCCTTTGTCCGGCATCGCTGGGAAAAAGGGAGTTAAAGGTCTACGATATTAAAGGGGGTTTAATAAGGAATCTGAATGCGGAACGGGGAAGAGAAAGTGAGATTATCTGGGATTTGAGGGATGAAAAAGGGAGGAAAGTTTCTAATGGGGTTTATTTTGTAGAATTAGTTGTGGAAAGAGAAAGGAAAGCAGAAAAGATAATGGTGATAAGATGATGGAATATTGTTTCACCCTCACCTCTATTCTCAAGGGAGAGAGGTCATATCAAGCAGGAGGCGGGAGATTTCTCTTATCTCGCCGAGCCAGGATAGGAGAAGACCGCCTACCAGATATATCACTTTTAAGGCTCGGGATTTGGTCTTTCGGGGCGGACCAAATCTTTTCCGATGCCCCGAAAGGAGGGGAATACGTATCCGAAGAGGCTATTTATCGCCCTCGCTTTAATTTGGGCGATTGCTTTTAGTCAGGAGGCTCCCTGGAAATTTCAGGAGCAAGGCTCCTTATTCTTTGTGAGCAGTTATCCTGAGAGCAGGACGCTCAATTCCATCTGTGCCTTTTCCGGTTCTGGGAGAGACAATGCCCGGTTCTATGCGGTTGGTGATAGTGGAATCCTTCTGAAGATGAAGGGGTTGCAGAGGTTTTGGCGGATTCCGGGATTTCCTGAGGGTTATTATGACTTAGATGTTGAGGTGAGGACACTGGACCGGAATTTCAACCTTATAATTGGAGTGATACCGGGGCGATATGGTGGACGGAAAAATGGAGGGGAAAGTTGGAGCCGTGTCCATCCCTCGTATATAGACCCCCTTCCCCATTCCGACCCGGTTTCTGAATATCCATGGATATAAACATTCCAGGGGGATAGCCCTTTGGGTTTCTTGTGCCAATGGCGAAGTCTTAAGAAAGACACCAAGCTCAACCAACTGGCGTCGTTGTGCGAAGCCTGGGAATTCTGCCAATTATCGGGATTTCACATCCTTTAAGAATTTGAAAAATTGAGTGTAAGATTTTGGGGTATTTTTTACTCTATATTTATATAGGGCTTCAGAAGCGAAGTCTAAGAACTAATTCCTGTTAGGAGGGGATTATCTTTATAAAAAGTGGGGAGCGATACAGGGGGTCTAATTTTTGGTCTAATTTGAGGTCTAAGGAAGAGCCTAAAAGAAAGTTTAAAAGAAAGTTTAGGTGAAGGTCTAAATTTTGGTCTAATTCTTTATCTAAGTAAAGGTTTAATCTTTAGCCTAAATGAGAGTTTAATTTAGAGCCTAAGTGAAAGTTTAATGGAAAGCCTAATTTTTAGCCTAAGCCCTTGCCTAACCAATAGTCTAAGCCAAGACCTAATCTTCCGCTAAATCTCTTCGCAACTGGAAGGGGAGATATCTGTCCCTTTCTTTTAACGCCAAATTTTACATTAAATATCTGATTTTACAGGACTTATTTGCTTTACACCAATTTTTACCTTCTTACCCCTCTACTGCCTACCAAACGCCTTAATAAGCCACTAATTAAGCCATTTCCTATATGTCTTAACCTATTCCTCATCCCTTACCCTACCTCTCTTTATTCCCCTAAACCTTTCCCTGTGCCTTATCAAAGCACCCCCTCAATGCCCTACCCAGTGCCTTAGGAATTCGCTTTCTTAATCTCCTATTTAACCTCTCGCTCTATCGCCTTAAAATTAAAAAACCTCTAAAGAGCGAGACCTCCAAACAAATTGCGGGTATTAAAAGAGATTTCGGATTATTGTATAATTAAATAAGATGAGTATCTTTATTGCCCTAATCTTTAATCTCTGGGCGGAGTTCTTTGTTGGGGCACCGAACGAAGTAGTTGTTGGTTGCTTGGTATTGGAGGTTAGGGAAAGATGGTTAAGAAAATATTGAGAGGAGATAAAATTGAGGTAAAATTATTTAGGCGTCTGAGATGGTTATTTTTTGGTATCCTGTTTCTAAATTTAATTATTTGGGCGAGACCATTTGATTTGGCAATTGAGGATTCTTTGAGAAGGTTGCCGCCTAATTTAGAATATTATCATCGGCAAAAAGAAGAGGACTGCAAACCTTTTGTTTTAGAATCTCTGAATGTAAGGATGGTTGGGAAATGGGGAAGAGGACCGAGCGGTAAGGTTACAGGTAGAGGCAATTTACTCTTTTTGTCTCTGGGAAGTGAAGTGGCGATATTAGATATTTCTAATCCCTCAGGTCCAAGGGTTGTGGTGTTCGGGGACATCGTCCCTACAAATGAGGTCCTTACTAAACAAATCTATTTCATCCAAAATTACCGGCGCCAAACTAAAAAATTGATTATCCTTTATGTGCATTTTGGTAAAAGCCACCTCCCGAGGGGTTAATCCAGTCTCTAGATTGCTCGGCTCTAAATTGAGATGATGTTTGAATGTGAAGGCGTTGCTTAAAATGTGTTGCCGATTTTTAATACATTTTTAATACGCTCCAGGTCATAAAATTCCGGTTCTGTCGTAGTATGAAACTTGTCAAGACTGCCATCCCAGTCCGGCCTTCCCTCTGGAATTGTTGTGTGCCGACTAGTAAACCTGGTCACGAGTAAGGAAAAACTGGGCTCAGGTTTCTTATGCTCGGTGCCGATGAGTTCCGCTCCGTTGTCCTTAGTTGTCTCTAGCTCCTCCAAAGGAAAGACATACTTGTTAAGCCATGTTAAGAGAAGCAAGTTAAATCTCATAGAATTTGTCACCGATAACTCGTCGGTATAAGCGATAAATCTGGTTCCGCTCACCAGGTCCGGAGCGGTCCGTTGGTATTTTGGAATCTCTCGTTGGCTGATTAGATGATGGGTCTCTAATATGTGTCTTAAATGTTTCGCATCCACTTGCCAACGCCGCAGAGGCTTTTTTCTTGGTCGGTAAGCAGGTAATTCCCTTGTCTTATGCCATGTCTTGTTCCTGGGGTTCGTTAAATCCGGATTCTTTAATGTCGGATAAATGGTGGAGAGGGAAGGTTTGATCTTATGTCTGGTTATTCTGTTGGTTTGTTTTTTTGGGAGGGTTTTTTGGCTTCCGCGGAAGTCCCGCTAATCCTTTTGTTCCTTCTTTTTGAAACCTTCGCGAGGATTTCCGTGCCGTCTTGGGAGTTGTGCCAAATTCTCTTGCCGTTTTTAGAATATTGAAGTTGTTCTCCTTGAGAGCCTCAATAAGTTTCTTCCTTATCCTAACTGGGTCTTTCTCATTTCGGATCTTTTCAAAATAAGGCTCAGCGATTCCCATATTTACTAGTTTTTAGGAGATTATAGGATTTCAAGAACTTTTTCAAGTTGGGTACCCAAAAGATCTCTCCTTGAGAGAACTTTTTAGAGTAGGCACCATGTCTTGATGCTGTACAAGTTGGACTTGACTTTTTTGAAATTTTGAGTATAATTAAAGTTAAACCGAAAAAGGACTTGACAAGTTTGAAAAATTTGGTAAACTAAATTTGGAGAGAAGATATGGAGAGAAGAAAGCGCCAGAAGGGAAGGAAAGCCTTAAACCAAAAATATCTTCCCGAACTCTTCTGGCGGA